>Ga0207648_10003417_pt1 | contig 16671 bp, 18 predicted proteins | sample KBSMisM32_FD_184310 | JGI IMG/M metagenome (GOLD analysis project Ga0207648, IMG submission 184310) | Miscanthus rhizosphere microbial communities from Kellogg Biological Station, Michigan, USA - KBS Miscanthus M3-2 (SPAdes) (version 2) | ecosystem: Host-associated > Plants > Roots >...
GGCTATTACATCAACTACTTAAGAAGAGTACCCCGTTTTGCAATTGGTGAAATGGCCATATTACGTCAACTATCGCCTTGCTTGCGTTCAGCACGGATGACCTCAAAGAGGCTACTCTTACCGGCCCACATTCTCTCAACGTCATCCCAAGCTTCACGAGATTTCGGGCCAAGAAACGGGATGAAGGCCACTTTGCCAAAGGCCTGCCAGGACGCAACATTCTGAAGGGTCTCAAGAAACCCAATCACCACCAATCCCCGAACAGCTTGGCTACCGTCGACAAGCCACTTCTCCATGAGTCCAAACACACGCTGGACGTCCTCACTCTGCCCGTTCGGGTAGAGGTCTTAAACCACGAAGTGGACGAACTCAGCCAAGTCGACATAGTTTCCCGCTGACGCGCCCTTCCAGTAGGCAAGGTGCTCTTCCCATCTGGGCCGAAATCCAGGAAACGCCGCGACCAAGCGCGGCATCACTTCAGCTTCAGTGAGTTTCTCATCGCGGTAGAACACCCAATCAGGGCTATCGCTCATAATGTGGTCAGCCAACTGCAATGATAACTGCTGAGAACATCCGATTTCACCAACTATAGAAGCCAATGAAGATGCCTTAACGATTCTGCGTCAGCTGCTCGCGCACGCGTTTGGAAAGCTTTTCCATGCGCTTGAGCTTGTCAACTACATCCTGGGACAGCAAACCTTGGTTTACGCCGGCGAGGTCATTCGGTACAGAAGCGCAAAGTTCTGAAAGCTCTTTGGCGTCCTTCTGAAGTTGAAGGTTGGCTGAGCGTGCCCGCATGTCCTCGGGGGAGGCGTGTTTCTGGACCTGAATTGGTTCGGGGTGCATCGTGTTGACGTTTTGACTAGGAACGTGAAGAGCCATCAGCAAACTTGCTATCAATAGGCAGAGTGACCGAGAGGAATGCATGGCGACCTCCGCGACCGCTGATGAGGCGAAATTGTACTACTGCTTCGCAAATGCATTGATGTTTTTAATAGGCGATTACATCAACTAATGGACAACAGGCGGGCCGGACGAAGTAAGTGATGTTATGGCTAGGCTTTGCCGATTATCGTCTAGAGGTTGCTATCGTACACCGACTACGTGTTCGATAATCTAACTAATATGACAAGGTGTATTTGATTTTCACGACGGTCTGGACCTCGACGGGTTTGCCGCTGCAAATCGCTGGTTCGTATTGCCACTGCACAATGGCGTTTGAGGTTGCCGCTTCGAGGTCCGGGCTCGCGTGGCTTACCACCTGACCGACCCGTGGGACACCGTCCGTGCCAATCAATGTATCCACGGCGACTGTTCCTTGAATGTGGTTTTGCCGCGCTGTCTGCGGATAAGAAGGAGGGACTTTCTTGGCGATTCGGAACGGTACGGGATTCATGCATCCGTCTCGCGGTGGAACTCCTGGCGGCGGGGTGAATGAACCTGTAGGGAATTGGGCCGGCGAAGTCACTTCGACGATATTGATCGAAGCTACCTCTTTGCCGTCTTCCTCGAAACTGAGAAATCGTGGAAAGGATTTTGCGCCGACGGGCTGGAAATCCCGGTCGTTATACGATGAGTTCCGAACTATTGTTTCTGTAACGTCACTTATACAAATATCAAACGCGACTTTGCGCTCGTCTTCCACCTCGAAGCAGGTCAGTTTGTCACCGCGTTCTTTTCGTGAATGCACTTTCTTAATGGTGTCCTTCGGAATTAGACCAGACTGGACGAATGAAGCTATCCCGAGGTCCGAGCCGACTCCGGAACCGAATCCGAGTGTGGCATGCAGATTCCAGATGCGAAGCGGGTAAAACGGCGTGCTGCGTTGGATCCAAACTGTTCCTTTACCTCCAACCTGGAGTTCGGAATATCCCGGAAACGAAAGTTCCTCTCTCCATTGGTCAGGACCGTTCCATAGCAATTGATAGCGTCCATCAAGACGCTTGCCCTGGTTGTCGATCTGCACGTTTGCTTTCATCTGAAACGACGCCATTTCAAAGATGTTGGTCTTCGAGACGGCCTGCTCGATTCGGCGCAGGGCTTGTTGTTGGTCGGGACGGTCGGCCGCACCCGAAATCAGAGAGGACGAGGCTAGCAAAGCAAACAGTGCGAATGAGGCACGATTCATGGATGCATCCTAGACCAGAGCGCGAAGGCGGAGCAAAGACCTAGGGGAGGAGCCGGTGTGATCGCGTTGCACAACTGTGAGGACGGCTCCGTAGGTGTAGAGCTGTGGGACAATGAGGCGATGAAGACTCGTGACGCCGAACGGCATCCAGGTCCATGGCGCGTCATGCGCATTGAGTCTGGCTTGATCGGAATCATTGTGGCCATTGGATTCTTGTTGATGGGCTTCGTGAGCATGCCCGTCGCGATGTGGTTCCTCTTGGGAGCATTCGTGCTTGTAGGCGGCATCGCCCTGTTGCTCCGATTCAGCCGAAAAGAATAACGGGGTTCGTAGATCGAAAGCCTGTCCTTATCAGTGCGCAGCTCATGGGTGAATCGGCGAGATTGCGCCATCTACCAAACGAAGGTTTGTCACCAGCGGACGGGTGAATCCGAAACTCTACATTCATGAGGTTTCCAAACGTCCGAATCTTGTGGCAATGTTGATGCATGCCAAAAGCCTACCGGAGTGACGTAGTTGGCAGTCAGAAGTTTCAGGGAGAAATTGGGAAGTCGAAAAATGCGGCGGCACCAGAACGGGTGCAATGTCCCGTTGCCGGTTGTGAATGTACTTATGAAATGTACGGTTCCCAAGCCGCGAGTCGCGAGGGGAATCTGACCATCCTTCAAGGACGGCTCACGCGGGAGCATCCAAGTCACACGAGCGAAGTGTTGGCTGTGAATGAATTCCGCAAACGTCCTCGGTAGGGCGTTGCCCGCTCAAACCAAAGTCGGGCTTGAATGGGCCACCCGCTTAGGGCTATTTCGTGGCGGTTTGAGCCGCGGATCCACTGCCTTCACATAAATTGGTAGTTGCAAGGTCGCACGAAATCATGGCGGCTCCTCCGATTTCTTCCGAAGTGCGTTCGACTTTGTGGCCACGATGTTCCAAGTCTTTTACCGTTTCGTCAGAAACATCACGATTTACTTGCAGGCTACCTAATTTCGGACCTTCCGGACCGAACGAGCTGATATGGTGCGCGGTTGCAAAACGGGGAGTCGACATGGCCTTGGATGCGTTCATGCCGAATTCGATGTGATCGAGAATGAGCTCAAGGCCAGCTTGATCCTGCAGATCTCCGCCCGCAACGCTGATGGCAACGACCGGCTTTCCCGATTTCAGCACCAGCGCTGGGCTTAACGTTATGCGCGGCCGCTTGCCCGGAGCAATGCAGTTGGGGTGCCCAGGCCAAGTATTGAGACTGATCAGTCTGCTGCCGTGAATGATGCCTGTAGTTCCCGCTGGACCGGCGGTGCTGCCCAATCCGCTGGGCGTAGCGGCCACCATATTTCCCCAACGGTCCACAACGGTGAGAGTCGTTGTGCCGCCTTGGGTTGGGAAGGATCGCAGTGCTTTCTTCACCGACTTCATTTCATACGGATCGCCGGGGCGAAGCTCGAGGGAGGCTTTTTGGGGATCAATGAGGGGCCGCCGGATTTTTGCGTACGGCTCAGAGAGCAGTTCTTTCATCGGCACGTCCACAAATCGCGGATCGGCATAGTATTCATCTCGATCGGCCATGCCCAGCTTCATAACTTCGGTGACGGTGTGGATGTAGTCCGCCGAGAGCAGGCCCATTTTCTTGAGATCAAATCCTTCAAGCAGGCGTAGGCCTTCCAGCAAAAACGGACCCTGTGTCCAGGGGCCGCACTTCAATACTTGATAACCGCGGTAATCGAGCGAAACCGGGTCTTCTATATAGGTCTGGTGGGCTGCCAGATCTTTCTTGCGCAGAAATCCGCCTTGAGAGATGTACCAGGCTTCCAACTCGTCCGCTATGTCGCCACGATAAAAACGATCGGCAACCGCTTGCAGGCGTTCTTCGCGGCTTCCCTTTGCTTTTTGCTCGGCTTCGACGAGTTTGCGCATGGTGCGCGCTAAATCCGCGTACCAGTTTCGGCCGGTCTCAATTTTGCGCCCATCCGAAGAGTCGATGTACCAGGTTGGGCCTCCAGCGTCGAGCAGTGTCAGAGTTGGCTTCACCGCGTCTTCAAACGAAATCGTTCCGTACTGCTTGAGCAACGTGACACATAGATCCACGACGGCCGGCACGGCTGCGGTCCGGACATCGCCGCCCGGCATTCCATTCTTGAGGTACCAGGAAATCGCTTGCGGATCGAGCGGAGCAGCCCCTTGTGCCCATAGAGCATGGGCTTTCTTCTGGCGGAAATCGTAGAAGATTACCGAGGCTTCTCCGCCAAAGGTGAAAGCACCAATTTTCGTTACGCTCAAAGCGAGCAGGGATGCTGTTGTTGCATCGACAGCGTTGCCGCCATTTTCGAGGACTCGAGTGCCAATATCCGCAGCCCTCTTCTCGCCGGCGACGACAACCCCATTCTTTCCTGAAGCGACCGAGGGTGAACGTGCCAGCAGATTACTTGTGCCGGAAAGTAGCAGCCCTCCGGTTAGCAACAGAGTAGTTGCGGCCTTCCGCAATTTGCTCCGCAAAGAAAGATGCATGCCAGTCTCCTTGACTGAGGACATTTTCGCTGCGACTGATGATGGCATCTCCTATCGACAATGCAAATGGAGAAACTCCACGTAATTTTGAAAAAGAACGCTACGGGCCAACGGTGCTAACGGCCTTACCGTTCAGCCCCACGACAGCGCAGATCACTTTGGTGGTTCCCAGAGACGCGCAACTCGGATTGCCAATTTCAATGCCGCCGATTTTAGCCCAGCCCGTCCACCCAGCGCCGTTGAAGGAATTTGTCCACACGGCAGCGTCAGAGGCCACGGCTGCGCAACCGAGCTGGCCGGCAACTGTCTGGGCACAAGAAGTTCCCGGGCCCACAGAACCACCGAGACCTGACCATCCGCTCCAACTGGAGGCGGCCCAGGCTCCGCCGTTATAGGTATTCACAAATTGACCTATGTTGGTGCCGCGGGCAGCGCAAGCCACAACACCGAGAGGTGCGCCCGAAGGGGTGCAGGAATAGCGGTCGGTGATCGAGTTTCCACCGATGTTGATGAACGTGCTCCAGGCGGTGCCGTTAAACCGGGCTGCCACGACGTTAAAAATATTCGTTGTGGATGTTGCGAGACAGACGACAGCCCCTGCTCCATCACTGCCGCATCCGGGAGGGCCGATGATTGAGCCCTTCAGAGTCTTGAACGGGCTCCAGGCTGTGCCGTTAAAGACTGTTGAAGTGAAGCCCCCGATCGTGTTTCTAGCCACACAAAGCACTTTGCCTGCTGTGAGTGGGGCACAATTGGGCTCGAAGGTAATCTGTCCTCCGACTTTGGTGAGGGCGCCCCACACGGTGCCGTTATAGACGGTTGCGGAGATGCCGCCGGTATCGTTGCGGGCGGCACAGACCACACGCCCCGAACCGTCGGATGAACAACTCGGATTCGAGGTGACGGTTCCGGCAACGATTTTCCATCCGCCCCATGATGATCCGCTCCACTTGTTGACGACCAGGGTTTGTCCGAGTCCGCGGGCTGCGCATACGGCTTGCCCGTCAGCGGGGGAAGCACAGGATGGATCTGAAAGAACGATGGTTGGGCCCATTGTAACCAGAGGCCCGAATGCGCCCCATGAGGACGGCAAGCTGCATACTACGACCGCTGCCACAATGAGATATTGCAGGCGATGTGTCTTCATTTTTCTTCTCCAGAGCGGTTTGCGCCGGCAGCGATGACTTACCGTCGGTCCTTGAAGTTTGTGTTAGAGGAAGGGAGAAAAATAGAGGCCCTGCGACCGCGCTAGTATACATGTGGTGCACTTGCGCCGCTGTTGGCTTTCCCCGGTGGTTGCTTGACGCCTTTTTTCAACGGCCCGTAACATCGAGGCTGGTTCAACATTCATGTCCAGCTCTAATTCTGTGGTTTCTCCTGCCACTGCCAATCCGCAATTGAGGGTTCGGTTTGCGCCATCGCCTACTGGCTTTCTGCACGTGGGGAGCGCTCGGACTTTTATTTTCAACTGGCTTTATGCCAGAAGAAATGGCGGGACGATGATCCTGCGGCTCGACGATACCGACGTCGAACGAAATACCGAGGCCTCGGTGCAGTCAATTTTCGAAGGCTTGAAGTGGCTGGGACTCAATTGGGATGAGGAATACAAACAGTCGGAGCGGCTGGAGCTCCATCGGAAGATGGCGCAAGCGATCTTTGATAAAGGCCTTGCGTATCGGGACTTCACTCCCGCACATACCGGCGATAGCGAACGCTCGGGGAGCCAGGGGACGTGGTTGTTTAACCCGGGGATGAGAGAGCTTTCACGAGAAGAGAGCGACCGGCGCGCGGCGGCTGGAGAGGCATTTGCGCTGCGGTTCCGCGTCCCGCGAGGAAGTGGAGCGGAGGTGAAGTTTGCCGATGCGGTGTATGGCGAGCAAGTGAAGTCGGCGGATGACATCGAAGACTTTGCATTGCTGCGCTCGGACGGGATGCCAACTTATCATCTGGCTTCTTGCGCGGATGATGCTGATCTTCGAATCAGCCACATCATTCGTGGACAAGACCATCTTTCGAATACCTACAAGCACGTGTTGATCTTTGAAGCAGCGGGCTACAAGGCCCCGTTGTTTGCGCATTTGCCGTTACTTGTAGCGCCGGACGGAACGAAGCTCTCGAAACGGCGCCATGGGCCGGTTGTGAGTGTCACGACGTATCGGGACGCCGGGTTTCTTCCGCAGGCTTTCATTAATTTCCTGTGCCTTCTGGGATGGTCGCCGAAGAACGATCGTGAACAGATGTCTTTGACTGAGTTGACGGAAGTGTTTTCGCTGGAAGGCATCAATCGCGCGAATGCCGTGGTGAACTTCAAAGAACCGGCAGCGACTCCCGAGGAGACGTTCGATCCGAAAGCGGTGTGGCTGAACGCGGAGCATATCCGTGCGCTGCCCATCGAAGAGTTAAGCGCGCGTTTGTTGCCGATCGTGAAGGAGGCAGGTTTTGACGTGTCGGCGGAGAAAATGCTGCGCGTAACCCCGCTGATTCGCGAACGCATCAAGCTGCTTCGGGATGTATTGACGGCGGCGGATTTCTTCTTTGTGAAGGAGCTTGCGCCGTACGATCCCGCCGAGCTGATTCCCCAGAAGGGGGATACCGCCATGGCTGCCAAGGTCCTGCAAAAAGCTGCTGAGGTGCTTCCGTCAACAGAGTTCACTCACGACGCGCTGGACCAGACGCTGCGAGGGGCGGCGCAGGAGCTCGGCATCAAGGCGGGGCAGATGTTCCAGCCGATTCGGGTGGCGGTTTGCGGGAGGAAGAATGCACCGCCGCTGTTTGAGACGCTCGAAGTGCTCGGCAAGGACGTGGTGGTGAAGCGAGTCGAGGCGGCGAGACGAATCATTGTTTACGGGTTGCATGGGTCTCACCAGAGTTAATCCATCCATTTGTAAATTCTATTGACACGCATCGCGCCGTGATGCGAAGTACATCGATGATCAGCTTCAGAGAGTCGACCTCGCGCCCCATGCGGCAGCGATGGAGTCCAGCGGAGATGGTGACCCCTCCGACCTTGGATCACTCCGCGGGTGCGGGCCCCGCAGAGCCTTACTACGCGCTGTTGATTAATCCTTTCTATCCCAAAGATGCGAACGCGAGTTTCGGGAAGCATGTTCTGACGCCGAGCCTGGCGTTGACCAGTTTCGCTGCGACCACCCCTGCCAGATGGCGAGTCCAGTATTGGGATGAGAACCTGCTGCAAGGCAGACCGCCGTTTGAGCCATTTCCCCAAGTTGTCGGGATTACCGTGCACCTGACCTTCGCCGATCGGGCGTACGAGTTAGCCGATTGGTACCGGTGTCGGGGCGCCAAGGTGATTCTGGGAGGGCTGCACGTGTTGTCCTGTCCAGAGGAGTGTGCGCCGCATGCCGACTGTCTCGCGCTCGGAGACGGCGTGCAACTTTGGCCTCGGATACTGGCGGATATCGAACGCAACGACTTGCAAGTTCGTTACGTGGCAACGCACGAGAATGACTACTCTGACGACCCCGCTCCGCGGCGTGCGATTCTTCCGCGTCGAAGTTTCCTCACGACCACGAGTTTGATCGCAACGCGCGGCTGCCACAACCGCTGCGGGTTTTGCTACCTATCGACGGAAGGGTTGCGGATGCCGTATCGAATGCGGACTCCGCAGCAGGTGGCGGATGAGTTCCTTGCGGACGGACAACCGTATGCGGTGTTCGTCGATAACAATCTTGGATCTCGGCGTGACTATCTTCATTCACTCTGCAAGGCTCTTCAACCTTTGAACAAGATCTGGAGCGCTGCGGTCTCGATCGATGTCACCGACGATCCGTCGCTGATTCGGAACATGGCGTTGGCGGGCTGCACGGGAGTTTTCATCGGATTCGAGTCGCTCACCGACGACAATCTCGCCGAGGCGCACAAGAAAACGCCAAAAACCTCCGACTACGCGAGACGAGTGCGAATGCTGCACGACGTTGGGATCCAGGTAAACGGATCGTTCGTCCTTGGCTTTGATCATGACGGCGACGATGTGTTCGAGCGAACAGCCGAATGGGTGGAGGTGAACCGGCTCGAGTGCGCAACATTCCACATTCTGACGCCGTATCCCTCTACGCCGCTGTTCCGGCAGATGGAGACAGAGGGGCGGCTCCTTCATCGAAATTGGGCGCTGTATGACACAGCCCATGCGGTGTTTCGTCCGAAGCGGATGACGCCGGAACAACTGGAACAAGGGTACGCGTGGATTTACCAGCGGCTTTTTTCGCACACTTCGATTTGGCGACGCCGTCCTGAAGACTGGCGCGCAGTGCCGCTCTACATCGCGATGTCGTACCTGTACAAGCGATCCAACCGATTCTGGCACCAACTGATCAAACACAAACTTGTGCACACGGTGTGGAGCCCACTGGTAGAGGTGACGCGCTGGCGTCATGTTCGCTATCGACGGGGATTAGCGGATGGCGCGCCAGCGATCAGCAGTAGTGGACAAATTGTATCGGCGGGTGTGTAGCGGCTCGTGTCGATTGATTAGCACTCTGAGGTGTTCATGGTTGCTTCCTTGAGAACCAGCTCACTGCGAGTGCGATCGGCAAACCGACGAGGAAGGGATGTCCCAACGGGCCCGCGATCAAAAAGGGCCAAGAAATGGTTACGGGACCTCGAGGCGACGCCGAGAGCGGGATCACGACGAAGTGCATAAATAGGAAAACCATCTCACCGTAAAGCAATCCTGAGATCACCGGGTGAGCCGTGAGGAAAGCGATCTTTCGACTGGCAAAGTAGAAGACGGCCGCCGCAGTGAATGCGATCAGGAAGTGAAAAAATAGGCCGAGTGCGGCGCTGCGAGCACCGCCATTGAAAGAATCGCGTCCGAGCGCGCCCGCCGCAACCGATTGCAGGATGCGGATGGGCGGCACGCCGCGGAAATGATATCCGCCGATCGCGCTTGTCAGGTCGAAGATTCCACAAACGAGGCCTCCCCAGAAAACTCCGAGCCATGCCCTTGATGCGGTTGGGTCTGCCACGACAGTGTTCATGACACCTCACTTTCAAGATCGTTGGATGCTGAGGAGCGATCGACAACAGACAACAGCAAGTTGTCTTGTTCAATCTCACTCGCGTTCAATCCGGCGATCACGTGATTAGAACGAACCCGACGACGATATACTTCCGCAAATTACGGGAGGCCCGACTCATGAAGAACTCTTCTAACATGGTTGTGCTCGGATTGGTTTGCCTTTCCTTTGTCGCCGGTCCGCATTTGGTACGAGCGCACTTTCGAGCGACTTCAGGCAACGAAGATTCGCTTCAGAAAACAATCGTCGAGCAAGAACGTCGAGAACTCGACTGTCTGAAAACTGGAAACATGGAATTGTTCTCAACTCTAATCGCGGATGATGCGGTCTTTGTGAATGCGCGCGGGACGGCCGGGAAAGCGGAAGTCGTCAAGAACACGTCCGATGTGCGGCTTGAAGAATTCACAATGGAAGATGTGCGCTTTGCACGGGTTTCTGCGGAGAGCGGGGTCATTGCATACAAGCTGACGGAAAAGGGGACCGCACACGGCAAAGCGTTTTCGGCCCAGGTATATGCCTCCGCGTTGTGGGTGAAACGCGACGGGAAGTGGGTATCCTTATTCAGTCAGGAGACAGCGGCAAGATAGGGGTGCCGGCGGGCCGTGCTAGCATAATTTGTTAAGTAATTCCGAAATGAAGCGCCGTTATGAGTACGAAGCCAAACCCCACTCCAGAAGCTGAGCCTACCCCTACTGCCGCACCTCGTCCATCGAACTTTATCCGCGACATCATTCTCGATGATTTGAAGACCAATAAATATGAGGGGCGCGTGCAGACGCGCTTTCCTCCTGAGCCAAACGGATATCTGCATATTGGTCACGCAAAGGCAATCTGCCTGGACTTCGGGCTGGCCGACGAATTTCACGGCCACACAAATTTGCGATTCGACGATACGAATCCTGAGAAGGAAGAAACCGAGTATGTCGAATCGATCATGGCGGACGTGAAATGGCTTGGTTTTCACTGGGACGGTTTGTTCTACGCGTCGGACTATTTCGACCAGTTGTTTGAATGGGCGGTGAAGCTTATCCGGGATGGGAAGGCGTACGTAGATGACCTGTCAGCAGAGGAGATACGTAAACATCGTGGGACGCTGACGGAGCCGGGGAAGGACAGTCCGTTTCGCAATCGCAGGGCGGAAGAAAATCTCGATTTGTTCGAGCGCATGCGGAAGGGCGAGTTTCCAGACGGGTCGCGGGTGCTGCGGGCCAAAATCGACATGGCTTCCCCGAACCTGAACATGCGCGATCCGGTCATGTACCGGATTCTGCATGCGGAGCATCACCGGACGGGGAACAAGTGGTGCATTTATCCGATGTACGACTACGCGCACGGGCAGTCTGATTCGCTGGAGCGCGTAACGCATTCGATGTGCACGCTCGAGTTTGAAGATCATCGGCCGCTCTACAACTGGTTCATACAGCAGCTGGGGATTTTCCCATCGCAGCAGATTGAGTTCGATCGTTTGAACCTGACCTACACGCTCTTGAGCAAGCGCAAGCTGCTGCAATTGGTGCAGGAAAAACTTGTGAGCGGATGGGATGATCCACGAATGCCGACGTTATCGGGAATTCGGCGAAGAGGATACACGCCGGAGGCGATTCGGAACTTCTGCAATTCAATTGGCGTGTCGAAGACCAACGGGTCGATCGAGTTAGCAATGCTCGAACACTTCGTGCGCGAGGACTTGAACAAGCGCGCATTGCGTGTGATGGGAGTGCTGCGTCCGCTGAAGGTTGTGATCGACAATTATCCCGAGGGCAAAAGCGAAGAGATGGACGCGATCAACAATCCTGAGGATGCGAGCGCGGGCTCGAGGAAAGTACCTTTTGCGCGAGTGCTCTACATCGAGCAAGACGATTTTCGCGAAGAACCGCCGAAAGGATATTTCCGATTGTCCCCGGGCCGCGAGGTGCGTTTGCGTTATGCGTACTTCGTCACTTGTACGAACGTGGTGAAAAACGAGAAGGGCGAAGTGATCGAAGTGCATTGCACGTACGATCCGGCGTCGCGCGGAGGAAATTCGCCGGATGGCCGGAAGGTGAAGTCGACGATTCACTGGGTGTCGGCTGAGCACGCCGTCGATGCCGAAGTTCGGATTTACGAAAACCTGTTCGTAAAAGAAAATCCCGCGGAAGTGGAAGAGGGGAAAGATGTGTTGTCGAATCTCAATCCGCGTTCGCTGGAAGTGATTCCGAGCGCCAAGATTGAGCCGGCGATGACCAACGTTGCGGCAGGAGGGCTTTACCAGTTCGAGCGGTTGGGATATTTCTGCGTCGATCCGGATTCGAAATCTGGTAAGCCGGTGTTTAACCGTACTGTGGCTTTGAAGGATGCCTGGGCCAGGGTGGAGAAGAAACAACCCAGTAAGTAGGAGTCCGAAGCTTTTGCCTAGCGATGTGCGTGGGGGCTCTGCGCGGGATTCTTGCCGGGGCTCGCTGGCGGTCCTTTTACTACCTTGACTTCGAAACTTACTGGTAGTTGTTTGGGCGGATAACACGCGGAGTTGTCGCATGCCTGGTATTTCAGCGATCCGCGAAAGACGTATTTGCCGGCCTGAACGGATTTCAATGGTCGCACAAGCACGTCGACTTTGAAATCACCCGTGTAGACATTCAGCTTCTCGTCCGGCGAAAAAGGAAAGCTCAAATCTTCTCCGGCCGGGTAGTTCACCTTGCCAACCATGAAGTCAGTGGACGCGTTCATCTTCAGCGCGGTTGGGATCAGGAATTCGGACTTTGGCATGTTCGAGTTGATGTGAAATCCGTTGCCAACGCGGAACTCCAGCGGGACCGTGGCTGACTTGCCGCGAGTGATGGTAATAGTTGGAGGCGGCGCCAACGTGACGGATGGCGCTTTCATGCCGGGAGAATCCTGTGCCGCGGCGACCGAAGCAAGCACCAGAGCCAGCGACGCTGCCATGAAAATCTTGTTCATTTGTCTGCCAATACTGTAGGTGGGGCCAGGCGGCGCGACTAGTTACTTTTGCGCCTGTACCGCTCCGCCTCCGGACAGGGCCTTTTTCACAGATTCCTCAATTTCTGATTTGCCCTTTAAACCGAATACCTTATCGACCACTTTGCCATCGCGGCTGATGTAGAAGGTCGTAGGCAGGAACGGGATGCCGCCGTAGGCTTCGCTAGTGCTTTCCTGGCCGATCACAATCGGATAGTTCACGCCAAGCTTTTGAGCAAACTTTGCGATATCGGTCTCGCTGGCGTCATCCATGGCGACTCCGATTACCTGGAGTCCTTCGGGGCCGTACTTATTCTGGAGATCGACGAACCAGGGCATCTCGATCTTGCAGGGCTGACAGAAGGTCGCCCAAAAATTGAGAAGAACCGCTTTTCCCTTGTAGTCGGCAAGTTGAACAGTCTTGCCGTCGAGCGACTTGAGGGAAAACTCAGGAGCTTGTTGGCCTTTTACGTCCGGCGGCGCCGGACCTTTAGCGCGCCGTGCCATGTGCAAGCCGACATACAGCATGCCGGCTACCAGCGCGGCAATGACGACAACGACGAGAGGGTTCCGTTGCACGACGACTCCTTGCGCTAGAGCGCGAAACGGTTAAGGAACGATAAGTAGTTCGAAATAATGGTAAAGCGACCGAAGACGAGGAGTCCACCAAGAATGATGAGGAGTACTCCGCTGGCGACTTCGAGAGCATGCATGTGCGAACGAAACCGGCTGTAGAACTTAAGGAAACGTTCGATTCCGAGCGAGGTCAGCAAAAACGGTACAGCAAGACCGAGCGAATAAATTGCCAGCAGGAAGATTCCCTTGATGACGGAGTCTTGAGCAGCGGCAAAGCCGAGAATTACCGCGAGAATAGGGCCGACACAAGGTGTCCAGCCAAACGCGAAGGCGAACCCGATCACGAAGGCGCCCCATGCGGTACTGCCGCCCTTGAGTTGATGCAACCGAGTATCGGCAAGCAGCGCCTTAATCTGAAAAACGCCGGTGAGGTGAAGTCCAAAGATGATGATCACTACGCCGGCGACAACGGCCAGCTTCGTTTTATAAATTGCGAGAAGTTGTCCGACCGAAGTGGAGATCGCTCCCAGCGTTACGAACACGATACTGAACCCAAGAACGAATGCGATGGAGTTCAGCATGACCTTTTTCAGCAGGCCAGATTCCTGCGCTTGCAGCTGGTCGACGCCTGCGCCGGAGATTAGCGAGACGTAGCCCGGAACAAGCGGCAAGACGCACGGCGACAGAAATGAGATCAGCCCGGCGACAAAAGCCGCGATCGGAAGTGGAAGGCTGGACATGAACAGTATTGTATCCGGCGGGCAGAGTTGTACCCACTGAATAGGATGCCAGAGGGCGCTGACAAGTTACAGGCGAAGCCTCGAGCCAGAAGACATGCGGTGGCGAGAGGAATGCGCGGTGGACGGCGGAGTGTTGTGTGTCCGCCGTACGCAGCCTACTTCTGTTTTGATTTTTTGCTCGGCGCGGGGGGTGGTGAAGGTGCGCTCCCTGGCGACGAGGAGGGCGTAGCGGGAAAATCGGGCATGTTGGGCTCGAACATTTTGTGGAGAAAACCCGGCGGCACGGTTGCGGTCAGAACGGACCGCTCGGCGCGTTGCTCGACCCGAATACTATCCAGAAAAGTTTTTACATCGACGTCGGTGCCATGAACCGTGACCGAAGATTCGGCGGCGTGGAACAGATTCAGGAACGCGCCGAGTTTTTCGGTGACGTCCCTGGCGTCGTCTTTCGATGATGTGAATGCCTCAGCCCGCAAATTTAACGCTCGCAGATAGCGCGCAGAGAATACGACAACAGCGGGTTTTGAAAACAGAAGCGACCAACTGGCGAAGGAGGAGAGCGGCGCGTTTGCCGAAGGATCAACCTTCGCAATTCCCCATGCCAGAGTCGTGAACGGGATTTCGTAATTAATCGGGATCGTGCGGTAATAGCGGCGCATGAACCAGGGGCCGCCAAATGGCGATGCAAGTTTGCGCGAGCGGTCAATCATCCCGCGAATCAGGGCCGGATCCTCGTGGTTCGATGCAGCGACAGTATCCACAGAAAGCAGCGCAACCCGGAGCGTCCTGCCTTCGAGAGGAATGTTGAAAACTTCGGTTGCGCCGTACTTGTCGACGGAAGTCGCAACCTTTCTCAGGTAGGTGGTCATTCGATCGGTCGCTATCTTCCCGACGAAGACTTCGGAGAAACGCGGTTCCGTCGCTCGATTTCCGTCGTGTCCTGGGTAATGGACCGCGAGAGCGGCTTCGTTCAGATCACGCTCGAACTGAAAGCCGGTTTCCTGAATAAATTTTTCGTATTCGGCGTCGTGAGAGACAGGTGGAAGCTGGTCGGTTGCGTTCAAGGCACGCATCCACCGCAGATTGACGTAGAAGAAGGCGTCCGCGCCCGGAAGAAGACGGGCGGGTTCAGGTGGCGCTCGTTTGCGCAGTTGAACAACGAGAATAATCGCCGCTGCCGCGAGCAGGACAACGATAATCAGGGGAAGGGGACGCTTGATGCGCATGAAATGGAGATCAGGCTGGTCATAATAGCACCGGCAGATGGTGCTGCGGAGGGGTGGCTGGCGCGAGGGGCGAAGAAAGCAGGCAACTTAATTGCACGTCAGTGGCCGTTATGGTACCTTAAATAATTGTCCCAGCAGTCTGGAAGGGAACAGGGCATGACTGTGTCCGAAGGGGCCAGCGACCTGCAATGAATTGCTGGCGTAGCTCAGCTGGTAGAGCATCTGATTTGTAATCAGAGGGTCGGGGGTTCAAATCCCTTCGCCAGCTCCAGAAAATAGTTCCGGAAGTCGAGGCGGTTTGCGCGGAGACGCGCGGTAGTAGCGCAATATAGATTTTCCAACGCACTCCATCAGGAATTTTTCCGGCGAATCATGAAATTGGGCGCGGCAGTGTTGCGCCATCTTTGATCTCCGTGATCTTCGTTGTTTGTGGCGTGATGGGAAGGTCTTGTTTATCCGCTAACTAGTAGCCCGGTAGTGCTCCGGTGGCCGAGTCTCTCGGCGTTCTGCACAGGTGGCCGAGTGGTTAATGGCAGCAGACTGTAAATCTGCCGCTCCTTGGAGCTACGGAGGTTCGAATCCTCCCCTGTGCACCATGATTCGACGTCAGCAGTTTGGGACGTGAATGTTTCTGACGTGAATGATTTTGGCGTGAAGCGTCTTGCGGTGGCCTTAGGTGCGCTGGCAGTACTGCTGGTCCTGACATGGACGACGATCAGCGATGAGAAACTTCGTCTGGCGGGAACGGCGGTGCTGGCGTTGTTTGCGGTAAAGATTTTGGTGCGGCGCGCGGATGTGTTGCACCGTGATGTAAAGGGCAGTGACGAGCCGATGTAGCTCAGTTGGTAGAGCACTCCCTTGGTAAGGGAGAGGTCACCAGTTCAATCCTGGTCATCGGCTCCAGAGATTTTGTGAAGGCTGACAGCTACGAGCTGAAAGCCGGTTTCGAGGGCGGGAGTAACTCAGTGGTAGAGTCACAGCCTTCCAAGCTGTTGGTCGCGGGTTCGATTCCCGTCTCCCGCTCCAGATATTAGGGTGATTGACGTGAGTTTCGAACAGGCAACGATCAAGGTCGAGAAAGAGAAAGAGTTCGCTGAATTGCGAGACGCGGTCCAGCGGATTTTCTCCAGCGAAAAGGGAAAGTTCCTGCAATTACTGCAGAGCAAGAATGTCCGCATCCGGAACCTGGATGCCGTGCTCGCGAAGGGCTTGATTGAGCGGGCCGATGAAGCGCTGGCGAAAGCAGGACACACAGCAAAGAGTCTGTATGACTCGCTAACCGTCGCCGACCAGGGCCAGTTGCGAGAATTTTATTTAAGCCAGCTCGAGCAAGTCGAGCCGGCATTGCGAACAAAGTTCCAAAAGATTTACCGCTACTACTAGCGGGATGAAAAGCGAGGCAACGCACTTTTATGGCGAAGGAAAAATTTGATCGGAATAAGCCGCACGTAAACGTAGGGACGATTGGTCACATTGACCATGGGAAGACGACGTTGACGGCGGCGATCACG
>Ga0207648_10003419_pt1 | contig 16669 bp, 15 predicted proteins | sample KBSMisM32_FD_184310 | JGI IMG/M metagenome (GOLD analysis project Ga0207648, IMG submission 184310) | Miscanthus rhizosphere microbial communities from Kellogg Biological Station, Michigan, USA - KBS Miscanthus M3-2 (SPAdes) (version 2) | ecosystem: Host-associated > Plants > Roots >...
ATATCTGAATGTCGCTGATTGATTGCGTCATTCGTTCTCTTCCGTTCGCAGCATTCGGACACCTCGCCCTTGCGGGTTACTCCATTTTTTCAACCAGGATCCGGTAATGCGCAGCTTCCGGTTCCAACGCCTCTTGCAGATGAATGACATGGCCATCATTCTTGAGGCTCATCGGCACATTTTTGATCGGCTCCCCGGCATCCAGCCAGATTTCCAGCCGTTCGCCCGCATCCATCATCTCAAGTTTCAATTTCGTCTTCACATAGTTGAGCGGGCAGGCGACCCCACGGAGGTCGTAGACCGGGGCCGCGGTTGGCACGGTGACGCCCGGCTTGGATTCCATGGCCGCCGCCGCCGGAGGCACTTGCTCTTTCGTCGCTGGGAGCTTGAGATCCTTCCCCATTTGGTCGGTCACAGCCCGGCAGGCATCGACGAAGCCTTTTGCGAACGACATTTTGTCGCGCGCGAATTCCGCACCCGTATCCTTTGGCCCGAGATCACCGACCTGCTCGCGCAAATCCCGGTAGGTCGCCGGCACCACGCCTTTCTGAGCAATGCGGCGGTCGAATTCCGTGAACGTCTCTGCGTCGCTGGAAGGCTCGAGGCCTTCCGTCACCAGCAAGGCTTTGGCGGCCGCGAGGACAGCGCGGTAGGATTTGTTCACGGATACGGCATACTGATGGTTATCGGTCAACAATTTGGCCTGATACAACTCTTGGTCGGCTTCCAAGATGCCGTTTTCGATCATTTCAAGCGCACCTCCGGCGCATTCGCCCGGTCCGAGATCCTCAAGAACAAACGCCTCGTCCGCCTCCCAGTCGTAGTAGAAGGTTGGATCGTCGGCAAAGGCCGGCACCAGCGTATAGGGAATTAGCTCATCTTTCAGTGCGTTCTTGCCAACCCGATCGATGAATGCCGGTAGCCCTTCCCCCGGTTTCCGGTCACGGCGATAAACATCGATCAAGTGCGTAATGGCGGCCGACACGGCTTTTACCGGCAGCTTCACCGTCATCTGCCCGATCTTAGCCGTGCCATTGACCTTGCCGCCCAAATGCAACTCATAGAAGGGCGCCGTATGCTCCCCGATGCGTTTCCCGACGCCGTGGAGACCAATCGTCGCAATGTGGTGCTGTGCACAAGAATTGTGGCAGCCGCTGATTTTTACGCTGACGTCCTTCAGATCTTGCGGGACACGGCCGGCCGGGAACACTTCCGCGAGCGCCCTGGCGAGTCCCTTGGACGACGTGATGCCGAGGCCGCAGGTATCTGTCCCCGGGCAGGCAATAATGTCCTCGGCCAGTTCAGCACCAGGATCGGACAGCCCTTGAGACGCCAAATCTTGATAAAGCTCCCCAAGGCGGGGCTCGGGAACCCATCGAATGACCATGTTCTGATTGATGGTGGTGCGGAGATTGCCGTTCGAGTACCGATCGGCCAAATCGGCGAGATGCAGCATTTGGCTGGCGGTCACATCCCCCATGAAGAGCTTCACGACCGCAGTGCAATACCCGGCTTGCTTTTGAGAGACAACGTTGGTTCGCTTCCACATCGCGAACGGCGTTTCCTGCCCCTGCCCGTTGAACGAGCCGTTGGTGGCGGTTGGCTTCGTGCCGTTGGATGCCGGCATAATTAAGGGCAGAGGTTCATCGTTGTGCTCCAACAGCGTGATCGTCTGCGAGGTCGGTCTGGCATGTCCCATGGCCACATAGGCCTCTTCCCAGCGACGCTTGAACTCCGCAAAGCCCAGCTTTTCGATCACGAACTTCATGCGGGCTTTGTTGCGGTTCTTCCGGTTCCCCAGCTGATCGAAGACTTTGATGACGGCTTCGATGCTGGGAATCAATTCATCGATCGGCGTGAAATCCCGCAAGACCTGAGCGATGCGCGGAGCCGAACCCAGGCCTCCCCCTGCGACCATGCGGAAACCGAGCGTCCCGTCCACCGATTTCGCCGCGAGCAACCCGATATCATGGATCGGCGTGAGAGCGCAGTCATGCCGACAACCGGAAAAAGCGATCTTGAATTTGCGGGGCAGGCTTTGATTGAGGGGATTCCGCAACAGATGATAGGCCACCGTCTTGGCATAAGGTGTAATGTCGAACACCTCTCCTTGGCACACGCCAGCCAAATGGCACCCCGTCACATTCCGGACGGTGTTGGCGCAGGCTTCACGTGTCGTCAGACCCACTTCGGCCAGTCCTCGCATGATGGTTGGGACATCCTTCAATTCGGCGAAATGCAGCTGGATGTCTTGTCTGGTCGTTACGTGACCAACGCCGGTGGTATACCGCTCTGACAGCTCGGCAATGCGGCGCAATTGGTTGGCTGTAATCCCGCCGAATGGAATTTTGATCCGCACCATCTGTACGCCCGCCTGACGCTGGCCGTAAATGCCGTACTGAAGACGAAAGGGTTTGAAGAGATCGCCGACGATCTCTCCGGACAACATGCGCTTGGCCTCTTGCTCAAAGGTCTCGATCTCCTCGAGAATGGCAGGAGGAATTGGCTGTGTTTGAATGCGAGTACGGCTGGTCGTGAGCTGGCTCATTGCAGACCTCAAATGTGATACATCGGGTTTCGTTGTTGTTCGATGTGACGCTGTTCCCCGGCTAATTCTTCGACGGTGATGCCCTCGAGCACATGACGCTCGGCCTCATGCACACGGTCCCAGACTTTGGCTAGTAAGGTCCCAGATGGAGTCGCGCGATAGGCTCCCCCGTTCATGTCGGTGATGCGAAGAACAGGGCCCTCAAGCGCTTCGAGAATTTCCGCCACCGAGACCTCAGATGGTTTCTTTGAAAGCACGTATCCGCCTTGGGCGCCGCGTTGGCTGGACACCAAACCGGCTTTCTTCATGGCATGGAGGACTTGCTCGAGAAATCTCGCCGGTATCCCTTGTCGTCTAGCGATGGACTTGGCCTGTATAGGTGCTGACCCCGCCTGCAATGCCAGATCCACAGCAGCCATGATTCCATAAGTAGATCGTAGAGATACCTTCATACCACACTATTCCGGTCGGAATTAGGAGAGGATATTTATACATATTCGGCCACCGCACTGTCAAGGGGCCTGAACCTCTCGTTGTCTCGATCCGTCAATCCTTTCCCCTTCAATCCTTTTCGGTCCAAGGGGCCAGAAAGTTTCGTGCACCCCCTTGCGAGCGATGTGAGCATGCAGCGATCCATCAGGTGCACGGTCGGTGGTAACAGATCTTTTGATTACGGCGCGCCGGTCTCTCACAAGAAGTCTAATGGATTGGATTGCATGCAGTGAACAGAGCGGCATCATCGAATGGCGGATTCGTGTCACGAACTGATGACATCGAACATAACCAGACTCATCGCGTGCAAAAAATCTTCAGCAGCGGAAATTTCTTCGTTGACATCAAATTGGCTCTGGGCAATAATCCGGCCCTCTTCTGCTGGGTGATGGCTTCATGACGCTCTCTTCTTCGGTCTTCAGTATTCTGCTGCTCAGCGGCGATCCAGAGATACAGACACAGTTCAGGCAAGCGTTCAAAGACGCGAGCATGACGACGGCCAAGGATGCAACAACGTTGCCACGAGAAGTCGCGAGACGTTCATTTGACGCGGTCATTGTGGAATCGAAGGCAGGCGCGCAGAGCGGGTCGATCGGCATATCGCATCACGTCGATCCCTCGAGAACGCTCCTCATTACCGGATCTAAACCCGTCCTGAGACGCGCGTCCAAATTTATGCAGTCCATTGCGCGCGCGAAGACCGCCGCTGGTGCAGCGGCGCCTTTGAGTCTCGAAGACTACGTGGAATGGAAAATGGGGGATTTCGTCAAAGGCATGCGGAATGGATCGGGACGCAATCTTCATCCTATGTTGATATCTGCCATTGAACGACCACTCATTACGAAGGCTCTGCAGGAAACCAAGGGTAATCAGATTCAGGCGGCTGAATTGCTCGGCTTGAACCGGAATACGCTGAGAAAGAAAATCCACGACCTGCACATTCCAGTGAAGCGTGGCGGACGGGTCCGGGAGATCTAGCAGTTCACCAGCTCAATCGCGCAGGCGTGGGCGGCTGCATGGCAGCAAGGGGGCAAGGCGGGTTCTTAACCTATTAGCGAGGAGGGAACGATGACCAAAGAAGAATTGATTGCGAAGATGGCCGCATCCGCCGGCATCACAAAGGTAGCTGCGGGGAATGCTCTGCATGCCTTTACCGGTGCGGTCACCTCATCTTTAAAGAAGGGGCAGCGTGTGTCCCTCGTGAACTTCGGCACCTTCACCATCTCGAAGCGCAAGGCACGGATGGGGAGAAACCCCCGGACCGGCGAGAGCCTTAAGATTCCGGCGGCCAAGGTACCGAAATTCTCGGCAGGAAAGGTCCTGAAGTCGGCGGTCCGCTAGGCATCCGGCATCGAGCCGGACGAGCCGCGGTTTTCCGAAAAAAGAGAAGGCAGCGTGCTCACTTACGGGTACGCTCCCTTCTCTTTGCATTTCTTGACACCTTGGGCGGGGCTATATTAGCATGCGCGCTCGGACGATAGGCGCGTAGCTCAGGGGGAGAGCGCTACCTTGACACGGTAGAGGTCGACGGTTCAAGACCGTCCGCGCCTACCATCTCGCCGAGGGCATCCGAACCGTGACTGCGGTCGGGGTGCCTTTTCCATTTTTGCATCCTGTTGAGATGCAGGAATTTTTTGCCTTCCGGGGTCTCCGGTCCGATCCGGACTTCTCGCAAGGCGCTGTCGGTGTGTACGCCGAAAAGGTAGAGAGACGTTTGTGCCGAAAGTTATCCTCAAGAACGGGAAAAGCTTTGAAGTTCCCCCGGGTCATACCGTGGCCCAGGCGCTCACCGCCGGTGGTGTGACCATCGGGCCTGATGTCTTGGCCGCCTCGGTCAACGGACGATCGACTGATCTCTCCGCTCCGTTGGCAGACGACGCGACGCTGGAGCCTCTTCGCTTCGACAGCGCCGAGGGCCGGGAAGTCTACCGGCACAGCAGCACACACATCATGGCTCAGGCCGTGAAAGAACTCTTCCCCACCGCTCAGTTGACCATTGGGCCCGCGCTGGAAGACAGCTTCTACTATGACTTCGCCTATGAACGGCCGTTCACGCCAGAAGACCTCGACAAAATTGAGCAGCGCGCACGGGAGATTGCCGCCAGAAACCTCTCGGTCCAACGTCGTGAAATGACCAAGCAGGAGGCAGTGGAGTTCTTCAAGTCCCGAGGCGAGCACTACAAGGTGGAACTGATCCAAAGCTTTACGGATGGGGAGCCGATTTCCGTGTATAGCCAAGGGGATTTCGTCGATCTTTGCCGAGGACCACACCTGCCTTCGACCGGCCACGTGGGAGCTTTTAAGCTGCTGACGACAGCAGGGGCCTATTGGCGCGGAGATGAACGCAATCCGATGCTCCAAAGGATTTACGGGACGTCGTTTCCGACCGAGGCGGAGCTCACTGCGCACCTGGCCCGACTGGAGGAAATCAAACGTCGTGATCATCGCAAGGTCGGGAAGGAGCTGGACCTCATTTCCGTCCAGGACGAAATCGGACCCGGCTTGGTTCTTTGGCATCCGAAAGGCGCTGCTATCCGGCTGCTGATCGAAAATTTTTGGCGGGAGCAGCACCTGAAGGATGGATACGAGCTGGTCTATTCTCCGCATGTTGCCCGGCTGGACTTGTGGAAGACCAGCGGGCATGTCGATTATTACCGCGAGAACATGTTCGCGCCGATGAAAGTGGAGGGCAGCGAGTACCAGCTGAAGCCGATGAACTGCCCCTATCACATCATGATTTACAAGTCGCATCTGCGGAGCTACCGCGACCTGCCGATCCGCTACGGTGAGCTGGGGACGGTCTATCGCTACGAGCGGACAGGAGTGCTCCACGGACTATTGCGCGTGCGCGGGTTCACGCAGGACGATGCCCATTTATTTTGTCGGCCCGATCAAATCGAAACCGAAGTCAGCCGCGTGCTGGATTTCACATTTTTCATTCTGCGCACGTTCGGATTCAATGAATTCGAGGTGTTTCTCTCCACCAGACCGAAGGAGTCGGTGGGAGCCGAAGAGCACTGGACGCTCGCGACAAGCGCATTGGAGGCGGCCCTCAAGAGCCGCAACATTGCCTTCCACCTTGACCCTGGTGGAGGTGCGTTTTACGGTCCGAAAATTGACATCAAGATCAAGGATGCCTTGGGCCGTTCCTGGCAATGCTCGACCGTCCAGATCGACTTCAACAATCCCGAACGCTTCGACATGCACTACATCGGAGAGGACGGAAAGAGTCACCGGCCCATCATGATCCACCGGGCCTTAATGGGATCGATCGAGCGGTTCTTCGGCATTCTGATCGAGCATTATGGCGGGGCGTTTCCCACCTGGTTGGCCCCCGTGCAGGCTGTGGTCATTGCGATCACGGACCACCAGCACGAATTCGTGACCCAGGTTGTGGCGCAGATGAAGGCGGCAGGCTTCCGAGTCGACGCCGATCTCCGCAATGAGAAGATCGGGCTCAAGATCCGTGAAGCGGAAAAGGCGAAGGTCCCGTTTATGTTCGTCGTCGGCGATCGGGAAGTGCAGGCCGGCACGCTGTCCGTCAGAGGACGCAGCGGCGCCAACCTCGGCACCATGACCGTCGCCGGTGCATTAGATCTGCTCAAGACTGAAGTGCAGCGGCAGCATCTTTCACCTACATCATGAGAGGTGGCCTATCGTTCCCAAACTGCGGGTGAACCGCGAGATTCGAGTACGTGAAGTCAGGGTGATCGGGCCGGAGGGCGAGCAGCTCGGCATCCTGCCGACGCCGGAAGCGTTCAAGCAGGCGCAAGAAGGCGGATACGATCTAGTGGAAGTCGCGCCGACGTCGGTGCCGCCCGTCTGCCGCATCATGGATTACGGCAAGTATAAGTACGAGCTGAGCAAAAAAGACCATCAGAGCCGGCGACACCAAAAATCGACCCAGGTCAAAGAAATCAAATTGCGCCCCCGGACGGACAAGCACGATCTCGAGATCAAGATCCGGCAGATCAAGGGATTTTTGGAAGAAGGCAACAAAACGAAGGTCGTGCTGACCTATCGCGGACGCGAAATGGCCAATCAGGAAATGGGCCGGGCGGTGATGAATTCAGTGATCGCCGAATTGACGGAGACCGGCACGATCGAATATGCCCCGCGCATGGAAGGACGCAGCCTGATTATGATCGTCGCTCCCAAGTAGCCTACCGTCTGATACTTAACCGAAAAGGATGCGAGCTATGAAGATGAAATCACACAGCGGAGCCAGTAAGCGGTTTCATAGAACCGGGACGGGAAAGTTTGTGCGCAAGAAAGCCGGCAAGCGGCATATCTTGACGAGCAAAAATCGCGAGCGGAAGCGGCGGCTGAGCGGCTCAGTGGTGGTGGACAAGACGAAAACCGCGGCGCTCGAGCGTTTGCTGCCGTATCAATAGAGTGACGGTCATCGGATTCAACAAGGGAGTGTGAAGTCATGCCACGCGCAAAAGGTGGACCCAAAACACGAGCGAGACGAAGAAAACGACTGAAGCTGGCGAAAGGGCAGTATGGCGCGAAAAGCCGGCTGTTTCGTTCGGCGACGGAATCGGTGGACAAGGGACAGCAGTATGCCTATACGGGCCGCAAGAACCGAAAGCGGGACTTCAGGCAGCTGTGGATCGCGCGAATCAGCGCGGCAACCAGAGCCCATGGCCTCACGTATGGCCGCTTCATCAATGCGTTGAAGAAGGCCAATATCTTGTTGGACCGGAAGGTACTGTCCGACATGGCCATCAAGGATACCGCGGGATTCGAGCAGCTGGTTGGGCTCGCGAAGCAACACCTCACCCCCGCAACTGCGTAGACCACGAGACCTGCCAAGGGTTCTGCTTCCTGGCACCCACATGAGCGGAGGACGACGGACGGGTCGTTCTCCCGCTTATTGATGGTCGATCAGTTGCGACAGGTTGACGTCGAAGGCGACGACGGGGACGCCGATCTGCCAGCGCTCGAGAACTTCGGGATGCACTTCCCCGATCACGCCCATCGCTTTACCAGACAGCACAATCTTCCCCGCCCGGCCTTCCAGAAACGACGGATGTGGCACCGGCTCGAGTGTATAGGTCTTCCCCAAATGATAGAACAAGACATCGAGGCAGGAATGGATCTCTGAAAAGTGCGCGGTCGCATGTGCGATCATGGCGCCGAGGACAGTTTCGGTCCGCGAACCGAGTTCGTGACTAGGATCAGGAATCGCCACCTCCCCCGCCTCGAATAACCGATGCGGGTAAAACGCTCGGCTCGAGGCAGTTTCTACCCGCAACAATGACGGCAGCATCCATTGGCGTAGGCAGGAAAAACTCAAGGACATGACATTGTCGACTTCCACCATCTTGCCCCACGGAGTGTCAGTCACCCGCATCCAATCGCGATACTGCTCTGGCGCCCCCAAGATGTTGGAAATGATCTCCTGAAATCCCATGCCCACCATGAAGTTTCTGGCTCGATCGGCAGTCTGCTCGATCTTCGAAAGGCCTCCCACGGTGAATTGCGCCGGCATGACGGGAGAAAATTCTGCGTAGCCTCGGCTCATGGCCACATCTTCCACCACGTCCATGGCGTGCATTACATCCTGTCGATAAGGAGGCAACTTCGCCTTGACCGAACCGGTGTGTGACGTGACCTCATAGCCGTACACTTGCAGCGCTTGTTTGACCGCCTGCCCACCAAGTTTTTGGCCAAGCGCCTGCTCGATCGTCTCAAGAGGAATTGTCCAGGATCGGCCAAGGTCCTGTGGCGTGACGACGCGTTTCCCGAGCGGGGTCTTTTGGGGATACACGACTTCAATGGGCTCGATGGTGGCGCCGCGGTCGGCCAGATTCGCGGCAAAAATATTGAGAGTCAGCACGACCATTGGAAGATCAGTTCCCGTGACCTCTATGAACAGTTCGTCGTCTCCTGACCGTACTTCCCCGATTTCGCGGCTGTTGATGATCGGCGGAAATGACAATACCTGTTCGCTGGCATCCCGGAGAATCGGCACACGCTCATGGCCTGCGAGTATGTGGCCGTGCTCCAACCCCTTGGGATGGACCATCAGAATTTCGGACAGCGTCATGACGGTCTCCATCCCTAAAGGGGTAAACCGTGCCGCGTCGCGCTCCACTAATTGATACGTCACTGGAAAGTGAATGTTCTTGAGTTGATATACACCGATCGAGACGGTCCTACGCTTATGCCCATAAATATCCGCCAGTTTCTCCTGGGTTTGAATGAGCTGAGCCAAACCTTCATCGGTCACCCGGTAGCCTGAAGCGGTGCACGCTGCGACATAGGGGCGCACGTGCGCCAGTCCTGGTGCGACGACCACACGTCGGGTAATTTTCGGCTTCTTCGACAAAAACGGATAGGGTGCCAACTTCCCTTCTTGTTTGATGCGGATTTGTCGTGCGATACCTTCGCAACTCCACAGATCGGGCCGGTTGCTATCTTGCAACTCGATGCGCAATTCGCCCGTTTCCGCAACGTGCTCCTTCAGTTCGCCCTTCACGAGCATGAGCCAATCCTCGAGTCGCTCAATTGACACTGGCCGCTTGATTTGCGGAGCCGAGCCCAGGAGCGATTCGAAATCCTTTTTAAAAATGGAAATCGTCGGCATTGGTTAAAACAGGCCTCGTGTCGTACGGATCATGTCCAGATTATCGGTGAAGAGTTCCCGGATGTCATGGATCCCCAAGGCCACCATCGCCATACGGTCCAGGCCCAGGCCCCAGGCAATCACCGGCACGCTTACCCCCAAGGGCAATGTGACTTCTGGTCGGAAAAGCCCGGCGCCACCCAATTCCATCCAGCCGAGTCGCGAATGGCGCACGTGCAGTTCCACCGATGGTTCTGTAAACGGAAAATAGGCCGGTAAAAACTTCACTACTTTGGCCTGCGCGACTTCACGAGCGAAAAGGTTCAGGAGCCCCAGCAGAGTCCGGAAGTTGATGTCTTCGCCGAGAACGATGCCTTCCACCTGAAAAAAATCTGTCGCGTGCGTGGCGTCGACCTGGTCATAGCGAAAACACCTGGCGATCGAGAAATATTTCCCGGGCATGGCCGGCCTTGATGCCAGAGTCCTGGCGGACACCGCCGTGCCCTGGCTGCGCAACACGAGCCGTTTGGCACGCTCGACATCGAAGACGTACTGCCAGCCTGTCGACCCCGTCGCGCCTCCGTTGCGATGGGCGCTGGCCACCTTCGTGAGAAACGGCTCGGCAATGTGCGTGGCGTGGGTCGGTTGCTTGACGAAATAGACGTCATGGATGTCGCGCGCTGGGTGGAACTGCGGCATAAAAAGAGCATCCATGTTCCAGAATTCCGTCTCGACCAGAGACCCGCGCATCTCCTGGAAGCCCATACTCACCAGCTTCGTCTTCACCGTATCCAGAAATTCGCGGTACGGATGCTTCTTCCCGATAGCGATCCGCGGCGCACGAAGGTTGATGGTGTATTTCCTGAACCGTTTGGTTCGCCAGCTCCCGTCCTTCAGCAACTCGGGACTGAGCTGAGAGACTTCTTCCGTCGCAGTCTCTTTGGCCAAATGCTCCAGGGCCGTGATGCCGCCCGATGCGACCTTGAAGGATCTGGCCACGCGTTCGTCGACTCGAAACGGTTCATTGGCATTGCCTCGCTTGACGGAATACTCCATGATGATTTGGCGGTCGCTCTCGGAAAAGGCTTCCAGCTCACGGGAGGCTCCGTGCAGCTGTTCAAGCAAGATTCTGAGACGATCGGCGGTGGGGCTGGGACGACCAGTCGACTCAATGCAGCCGCCCTGAACAATCAACAGCGCTCCTTCTTTTTTCAGCCGTCCCACGGCCTTGCTGACATCGGAGGGGTCGAGTCCGCCCTGGGACTGCAGATTTTGGATGGTTAACCGCTGTCCGGTTCCTGCGGCACTTCTGGCAGCAGCAAGAACCTCCTCAATCGGCGACTGCTTGGCATGATATCGCTCTCCCACCGCCGTCATCGAGGCGACGGGAGTGACGGTTTCTTTGTCAATTGCGAGCAATGACTTGGCGAGCAGCCACTCGATGGCCATGCTGAGCTGTGACGGCTCCAGACTCGTCGCGGCGGCCAGTTGCTCGGTCGTGAGCGCTGCCCCCGAATGGCTCGACCCGAAGGCCGTGAGGACCTTGATTTCGAGAGGATGCAGGCTGTCGATGAGGGAGGAGATGTCCACCCGAAGACCTATCGGTGGGCGGAAGCCGGCTGTCCTGCCGCCCGCAGCGCAGCTATTGTGGCTGCGTAGTCCGTGCCACAGAAAATTGCGGACCCGGCGACGAGCACATCTGCGCCGGCGGCCAGGATGCGCGCCGCATTGTCTACCTTGACGCCGCCGTCCACTTCCAAAAGCGCTCGGCTGCCGCTTCGGTCGATCATCTGACGAGCGGTGGCGACCTTCCGAAGGCAGGACTCTATAAATGTCTGTCCGCCAAATCCCGGGTTCACCGACATGATGAGCAGAAGATCCACGTCCGGGAGAATTTCCTCAATCGTGTGCAGAGAGGTTGCAGGGTTCAGCGTCACCCCCGCCTTGACCCCACGTTCCTTGATGGCCTGCACCGTCCGGTGCAGGTGGGGACAGGCTTCGACGTGCACGGTTAAATAGTCGGCGCCGGCGGTGGCGAACTCGTCCACGAAGACATCGGCGTTTGTGATCATCAGATGAACGTCGAGCGGAAGCTTGGTTACCTTCTTCAATGCTTCGACGATCGGCGGGCCGACCGTCAGATTCGGCACAAAATGTCCGTCCATGACGTCGACGTGCAACAAATCGGCGCCGCCTCGCTGGACCGCGGCTACTTCCTCGGCCAAACGTGCAAAGTCGGCGGAGAGGATCGAGGGAGCAATAAGGGTCGTTCGCGTCATGAGCAGACGTTCGTTAGACGGGCAGCGTAGAACGAGTCCATCGAATCCCTGTTTCCCATCGTGGAGAGGTCTCCGCGCTCGGTCAGGAAGTTCTGTCCTCCCTCGGGGAGCCAAGGCGCCACAGATTCGCGCCGGAACTCCGCATGGGACCGCAAGAATTGATCGATAACGCCTTCGTTTTCTTCCGCTTCGGTCGAACACGTACTATAGACCAGCACCCCTCCGGGCCGCAAGCACAGAGCCGCGGCATCAAGGATCTGCAGCTGCAGTTCGTGATGACGTTCGAACTGTTCGCTGCTCTTCCGCCACTTCGCTTCTGGGTGCCGACGCAAGACGCCGAGACCGCTACACGGCACATCGACGAGAATGCGGTCGAACCGCACGAGGCCGTCTCGGCGTTCCCCGTCCCTCGAGATCGCGTTCCGCCAGGAAGGATCGCGAATGTCGCCCACAATGGGGAAAAGACTGGTGTGTCGTAATCGCCGGCGGTTGGCGTCAAGCAGTTTCAGTCGTGCCTCGCTTCGGTCCACCGCGTAGATCCGGCCCATGTCTTTCGTTAATTCAGCCAGGTGCGTGGTTTTTCCGCCTGGTGCCGCACAGGCGTCCAGTATGAGATCACCCGGACGAACATCGAGCAGACCCGGGATCAACTGGGCTGCCTCATCTTCTACATAGAACTGACCTGCTTCGAAACCGGGGAGGGACGGAATAGATACGCCTTCTTGGAGAGCCACTCCCACCGTGCTTATGCGCGTCGGTTTTGCCTGGATGCCTGCCTCATGTAACCGGCCGAGAAATTCATTGCGGTTCACTTGCAGTTGGTTGACTCGCAGCGTGAGCGGCGGGATCACGCTGACCTGCTCACAGGCCGTCTGTGCTCGTTCGATCCCCCAACGTTCGATCCAGCGCCGGCTCAGCCATTCAGGAACCGAATACCGGACGGCGAGCGCTTCCGATGCCTGCTCATGGAGGGAAGGCCAGGGTGGGCTCGGCTCGCGTATCAGCGCGCGCAACACGGCATTCACGAGTCCACTCCAGTCTCGCTTCAGTTTTCGAGTTTGCGTCTTGGCCAGGTTCACCGATTCTGATACCGCCGCGCTGGGTGGAATGCGGTTCAGGAAGAGAATCTGGTACGCTCCGATCCTCAACAGCATCTGCACCACCACGGGCAGACGAGCCAGCGGCTTGTTGAGCACGGGTCCAAGCCGCCAATCAATCGTGCCCAACCGCCGCAACACGCCGAAGGCAATTTCCACTGCCAAGGCCCGATCACGCTGGTCCAAGGCCGCTGGCCTCAGAGCGCGATCCATCAGAGCCTCTAGACTGTCATCGGAGTGCTGACATTCGATGAGCACCGAGAGCGCCATCGCCCGAGCGGGAGACGACGAGTTCGGCTCAATAGGAGATCGGCTGCTTGATATGGTGAATTTGCGAGCAGGCATTACCGGACGACCGCATGAGATACACTACCATGCTTCCGACTGGCTTAATTGCATGCCGGTCTGAAGGGGATGCCCGGCCAGGTACTGGGCAGCCGGCATTCGGCGCCCATTGGCCGGTTGGAGTTCGCGAATCGCCAAAACCCCTTTCCCGGTCGCCACGTGAATGGCATCTTGGGTTAGCGCAATGATTTGACCGGGAGCGAGAGTCGTTGCCTCGTCGAGAGCGACGCTTCGAGAAATCGTCCAACGATCCGTCTTTAAAAAGGTGTAGGCTCCCGGCCAAGGCGTGAGACCTCGGATGCGATTGGCGATCGATGTGGCAGACATCATCCAATTGACCGCGCCGTCTTCTTTTTTCAAGAGGGGCGCCAACGTAGCCTGGCCATGGTCCTGGGGACGCGGTGTCAGCGTACCCGCCTTTAACTGAGCAAGCGTTTCCACTAGCAAGCGCCCTCCGAGATCCGCGAGCCGGGAAGACAGACTCCCGGCCGTATCGTCCGGCCCAATGGCCATGGTTGCCTGCAGCAGCATCGCGCCGGTATCCATTCCTTCATCCATCAGCATCGTGGTAATGCCCGTTTCGGTTTCGCCATTGATGAGAGCCCATTGGATAGGGCCGGCTCCGCGATACTTCGGCAAGAGCGAGCCATGCACATTGATGCACCCGCGAGAAGGAAGCGAGAGAATAGCGGGCGGCAAAATGCGGCCGAACGCCGCGACCGCAATCACGTCCGGCTTCCATCCGGAAAGCTCGGCCATAAATGACGGATCTTTCATTTTTGTGGGCTGTAATAGCGGAATGTTTTCGCGTTGTGCGATGACTTTGACTGGCGACGGAGAAAGGCGCTGCCCTCGACCTCTGGGACGATCGGGTTGTGTCACAATCCCGACGACAGCATCATTAGATTTAAGCAAAGCCTCCAGCGAAGGAACGGCAAATTCGGGCGTCCCCATGAAAACGATGCGCATTGCATCGCTTTAGCATCCATGCGAGGCGAAAGCAACGGGCGTGGTTTGACTTGCCGAGAAGCGCTTTGTTAGTATCCGCGCGCGGGGTGGAGCAGCCTGGTAGCTCGTTGGGCTCATAACCCAAAGGTCAGAGGTTCAAATCCTCTCCCCGCAACCAACCATTTCAGGAACTTAGAAGACTAGACTAACGGTTGAACCCGCTTAAGTGGCCGTGTTTCTGTCCGTGTTGAGGTATCGCAATGCCGACTATGAGTTCCAGAATGTGCTTACTCAAAGCCAGAGATAGTTACACATCCAGCCCGTCACAAACCGATCCTCCCTCTGCCTAAATTCTCCCGACTTCTTTAACCGTACAGCGCAAATGGGTCAGCGCCTAAGTGCGCTATCAACAGGACGAGTCGTAAGACCCGCATGGGTGTATCGACCGGCACTGTCCCAAACTCTACCGTCATATAGATCCCTGTGATGGAGATGAGGAAATGCCTTCTCGTTAAGGCCCCGCAAGACAACAGGCTTGGATTGAGAAATATCATTAATGCAAGGACACGAGATCATGGATCCTACTCTCAGGCGATTGAACAGACAGAGACTGATTATTACTCTTGTGCTCTCAGGGTTGCTCATGTCGTGTGGTGGCGGTAAAGAAAGCAACCCCCCCGCTACACCCTCTCTCGCTACACCCACCTATCCGCTGACTGTGGCGCCAACGGAGCGCCATATGGTCGATCAGAGTGCCAAGCCCTTTCTGCTCGTTGGCGACACCGCCTGGTCGCTGTTAGTCACACTCTCTGATTCGGACACAGACCTATACCTCGAGAATCGGAAGCAGCATGGCTTTACCGCAGTGCTAGCCAATCTCATCGAACATAAGTTTGCGGCCAGTCCCCCGGCCAATTTCTATGGATTCACACCTTTTATCGGACAACCCTTCACCACGCCCCGAGAAGCCTACTTCGCGCATGTTGACTATGTTGTGAAGTCAGCGGCCGAGAAAGGAATCGCCATATTTCTGGTCCCCTTGTATCTCGGAGGTGGATGTAGCGATGAAGGCTGGTGTCCTGAGGTACAGAATGCGACCATTGCGGATATGAGGGCATGGGGTGAGTATGTTGGCAACCGGTACACGAGTTACGAAAATATCGTTTGGGTGATCGGTGGCGATATGGACCCAACCCCAATAAAGACCAAAGTGCAGGCTGTTGTCGAGGGAATCCTGTCGAGAGATACTCGCCATCCGTTTACCGTACACAACTCGCGGGGTATCATGGCTGTAACACCATGGCCGGAGGCCGCGTGGTTGAATATTAACAGTACTTACACGAATGGCATTGACTACCAGCAGGCAATTGCTGCGTACAAGATTTCCCCCCCGAAGCCATTTTTTCTCATAGAATCACTGTACGAGAACAATAAAGCTCCGAACGCCCAGCTGCTCAGAGCCCAATCCTATTGGACTGTCCTCAACGGGGGATTCGGTAATTTTTTTGGAAACTGTCCTGTCTGGGGATTTGGGTTTACGGGCCACTACTGCCCTGCTTTGACGGATTGGCGCGCGCAACTTGACACCCCGGGTGCTTTGGGTATGCAGCATTTCCAGGCTCTGTTCAATTCGCGGCGGTGGGAGGCTCTTATACCAGACACATCCGAGACTGTTCTTATGACAGGGAATGGAACGTTTGGGGAAACAGACTATGCCACTGCGGCATGTGCCGCTGATGGGTCCTCGATCATCGCCTACCTGCCATCTGCCCGTGCAATTACAATCAGTGGAGCTTGCCTAACCGGGAACACAATGAATGCCTGGTGGTACGATCCGAGCAAAGGAGTTGCAACTCAGATCGGAACGTTTCCCACTACCACACCGCAACACTTTACTCCACCGGCCAGTGGCGACTGGGTTCTCGTAGTCGACAGTTCTGTCGCATCTTTTCCTGAGCCAGGTAGAAGCATCGATCTTGCTAAAGAAGAAATCAAAATGTAAGGACGTAGTATCTATGAAACCGAGCAACAAGCCGATATCCATCGTATCGCGTAGGGCCAGCGAATCATTGATAAGAAAGTGCCAGGATCCTTGCTAGAACAGCTGTAGGGCGACGTGCCCAAGTCGTCTTCCGCCAGATGACTCCTCGAAGCTTTACTAGCATGAGCGAGCTGTCGCGGGAATTGCCCTCAAATAGGCAGACCGTGCAGCTGTGCGACAGTGAATCTGTGACGGTGGACTAAAGACCCCACAAGCGTGTTGATGCGAAATGCGGTTGTGGACCGCATTTCGCATCACACCTCACGCCCGCTGTCCGGCGGAATGGTCCGAGAGCATTCAGACCTACTTTTCTATTTTAGCTCAACGATGAATGTATCGATGCGG
>Ga0207648_10003421_pt1 | contig 16662 bp, 14 predicted proteins | sample KBSMisM32_FD_184310 | JGI IMG/M metagenome (GOLD analysis project Ga0207648, IMG submission 184310) | Miscanthus rhizosphere microbial communities from Kellogg Biological Station, Michigan, USA - KBS Miscanthus M3-2 (SPAdes) (version 2) | ecosystem: Host-associated > Plants > Roots >...
ACAACGCGAGGCACTGGATGCCCATGTGACGGGCCGCGATCACCTCCGGCACCGTCGACATCCCCACGGCGTCGGCGCCGAGGGTCCGGGCGGCCTTGATCTCCGCCGGCGTCTCGTAGGAGGGGCCGTTGAACCCGATGTAGACGCCGCGGCGGACGGTCATGCCGACCTTGGAGCAGGCGCGCTCCGCGATCTCCTGGAGCTTGGGGTCGTAGGCCTCGCTCATGTCGAAGAAGCGCGGACCGAACTGCTCCTCGTTGGGCCCGATGAGGGGATTGATGCCCATGTAGTTGATGTGGTCGGTGATGATCATCAGCTCGCCCGGCTTGTAGTTCACGTTGACGCTGCCCGCGGCGTTGGTCATGACGATGGTCTTGATGCCGAGGCGGCCCAGCACGCGCACGGGGAACACGACCTGGGCCGGCGAGTACCCTTCGTAGAAGTGCACGCGTCCGTTCATCACCGCCACCGGGGTGTCCGCGGCGACGCCCAGGACCAGCTCGCCGCGATGTCCGATCGCCGTCGAGGTGGGGAAGTGCGGGATCTCCCCGAAAGGGATGCGGGTCGCGGCCTGGAGGCTGTCCGCGAAGGCGCCGAGACCCGAGCCCAGCACGAGCCCGAGAACGGGCCGCAGCTTCGAGCGCCCGCGCACGAACGCCGCCGCCTCCTCCGCCTCCTTGAACCCGCTCACAGGAGCATGCCCGCGATGCAGGCGGTCATGAAGTTGGCCAGGGTGCCCGCGATCAGCGCGCGCAGGCCCAGCCGGCTGAGGTCGTTCTTGCGCTCCGGGGCCAGGGCGCCGATGCCGCCGATCTGGATGCCGATGGACGAGAAGTTCGCGAACCCGCAGAGGGCGAAGGTGGCGATGGCGAAGGAGCGCGGATCGAGAGTGGTCTTCATGGGTCCCAGGGCCGAGTAGGCGATGAACTCATTGGCCACCATGCGCAGGCCGAGGAGGCTGCCGACGGCCAGCGCGTCTTTCATGGGCACGCCCATGAGGAGCGCCACCGGCGCGAAGGCGTAGCCGAGGATCGTCTCCAGCGTGACTCCGGTCAGGCTCAGGATCACGTTCACCAGTGCGATCAGGGCGAGGAACGAGATCAGCATGGCCGCGACGTTGAGGGCCAGGCTGAGGCCCTCGGAGGTGCCGCGCGCGGCTGCTCCCACCAGGTTCGCATCCGTGCGCACGATCTCCAGCTTCACCGTCCCCGCCGTCTGGGGCACGCCCGTCTCCGGCAGCAGCATCTTGGCGATGAGGATGCTCCCCGGCGCGGTCATGAGCACGGAGGCGAGCAGGAACTTCGGATCCACTCCTCCCACGAAGATGTAGGCGCCCATGATCCCGGCGCTGATGTGCGCCATGCCGGAAGTCATCACGCAGAGCAGCTCCGACTCCGTCATCGTGTTCAGGTAGGGGCGTATCGTGAGCGGCGCCTCCGTCTGCCCCATGAAGACCCCGGCCGCCGCATTCAGGCTCTCCGCACCGCTCGCACCCATGAGGCGCGTCATGATCCGCGCGAAGAACGTGACGACCACCTGCATCACGCCGAGGTGGTAGAGGATCGCGAACAGGGCGGCCACGAAGATGATCGTGGGCAGCACCTGGAACGCGAAAACGAAGCCGATGCTGCCGCCGCCCTGCTTGCCCAGGGGGCCGAACACGAACTCCGAGCCCTTGAACGAGAGGGCGAGGAGGGCGGTGATCTTCTCCCCGAGCCACGCGAAGATGCGCTGGCCGATCGGCACCTTCAGGACGAAGAGGGCGAGCGCGAACTGGAGGCCGAGACCCCAGGCGACGGTCTGCAGGCGGACCGCCCGGCGCTCCTTGGAGAACGCCCACACCCCGCCCAGGATGGCGGCGAGACCGACGACGGAAAGCAGCCGCTCCATTCCTACTCCATCACCGCATGCACGAGCGGCCTCGGGGCCGGCGCTTCGGGGCCGATGCGGATCGCGCGGCGGAGCATCGCCAGCGCTTCGTCCAGGCGCCGGCGGTCGCTGACGTGCACGGTGGCCAGCGGCTCGCCGGTGGAGACCGCGTCCCCGACCTTCTTGCGCAGCACGAGCCCCACACCGGGGTCGATCGTGCTGTCGACGGTCTCGCGCCCCGCCCCCAGCAGCATGGCCGCCGTCCCCACCGCGCGGCAGGCGATGCCGGTCACGCGTCCCGCGGACTCCGCGCGCAGCTCGACGGTCTCCGCGGCCCGCGGCAGGCGCGAGAGGTCGTCGCACACGCGCGGATCGCCACCCTGCAGCTCGATCACCTCCTGGAACTTCCGGAGGCCGGCGCCGGAGGCGAGGGCCTCGCGCACGCGGGCGCGCGCGGCGTCCAGGGTCGGCGCCGCTCCGCCCAGGCTCAACATCCAGGCGGCCAGCTCGACGGAGAGCGTCTCCAGATCCTCCGGGCCCTTGCCCTGCAAGGTCTCGATGCACTCGACGATTTCCAGCGCGTTGCCGACGGTGCGGCCCAGGGGCTGCTCCATGTCCGTGATGAGGGCGACGATCTTCTTGCCCATCCCCTTGCCGATGGCGAGCATCGCCTCCGCCAGCGCGCGCGAGTCCTCCTCCTTGACCATGAACGCGCCGTCGCCCGTCTTCACGTCCAGCACCAGCGCGTCGATCCCCTCCGCCATCTTCTTGCTCATGATGGAGGCGGCGATGAGCGGCCGGCTTTCCACCGTGCTCGTCACGTCGCGCAGCGCGTACAGCTTGCGGTCGGCGGGCGCGATCTCCGGCGTCTGGCCGATGAGGCCGAGGTGGCTCTTCCGGAGGACGGCCCGGAACTCGTCGAGGGACAGGCCCACGCGGAAGCCGGGGATCGACTCCAGCTTGTCCAGCGTGCCGCCCGTATGGCCGAGCCCACGCCCCGAGATCATGGGGACGTACACGCCGCAGGCGGCGGCCAGGGGCGCGAGGACCATCGACGTCTTGTCCCCGACGCCGCCCGTCGAGTGTTTGTCCACCTTGGGCCCGGGCAGCTCGCCGAGGTCGAGCACCTCGCCCGTACGCATCATCGACTCCGTGAGGGCCACCGTCTCCCGCGAGGTCATGCCCTTGAAGAAGACGGCCATGGCCAGGGCCGAGGCCTGGTAGTCGGGGATCGTCCCCCGCGTATAGCCCTCGATGAACGCGGCGATCTCTTCGGAAGTGAGCTCGTGGCCGTCGCGCTTCTTCTGGATGACGTCGACGGCCCGCATTCCGGCGAGCCTACTTCTTCTTGAGCCGCTCGACCTCGGCCCAGAGATCGCGGCGCTTCTTGACGGGCACCGCGGGCGGGCGCGGGGGATCCGGAGGGGCGGGCATGCCGGCGAGGACCTGGTCCATCAGGCTCTTGTTGTCGTCCTTCTTCTTGGTGCGGCGGGTCGGGACCTGGCCGTGGCGGTAATCGTGCGTGTTGTAGCAGGTCCGGCAGGTGACCTTTGCGATCTGGCCCTCGGTGAGGCTGGCGATGTCGTGATTGAGGAGGAGCCGGCACCGCGGGCAGTAATCGTCGAGGACATCCCCGAGCCTGAGAGGCCGGTCCGACATGAGGAACCTCCAGAAGGGCGCGCGGCGGCCGAGAGTATAGCGCAGTAGAATCCGTGAAGGCCCTTGGAGACCGCGCTGCCGCCCACCTCGACCCAGAACGACTACTACCGGCTGCGCACGGAATGGCTTCGCTACAAGAGCCAGCTCTACGACGGGCTCACCGGCCTGCCCGCGCTGCCCGCGGTGGTGGAGGACGTGCGGCGCGTCCTCGAGACGAAGGGCACGGCCGACGTCATCTACGTCGATCTCGGACGATCGGGGGGACAGGAGACCAAGCTCGGCTGGGCCGCCTACGACGGGGCCGTGCGCGAGTTCGCGGCCGCCCTGGCCTCCCTGCGCGCGGGTGGCGAGCTGGGTCCGCAGGACGTCGTCTCCCTGCACACCGTGCGCTCGGACCGCTTCCTCATCTTCGTGGCCGGCGGCGAGTCGTCCAGCGCCGCCCGTCGCGACCGCCTGCTGGCCGCGCTGCGCACGCGCATCGACTCCGCGCCGCCCGCGAGCGTGCTGCGCACCCTCGACCTCTCCGCCGGGCACGCGCGCATCCACTACGACCCCATCGTGCGCAGCGAGCGCTCCATCCAGCAGGCGGTGGCGGAGGCCATGCTCAGCAGCCTCGTCGAGCGCGCGAGCGTGGAGTCGGAGCGCCGGCAGGAGATCTCCCGGCTCATCTCCGAGTCGGGCGTGCGCGCGGTGTTCCATCCCATCGTGCGGCTGGCCGACGGGGCGATCATCGGGCACGAAGCCCTCACGCGGCCGATCGGGGGCGTGTCCTTCGATTCCGTCGAGGCCCTGTTCGCGTTCGCGGAATCGACGGATCTCCTGATGCAGTTCGAGCGGCTCTGCCGCCGCACCGCCATCGAGACGGCGGCCCACACGCCCGGGCTGGGCCTCCTCTTCATCAACGCCTCGCCCAGCGCGGTCGAGGACCCGGAATGGGCAGCGGGAGGCATGGACGAGGTGCTGGCCCACAGCGGACTCAGCCCCCGCGACGTGGTGGTCGAGATCACGGAACGCGTGGCCATCGTCCATCACGACGAGTTCCAGGACGCCCTGCGCACGTTCAAGGAGCGCGGCTATCGGGTGGCCGTGGACGACATGGGGGCGGGCAACGCCTCCCTGCAGTCCCTGGCCAGCATCGAGCCCGACTTCCTGAAGTTCGACACCAGCCTCGTGCACGACATCGACAAGAGCAGCATCAAGCAGAGCCTGCTGGAGACGCTGCGGCAGCTCGCGGACAAGATCAAGGCACGCGTGATCGCCGAGGGGATAGAGCGGGAAGAAGAGCTGCAGGTATTGAAGAAGCTCGGGATCGAGCTTGGGCAGGGCTTCCTCTTCCACCGGGATGATGTGGAAGTGAAGTGAGAGCCTTTCCCCGGTCGCAACAACAACAGCCAATCGCTGCCAACAACGTCTTCGACCTAGATGGGGGGCGCTGCGCCGCGCCCCCCAAACCCCCCGAGGTCCGTGGCTTGCCCATTTCCCTGACTCCGTAGAGGATCTTTACTGTGCGTAACGCCGAAGTCATTCGCCAGTGGCGGATCCTCAAGCGGATCGAGGCCGGGCGCTACACGACCGCGCAGGACCTGGCCGACGAGCACGGCGTCACCGAGCGCACCATCCGCCGCGACATCGAGGCCCTGCAGGAGGCCGGCTTCCCGCTCTTCGACGAGCGCACGGACGGCCGCAAGGTCTGGCGGCTGGTCGAGGGGTACAAGCAGCGGCTGACCCAGACCTTCACCCTGGCCGAGCTGAGCGCGCTCTACTTCAGCAAGAACCTGATGTCGTTCCTGGGCGGCGCGCCCTTCGCCCAGGACCTCGACGCCGCCTTCGCGAAGATCCGGGAGGCCCTGCCCGCGCGCAGCCTGCCCTACCTGGCCCGCATCCAGGACCTCTTCTCCGCGCGGCCCGATCCCTGGAAGGACTACTCGAACAAGCAGGACATCATCGCGCAGCTCATCGATGCGGTGCTCCACCAGCGGCGCGCGACCATCGCGTACTTCTCCTTCAAGAGCAAGCGCACCAAGACCTACACCGTCGACCCCTACCGGCTGGTGTACTGGCACGGCGGCCTCTATCTCTACGCGCGGGCGGAGGAGCACGGCGAGGTGCGCACCTTCGCCGTCGAGCGCATCGAGAAGATCGAGGTTCGCGACGAGACCTTCGAGGTGCCCGCGGACTTCAACGTGTCCGAATACGCGCGAGGCGCCTTCGGGATCGCCGGAGGCAAGCCGGAGGCGGTGGAGATCGCGTTCGAGGCGGCGGTGGCCGGCTACATCCGCGAGCGCGTCTGGCACGAGAGCCAGTCGCTCGAGGAAGGGCCCGGCCACGGCGTGACCCTGCGCATGAACGTGTCCCCCGGGTTCGAGCTCAAGAGCTGGATCAAGGGGTTCCTGCCCCACGTCCGCGTGATCAAGCCGGCCAAGCTCCGCGCGGAGATCGCGAAGGATCTCGATCAGGCCCGGAAGAGCTTCAAGAGCTAGCCTAGGGCCAGATGTCCATCTCCGGCTCGATGAAGCTGGTGGGGTCGTCCTTGATCCCCACCTTGTAGAAGTACCGCACCTCGACGTCCCTGGGGAAGGCGGTCGCCGCCTTCACCGTGCGCACGAACGTGTTCTCGGGCGCGAAGCGGTCGCGCACGCGCTCGCCGAACGTGAAGCGGTCCTTGGTCTCGAGGCTCCCGGACTCGGTGAACGGGTTGGCGGGGGCGCTCTCCGGGATGCGGCGGTCGAAGACGAGCTCGATCTCCGTACCCGGGGCGCAGAGGTTGACGACGCGCCAGATCACCTTCTGCGCCGGGAAGGCGATGTGCGTCTCGGGGGCGCCGATCACCTTGCACTTGCCGTCCACCGGGAACAGGATCACGGTCGCGTGCCGGTCGCGCCTCGACGGATAGCGATAGCTCTCGCCGGCCACGCCGGGTCCTTTGGGGACGCTGGCGCAGGCCGTCGCGCTCGCGAGGATCGCCCCTACCATCCACCCCCGTAGACGCATCCTGTCTCCTTTCAAGTGTCAGCGCGGCGGGGCCAGGGCCGCCGCAAACTCCGGGCGCGCCTTGAGACTCGCCAGATCTTGATCCGTCTTGGCCTGGGAAGGGCTGTACCCGCGTGAGACCGCTTCGCGCAGCGAGGTGAGCGCGGCATCCGAGCGCCCGCTCAGGGCCTCCACCACGGCCTTGCGGTAGAGGACCTCGCCGTCCGCGGGGCTGAGCGACACGGCATCGATGGCATGGCGGTCCGCCGCCCCCACGCGGCCGAGCTTGGCTTCGTAGGCGGCGAGCCGGCCCAGCATGCGCGCGTCTTTCGGGTTGACGCGCAGGAGGTCCTCGCACAGCGCGACCGCGGTCCGATACGCCTTCTCCGCGTCCGCCGGACGTCCCATCTGGGCGTAGCTGTCGCCCAGGTTGCGCTGGACGATCGGGTTGCGGGGCTCGAGCTTCGCGGCCTCCGCGAAGGCGGCCGCCGCCTCCGCGTGCCGGCCGCGGGCGAACTCGATGGTGCCGATGTTGGTGAAGGCCTTGGAGTCGGGAGCCAGGGCGAGGGCGCGCCCGAAGGTCTCCAGGGCCAGATCGTCTTGACCCATGTGCTCGTAGGCGCTGCCGAGCCGCTGGAGGGCGCGCGGATTGCCCGGCTGCAGCTCGACCAGGCGCTTGTAGACGGCGGCCGCTTCCGCGTATCGCCCCGACGCATCCAGGGTCAGGCCGAGACGGCTCAGGTTCTCGCCGTACTTCGGCCTCAGGTCCACGGCCGTGCGCAGCTCGGCGATGGCCTCTTCCCAGCGGCTCCTTCCCGCGAGGATGTCGCCGAGCTGCCGGTGCGCGTCGTCGTTCGAGGGCTGCGCCTCCAGGACGCGGTGGAGCTCCTCGACCGCGGCGTCGGTGCGGCCGGTGCCCGAATACAGGTTGGCCAGGGCGAGCCGTGTCCCCGGATCCGCGGGGTCGAGGCGCAGGGCCTCGGTGACGGCGTCGGTGGAGAGGCGCACCCAGCTCGGGTCCTTCGTCTCCAGGTATTGCTGCCAATAGGCGCGTCCGAGCGCGGCATGGGCGAGCGCGAACTTCGGATCGCGGATGAGGGCGAGGTGCAACCCCTCGATGGCACGCGTCACGTTGCCCGCCACCTCCGGATGCTCGAGCAAGGCCTGGGCATCGGAGTAGGCGGCGAGCGCGGACACGCTGTTCGTGGGGGGGCGGGCCAGGCGCGCGCGGTCCGCGGGGGTCAGGTTCACGGCGAGGGCGGCGCTCACCCCCTCCGCGAGCCGGCGCTGGAGCGAGAAGACGTCGTCGACCGATCCCTCGTAGTCGGCGCCCCAGGCCACGGAGTCATCGGGACGCACGAGCGTGGCCGTGACGTGCATCCGCCGGTCCAGGCGGAGGATGCTGCCGCTCACGACGTAGTCCGCTCCCAGCTCGTGCGCGAGCCGCCGCACCTGGCCGCGCCCGCTGCCGTCCCCGGCGACACGCGAGACCACGGTGAGCGACGGTATGCCGGCGAGGTGCGCGATGAGGGTGTCCGCCATTCCGATGCCCAGGTGGTCGTCGGCCTCGCCGCCCACCGTCTCCAGCGGCAGCACCGCGATCACGGGGTGGCCCGGGCCCGGCCGCGCCCGATGGGATACGAACCATCCGATCGTCCCGGCCAGGGCGAGGGCGACGACGAGGGAGGCGGCGACGGTGGCGAGCCGGCCGCGCGGCGCGGAGATGCGGACGCGCCCCGCGCTCACGCCGGACGAGAGGCTGGCCGCCAGCCGGGCCAGGGCGGCGTCGAGCTCCGCCGTGGACGCGTAGCGCCGCGCCGGATCGCGCTCGAGGCAGCGCAGGACCACCTCGTTCATCGCCGCTGGCACCTCGGGGGTGAAGCGGCTCGGGGGCGGGCAGCGCTCGCCGGGATCGCGCAGGGCCAGCGGCGCCGTCCCGCCGTCGCCGGGCGCCCGCCGTCCCGTCAGCATCTCGAAGAGCACGAGCCCGAGCGCGTAGATGTCGGTGCGCGCGTCGGTGGTCAGGCCGACGGCCTGCTCGGGTGAGAGGTAGGCGAGGGTCCCGAGGATCGCGCCCTCGCCGGTCAGGCGCTCCTTGCCGTGCGCATAGGCGAGGCCGAAGTCCATCAGGATCGCGTGGCCGGCCCGGTCCACCATGATGTTCGCGGGCTTGAGATCGCGGTGGACGATCTGCCGCGAATGGATCGCCTCCAGCCCCGCGCAGATCTGGCGCCCGAGCGCGATCGTCTGCTTGGTCGAGAGGTGGCCGACGGACTGGATGAGGTCGTCGAGGCTCTGGCCCTCGACGAACTCCATGCTGATGAAGAGGGTGCCTTCGATCTCACCGAGATCGTAGACGCGGCAGACGTTGGGATGGGTGACCTCCTGGGCCAGCGTCAGCTCGCGCCGGAAGCGCTCGCTCGTCTGCTCGTGCGGTCCGGAGCGCGCGCGGACGAGCTTGAGCGCAACCGTCTTGCCCAGGCTGCCGTCGATGGCCTTGTAGACCTGGCCCATCCCGCCGGCGCCGATCTCTTCGATGAGGGTGTAGCGATCCCCGAAGCGCTGGCCGGGCGCGACGCGGAAGGCGCCCAGCCCGCGCGGGGGAGGGCCGGGTAGGGGCGTGGTGCGGGGGGGAGCACCCGGGACGGGCGCGGTGGAGGCGGAGGCGAGGTCGTCGGCGAACGTCGGGGCGCTGCAGGACGGACAATGCCCTCCCTCCGGCACTGCGCCGCCGCAGTAGGGGCAACTCACGGGATCACACGGGGTAGTGACACCTGGATCCTCGGAAACTATGGGAAATAAACGGGGAGCGTACGCCACCGCCCGCGGGTCGTCAATATATCTACGGCCCGACCCCGGAAAGTGTTCAGGCAACCTCGAGGACCAGGACGGACGTGCCCACCTGGATCTGGTCGCCCGGGGCCAGGAACGCGTCCGTGACCGCCCGGCCGTTGACGAAGACGTGCCCGCTCTGGCTGAGGCGCTGGAGCCGCCAGGCCGAGCGCTCCACGTCGGGGACGAGCGAAGCGTGCTCGCGGGACACCGTCCTTTCGTCGACCAGGACGGCGCAGCGGACGGGGTCGCGCCCCAGCCGCGTCTCGCCGAGGAGGTCGAACGTTCGGCCCAGCGCCGGCCCCGCCACCCCGCGCAGCCGCCAACCCCCGGCGCTTGCGGAAGAGGCACTGGCCACGACGACCGCCGTCGCCACCGCCGGCGCCGCCACGGCGATCTCGGCGGCCAGGGGTGACTTCATCATCACGGTGCGGCTGAACACGCCGCCCCCGAGCTCGCGGGCGGAGCTGAGGCCGCGCGCCTTGAGGATGTAGGTCATGACGAGGAAGAAGGAGCCGCACTGGATCGCGACGCCGAGGAGGGGAGACTCGCCCACGAACGTGTCGTAGAGGCCGTGCAGGAGGGACGAGAGGGACAGGCCGAGGAAGAAGAAGACGAAGCGGTGCCGCCGCTGGGAGACGCCGAGGGCGATGAAGTAGCCGAAGATCGCGCTGAAGCAGGCGTGGAGGAACGGCGTCATGGCCATGCGCACGACGTTGTTGTAGACGGGCATGACCAGGTGTCCGGCCTGGCCCGTCTCCTTCATGGCCCGCAGCGACTCCTCGAGGGTGCGGAACACGTAGTAGACGTTCTCCGCGCCCGCGAACCCGATGCCCGACATCATGCCGAGGAGGAGGCCGTTGATGGGCCTGCGCATCTTCGTCGTGAAGAGGGCGAGCAGGATGAGGGGGATGGCCTTGGTCATCTCCTCGCGCACGCCCACGCCGAACACGTAGCCGCTGAGGCGGAAGGCCAGGAAGTTGCGGGTGATCAGCCAGCCCGTGATGTCGACGGGCGTGAAGAGCCAGAGCTCGAGGATGGGGAGGCCGATGAAGCATGTGAAGAGCACGGTACCGAAGGCCAGCCGGAAGCTGAGGTCGCGGTCGGCGAAGAGGCGATAGAGGAGGAGCGACCACAGGGCCATCGACCAGAGGGCCAGCCCGTACAGGATGGCGTGGTTGCCCTGCAGGATCTCGATGGCCAGGGGCACGACTGCGACGAAGACGAGGAAGCGGAAGACGGGGCTGCGGATGATCTCGCTGCCCGTGATCTTGTCGAGGAGGACGGCCTCGCGCAGGGAGGCGCCCATGGCCTCCTCGATGTAATCGAGGCCTCCCGAGGGCGGAGGCGCGGAGGCAGGCCGTCCGCAGGCGCCACAGAAGCGCGCCCCGGCCGCGAGCGGCCGCCCGCAGAACGTACACAACACCGCGGCGGATTATACGCGTGCCCTCCGGTATGATCCCGGAGATGGCCGACATCGAGACCTTCCCCAATCGCCATCCCGGCCGCGAGTACACCATCGTCCACACCTGCCCGGAGTTCACGGCCGTCTGCCCCAAGACGGGGCAGCCGGACTTCGGGACCATCCGCATCACGTACGTTCCCGACCGCGATTGCGTGGAGCTGAAGAGCCTGAAGCTGTACCTCCAGGCCTACCGCAATCGCGGCATCTACTACGAGCACGTGACGAACGTGATCCTCGACGACCTGGTGGCGGCGATGAAGCCGCGGCGGATGACGGTGGAAGGCGACTTCCGCGTCCGGGGCGGGATCTCGACGGTGGTGCGGGCGGAATACGAGGCGCCGGCGCGCGTCCGCGCCCGCCCGGCCGCGGGTCGCCGTCCGCGCCCGCCCCGGCGATGATCTCGCCGCCGTTCATCCTCGCCCGCCGCTTCGTGGCCGGACCCGACCCGGGGTCGGCCATCGCCGCCGGCCGCCAGCTCCACACCCGCGGCATCCGCGCCACCTTCGACCTCCTGGGCGAAGACGTGCTCGATCGCGAGGCCGCCCTGCGCAGCGCCGAGGCCAACAAGCAGCTCCTGCGTCAGATCCCCACCGAGATCGAGCGCAACATCTCGATCAAGCTCACGATGTTCGGCCTCGACATCTCGGAGGAGTTCTGCCGGGAGAACGTGGGTTCCCTGCTCGACGTCGCGCGTGAGGTCGGCGGGTTCGTGCGCATCGACATGGAAGGCTCGAAGCACACGCAGCGGACGCTGGACCTCTTCCACCGCCTGCGCGAGACCTACGACAACGTGGGGATCGTCCTCCAGGCCTACCTGCACCGCACGCCCGCCGACGTGAAGGAGGCGATCGCCCGCGGCGACCGCGTCCGGCTGTGCAAAGGCGCCTACAAGGAGCCGCCCGACGTCGCGCACCAGGACATGGAGCACATCCGCAAGGCCTACCGCGAGCTGGCCCACCAGCTCCTCGACCACGGGAACTACCCGGCGATCGCGACCCATGACGAGATCCTGGTGCGGGACACCCTCGGGTACGCCGCCGTCCAGAAGATCCCCTCCGACCGGTTCGAGTTCCAGATGCTCTACGGCCTCCGCCCGCGCCGCTGGGACGAGCTGGTGGCCGGCGGTCATCGCGTGCGGGTCTACGTCCCCTACGGCACGCACTGGTTCCCGTATTTCTATCGCCGCCTCCGCGAGCGCCGCGAGAACATCTACTTCGTCCTGCGCAACCTCCTCGGCGGCTGACCTATTGGCGCAACTTGATGAGGGGCAGTAGGTTAGCGAGGAGCCGTCGGCTCGGGCGGCATTGACAGCCGCGGTAAGATCGATCCTTGTGCCCATGCGTGCCGCGGTCTACAGGGGGAAGGGTGACCTGCGTGTCGAGGAGATCCCCGTCCCGGAGGTGGGCGGCGGCGAGATGCTCGTCCGTGTCGACGCCTGCGGCGTCTGCGGCACCGACATCAAGAAGATCCTGAAGGGCCTCCTGCCCGGGCCGCGGGTCTTCGGCCACGAGATCTGCGGGACGGTCGCCCGCACGGGCGCGGGGGTCACGCGATTCCACGAGGGCGATCGCGTCGTCGTGCACCATCACGTGCCCTGCGGCCGCTGCTTCTACTGCTCGATCCAGGCCTATGCCCAGTGCGAGGTCTACAAGCGCAACGGGACGACCGCCGGGTTCGAGGCCGCGGGCGGGGGCTTCGCGGAGTACGTGAAGGCGATGGACTGGATCGTCGAGCGCGGAGCGATTCCCGTCCCGGACGGCGTGCTTCCGGAAGAGGCGGCCTTCGTGGAGCCCGTGAACACCTGCCTGAAGGCCGTGCGCAAGGCGGGAGTGACCCAGGGACAGACCGTGCTCGTGGTCGGCCAGGGCCCGATTGGGCTTCTGCTGATGCAGCTCTGCCGCTGGGCGGGCGCCGACGTCCTGGTCAGCGACACGTTCCCCGATCGCCTCGAGATGGCGCGGCGCCTGGGCGCCTCCGTGGCCCTCGATGCGACGGCGGTGGACGTACCTCGGGAGGTCCGCGCCCTGACCGGGGGCCGGGGGGCCGACCTGGCCGTCCTGGCTGCATTCGGCCAGGCCCCATTCGCACAGGCGGTTGACGCGACGAGGCCCGGTGGCCGTATCATCGTGTTCGCCGCCACATCCCCTGGAGAGACCGTCCAGATCGACTTGGGGGCGTTGAGCGCCGCCGAGAAGGAGATCCTCACGTCGTACAGCGCATCCGTGGACGTCCAGGACCTGGCCGCCCAGCTCGTGTTCGCGCGCGAAATCCGCGTGCGCGAGCTGGTGACGCATCGCTTCTCCCTGGACGACGCGCCGCGCGCGGTCGAGATGGCGGCCCATCCCGCGCCGGGCGTGCTGAAGGTGATGTTGACCGCACCGGTGTGACAGCGAGGTGAGTATTCGTGCGACCTAAGATGAAGGCGGCCGTGCTCTACGGGCGTGAGGACGTGCGCATCGAGCAGGTGGAGGTGCCGACGCTGGAGCCGGGCGACGTCCTGCTCCGGACGCGGGTGGCCCTCACCTGCGGCACGGACGCCAAGGTCTTCCGGCGCGGCTACCACGCGAAGATGATCGTGCCGCCGGCCGTGTTCGGGCACGAGATGGCGGGCATCGTGGAAGAGGTCGCGCCCGGAGTCGAATCCTTCGAGCCGGGCATGGCCGTCGTGGCCGCCAACTCCGCGCCCTGCGGCGATTGCTACTACTGCCGCCACGAGATGCCGAGCCTGTGCGACGACCTCCTCTTCTGGAACGGGGCCTACGCCGAGTTCGCGCGCATCCCCGCGCGGGTGGTCAAGAAGAACCTGCTCCCCCTCGACGAAGGGCTCGAGTTCCGCGAAGCGGCGATGGTGGAGCCCCTGGCCTGCGTGATCCGGGGCGTCGAGGAGAGCTGGATCGGGCGCGGCCAGTCCGTGGCCGTCATCGGTACGGGGCCCATCGGCCTCATGTTCGTCGCCCTCGCGCGCATGCGCGGGGCCCACGTGACCGCGGCCGGCCGCCGCCGCTCCCGGCTGGACAAGGCGCTCGAGATGGGGGCGGAGGGCGTGGTGGCGGCGCGCGAAGGCGTGGACCTCGCGGAGCTGCTGCGCCAGCGCAGCCCCGACGGGCGCGGGATGGACGTCGTCATCGAGGCCGTCGGCCTGCCCGGGACCTCGGAGGCCGCGGTGCGCGCCGTGCGCAAGGGGGGCGTCGTCCAGCTCTTCGGCGGCTGTCCGACCGACACCAAGATCGGGATCGACTCGCAGCTCCTCCACTACCAGGAGCTCACCATCAAGTCGACCTTCCATCACACGCCGGAGAGCGTGCGCAAGGCCTTCCGGCTGATCGCGGACGGCCACATCGACCCGAACGCGTTCATCACGGCGGACGCGTCGCTGGACGACCTGCCCCAGGTGCTGGGGCACATGGCGCGCGGCGGAGACGGCCTGAAGACGGCGATCCTGCCCTAGAAAAGAAGAAGGGCGCACGGTGCGCGTGCGCCCTTCGGTCCCGCGGCCGTGTCGGCTACTTCTTGCGGCGGCCGGCCTTCTTGCGCGCCCCGGCCCGTGCCTTGGCCTTCTTCGCGGTCTTCTTGCGAGCGGGCTTGCGGGCGGCGCTCTTCTTCTTCGCGACCTTCTTCTTCGCGGTCTTCTTCGCAGGCTTCCGGCTGGCGCTCTTCTTCGCCGCCTTCTTCCTGGCGGGCTTGCGCGCGCTCCGACTCGCGCTCCGCTTGGGTGCCGCGGGGGCGCCCGAGCCGAGGCCCGTGTCGGCCGGTTGCGGCGACGGCGATGGCGACGCGGGAGTCGTCCCGGAGTCCAGCGGCTCCGGAGACCCGGTCGGGGTGTTGTCGTCCATGTCTCAACCTCCAGGAGCGGGAATGAGCCAGCGCGTTTCGGCGCGTCGAGGCTCGTCGTATGGAAACGAAATCGGCGTGACTATGCTCCCGCGCGGCGTGCGCGTCAAGCACGCGCGCTCACGGAGCAGAAACGAGGCGGGAAAGGGTTGGGGACGGCTTTTCGGGGGGCGCATCCGAGCGGATGCGCCCCCGGCGGTGGCGCTAATTCAGCGTGATGTCGGAGGGAAGCTCGGCCAGGACCCCGCAATCGTCGCAGAGCATGTAGCCTTCGCCGGAGCCGCCTCGCTTGTGGAGCGGGACGGGATGCAGATCCTCAGCCGTCACGTGCCCGCCACGACCGATCGACAGGATGGAGCACCCGCAGAGCGGGCACCGCGCGTCCACGCCGACGACGTATGCGGCCATGATGAACCTCCCCCGGGCCAGCCACCACTCCGCCTCGCGGAGTGTGGCGCCCTCAACACATTGGACGCGGACTGGGGGGGAAAGGTTCAGTCCCGGGTGGTGCTCCTCACCCGTTTCACAGTTGTCCCACATCCTGTGACAGCCCGTCGTGCGGCCCATCACGTACGTGCGCAAGATCACGAAGGGTTGACACCGGCGGCGTCCCTCTTCTAGACTGGGGATTCATCTGTCGCGGGGTAGAGCAGCCAGGTAGCTCGTTGGGCTCATAACCCAAAGGTCGGAGGTTCAAATCCTCCCCCCGCTACCATCCATCATCGAGGGGTTACGGCAATCACCGTAACCCCTTCTTTTTTTGTGCCTGGAACACGGCGGGGAGGACTCGCTAGACTCTCTGGGTATGGCGCATCGACTTGCGCTGCTCGCCGCGAGCGTCGCGTCGCTCGCCGCCCAGCTGCCGGCGCCCGGCGGCGTGCCGCGGCTCTGGACCGACGAGGCGCTCGCGGGCTGGGCACTGCCCATCGCGGGTGTGAAGGCCGCGCCGAAGTTCTATACCGAAGCCGAGTACTACGCCGCGCCGGTCGACGAAGTCCGGACCTACCCGGTCTACATCAAGAGCCGCGAACCGGACGGGTATCGCGACTGGATGCGGAAGCAGGGCCCGCAGCCGCTCATCGAACCGGCGACGCTGACGTCGGACGCCGGCTGGCTCGCCGCCGGCCGCGACGTCTTCGATGGTCTTCATCTCGCGGAGTTCCGCACGGCGGATCCCCGGGCGTTCCGGTGGGCCGACGATCCGGACCAGATGGCGCGCGAGGGCGTCACCGTCGCGGCCGACGGCACGATTCCCGGCGTGCGATGGCTGATCGATCACGACCGGCAGCTGAAGATCACGCTCGCCGAATGCTCGGCGTGCCACACGCGGGTGCTGCCCGACGGCAGCATCGTCCGCGGCGCGCAGCGCAACCTCCAGTGGGGATCGCTGCCCGGGTTCAGCTTCGAGGCGCTCGACGAGATCCGCCGGCGCGAAGGCCGGACCCGGCCGCCGAACGAGATCGCGTACTCCAACTACGGCGTACCCTGGCTGAAGGACGATATCAACGCCACTTTGAAGACGATGACGGCCGAACAGGTTGCGCATGTTGACGGCGAGCCGTTCCTGGGCACCTTCGTCAGGTTCAACGCGAGCCCGTGGTTTACAACGAAGATCATGGATCTGGTCGGCGTCAAAGACCGGCGGTATCTCGACGCGACCGCGACCCATCGCAATCGCGGACCTGAGGACATCGCCCGCTACGGCATCCTGGTAGCCGTCGCGGAGGACGGCGCGATTGGACCGCACACGTTTCTCCCGCCGGCGAACCGCGCGCTGCGATATCGCTACAGTGACGAAGCGATGCTCGCACTGGGAAAGTACATCTACTCACTGCAGCCGCCGCCGAACCCGAACCGGCCGAACGACGTCACCGCCCGCGGCGAGCAGGTCTTTGCCCGCGCCGGCTGCGCCAGCTGCCACACGCCGCCGCTCTACACCAACAACCGGCTGGTGCCGGTCGACGGGTTCACGCCGTTCACGCATCCTTCGTCACCGCCGGCCTCAGACGTGATGCGCGTTCAAGTAGGCCTCGATC
>Ga0207648_10003422_pt1 | contig 16653 bp, 15 predicted proteins | sample KBSMisM32_FD_184310 | JGI IMG/M metagenome (GOLD analysis project Ga0207648, IMG submission 184310) | Miscanthus rhizosphere microbial communities from Kellogg Biological Station, Michigan, USA - KBS Miscanthus M3-2 (SPAdes) (version 2) | ecosystem: Host-associated > Plants > Roots >...
GAAAACGGGCTTCGTGAACGCCGGCGTCCCTGACGGAAGCGCTTCGGCTACGCGAGGGTCCGTGGAGCCGTTCCGGTCGGGCTCTTCCTCGGGGACGACGATCGGCACGTCGAGCGCCGCGGCCACGCGGACCACCCACGCGATGCGGGCGATGACGTCCGCGGGCCCGCCAGCCGCCGCGTCAGCCGGGTCGAAGAAACCCGGCTGGGCGTCGACGACGATCAGGACGGAGTCGTCGCGCTCGAGGAGCCGCGCCATCGCCGTTCAGACTGGCCGGCCGCGAACGCAGTCGACGGCAGATCGTGTCTCGAGCTGAGGGGTGGTCAGCCGAAGGCCGACCCGAGCAGGCGACGTAAGCGCACGTCGGAGTGCGTGAACGAGCCCGCGGAGGGTCGAACGCACGGCTGGCCGCCGATCAGCTTGAGACTTACGGGTAGAGGCCGCGCATCTCCATGGCGTCCGCAACGCGTCGGACCGCGAGTAGATAAGCCGCGGTGCGCATGTCGCACTGCTCACGACGAGCCACGGCCAGAACCTCCTGGAAGGCCTTGACCATGATCTCCTTGAGCTTCTCGTTGACGACCTTCTCCGACCAATGGTCGCGGTTGAGGTCCTGGACCCACTCGAAGTAGCTGACCGTCACGCCGCCGGCGTTGCACAGGATGTCCGGGATCATGAAGGTGTTCCAGGACTTGAACAGGATCTCGTCGGCCTCCGGCGTCGTCGGGCCGTTGGCGGCCTCGGCGACGAGCCGTGCCTTGATGTTGCCCGCGTTGGCGGCCGTGATCTGGCCCTCGAGCGCGGCCGGGATGAGGATGTCGCAATCGACCTCGAGCACCTCGGCGTTGCTGATGTCCTGGGCGCCCGGGAAGCCCTGCACGGTGCCGTGCTCCTGCTTCCAGGCGATGACCTTCGGGATGTCGAGGCCGCCCGGAGCGTGGATGCCGCCGGTCGAGTCGGAAACCGCGACGACGGTCGCGCCTTCCTCGGTGATCAGCTTGGCCGCGATCGAGCCGGCGTTGCCGAAGCCTTGGACCGAGACCCTCGAGTTCGGCAGTTCGATGCCGAGGTGGCGCGCCGCTTCGATGATGCAATAGACGGTGCCACGAGCGGTCGCCTCGTTGCGACCCTCCGAGCCACCCAGGCTGACCGGCTTGCCGGTGACGACACCCGGGACCGTATATCCCGCGTGCATCGAATAGGTGTCCATCATCCAGGCCATGATCTGGGCGTTGGTGTTCACGTCCGGGGCCGGGATGTCCTTCTCCGGACCGACGAGGATCTCGATCTCCGTGAAGTAGCGCCGCGTGAGCGCCTCGAGCTCCTTCTGGCTGAGCTTCTTGGGATCGACGATGACGCCGCCCTTACCGCCGCCGTACGGGATGCCGACGACCGCGCACTTCCAGGTCATCCACATCGCGAGGGCCTTGACCTCGTCGAGCGACACGTCCTGGTGGTAGCGGATGCCGCCCTTGGCCGGGCCACGGCCGAGGTTGTGCTGGACGCGGTGGCCGGTGAAGACCTGGACGCTGCCGTCATCCATGTGGACCGGGAAGTGCACCGTGAATTCACGGCGTGGCTCGCGCAGGACGAGCCGCATCCCTGGATCGAGATTCAGGCGCTCTGCAGCCAGGTCGAACTGTTGCTGCGCGACCTCCCATGCGTTGATGCGCGCAGCGACATTCTCGGTGGTCATCGAAGGAGGAACCTCTGTCTCGGGCGGCCTCCCCGGGCCGCCGCCTCGGTCTGGGTCGTCTCCCGGACGACCCCACGGGGCACATCGACCGGACTTCCGACGTTTGGCCGTGTCCGCGACGCGCGACTCATGTGCGACGCGGAGTATAGCCTCGGAAGACCCGCTGACGCCTGCCCGATGGTACCGGTCGGCAAGGTTGTCGCAACCGTGCCGCAACCCGACGGGTGTCGCAGATCCCTATCGGTCGGCGCCGGACCTAGCTCGGGCGGTAGAGGATCGCAGCCCCGACGCAGCCGGGCCCGACGTGCGGACCGACCGACGGACCGACCAGCTCGATGGACACCGCGTTCGGGTCGATGTCGGGCAGGTGTGTCAGGAGCTCGGCGCGAAATGCGTCGATGTCTGGCGTCACCGAATGCAGGATCGCGATCCGCTCCACCGGCTTCTCGACGGTCAGCTCGATGAGACGATCACGCGCCTTGGAACGCGTTCGCACCTTGTCGACCGTCGTGACCTCGCCGTGTCTCACCATGATCACGGGCTTCACCGAGAGCAGTGTCCCGATCGCCGCCTGCGTCCCGCTGATGCGACCGCCCTTCTTGAGGTACTCGAGCGTCTCGAGCGCGAAGTAGATGCGCAGGTCCTGCGCGCGCTCCTCCAGCTCGTGCGCGATCTCGGCAGCGGGCACGTCCGCCTCGGCGAGCTCCAGCCCCATCCGCGCCAGGAGGCCGATCGCCATCGATGCGCTCAGCGAATCGACGATGTGGATCTCGCGATCGGGCAGCATGTCGCGGGCGATCCGGGCGCTCTTGATGGCACCCGACAACGTCTCGGCGACATGGACGGCGACGATCGCCTCGGCGCCGTCGGCGAACGCCGCCTCATAGGCATCGCGGAATTCGCCCGGGGACGAGGCCGCCGTCGTCGGGAACGGCGCATCCGGAGCCGTCATCCGGGCCCAGAACTCCGTGCCGTCCATATCCACGCCAGCCCGGAACGACTTGTCGCCGAAATTGACGATCAGCGGGATGACGTGGATGCCGGATGCCGCAGCCTCAGCGGGGTCGAGATCGGACGCCGAGTCGGTGAAGATCGCGACGCGAGCCACCTGTGGGACTCCTCCTCCCGACGACCGTTGGGCCGGTCGTTGCGGGGCATCATACGAGCCGCGTCCAGCCGTTCCGTTACGCTTCCGGAGGATGGATCGCTCACTGAGGGCCGTGCTGGCCGGCACGTTCACGCTGCGTTTCAGCACGGGCCTCACGGGCGCGATGCTCGCGATCTATCTCGCCCAGCTCCCCCAGCACGGCGGCGAGGCGGTGACCGCCACGACGCTCGCGCTCCTCCATGCGATGTTCTACGTCGCCGAGCTCGTGCTTTCACCGTTCTTCGGGATCCTCTCGGATCGGCTCGGCCATCACCGGGTCATGCTCTTCGGACCCGCGTTCGGGGCCGCCGCCGTGATCCTGACCGGGCTTACGACCAACCTCATCATCCTGGGTGGGACGCGCTGGCTGGAGGGCGCCTCCACGGCGGCGAGCGTCCCATCGATCCTGGGCTTCATCGCCATCGCGACGGCAGCCGACGAGCTGCTCCGGGGCAAGATGTCGGCACGCTTCGAGGGAGCGACGCTGCTGGGGCTCGGCGCCGGGGTCGCGATCGGCCCGATCCTGTTCGCGACGATCGGACCAGCGGCGTTCTTCCTGAACGCCGTCGTCTATGGCGTGTCGTTCCTGATCTTCCGGGCAGTCGAGGATCCGGCGGGCGAGGCCGAGTCGATCCAGCCGCACCACATCGGGTTCCGGCGCTACCTCGAGCTCACCCGCAGCGGCCACGTCTGGCTCCTCGCGCCGACGTGGATCGCGGTGAACGCCGCGATCGGCCTCTGGTTCAGCCAGTCGATCTTCCAGTTCGCCCAGGCCAATCCGCGTTTTCCCGACCAGGTGCTGATGCAGGGCTTCACCGCGTTCCAGATCTCGGCGGCGGCCGTCGTCATCGGGGTGATCTTCGGTGTCGGCTTGCTCTACTGGGGCAACCGGTTCAAGAACACCCGCCGGACCACGATCATCCTGTACGGCATCCTGGGCGGCGGTGCGCTGGTGGCCGCCGGCATCGTCATCAACCACTCGACCGGCCTGCCGTTGATCCTGCCGGTCATCGCCGCGGGTGTCGCGGCGTTCGGGCTGTTCGTGCTCGCGGGCGCGACGCCGGCAGCACTCGGCCTCCTGGCGGACATCTCGGAACGGTTCCCGAAGGACCGCGGCGCGATCATGGGTCTGTACTCGGTCTTCCTGGCGATCGGCCAGATCATCGGGGCCCTCATCGGCGGGATCGCCGCCGACGCCCGCGGCATCGATGGCATGCTCATCGCCACCGTGATCCTGTTGCTCGTCGCGCTCGTGCCGCTCGCCCAGCTGCGTCGCGGTGAGGAGGAACTCTCGGCGGTGCCGCGGGCCGATCCTGCCTCTGGTTCACCCTCCGCATGAGCGAGCGGCCCCTCGTTCCGGCCCCGATCGCGCGAGGCGCGCATGGCGCGGTGGTCGCGCCGCATCACCTTGCGGCCGTTGCCGGTCTCGGCGTCCTGCGTGCGGGCGGCTCGGCCGTGGACGCGGCGATCGCCACCAACGCCGTCCTCGGCGTGGTCGTGCCGCAGAACTGCGGGATCGGTGGCGATGCGTTCTGGTTGATATGGGAAGCCTCATCCCGGCGCCAGCTCGCACTGAATGGATCGGGTCGGAGCGCCGCCGCGATGGACGCCGCCCGTCTGCGTGCCGACGGTCACGAGCGCGTCCCATTCCTCGGCCCGATGTCGATCAACGTCCCGGGCGCCGTCCGATCGTGGGGGGACGCTCACGCGCGCTTCGGGCGACTCACCCGCGACGCCGTCCTGGGGCCAGCCATCGAGCTGGCGCGTGACGGGTTCCCGGCCTCGGACGACTTCGCAGCCGACGTCGAGGCGATGGCGCCGCTCGCTCGCGCAGCCGCGGCGGACGACGGATTCGATCGCGTCTTCCGGCCGCACGGCCGCCCGTGGCGACCCGGCGAACGCGTCCATCTCCCGGCCCTTGCGGCGACCCTCGAGACGCTGGCGCGCGATGGCTTCGACGCGTTCTACGACGGCGACATCGGCGCGCGGCAAGCGACCGCGTTGCGCGCCGCTGGGTGCCTCATGACCGAGGCTGACCTACGGGAGCACACGTCGACCTGGGGCGAGCCCATCGGCATCGACTACCGGGGCGTGCGGGCGACGACGCACCCGCCGAACAGCTCGGGGGTCATCGCGCTCGAGATCCTCGGCATCCTCGGGCACCTCGAGCCGCCACCCGCGTCCGCTTTCGGCGCCGGCGGCGTAACGGACGCCGCGTGGATCCACGCGGGTCTGGAGGCCTCGAAGGTCGCCCTCGCCGATCGGGACCGCTACCTCACGGACCCGGAGGCCCGCGACGTCCCTGTCGGCGACCTCCTGGATCCGGGACGCCTGGCCGAGATCGCCGCCCGCATCGACCGGTCGCGTGCCGGAGCGGCGGCCGTCGCCGTGAACCCGGGTGCCGGCGACACGGTGTACATGGCGACCGTGGATGCCGACGGCAACGCCGTGAGCCTCATCGAGTCGAACTGGGCGGGGTTCGGGTCCGGCGTGGTCGACCCTGAGACCGGCATCCACTACCACAACCGTGGCTCCTACTTCAGTCTCGACCCGGACCACGCGAACGTCCTGGAGCCACGCAAACGGACACTCCACACGCTGCTCCCCGGGATGCTGTTCCGTGACGGCCAGCCCGACCCGTGGATCGTCGTGGGCTCGATGGGCGGTGACGCCCAGCCGCAGATCCACGCGCAGTTCGTCAGTGCCGTAGTCGATGGCGGGGTCGATGTCGCCACAGCGGTCGCCGCACCTCGTTGGTACATCCAGCCACGCGAGCTGCTCAGCCCGGCGGTCGACGTCTCCTTCGAGCCGCGCCACGCCCCCGGGGTCGCGGATGCGTTACGCGCGCTCGGCCACGAGCTCGTCCCGACTGCCGAGTTCGACAGCAACGTCGGCCACGAGCACGCCATCGAGCTCATCGACGGCGGTCCCGCTGCCGGCGGGTCGCTCCAGGCCGCCACGGACCCGCGGAGCGAGGGCCTGCCAGCGGTCTGGTGACCTCGCGCGTGTATGCGATACTCCGGGCGCCGGTGACGGGCGAGCGCTCACACGACGTCGTCACCGGCCTCTTCTCGTCAAGCGAGCGAAGCCGGAGTCGCCCGTGACCTCGAACGTGTCCCAGAACTACCCGTACACGAGCGAGAGCGAGGCGGATCGGGCCGCGACGATCCACCGCCTCGTCTCCGAGCGCGACGGGCTGGAAGCCACGATCCAGGCGGGCGCCACGCCGCTTGACGCCCAGGACCGCTGGTGGGTCTGGAAGTGTCCGACCAAGGGGTGTGACGGGCTGTTGCACACCGCGGGGTACGCGGCTGACAAGCACGCGCTCTTCGTGGTCTGCGACGGGACCTGCGGAAAGACGTTCCTGCGCTGAGCTCGCCCCCGGCCGCGGTGGCCGTTTCTCCAGAGGCACTCGCCGCCAGTCGCCGGCGCGTCCTGATCGATGCCATGGGTATCGCCGTCTCGGCGATCGGCTTCGGGTTCGTGTACGGCCTGTCCGCCCGAGAGGCCGGGTTCTCCCCGATCGAGGTCCTCGCGATGAGCGTGCTCGTCTTCGGTGGCGCCTCGCAGTTCGCTGCGGTCGGGTACGTCGCCAGTGGCCTCGCGTGGCCCGGCATCGTGCTGCTCACGGCCTTGCTCAACGCGCGCCATCTGCTGTATTCCGCGGCGCTCGCGCCGTGGCTCTCGAAGGTGCCGTTCGGGCGGCGCGCCGTCATGGCGCACCTCCTCACCGACGAGGCGTTCGCGATCTCGATCGGCCATTTCCGACGGCTCGGCTCCACGGACGCGTGGGGCTACTGGATGGGGGCGATCGTGTCGACCTTCATCCCATGGACGCTGGCCTCGGTGGCCGGCGTGTTCCTGGGTGGCCAGATCCCCGACCCCGCTCGACTGGGCATCGACATCATCTTTCCGGCCGCGATGATCGGGCTCTCGGTCGGACTGCTGACCGGTCGACGCGAGGTGGTCGCCGCGATCGTCGGTGCGGGCGTCGGCGTGGCGGTCGCGTTGGTCACGAGTCCGGCCGTCGGCATCATCGTCGGCGGGCTGGTCGGGCCGGCCGTCGGGCTGGCGGTACCGGCTCGACCTGGAGAGACGAGCCCGCTTGCCGCGCCGGAGTTCGGGGACGTCCTGCCGGCCTCGGACGACGCCGCCGCGTCTCCCGGACCCCCCGAGCGTGAGGCGCCACGATGAGCACCGACCTCATCCCCCTGGCGTTGCTGATGTTCCTCGTCACGTATCCGAGCCGCGCGCTGGGTCTCCTGACCCCATGGCTCGACCGACTGCCGCGGGTCGGCTTCGACTACCTGCAGCTCGTTGGGCCGGCGATCCTGGCCGCTCTCGCCGCGGTGTCGGTGATGGTCGTGGTCTCGGACAACGGCGCGCCGACGTTCCACATCGGGGTCGAGTGGCTCGCGGTGCTGGCCTGCCTCGCGGTCACGGCTTGGCGCAAGAACCTGTTGATGGGGCTGATCGTATCGGTCGCGATCGTGGTGGTTGCCCGGAATCTCGGGTTCGCGGAGATCCCGGCCTGAGTTGTTACGGCGCTAGTGGCTGACGGCGCGGCGCGCGTCGACCTCGATCTCCACGAGCAGGCTTGGGTGCATCAGCCCGGCTACCGCGACCATCGTGGCGGCGGGTCGGATATCTCGGAACACCTCGCCGTGGACCGCTGAGAGCTCGTCCGAGAAGGCCATGTCCGTGACGAACATCCGCGTCCGGACGACGTCGAATAGCGTGAACCCACCCTCGATCATCGCCCGTTCGATGATCGCGAAGATCGCGCGCGCCTGACCCGGGACGTCGCCCGGGTGCAGCGACGCGCCGTCCGGCCCGGCATCGGTCGTGCCGGCGACCCAGCAGCTGTCGCCGATGACCACCGCCCGGCTGTAGCCGGCGACCGCCTCCCACGGACCGCCGGACGAGATCCGGCGACGTGTCACGCCGCGAACCGCGGGTCGTCCTCGCGCCACGCGAGCACGTCCGGGTCGCGTGCGATCGCGAGCAACAGGCCGGCGAGCAGCGTCGTCCGCGGCACGATCGAGTCCACGTCGAGGTACTCCGCCGGCGAGTGATCGTTCCCGCCGATCGGGCCGAGTCCATCGAGCGATGGAACGCCCATCCCGGAAGTCGTGTTGGCGTCGGAGGCGCCGCCGGTCGAGGTGTCCTTCACATCGAACCCGAGTCGCGACGCGATCGCCTGGGCGTGATCGACCAGGCGTCCCGAGCGCTCGAGCTTCTCCATCGGTAACCACCCGACACGGACCTCGACCTCGACAGTGGTGTCCGGCACCTCGGACGCCGCGGCGATCTCGCGGATCGCCGCTTCGACTTCGCGCAGCCCGTCCGCGGTCGTGGAGCGGACGTCGACCTCGAGATCGCACCGCTCCGCCACGACGTTGGGTCGCGTCCCGCCGCCGATCTTGCCGACGTTGACGGTCACGCCCTCCCATCGACCGTTGAGGGCATGGAGCCCACGCACGACGCGCGCCGCCTCGAGGATCGCGCTCCTCCCCTTCTCCGGCTCGACGCCGGCGTGGGCGGCGCGACCGGTGATCGCGATCCGCGTGTCGAGGATCCCCTTGCGCGCCGACACGATGTCGCCGTTGGCGCGCGCGCACTCGAGCACGAGCGCGGCATCAGTATCGGCAGCCGCGGCGCGGATGTGCTCCGAGGACGAGGGCGACCCGATCTCCTCGTCGGGGTTGGCGATGAACGTCAGGCGCTCGAACGGGAGCTCGCGAACCTCGGCGAGGATCGCCCGCAGCGCATAGAGCCCGGCGATGAGACCCGACTTCATGTCCGTGACACCGGGGCCGTACGCGACACCGTCATCGATCCGGAATGGTCGCGCCGCCGCCGTCCCAGGGTCGAACACCGTGTCCATGTGCCCGATCAACAGGACACGTGAGCCACCCGTCGTGCCGCTGAACGTGCCGACGATCGTCGACCCGTAGCGGCCGGTCGGGTCCGGACGGACCTCGACATCGGCTCCCATCCCCTCGAGGTAGGCACTCACCCAGCGCCCGATCTCATCGACACCCGCGGGCGTGTACGACCCGCAGTCGATGTTGACGAGGCGCTCGAGATCCCGGAGATACGCCGGGAGGTGGTCGGTCACCCGCGCTCGAAGCGCTTCGAGCTCCATGACCGCGTCGGGGCCCGTCGTCTCGGTCGTCACGCGGGAAGTCTATCGACTGGCAGGTGTCGACAGAGACACGAGCGCCCATCGCGGGTTGCTATCCTGCCGGGACCGTGCGCCTGGTCGAGATCCGTTTGTTGGAGGGGCCAAACGTCTACCGGCTCGAGCCGGTGGTCAAGGTGGAGCTGGCACTCGGCCGGCGACGCACCTGGTACGGCCAACGCGACCCCGGTCGCCACGCGATCGTCCGCCTCGGCGCAGGAGTCCCCGCGCATGAGTGGCCCGACCCGATCGCGGCGATCGTCGCCTGGGTGCGCCGGCTCCGCGCCGACCACGGCGAGGGCCGCGGCGGACTGGCCGTTCATCGCTCGTCAGACCCCGGCCACTGGATCATCACGTTCCCGTGGAGCGGTGAGGAGCGAGCACGAACGCTGACGGACGGGGCGCTCGCCCTCGCGGAACGGGACGTCTCGCCCTCACGGACGGCTCGGCTGACCGGTGCCCAGGAACGGATGCTTACGCGCTGGAACGAGAAGATCGCCGCGTCACGCACGACGCCGGCGCCATGGATCCGTGACCCAGAACGGCGGATCCCAGCGATCTCGATCTCCGGAACCAACGGCAAATCGACGGTCACCCGGCTCATCACGCACATCCTCGTCGGCGCCGGGAAGCGAGTCGGGACGACGACGTCGGACGGCGTCCTGATCGATGAGCGGATGGTCGAACCCGGCGACTGGACCGGGCCAGGTGGCGCACAGCAGGTGCTGCGACGGTCGGACATCGATGTCGCCGTCCTCGAGACCGCCCGTGGGGGGATCGTGCTGCGTGGCATGGGCTACGAGTCCAACGATGCGTCGGTGCTGACGAACGTCTCGTCAGACCACCTCGACCTGCAGGGCATCCACACGCTGCCCGAGCTCGCCGAGGTCAAATCGACGATCTGCCGGGTCACGAAGCCCGATGGCTGGGTCGTGCTCAACGGCGACGACCCGCTCGTGGCGGCGATCGGGCGGCGGGTCCGCGGGCATGTCGCGTTCTTCTCGACCGCCAGCCCGACACCGTCCATCGTCCGTCGACACGTCGCTGCCGGAGGGCGTGCGTATGTCATCCGCGAGGAGGAGCTGACCGAGCTCGAGGGCGACCGGTCGTCGACGATCGTCGACGTGCGTCGTGTCCCGATCACGATCGGCGGGCTCGCCCGGCACAACGTCGCCAATGCCCTCGCGGCCGCTGGTGGCGCACGCGGTCTCGGTGCGACGCTCGCCCAGGTCCGGGACGGACTGATGGATTTCGCGCCGTCGTCGGACCGCTCGCCCGGGCGGCTCAACCTGTTCCGACTGGGCTCACGCGTCGTGATCGTCGACTTCGCTCACAACGAGGCTGGCATCTCAGCGGTCATGGACGTCGCCGAGGGGATCGCCGCCGGGGGTGCGGGTCGGACGGCGCCGATCACCGTGATCATCGGGACCGCCGGTGATCGACCGGACGACACGCTCCGCGGCATCGGCCGCATCGCGGCGCAGCGCGCGCAGCGGGTCGCGATCAAGGAGACACGCAAGTACCTGCGCGGGCGTTCCGCGGCCGTCGTCGTCGGCGAGCTGCTGGCGGGCGTGAAGGCCGGCGGCATGGCCACGGCCGACGTGCCGGTCTACCGGTCGGAGACCGTGGCATTGAAGGCGGAGCTGAATGGCGCGGCGGCGAATGGGCACGGCCGGGGAGCCGATGCTCCCCGGGTCATCGTCCTGATGTGCCACGAGGAACGCGAAGAGGTGTTCGAGCTCCTCGCGGCGCTGGGCGCCCGCCCGGTCGACATCGCCTCGGAGCTCACGACGATCGTGCCGCGGCTCCAGGAGCGACCGCGACGCGGCTGATCCTTCGGGTCAGCCGCGCGCTCGCTGCGGCCACCAGGCACGTACGTCGAGCCTGTCGGCGAACGCGAGGTGGACCGGCGGCCCGGACAGCTCGAAACCCTGCGCGACCGACAGCGTCTCCACGCGGAACTCGGCCTCGGCTCGTCGCAAGGGCCAAGGCGCGTGATGGATCGACGCGGACGACACATGACCGGAACCATCCACCGCGAAGAGCCGCAGCCGATCCGTCAGCCACCGGTCGAGCGAGCCCGGCGCTGCCGTCGTCGCCGGGCCGGTCGGCCGATAGCGGACATCGAGGTCCGCGGGTCGGCCGCGTCGGTCGTGCCGGGTCGAGCGGTACTCGACGACGTCGCCGTCCCGGGTCATCGACATCCGTGCGTGGAAGTACGGCAAGTGGAAGCCAAGCCGAGCGCCTTCGACCGCCAGCCGCCGACCCGCGTCGAGACTGAAGAACCAGACACCGTCCTGCGCACCATCACGGACGTACGTCCGGACATTCACCTCCGGGAACGCGCCGAGGTACGGGAGCGCTGGCAGCCCGCGCGGTGAGACGTCCTCCATGCCGAAGGGCACTATCCCGAGATACGCGCGACCCTCGAATGTGTCGATCTCGAGATAGGGTGGGATCAGTGGCCGCAGCGCCGCCTCGTCGACGACCCAGTGCGCGAACAGCAGATCGCGCCAGCGCATGCGTATGACCCAGGGTCGCCCCGATAACCGGCTACTCACGAGTAGCACGATAAGCGCGCCGGCCGCGCCCGGTCAAGCGCTCGCGGGGTCGGCGACCAGCAGGCCGTCCTCCACCTTCCAGCCGATCCGCACCCGTTCACCGCGCGCAAGCTCGCGAGCGTCGAGCTCGCGTGGCTCGCGGATCGAGATCCGTTGACCCCAGGGCAACGCGAGCTGGTACTTGATGTCCGGGCCCAGGTAAAGCACCTCATCGACGGTCGCGTCAGCCGTGTTGAGACCGTCGGGCGTCGCGCCATCCGCGAGGACGCGCATGCGCTCGGGCCGTACGACGAGGGCAGCTGCCGCTCCCGACGCCACATCGGATCGGCCGGCCGAAGCGGCCCCCACCCGCCAGCGCGTCTCGTCGCGGGTCATCCAGCCACCGGCTCCGCCATCGACTTCGTATCGACCACGGAGGATGTTCGATTCGCCGATGAAGTCGGCGACGAACAGTGAGGCGGGACGGTCGTACAGGTCGGCGCCCGATCCAAGCTGCTCGATCCGGCCCATGCTAAAGATGGCGATCCGGTCGCTCATGACGAGCGCCTCTTCCTGATCGTGCGTCACGTACAGCACGGTCGCGCCGAGCTCGCGGGAGACGCGGATGATCTCGAGCTGGAGCGATTCGCGAAGCTTGCGATCGAGTGCGCCCAACGGCTCGTCCATCAGCAACAGCCGAGGCTCGAAGACCACAGCACGTGCGAGCGCGATCCGCTGCTGCTGACCGCCGGAGAGTTGCCGCGGGTAGCGATCGCCGAAGGATCCGAGCTTCACAAGATCCAGCGCCTCGCCGACCCGCTTCTTGATCTCCGCTCCGGGCCGGCGGCGCATACGCAGCGGGAAGGCGACGTTCTCGGCCGCGGTCATGTGGGGGAACAGCGCGTAGTTCTGGAACACCATCCCGACATCGCGGCGGTGCGGCGGGACGCGCGTCATGTCCGAGCCATCGATCTCGATCGAGCCGGATGTCGGCGCCATGAAGCCGGCGACCATGCGCAGGGTCGTCGTCTTGCCCGATCCGGACGGCCCCAGGAGGGTCAGGAACTCGCCCGGCCGCACGTCGAGGTCGATGCCATCCACGGCGACGGCACTGCCGAAATGCTTCGTCAGCGCGCGGAGCACCAACGCCGGGCGCTCACCGGCGGCCGGTCGGGTCGGCGTCATAGCTTCGGCCGTCATGCGGGCGCCTGGCGTCTGACGAAGACCAGGAGCAACAACAGCCCGGTCGTCACGACGAGCAGCGTCGTGGACACGGCGGCCACCGTCGGATCGACCACCTGGCGGACCTGCTCCCACATCTCCACCGGGAGTGTCCGGAATCGCGCCGTCGTCAGGAAGATCGCCGTCACGACCTCATCCCAGGACGTGATGAAAGCGAAGATCGCGCCCGCGACGACGCCCGGCAGGATGATCGGCAGCGTGATGTGCATGAAGCTGCGGCGCGGGTTCGCACCGAGATTGGCCGCAGCCAGCTCGAGGTTGCGATCCATCGTCTGCAGCGACGTCCCGACGTTGACGACGACGAACGGCAGCGCGAGCGCCGTGTGCGCCAGCACCAGTCCCAGCACGGAACCGCTGATCTTCCACTGGACGAACAGCCCGAACATCCCGATGGCGATGACGACGACAGGGACGATCAACGGCGAGAGCACCAACCCGTTGACGAGTGATCGTCCGGGAAACCGACCACGACTGAGACCGAGCGCCGCGAGCGTCCCGAGGACCGTCGCGACCGCCGCCGTGAGCACGGCGACGATGAGGCTGTTGACGATACTGGTCGACCACTGGGTGTCGGTCAGCATGTGCTCGTACCACTGCAGGCTAAAGCCCTGCGGCGGGAAGCTGAGGATCTCGGCCTCGGTGAAGCTCATCGGCACGATGACGAGCGTCGGGGCGAGCAGGTAGAAGACGGTGAGCCCGCCGAGCGCTGCCATGAGGATGCGGCGCGGCTGGCGCCAGGACTCGGTCACCGCTCAGTCCTCGCCGATCCCGCTGCCGAACACGTCCTGGAGCCGCACCGCCCGCGACGCCGCGAACAGGAACGCGAGCGTGATCGCGACCAGCAGGACGCCCATCGCGGTCCCGAAGCCCCAATCGAGGCGCTGCTGGATCTGCTGGACGATCAGCTGGCTGATCATCTGGTCCTTCAGACCGCCAAGCAGCGCCGGCGTGATGTAGAACCCGAGGGCGAGCACGAAGACCAGCAGACATCCGGCGAGGACGCCCGGCAGGCTGAGCGGAACGAAGATGCGGAGGAACGCGGTCGCCGGCGATGCCCCGAGGTTCGCGGCGGCACGGCTGAACTCGGGATCGATCCGGCGCATGACGGCGTAGATCGGCAGGACCATGAACGGCAGCAGGATGTGCGACATGCCGAGGATCACGCCCAACGTCGTGCGGATGAGCGTCAGCGGCTCGGAGATCACCCCGAGGTCGAGCAGGATGCGGTTGATGACGCCCGTATCACGCAGGAGCACCTGCCATGCGAACGTACGGACGAGCAGGCTCGACCAGAACGGCAACAGGACCGCGATCAGCAGTAGCCCTGCGACGCGCCCCGAGACGATCGTCATCAGGTAGGCGAACGGGTAGCCGATCACGAGGCACGACACCGTCGCCAGGAGGGCGATCCAGAACGTGTTCGTCAAGACGCGGACGTACGCGCCCTGCGTGAAGAACTGCTGGTAGTTGGAGAGGCCCGCTCCTGGTGGGTCATTGACGCTACGGAGCGTCATCGCCAGGAGCGGGATCAGGAAGACAGCGACCAGGAAGACCACCGCCGGCAGCGCCAGCACGGACCAGCGGTTCACCCGCGGCCGCCCGCCGACGAGGCTCGGCCAGGTGCGGCTCCGAGCCTCGTCGGCGGTGGTCATATCCCGATCCCTGGTCGAGCGATCAGCTACCCTTCCAGGCCTGCCATGCGGCGTCGATCTCGTCGAAATGTTCGCCGAGATAGGCGTCGTTGAAGTACGCCGAGTTCTGATCGGCGTTGGTCACCGAAAGATCCGCCACCATCGCCGGGTTGGCGGTGGATTTCGTGTTCGTCGGCCCGTACGGGATGTACTGGGAAGGTCCGGCGTTGTTGGCTGCGCACGAGGCATAGGCGATGAACTTCATCGCCGCGTCCTTGTTGGGCGAGCCCTTGGGCACGACCAGGTAGTCCGCCGTGACGATCTGCTGGTTCCACTGGATCTCGACCGGCTTCTTGTCGATGTTCTTGGCGCTCCACCCACGGCCGTTCCAGATCATCGTCATCGCGACCTCGCCGGAGCCGATGAGCTCCTGCGACTCCGCGCCCGACTGCCAGAAGACGATGTCGTCCTTGATCGTGTTCAGCTTCTTGGTCGCGCGCGCGAGATCGAGCGGGTAGAGGTCCTTCGGCGCGACGCCATCGGCCATCAGGGCGAACTCGAACATCCCGCCCTCGGAGTAGTCCCACGCTCCGCGTTTCCCGGGGATCTTCGTGGTGTCGAAGTAGTCGGCCCAGCCAGCCGGGACCTTCCCGGCGGTCTTGTCGGTGTTGTAGGCGAGAACGACGCCGTAGGTGATGTCGGGGACGCGGTAGTCGGTGATGCCGAGGTCCGCGTTCATCTCGTCCTTCGGGATCAGCGTGTAGTCGAGCGGCTCCAGCAGATCCTTGTGCACGTCGAGGCCGAAGTCGTTGCCGACGTCGACGACGTCCCACGTGACCTGACCGGACTCGACCTGCGACTTGATCGTCGCGTTCGACGAGTTCTCATCCTCGGTGAACTTGACACCGGTCAGGGCCGTGTAGGGCTCCAGCCACGCCTTGCGCTGGGCCTCCTGGTAGACGCCACCGAAGGATGTGAAGCTGAGCGTGACCCCGTCCTGCTTCGGCGGATTGCAGGCTGCCGATGTCGCAGCGCTTGCGCTCTCCGATGCGGCGGCCGATTCGCTGGCGGCCGGCTGACTCGCCGGCGCTTCCGAGCTCGGGGCGGCCGATGTGCCGCCACCTCCTCCCGAACTGCAACCGACGACGATCGCGGTGGTCGCGAGGAACGCGAAGATGGTGCGCGAGCGCATGCTCAGACCCTCCTCCTCGGCGAAGTGCGGGCGACGCTGACGAGCTCCTCCACCCGGACGGCTGCATCGTAGACCCCGGGCGCAACGGGAAACCAGACGCTTTTCACCGCTGTCCGCTGTCCGCGCGGGTGCGAAGATGCTCCTGATGCGCGGGCTCGTCCTCCTCAACGGACGCGTCTTCACGGCTCGACCCGGCGAGCCGAGGTTCGACGGTGGGGTGGCGATCGTCGGCGACGAGATCGTGGCGGTCGGCGGCGACGCCGCGGTACGGGCGATGGCGCCGCCGGATGCGCAGCAGATCGACGTCGACGGGCGCACGATCCTGCCCGGGTTCATCGACCCCCACAACCACCTTGCCTTCACCGGCGCCGAACTGGCTGCGGTCGACGTGCGCTATCCGGGCGTCGCCTCGATCGCCGATCTCGTGGCACGCATCGCCGAGGTCGCCGAGCGCACCCCCGACGGCACATGGATCCGGGCCGTGGGCGTCAACCCCGAGCAGTTCCCCGACGGTCGACTGCCGACGCGCTGGGATCTCGACGAGGCGACCCGCGTCCATCCGGTGCTCGTCCAGCACATGAGCGGTCACCACGCCCTCGCCAATACCCTGGCTCTCGAGCAACGCGGCGTCGGCGAGGACGTCGCGGATCCGCCCGGCGGTCGACTCGTCCGTGACGACCGGGGCCGCGTGACGGGCTACTGCCTCGATGCCGCACAGGCACTGGTCGTCCCGATCGACGTCGACATCGGCCATCACGGACCGGGCTTCCACGATGACGCACCGCTCGACGAGATCGTCGGCGACATCGACCGCGCGTCGCGTGCTTACCTTGCCGCCGGGATCACGTCGATCGTCGATGCGCAGGTCACGCGCCGCGAGCTGGACGCCTACCGGACCGCACGGGAGCAGGGCGTGCTCGGCGTGCGCGTCACCGCGATGCCGATCTCATCGCAGCTCGACGACTACCTCGCGATCGGACTGGCGGGGCCATTCGGCGACGACCGGCTGGCGGGCGGGCCC
>Ga0207648_10003423_pt1 | contig 16650 bp, 14 predicted proteins | sample KBSMisM32_FD_184310 | JGI IMG/M metagenome (GOLD analysis project Ga0207648, IMG submission 184310) | Miscanthus rhizosphere microbial communities from Kellogg Biological Station, Michigan, USA - KBS Miscanthus M3-2 (SPAdes) (version 2) | ecosystem: Host-associated > Plants > Roots >...
TCGATGGAGGACAGGCTGTTGGAACGGCTTGCCCGGCCGCGCTTGTACTCGACCGTGCTCGCGGCGTTCGCCGGCCTCACGCTTCTCGTGGCCGCTGTCGGCCTGTTCGGCGTCCTCTCCTACAGCGTGATGCAGCGCTCGCGCGAGATGGCCGTTCGGGCGGCGCTCGGCGCGTCGCCGGCGCGCCTGCTGGGGCTGGTTGTCATGCAGGGATTGACGATGACCGCGCTGGGACTGGCGGCGGGCCTCGTGAGCGCCTACGCGCTGGCGCGCTCGATGAGCGGACTGCTCGTCGGCGTCACTGCCTCCGACCCCGCCAGCTATGCGGCCGCAGCCGCGCTGCTGCTCGTCGCGAGCGTGGTGGCGTGCGCCGTGCCGGCGATCCGCGCGGCGCGGCTGGATCCGATGGCGGCGCTGAAGCGAAGCTAGCGCGGTGCTCGCACAGCTGTAGCGGGCGGCTGGCAGCTGGTGGCTTTTCCTGCATGAATTGAGTAAAACATTGAATGAATTGCGGAATCTTGATCAATCCCCCTGCTAAATACTCTTCACCTTTATTACATTTGAATAATTAACTGTTTTTGTTGTACCAGCGCTTTTTTTGCATACTGATTAGTTGCCTTTTTATTAGCCGGCTTTTCGCCCAGCCCAGTCACCAGTATATCTTTTCACATATTGGAACAAGAGACGGATTGTCTTCCGCTGAAGTAAGAAAGGTGCAGCAGGACAAAAAAGGCTTTATCTGGATCGCTACCATGAATGGACTTCAGCGGTACGATGGACAGCGGTTCGTAAACTTCCTCCATGAAACAAACAATAAGCACTCAATCCCCAATAACACGGTATTCTCCATCCTGACCGATAATAAAGACCGTCTCTGGTTATTATGTGGCGAAAACAAGGTGGGATATATTAATACCAATGACCTGAGTTTTCATGGAGTGCCAGTCAGGTATGATCAGGAAATGCTGGAAAGAGCGCCTTCTGAATTTTTCAGGGACGAAGCGGGCAATATCATGCTCTCCCTCACAGGCCGGGCATTATTGACCTATAACGATGCCTTCAATGAATTCGCTTCTTCCCATAATCCATTTCCCTTTCCTGATAAATGGAAACCGCTGCGTATCTACCAGGACAAATACCAGAAAAATTATTGGCTTGCCTGCGATTCAGGCCTTGCCAAATATAATCCGGTAAATAAAACACTATCCTGGCGTGGGCATAATGCCGAAAATGATCCCGTAATTGCCGCTTTTGCATCAGAAGAATATGTATCACAACAGTTCCTTGATCAGTCGGGAAAATTCTGGTTATACAGTTGGCCCCCCTATAAATCCGCTTCAAATTTTTACAGCTTTGACATTAAAACAGGAATAAAAACAGAATATGATCACCGCAGTCTCTATCCACAGCTTAAATTGATGTATCATGAGTTCCACAATATCGAAGACCAGGCTGATGGCACTCTCTGGATAATGGGATTGAACCTGCTGGCCAAATTGGATAAAGGGAAAACCGAGTTCGAGATCATTCGCAATAACCTGCCGGGTGAATTCAGCATCCACTATGATATGGCCAAAGACATTTTCGAAGACAAAGAAAAAAATGTGTGGGTATGTACTGATAAAGGCCTATTTCGCTTCAACCCCTGCGCCCAGGTTTTCCAGGTGGTTAACAATCGCAGACCGGGAAAGGATTCAGCTTATACTCCTGATGTGAGTGATATCCTGCAAACAATGAATGGAGATATACTGGTAAGTACCTGGGGCAACGGCGTTTTTTCCTATGATAACAATTTCACTCCTGTAAAACGTGGATTTACGAGTACAGGTCAAAAGCTGGGTGAAGGATTGAACTGGTGCCTGCTTCAACGACCCAATGGAGATATATGGCGAGGTGCACAGGATGGTTGGATATTCATCACTCCTTCAGGTACCAATACCACCATCAGCCTCCATCCCCTGGCATTTGACAATGCTACCATTCGCCAAATGGTGGAGGATAAGACCGGTAATATTTATCTCGGCTCACACCGGGGACACCTGGTCAAATGGAACAAAGCAACCAACACATTCTCACTGGTTTTAAAAACCAGTACCATCTACGGCCTATCCATCGATAATAGATCTGATCTCTGGGTAAGTACCGGTGGCGACGGTGTTTACCGGATAAATACCAACTCTGATTCAGTCATCAGCCATTATACTTCCAAAGGCCCTGAAGGCAGAAGACTGATGACAATTGGTGCTGCCAGTGTGGTGCAGTATAACGACAGTATTTTTGTTATTGCCAGTGGCGGATTAAATATCCTGAACGATAGAACCCAAAAGATCGTCTATTTCAATGTTGACAAGGGACTACCTGCCAATACCGTAAATAACCTGGTTATGGATAAAACGGGATGGTTATGGCTTACAACTGACAGTCGCATTTGCCGAATAAAAATTGTAAACCCGGGTTATGCCATTTCAGTATTTAATGAAGAAGATGGCATACCAACCAGCCCATTTAATGTTAGCTCCGCCACTATGCTAAACGATGGCCGTATTGTTTTTGGCCGCGTACATGATATGATCCTCGTTGATCCTGCCACTATTGATAATCTTGATTTTCACGGCAACCCGAAAGTGGAGATAACAGGACTTGCAGTAAATAATAACTGGCTACCGGTAGACTCCCTGTTAAACCTGAAAGAGATCGATCTAAAATATGACCAAAACTCGGTTACAATTGAATTTTCAACACTTACCTATTTGAATGTATATCCCATTAGCTATAAAATGGAGGGGTTGGATAAAAACTGGAAATTTTACTTCAAAGCCAACCAGGCAATTTATAATTATCTTCCACCGGGTGATTACACCTTTAAGGTGGTTTCTAAAAATGTAGCTGGTCAATCGCAAGAAACTGTTGTAAAGATCTCTGTCCGTTCCCCATTCTGGAAAACCTGGTGGTTCTACGGTCTGCTGGCGTTGATAGCAGCAGCCCTCTTCTATTGGGAAGACAGGGCAAGAATGCGTCGAAAGGCTGCCCTGCAAAAAATGCGGACCAATATCGCCGGCAATTTGCATGAGGAAGTGAACCAGGCGCTGAACAATATCAATATGCTGAGTGAAATTGCCAGGCTTAAAGCAGACAAAGAACCCGAACAGTCAAAGGCCTTTATCAATGAGATCCATTCCAGGAGTCATAATATGATCATTGCCATGGATGATATGCTCTGGAGTATTGATCCGGCCAATGATAGTATGGCAAAAACCATCGACCGTATTAAAGAGTTTGCAGATGCATTACGACACCGTCATGAGGTACTGATCAACCTGCAGACAGATCCCAGGGTGATCGCCCTTAAACCGGATATGAAACTGCGTCATGAAGTAATGATCATTTATAAGATGGGGCTTCGGATGATGATAGAAGAAATGAGATCACCGCATACCAGCATTAATATAGATTATGTTCGTGGTCAGTTGCAGTTGAACATATTCGCCCATCATATTAAGCTCCCCGAAAACAATAACCAGGTAATCAAAATGATGGACGAAATGAGAGCCCGCAGCAAATCCATCGATGCCATACTGGAATTTCAGTCAGATGAAAAAGGAACTGCAGTGATTCTTGCCGTTAAATGTAATTAATGTTTGCTCCCGCGCCATGGTTCGTGTCCCACGAACCATTAATTTTCCTACCCCACACGCCATGGTTCGTGTCTCACGAACCATTAATCTTATTTCCCCATCCACTTCTTGAAATCAGTCACCTTCTCGCGGCTAACCAGTGCTTCTTTATCAACAACAGGTTTTAATTGAAGTATCAGTCTGTTTCCAAAGTAATCATCGATCTTGTCGATGCTACCCACTGAAACATAGAAGGACCGGCTAATGCGGAAATACTGCTCAGGATCCAGCATATCTTCCAGTTCATCCATGGTATAATCAACCACAAACTTGCGGTTATCAGTTGTTTTGAAAAAATTAAGTCTTCCGTCACTGAAGAAATATGCGATCTCGTCGATCTCGATGCTCACCAGCTTCTGGGCATGCTTGACCAGGAAGCGCTTGCGGAATTCCTTTGGCTGCAATTTGCGTTGCAATTCTTTTACCAGTGAATCAAGGCTCATATCCTTATTCTCCTCGGTCCTGGGAGTATAAGTATCCTTCATTTTTCTGTATTTATTCAGCGCATTCTGCAACTCTTCCTTCTGCACTGGCTTCAGCAGGTAATCGATACTGTTTACCTTGAAGGCTTTCAGGGCGTATTCATCATAAGAAGTGGTGAATACAACCGGGCTCTTCACCTCAACCAGGTTGAATATTTCAAAACTCTGTCCATCAGCCAACTCAATATCCATGAGAATAAGATCAGGTTGCGGATGCTGCTGCAACCACTCTACCGTACTCTTGATACTGTCTGTGATACCGGTAATGACCGCTTCACTGTCAACGGACGACAAAGTTTTCTGGATCTTCTTTACCGCCAAATCCTCGTCTTCTACAATTAAAATATTCATACCTGCATGTATTTGTTTGATCAATTAATTTATTACTAATCTTACGCCATGGTGGGTGTCTTCACCCACCATACCTGCTCATTATTAATTTCCCGCCTCCTTTGAATCATTCCACACCAGCGGCAACACTACCATGAAATTGCTTTCTCCCTCAATGATCTGAAATCCCGTCTGCTTCATCAATTTATATTTCGAACTGATATTATTTAATCCGATCCGGGTGGATGCCTTACTCAGCTGTTTCCTTTGCAGGTTATTATTCACCACCATCTTATTGCCAGCTGCACTGAATATTTCAATAACCAGGGGCTGCAACCTGGAAACGATATTATGCTTTACTGCGTTCTCCACCAGTAATTGCAGGCTGAGCGAGGGAAGCAGGTAAGAATAATACCGCCTGTCCACATCAATGCTCAGCTGTAATCCACTGCCATATCTTGTTTTCAGCAGCTGGTAGTAAGACTGAATGAACTTCAATTCTTTCTCTACCGTGCTGATGCTGTCTTCATTGCTCTTTAACAGGTAACGATACACCTTGCTCAATTCATCCAGGAATTTCTCTGCTTCTTTTTTATCTTCCTGTATCAGGGAAGACAATGTATTGAAACAGTTAAACAGGAAATGTGGATTGATCTGGCTTTTCAGGTTCTCGAACTCCTGCTCCATACTCATTTTCTCCAAAAGATCTTTTTCACTCAGGCTCTCTTTATATTTATCCAGTAAGTAAAGAACTTCCCACAAGGTTACGAAAAGAAGATTGATACATAACCCTACAATATATCCCAGTTTCAGATCATCCGTATGCAATTTGTAACCCAGTATGTGAAACCTGTCGTACACAAAGAAAATGAACAGAACGGAAGGCGTCATCAGGATCAGGTTGGCCAGCAGCTTGACTATAACTCTTTTGGTGGTCTGCTTTAGTTCAGGAAACTTCCGCTGCACAAAATATTCATACTGCACCTGTGAGTACCAGGAAAAAAAGCCAATTCCAAAAAGGATCACTGTTGAATACAACCATATCTGCCATTCCGTCTTTGCCCTTTCATCATAAAGAATATGGTTAAAGGCAATTGCTACAAATGGCATGGCTATGATATAGCCCCAGATATACACACTCGTTGGCCGGATGAGTTTCATACAGCTACCTCCTCTACAATTAATGGCAATATCACCATACGGTGAGTTGCCGTTTCATACACTTCTACTTCGGGCTTGAACAACAACCGGTATTTGTTGATCAGGTTATCCAGTGCTTCCTCATAATCCATAATATCCTTCACGGGCTTGGGATGCAGGGTATTCTTGATCACCAACGCATTTTTATTATTGGTGTACAGATTGATCTGAATGGGGCTGCTCTTGCTGAAGGCATTACGATAAATGATATTCTCCATAATAACCTGCAGACTGAACGGCGGGATCTTTTTCAATTTATCCTCGTCCCTGATATTGATCTCCACTTCCAGTGCAGTTCCAAACCGGGTCTTGTTGAGGTAGAGATAAGAATTAGCAAATTTCAATTCTTCAGCAAGCGTCACCAATTGTTCATCATCTCCTTTCAGCAAGTAACGATACACCTTGGTAAGCTCATCCAGGAATTGTTCGGCTTCCTTTTCATCCTCATTGATCAGGCTGCTGAGCGTATTGAAGCAATTGAAAAGGAAATGTGGGTTGATCTGTCTTTTCAAACTCAATAACCTGCTCTTGTGATAAGCGCTTTGGAGACGACCAGTCTCGGTAACAGAAGATTTCCATTTATCCCAGCCAACTACAGCTTCATTCAGGAAGGTGATAATAGTGCTGGACAAACATCCAAAACCTGTTACCCACCATTCCATATCCCGCCTTACCGGGCAATTGCTGAAATCTATATTCTCGTAAACCAGGTAAAGGCCCTGCACCGTCAATAAATTCATCACATAGAACAACGGAAGCAGGATCCCGATGCGTTTGAACAATTGTCCATCTTCCGGCAATCGCTTCTTTACCAGTGTAGCAACTAATCCGAATATGGAATAGATCACTGCAAAGTAGAGCACTGATATGCCAAAGAGCTCTGCAAAAACTTTCAAAGAACTGAAGACACAGCTGCCAAATACAAGCCCATTCATCACGATCGTATAGGGTATCATAAACCACACAAAAATCAAGGGCTCTTTGCTACTGTATCTTTTCATTTGCATTATCTACAAATTAACACAAATATATATGGGCATTCAGGACGTACGTATAACCTGCCAATTTTCCGGATGAATTGAGGAAATCAGCGTATGAAATGTGGCGATCCAGGGCGTCCACTCCCATTTCTTGTTGATTATCAGAGCCTTGAGTCCCGATAGTTATCGGGATGAATTGTACCCCTTTTGCTATATCCCGATAGCAACCGGGACCGGATAATTACAATTCCTTCAGCCACTGTTCGGCAAACACTTTTGCCACCTCATACACCTCTTTTCCTGCACGATAAACCATCTTCCACTCATAGTTCTTTGCCTCGTATGCTGATTTCACAAACACTTTCTTATTATACCTTTCTGTAAGCTCTGCACTGAAATCAACTGTTGCTGCCAGTTCCAGGTATTTCTGCAAACGCGCTTTCACGATCTCTTTATAATTGACAGGATATTCTTTTTCCCAACGTTTAAGGTTCTCCTCAAAATGCTTTTTATCGGATTCACGGACAAATAACTCCTGGTTCCAAAGCATATCAATGGTCTGGCTATTAGGATCCCTGTAATCTGCAAGGTTCTTTTTGTGCATGGCCAGGATATCCTGCATGGTTTTTTTCATATCCGCATTGCTGGTTTTAATGATCTCTTCGGTTGTCTTCATCAACTTTTCTGTTTCTTCAATCTTATCCTTGCGAATGCTTTCTTTGGTTTTGTCATTGGGGGTTGACATGGTTGGCTTTGCATAAGCTCTCTCCTTTTCATAAGCGGCTTTGAACGTGGCGCTGTTCACATACTGTTTCACATAAGTCAAAAGGTCTTTAGCTACCGCAGCACGATTACCTGCGGCAATATTTTTGGCTGTTTTCAGGCCATAGGTATCAAAATAATCATTGATAAAGCTCTTTTTGATCTTCTCAGTTCCCTGGATCTGGGTGAGTCCCAATTGCTTCCAGAGATCTTCGGCAGAACGTTCAGCTACTGTAAACGAGAACAGGAACAGGCTGATAATGGCCAGTAAAAAAGTGGTAATGCAAACACGCAGCCACACAAGGTTTTTATTGAAAGATGCTTTTTTCATAAATGCGATATTATTTGTTAATTGTTTTTTGATACAACAAAGATGCTATGGGGATGGCCGCTTATAAAGCTGCCAGTGCATGAACTGTATGGAACGATGTATGAAATGGAGTTGTCATTTTTTGTATCTGGCAAAACCTGAAAGCTGACAATCACTTCTACGAGACTATAGGAGTCGCTCAAAGATGCTGGTTCGTGGGACACGAACCAGGGCAGGCAGTGACGGTCCCGCCGTGGATCGTGAGACACGAATCAGGGCGGGCAGTGACGGTCCCGCCGTGGTTTACGCGCCTTCATTCAGGCGCCTCACGAACCACATTGTATTATTCTTCTACATATTTTTCTGCAAGAAAGATCTTTGTAATAGAGGATGCATATGCTTCAACTCCCCGCGTAGTAATAAATCGTTGTTGAAAGCCGGTATAATCGGAAGGCCTTTTATTGCCTGGAAACTCCATGGTAAATAAGCGAATGGCTTGTCGGCTATTAGTTTCAACTTCCGCATCATGTACAGCAGTGGCAGCCCAACTTCCCAATGAAACTCCAAAGCCACGGTTACCCGGTAATTTTGATCCATGCAGGTTCCGGTTTTGTATTTCACCTGGTTTCGCAACTGCAGGATCACAATGATATAAAGCGGTTGGTTTTGTATTTAATCGATTCCCTGGAGCGGACCCACTATTCTGTTCAATATGAATGGCCATTTCTACAGCCAGGCTACTGTCTGACTGATATTCAAAAGCTCTGCCTTTGCTATCAGTCCTTGGATCAGCATACACACCTGCATTTTCAGTGGTACGTATTGCATGAACATTAATGATGCGCTGAGGTTTGAACTCCTGGATCAGTTGTAATAACAATTGATTTTCTTTTTCAATGGGTCTGCCTGCATGATCATAGGGATTGCTCTTATCGAATGGTTTTCCCAATGAAGGCATTTGCCTGTTTGGATCGGCCGCTTCTCCATAGGAATAGCGGCCGATATTTGCCATATTACCAATCTGTGCCTCCTGCAAACTGGCTGTACTGGCATTGTCAGGGAACAGGCAGGGTACTACGATGACAGAATAATATATCTCTTCATCCAACAGTTGTGAAACCAGCGTCCTTGCCACTTCAATAGCAGATAACTCCGATCCATGTACTCCGCCGATCACCATCGCACGCTTATCACTTTGTCCGGGAAAATAAAAGGCTTCAATAGGTCTTCCCTGTTTGGAATATCCGGCAATGCCTTGCAAGGCAATCGTACTGTTCATTATTTTTTCAACAGTAAAAGGCGATGCAACAGGAATGATCCCCGGTCTTTTACCACTTGAATCAGCATCGGTTTTAAGTCCTGTAATTGGGCCAGTAACGTGGTCATGATTAAAAGCATAACCTAAAAGAATAAAGCTGATGAAGAAGATATATTTAAACTGTTTCATTGTAATGTTCAGGGCTTGGGGATATGAAATTTGGATACCCAATCAGGTTGAATGCTTCCAGGTTTTGATACATCTGCGTAAGGATGTGCTTCGAGGTCAACTACCAGGAAATAAATATTTTTAGGGTCATCCTGGAGGATTGTTTTTTCCCAGAGATAAGTACAGGAATGCTGTCCTTCCAGGTCTGATTTTGGTATAGGCCGGCTGGTAGCAATTCCATTCTTTATGATGCGGTAAGTACCCTTATCAGCCTTTGTCACGAATATATTCTGACCCTTGCTGTCTTTCTTAAACTCTACATCACCTTCTACCTGTGTCCATGTTTCAGTATCAGTACCATAAGTATTGGCCTGTACATATAACATGAACTCGAATCGGTTACCCGGTTTGAATTTGAACTTTACGATCATTCCTCCGCCGCTCTTATAGGTATTATAATAAGCGCCGGACGTGGTATTTACATAATTGACAGTTGAAAGAGTGGAAATTGTCCAGTAAGTTGAATCATTGGTTAGCACTTCATAAGGAACTGAAGACCCAGAAGTCCTCACCGCTTGCGCTGAGGTCTGTAATGCCGCAAATAGTGCAGCAATAAAAAATAGCTTTTTCATAAAAATGTTTAATGGTAATGGTTTCTTTTGGTGGCGTAGCCCTACACTTAATTTTCAGGATAAATTTTTGCTACGCTACTGATTTAATGATTAGAATGCTCTTTTTACTTCCGGTCTTGAAAGGAGATAACGGGTCATAAAGATCCCCAGACCATTGTCGCTCGGGCTAAGCGTGAAGGAAGTAACATAATCTACTTTCCAGCCTTCATCAGTATACCCTTTCAATACCCTGACGATCTTGTCTTCATTCTCTTTAATGTTCTTGAAATTGATACCTGCCAGGCTGAACAGGTTCTCCAGGTCAGATTCTTTTTGAGAACCATCCGGGTTAGTGATGATCATTTTGGAACGGCCCAATCCGCCTCCCACTACTGATTCTACTGTAGTGATTTGCATGAATTGCTTACCAGGTTCCGCTTTGATCTCCTGTGCTTTCAGGCTGCTTAGTGAAAGCATAAGTAGTGCGAATACAATAATGCGTTTCATATTTATAAAGTTTAATGCTCCTGTTATCTGTAAGGATGCATGGTTAATGATGACGCAAAATTGCAGGCTGCATTATCGCCTGCAAATGCAGGTGTGCATGAAGTGAAAGATTACGTGAATGAATTGGAATTGCTGAAACTTTTACTTTGGCCCGAAGATATAATTGCTCCCGAATGGACCATTGATCCCTTGAGCCTTACTGGCCAGCCTGGCCAGGTTTCTCCCGATGACATAAGGGTACTTTAATAAATCCGCCCCCGCAAGATGCGGGGGCGGATTTATTTGTGATCTTAACGCGAGAAATTCCTTAAAAAGCGCGCTTTTGATTGGAAGTTCCGCCTGGTTTGAAATTAATCACCTGGTAATATGCTTTCTTGGGTTGATAAGCTGTATCAAATAATAGCGGATACGCTTTGCCACCGCCACCTCTACGATCAAGCCAGCTGGCCCTGTCAGAAACATTCCAGAATGTAACCCCGGAAATAACATTGCGGTATTTCCTGAACAGATCAAATATCATCGCATATTTTTCCGTCTGCAATTTTTCTCTTTCAGCTGTATAGGTAGTGGCAGTGTCTCTGCGAGTCGAATTACCACTTGGTTGTACTTTAAGATCCAGTTCGGTGATCTGAATTTTTAATCCCAGTGAAGCAAATTTGGAAAGCGTGGAATCAACCTGTCCTTCCGTAAGATCATGAATGGACCAGTGAGCCTGCAGCCCCACACCATGTATGGGAACACCTGCATCCTTCAACCCTTTCACCATTTTATAGATCTTCTCCCGTTTCACAGGATTGGTTTCATTATAGTCGTTATAGAATAAGATAGCCTTGGGATCAGCTTCATGCGCATACTCAAATGCCTTTGCTACAAAATCTTCACCGCATATTCTATACCACTGGGAGTTTCTGAAATATTCATTTGGATTGTCCGAGATACATTCATTTACCACATCCCAGGCATACACAACATCCTTGTAACGGTTAACTACTGTAGTGATATGCTCTTTCAGTCGCTTCAACAATAATTCTTTGGATGCAGTATCCGGGGGATTGTGGGAGGAATCAATAAACATCCATCGTGGTGCCTGTGCATGCCAGCAGAGATTATGTCCCCTGATCTTTAAATTATTCCTTCTGGCAAATGCTACAATGGAGTCAGCATCCCTCCAGAAGTATTCATTTTCTCTTGGGTGAATGGGTGCCATTTTCATGGCGTTCTCCGGTGTCATGCTGCCAAATTGCTGCACGATCAATGTGCTTTCATCAGCTCGCCTAAGTCCCTGGGGTGACACTGCCACTCCCATGGTAAAATAGTCCTTGTAATAATCCTTTAAGCCTTTGGCATTATCGGTGCCGGCTACATTTTTTGAAGAATTACAATCAGCAAAAAAATACGCCGTGCCCAGGAAGCCAAATACCATTAAAAAGTTGACAATTCTCTTACTCATAATGCTAAATGTAGTTTACTATTAGTTTGAATTCAGAGCCGTAGCCCCGGATAAATTTATCCTTTAAGGATGTAAATACAGTGAAAATTTCTGCCGTTCCCTTTAAAAAACTAGATTTATCCAATGAAAAGCATACTATTATTATCTACCGTATTCTTATTCTCTGGCGTCCAAAGCCAAATGGCTTCATCAGCGGATAAGCCTATACATTCAGACGTATATTCCTGGAAAAATCTTCCGGTTGATAAAAAAGAAAATACTGAAAGAAGGCAGATCGTAAATGGTAAAAGTGCAGTACTTGCAAATATAGAAATTCATGCCAGTACTTTACAACCAAAATCCGGTCCGCAACCAAAGCATACTCATACGGAAGAAATCCTTCTACTGGTAAAGGAAGGGTCCTTAAAAGTATCACTGGGAACTCAATCCAAAACAATGGGGCCGGGTAGTGTTGCCTTTGCAATTTCCGGAGACGAGATCGGTGTAGAAAATATGGGTAACACCCAGGCAACCTACTATATCTTTAAATTGAAAAATCCTGACTCACTAAACCTTCAGCGTGCAAAAAATGCGGGAGGTTCTTTCTTCCTGGATTGGAATGATATCGCCTTCAAAGCACATGATAAAGGAGGTGTTCGCCAGTATTTCAATCGCCCTACAGCCACGCTTAGAAAACTCGATATCCATGTTACTACCTTAAATGCAGGATTGAAAAGCCATGATCCACATACGCATAAAGCAGAAGAGATCATTTTGATGATCGATGGAAATGCTGAAATGCAGATCGATAAATCATTCAGGAAGACAACAACCGGTGACCTGATCTACCTGGAATCAATGGTACCCCACGCCATCCGCAATGATGATACAAAAGCCTGTATGTATTACGCGATACAGTGGGAATAAGATATTTCAGGACGATACATTTATTGTAACAAAACCGGACAGTTCAATACCAAAATCGACTACCCTACCGGCAATCCTTTAAATCAATTCCTTGATTATCAGGAAATGGTAAAGTCGGCTCTCAATTTGATACCCAAGCGGCTAAAAGCTACTCCATGATCCTGAACTACTTCAAAATTGCCTGGAGGAATATACTCCGGTACAGGGTTTTCAGTTTAATAAATGTTTTGGGACTTGCATTGGGAATCAGTTCCTGCATTGTTATTTATACCATAACAAGCTATGATTTCAGTTTCGATAAATTTCACGAAGACAGGAATCGCATCTACCGCATCGTTGGCAACATGCAGAAGGGCACCGGCGAAACTGAATTCCTTAATACTCCTTTTGGTGATGTAGCCGGGTTCAAAGATCAGATACCCGGATTTGAAGCAAAGTCGGGTTTCATTTTATATGGCGGAAGTATTAGCGTACCTAACGGAAATGAATCGCCCAAAAAATTCGATAACCGCATCAGTAACTCCTATTCTTCAACAGCCATCATAACCTGGCCACAGTACTTTGATGTGTTTAAGTATAAATGGCTGGCCGGAAGTCCACAAACCCTTAATGATCCATATAAAGTTGTACTGTCTGAAAAGAGAGCTAAAATTTACTTTGGGGATTTGCCGCTTAATGAAATGATTGGGAAGTCCGTTATTTATGATGATTCTTTAAAGCTCAGTGTTTCGGGAATTGTACAGGACTGGACCGGCAACACTGATTTCGGTTATACTGATTTCATTTCTATTAGTTCGGCTACCCGCAGTTTCCTGAAAAGCCGGATTCCGGCAGAGGACTGGACAAGCCTCTACCCTCACAACGCCATGGCTTTTGTGAAGCTGCAAAAAGGAGTGACACCAGAGCAGGTTAACAGCAGATTCGCCGCATATATAAAAGAACATGTAAAGCTTCCTCCCGGCGGAAAATTAACCATGTTTCTCCAGTCAATAAATGATATTCATTATTCTTCAAGTTTCCGAAGGAGTGATGATGGAGATGATTTCAGAAAGGCCTACTTACCAACATTATACATTTTGATGGGAGTGGCGCTCTTTATTATGATCATAGCTACTGTAAACTTCATCAACCTATCTACGGCTCAGTCTGTTCAGCGGGCTAAGGAAATTGGGGTCAGAAAAGTCCTGGGAGGCAGTAAGAAAGGAATCATGCTCCAGTTCTTCACAGAGACTTTTGTGCTCACATTATTTGCAGTATTTCTTTCTATTCTGCTCGTAAAACCACTGCTTCTATTATTCAGCGATTATATTCCGGATGGAGCTGTTTTCGAGCCCTTCAATCCATCTACCTTACAATTCCTGGCGATTATAACACTGGTAACCACATTCCTGGCCGGGTTTTATCCTGCCAGGATACTGGCAGGGTATTTACCTGTTCTGAACTTAAAAGGATCTTCGCTAAAAACCGGGAAGGAAAAGATCAATCTCCGCAAGGCGCTGATAGTATTTCAATTCACCATTTCCTGTGTATTCATTATCGGTGCCCTGGTTATGGGCAAACAGATAAAATTCATGACCAGTGGTGATAAAGGATTTAATTCGGATGCGATCATAACTATTAATAAATGGCGGGACAATACGGGAAAATTGCCTGTTCTTGCAGAAAGCATTAAACAAATTAAGGGAGTAGACAAAGTGATATTGCAGGGAACTCCGCCCATGGGGTTTGCTCAAATGACAGCAAACTACATATTCAAAGGAAAAGAAGAGATTCACCTGGAGCCATTGTTAAAGGTCGGGAATGAAGATTATATCTCCTTCTACCAGATGAAACTTATAGCGGGCAAAAATCTATCCCACAGTGACACGCTTAATGAAATTCTCATAAATGAAACGCTGGCAAAAACAATTGGATTTACAGATCTCAAAGATGCTGTTGGCCAGCGACTTTACACAATGGGAAACCAGCCTGAAAAATCATTACCCATTGCAGGAGTTATAGCTGATTTTCACCAGGGTTCTTTTCATGACGCTATTCAGCCAACTGTAATTGGGAATGTACCCAATTACCGCAGTATTGCTGTAAAACTTACAACCCTGGAAAGAAATACTGATGCGGTAAAATCGATCATTTCGCAAATAGAGACCAGGTTTAAGGAAATTTATCCTGATGATAATTTTGATTATAAATTTCTGAATGAATCCATAAGCTGGCTTTATGGCCAGGATAAGAAGTCGGCCTGGATTGTCAATGCCGCAATGCTCATCACCATATTTATTTCCTGTATGGGATTATTTGGCCTGGGTATGTTTACAGCCCAACGCAGAACAAAAGAAATTGGAATTAGAAAAGTGCTGGGTGCAAACGCCGGCAATATTGTTCTTTTATTAAGCAGGGATTACCTGGTCCTGATATTCATTGCATTGGTATTGGCCACTCCAATCGCCTGGTACTTCTCCAATCAATGGTTACAGGACTTTGTCTTCAGAACAAATATAACTGTTGAACTATTTTTTGTTGCCGGGATATGTATGATCCTGATCGGTTTGATAACGGTAAGCTTTCACGCTATAAGGGCTGCAATTACAAATCCAGTGAAGAGTTTACGAACTGAATAAAAAAAGCCTGAAGTCGTATAATACGACTTCAGGCTTTTTAAAAGATTCCCATAGTGAAGTTTATTTCACATCATTCACCAGCGTACCAATATTATCGATAGTGATCTTTATCGTATCACCTGATTGCAATGTAAAATCGCTTCCCGGAACAATACCTGTTCCCGTCATGATAAAACAACCATGTGGGAATGAACATGCCCTGTAAACAAATGATACCAGTTCTTCAGGAGTGCGCTTCATCTGGCTGAGGGCGATATCACCCTTAAATACCTGTTGACCCTTACGCAGTATCTCCAGGTTGATCATTGTATTTGGAGAAAGTGGTTTATCTGTTATATAAATGCAGGGGCCGATAGCGGCACATGCATCGTAGGTCTTTGCCTGTGGCAGGTATAATGGGTTCTCTCCTTCAATGCTCCGGGAGCTCATATCATTACCCACGGTATAACCAATGATCTTTCCGGATGATGTAACAACCAGCGTAAGCTCCGGCTCCGGCACATCCCAAACAGAGTCTTTCCGGATAGCAACCTTGCCGCCATGACCAACCACACGATGTGCAGTAGCCTTAAAGAAAACCTCGGGCCGTACGGCCTCGTACACCTTGGCATAAAAATCAGCGCCACCTGCATCTTTTGATTCTTCCTGGCGACCGATCTTGCTTCTAAGATAAGTAACACCACAAGCCCATAATTCCTGCTTACCCATTGGAGCAATGATATTGTCAGGAGCCTTGGAATTTCCCTTATTAGAGCCATTTGCGATCCAGCTTGTCAACTTTTCATGGATCTTGTCATCATTGATGAATTCATCCCAGTCATCAATAGGGGCTGCATGAAATAAGCCTTCATGTTCTATCACAGCGCCTGTTCCCGTTCTGTAAACTTTCATTTTGTTTATGCAATTTGATTTAGTAAGCAGCTCTTGGTCATTCTCAATCTCTCAATTTCCACCTCAATACATACATATCGTTAGTGATATAAATCGTCTTCTGATCAGGCGAGAATGCTATATTGGATGTTGCATTTTCAAGTTTCAGCATTCCCAACAACTTTCCTTCCATGTTGAATATCCTTACACCACCAGGTCCACTTGCAAAGACGGTCCCATTCTTATCGATCTTGAATCCATCTGGTAATCCTGGCAATGTTTTGTCCTGCCCAACACAGCTATAAAATATCTTCCCATTCTTCAAACCATTTTCATCCACATCATATATATACCAATTGGGTTTTTCCGGGTCAGAACAGGCAATAATTAGTTTCTTTTCATCCGGAGATAAGGCGATTCCGTTTGGTCTCGTAATGGAATCTACCAGCAGTACAACAGTGCCATCCGTTTTTACTTTATAAACTCCATTGTAAGGAGTTTCCTTTTTTGGGTCCTTATCAGAT
>Ga0207648_10003424_pt1 | contig 16646 bp, 16 predicted proteins | sample KBSMisM32_FD_184310 | JGI IMG/M metagenome (GOLD analysis project Ga0207648, IMG submission 184310) | Miscanthus rhizosphere microbial communities from Kellogg Biological Station, Michigan, USA - KBS Miscanthus M3-2 (SPAdes) (version 2) | ecosystem: Host-associated > Plants > Roots >...
CCCGCGACGCCGCTCACCAGCCTAAGGGCCTCGATGGAGCTGCCCCCGGCCGCCGCCGCGCCGTCGAAGCCCTGAAAGTCGATGTCCCGCCCCTACTGCCGAGCCAGGTGTACCCGCAGTTCGGCTTCGGGGTCGTGGATCAGCTCGCCGCTCACATCGACCGTGACCTTGTGGAGGGTCCCCGTGAACGTGAACGGGCCCACATAGTCGGGCGTTACCGGCGAGCCCGGGTTGGCCCCGCAGGTCAGCGTTCCCGGATTGAACATGAACGGCGTGGTCACGTCCGCGTCGGCATCGCCGACGAGGTCGTCGTCGACGTAGAGCTGTAGCCTCCCCGGCGCACCCTTGCCCTGCTGCATGTCCGGCTTCCCGGTCGGTTCGAACTCGAAGCGAAGCTCGTGCTTTCCTGCTGGTACGACGTCCTCGGATTCGACGCCGAGAAGTTTGCGTCCGACGTAATTGTGCACGTACCGAAGCTTGCCGTCCTTGATGAACAGGGAATATCCGCCCGCGGCCGTGCCCTGGCTGAGCAGCACGCCCTCGGCCCCCTCCTCCGGGATCTCGACGTCTGCAGTGATGCTGTGCGGGCGGTTGAGCACCTTCGGCGCCGCAGCGTTCGGCACCGACTGCGTGTTCGGCACGTACGTGTAGCTGTCGCGTGGCGACGCGATCTGGGGCTTCTCGCCGACCATACGGGGGAGGCCGCTGCCGTCGATGGGCATGACCTCGTACTTGCCGGCCTCGACGTACCAGGTACCGATCATCGCGATCAAGCGATCGCGGTTCTCGTCGGCGACGTTGTGGTTTTCCGCGAAGTCCTCAGCCACGTGGTACAGCTCCCAGCCCTTCGCATCGAGCATCGAGAGTGTCTCCGACGAGATCGGCTCGCCGAACCCTTTTCCAGCTTCGGTGAACGACGGGCCCGGCCAGGCGCACACCGCGCGCCAGCCGTCGTGGTAGATGGCCCGGTGTCCGAGCATCTCGAAGTACTGCGTCGTCCGTTTGCTGTCCGCCTTTGCATCGTCGAGCGTGTGGGCGAGGCTGACGCCGTGCATCGGGGCCTGCGTGACGCCTCTGATCTTGTCCGGCGGCTGGATCCCGAGCAGGTCGAGCACGGTCGGCACCATGTCGATGATGTGCGCGTACTGCGTGCGCACCTCGCCCTTGGCCTTGATCCCCTCCGGCCAGGAGACGATGAAGGGATCGGTCGAACCGCCACGGTAGGTCTCACGCTTCCACCGGCGAAACGGCGTGTTGCCGGCCCACGTCCAGCCCCACGGATAGTGGTTGAAGTGCTTCGGGCCACCGAGCTCGTCGATCAGCTCGAGGCTCTCCTCGATCGGCCCTAGGGCGTTGTTGAAGAACTGCGCCTCGTTCATGGTGCCCGTCGGGCCGCCCTCGGCGCTCGCCCCGTTGTCGGAGATCACCATGATCAGTGTGTTTTCGAGCTCCCCCTGGTTCTTCAGGGATTCGAGCAGGCGTCCGACCTGGTGATCCGTGTGGCTGAGGAAGCCTGCGAACACCTCCATCATCCGGCTGTAGAGCTGCCGGTTCGGAGCGGGAAGGGAGTCCCAATCCGGAACGTCCGGATCGTGGCGTGACAACTCGGCGTCGGCCGGAGCGATCCCGAGCTCCTTCTGCCGTGCGAACGTCTTTTCGCGGTACGCGTCCCAGCCGTCGTCGAACACGCCCTTGTACTTGTCGGCCCACTCCTTCGCGACGTGATGCGGGGCGTGCGTCGCGCCGAAACACAGATGAAGGTAGAAGGGCTTGTCAGGGTCGGACTGCTTCGTGTCCGCGATGAACGAGACGGCCTTGTCGACCAGATCCTCGCTGAGGTGGTACCCCTCCTCGGGCGTCTTCGGAGCCTCGACCTGGTGGTTGTCGTAGACGAGGTCGGGATACCACTGGCTCGTGTCGCCGCCGAGGAAGCCGTAGAACCGCTCGAAGCCTCGACCGACCGGCCAGCGGTCGTACGGACCGGCTGCGGTCTCCTGGTTGCTCGGCGTCAGATGCCACTTGCCGACCATGAAGGTGCTGTAGCCCTCCTGCAGGAGGATCTCCGACAACATGCCGTTCTCGAACGGCATCACCCCGTTGTACCCCGGAAATCCCGTGGAGAGCTCGGTGATCGCAGCCATTCCGTTGGCATGGTGGTTACGCCCGGTGACGATGCAGGAGCGACTCGGCGAACAGAGCGCGGTCGTGTGCATGCTGTTGTAGCAGAGGCCGTTCGCAGCGATCGCGTCGATGTTTGGCGTCTCGATCGGACTGCCGTAGCAGCCGAGATTGCCGTAGCCCGTGTCGTCGAGAACGATCATCAGGACATTCGGGGCGCCCTTCCGCGCCCGTACGGGCGCTGGCCACGCGGGGCTCGATTCCTCAGCGGTGCGGCCGATCACGCCAGGGAACGGCGTTCCAGGTTCGTACTCGACGATGGGCATCGGGAAAACCTCCGTTGGCTAACGATTCACGTGGAGAACCGATAGTCCCTTGGCCCGCTAGCCCAGGACATCATCCGATCGAGGTGATCGAATGACTCCTGGCTCTAAACGGACGTGTCGAGCGATCCAATCGAGCCGAACACGTGCGCGCGGATGTCCTCGCCGCATGCCGCACGCTCACCGAGTTCCCAGAGGAATTCCAGGAGCCGGTAATCAGGCGGAGGGAGCTCGGTCGAGGCCGGGAATCCGGCGCTGCGCACGTACAACGCCATGTCGAGCAGGCGGCCAATCAGGTCGTCTGCAGCCTGCTGCAGCGTGTACCCATCACCATGAGCCAGGCCGGTGAGCGTGAGACGGCAGCGTTCTGCACGCTCAGAGAGTTGGAGCGATGGAACCCACGGTTCCGCCATGCCCACAGTGTGCTCCGTGGATCGGAAGTCACGGGCAGGACTTTCGGCACCCTCACGGCCCGGGGCCCAACTAGGGCAAGCGGCAGACGATCCGCCCCGAGTACTGGCTTGAGTCGTCGAGCGGCTCGGTCCGGACGACCAGGCACGTACCCAAATCCGTCTCGATCGGATCGCCCTCTACCGGCGATCTCGGTAACTCGATTTCGTCGAGCTCCTGGAAGTTGGGCCCCTCGACCGTGAGGATGAATCGTTCCAACTACCCCCTCCGTCGTGCCGTTCGACGAGCGGTACGCCTCGCGACTCTCCGTCCTCCGAACATCCTCGACCTCCTTTTGGTGGTGGCAACCCTTTACGCGGTAGCGGGGACGGCTGCCTTCGTCTCCATCTCGTGATGCTGCTGGGCCTCATCGGCTGCAATCAAGCCGACTCCGACCAGATCGAGCGGACTGATGAAGCCGTCGCTGATCCGGAAACCGCCTGCACGCATGACCGCGTCACGAAGCGGAACAGCCCATTGATGCTCGAGCAGGATCAATGCTGCTGCCGAGTCGTTGGGGATGTCCTCGAGCACATCCCACTCGTCTCCACCCGAAAGCGGGTGAACGCCGCCCTCTGCAGCGGCCTCCGCGCCCGCAGCGGCGCCGGCTTCGAGCCCTTCTTCTCCTTCGATGCCAAGTCCGATCAGGGCGCCGATCGTCGAGCCGAGCTCGATCGCCTCATCCTGGGTCAAGTTGCTCAGATGCGCGACTTCGAGCTCGCCTTCTGCATCCTTGTACACCGCGATCGAGTCGATCACGCGAATGGTGTCGCTCTCCCGCAGGCGCTCGAGCTCATCGATGATCTCGCCGTGGAACTCGGGGTGGTCGAAGCCGAGGACGACGAGCTGAACCGGTCCAATTGCCATCTTGATCCTCCCTACTCTCTAGAGAACGACGCAAGCTGCACGTCTCCAGCGATTCTCCGGAACCGGTGGGCCTGGCACATCATCCAGAAGGGATGAGGGCTCGAGCAGGAGGCTTCAGGCTGTGAGCCCGGCGACGCCGTTGCGAATGAGAGAGGCAGCCAGGAGCACGACGATTGCTGCTCCGATTGTTCTCGCGTCCCGCTCCAGAAAGGTACGAGCCCGGCCCAGCTGCCGCACTGTCCAATCGCGGGCAACCAGGAGGGAAAGGAGCGCGAGCCCGAGCGGGAGCAGAGATGCCACTGTGAAGAACAGCCAATCCACGGCGTACTGGATCGTGCTCGGATTCAGCTCCGAGATGTCCTTCAGGGCGATCGGGATGAATCCCCCTGGGTTGGCGAGCGCAGCCCCGGCGCCCACGATCGCCAGCACGGGAGCCGTGGCGAGCTTGCCCATCTTCTCGATCATGCTCTGCACTCTTGCCGGATCGGGAGGCCGGCGGAGAAACAGCACGACGTAGATCAGCAGCATCGCTCCGAGAATCAGATCGAGAATCGCAACCCAGGTCTTCGGCGTGGACGTGTCGGAAGCGGCGAGGTCCCCAATGAAAAACGAAGCCACGATTCCCACGGCCAACGTCGCCCCAAACGCCCCGAGGTAGAACCAGAAGCCGGTGCGGAGCGGCCGGTCTCCGAGGACGAGCGCCAGGACCGAGAACGAGAGCGTCGTTGGAGAGAACATCGCTGCGAGGGAAACGAGGACGAGCTCCGCATCGATCCAGCTCACTTGACGCGCCTGAGCAACCGCCGTGCGCCGGATGGTTCAGCGTCGTCCGACTCCGCGGCCTGCTTTGCCGCTTTCTTCGCCTGCCTCTTCGCCGCGCGCTGGGCTTTCTGGTCGGCCGCCTTGACCTTCGCGTCCGTGTAGGAGTCCCCGACAAGCTTCCTGCCGCCCGTCCAGCCGAAGGCCCAGGTCACCAGGACGATCGCAAAGAGGATGTTCCAGGCTGTCGTCACGAGCTGCTGCGCCACGGAATATGCAGTTGCAGTAGTCGCGTCGGTGACGCCGTTCAGCGATGCGACGTTGAAGGCCTGGTTCACGCCAACCCCTCCCGGTGTCACCGATGCCACATTCGCGATCGAGTTGCCGCCGACGATCCGCATCACAGTGTGAAAGCTCACCGGGATTCCGTAGGCGGCCAGGAAGAGAGCGATCACACCGAGTTTGCAGCACCAGCCAAGGAATTCGGGAAAGAAGACTCGCCCGAAATACGCCTTCCAGTCGGCCAGGATCTTCCCGCCCTGCTTGGCCTGCTCCCAGAGCTTCTTCAGCCAGCGCCAGGCAAGTCGACACAGGATCACGAGGCCGAGCACGACGCCGACCGCGATGATCGCGGTCGCCCACGGATGCGCTGACACCCAGCCGAACTTGATGTCGAAGGAACCGCCCACAGAGACGAAGAGATAGACATAGACAACCGCCCCGATCACGGTGAAGAAGATCTTCTCGACGAGATAGCCGGCGAAGATCCCGGCGAACGTCGCCCCCACGATGATCGCCGTGAACATGATCAGCATCACAAGCGTGCCGATGTTGGCGGGGAGAAAGGTGTTCAGCGCTACGGACGTCGCATAGCAGGCGACGATCTGCCGCGCGGGCACGCCTGAGTCCGGGTAGGCGTAGCGAAGGATCGAGTACCACGCGACTGCGGTGAAGAGGGTCTGAAAAGTCTGGAGGACGAGTGCCGGGATGAGGTACTTCGCCGAGACCTGCGTCAGCGTGTCCCAAAGCTGGCTGAACCATCCCCGAACGTCCCAGCCGAGCAGGTACACGACGCCGCCGATCACGACGATCGTGACGAACCAGATGACGAGGCGCCTCGGCTGGAACTGCTTCTCGGGCGGCGCAGCCGCCGCGGCGACCTCGGTCATACCTGCTCCGCCGCGAGCGGGGTCGGGGTGGCCGGCTGCGGCTCAACGCCATGGCAGCGCTTCCACTTCTGCCCGCTACCGCAGGTGCAGAGATCATTGCGCCCGCGTCTTGCGTCCTCGGCGGCGTACCGCTGCATGATCTCTGCCGGCGCCCGGTTACGAGCCAGCAGCTCGCCCATCACACGCATCGGCCCGTCGACGTGGTGGAAGAACTCCTTGAAGCCTGCGCAGAGGTAGTTCAGCCCGGGCTCGCCGTACGGCGTACGAATGAAGCGGTCCTTCGGACAGCCCCCATGGCAAGCGAAGCGCACGTCGCAGTCGAGACAGTACTGCGGGAGTGTGTCGCGCTTGTCGAGCCCGAACCGCGTCTGCTGGGGCGACGAGACGAGCTCCAGCATGTGACGTTCCTTGATGTTTCCGAGCAGGTAGCGCGGCTCGACGAAATGATCGCACGAGTAGAGATCGCCGGTGTGTTCCAGCGCGAGCGCCAGGCCGCAGGTCTCCGAGTGGACGCAGAGACCCGGGGGCTCGCCGACCCAGTTGGCGAGTGCGACGTCGAACATCTGGACGTAGACCTCGCCGACGTCGCGTCGGACCCACTCCTCGAAGACATCGACCAGGAAGCGACCGTACTGCACCGGGCTCACCGACCGCCCCGTCACGACGTCACCCTCCTGGACGTACAGCGGCCGGTCGCGCCACGACTCCCAGGGAACGGTTCCGTCCTCGGCCGCTTCCGCGACCCGCTCGATGATCGGGATGAACTGGATGAAGCGGGCGCCACATTCGTCGCGAAGAAAGCGGTAGACCTCGCGGCCGCGATCGCCGTTGGCGGCGTGCACGGTTGTCAGGGCATTCCAATCGACTCCTGCGTCGTTGAGGAACGACAGCCCATGCATCACCTGGTCGAAACTGCCCTTTCCACCCTTGTTCACGCGATAGGTGTCGTGGAGCTCGCGTGGCCCGTCGATCGAGATCCCGACCAGGAACTCGTTCTCCTTGAAGAACGCCGCCCACTCCTCGTCGAGGAGTGTGCCGTTCGTCTGGATCGTGTACGCCGCGCGTTGGCCGGGCAGAAGGCAGCCTTCAGCCAGTTCGACCGAGCGACGGAAGAAGTCGACGCCCATGAGCGTCGGTTCCCCGCCTTGCCAGGCGATCGCGACTTCGGGGACGCCCGCATGCGCCTCGATCAGCTGCTTGACGTATGCCTCGAGCAATTCGTCTGCCATGCGGAACCGACTGCCCGGATAGAGCATCTCCTTCGAGAGGAAGAAGCAATACGAGCAGTCCAGGTTGCAGACGGCTCCTGTCGGCTTCGCCAGGAGGTGGAAAGCGCGAGGTTGTTCGAGCACGCCTGGGTAGGCGCTCATACCAGCCCTACGCCTCTCCCTTGGCCTGCCACTGCAAGAGCTTCCTTTCGGGTTCTGGAGGTCGCATCCTCCCGTCGGGATGAATTGTGGCCCCGAGGGCTGTTTTCACCCTGTCCGGACGATGTGTGTCGATGCGGTAACAGCGATTGTCACTTCGTGCCTGCTGTAGCGTGGAGGGGGTGAGCGGGGTGGTAGACGACCAGGACGGCAAGTCGAAAGAGCCGGCGACACGGCGATCGCTGCTCGCCCTCGAGTATCCGGGCTTGGGCGACTTCGACGATCCCAAGCTGGAGTGGCGACGACTCTTCTCCGAGCTCTTGGGAACGTTCTTTCTCGTTCTCGTGGGTGCCGGCGGTGCCGTCGTGAACGCCACCAGCGGCGGCGCGATCAGCAGGTCGACCGCTGTCGCGGCACCCGGCCTGATGGTGATGGGGATCATCCTCTTCATGGGCGCGGTCTCGGGCGCGCACCTCAATCCGGCCGTGACGCTCGGGTTCACCCTGCGCGGAGACTTTCCGTGGCGTCGAGTGCCGGGATACATCTTCGTCCAGCTTCTAGGCGCAACGCTAGCCTGCCTTTTCCTGTGGGCCGTCCTCGGCAAGGTCGGGAAGCTCGGCGCCACGGAACCGGGCCCAGGCATCAGCGACTGGAAGGCGATGCTCATCGAGCTGATCCTGACGGTCGGGCTGCTGAGCACGATCCTCGGCACCGCGTCACAGGCCCAGAACGTCGGTGCACTGTCAGCAGTCGCTGTCGGCGGCTACATCATCCTTGCCGGTTTCTGGTCGAGCCCGATCAGCGGCGCGTCGATGAACCCGGCCCGCTCGTTCGGGCCGGATCTTGCCCTCGGCGACTTCTCCCACTACTGGGTCTACGTTGTCGGCCCGATTGCCGGAGGGCTGATCGCGGTTGTGTTCGCGTGGATCCTCCGCGGGTCAGGCGGGGACGTCGGCGGCCTGGCGGCTGCGCGCGGCGAGTTCGACAAGCGTGTGGAGTCGGCAAAAGAACAGACCTCGACATCAGCGGAGTGAAGGAGGAACGATGAGCACCAAGAGTGCCGCAGCCCAGTCGGAGGGCGAGGAGAAAACGGGTGACGGCACCTCAGTAGACCCGAAGGTCACTCACCTGACCGTAGCCGAGCGCGTCGGACGCGGAAAGGCCGCACGAGAGCAGGCACCGCGCGCGAGCCACTCGATACTCGAGCTCTCCAGCGATCGCGACCCGGTAGCAATCGTCGATGCCGATACCCCCGCGCGTGTTCCCGAGTTGGTGCCCATTCGTTACGGCCGAATGCTGGTATCGCCGTTCACCTTCTACCGAGGTGCAGCGAGCCTTATGGCGCACGACCTTGCGGGAACGCCGCGAACAGGTCTCAAGGCACAGCTCTGCGGCGACGCCCACCTGTCCAATTTTGGCGGCTTTGCATCGCCGTCCCGGGATCTCGTCTTCGATCTCAACGATTTCGACGAGACGCATCCCGGACCGTTCGAGTGGGACGTCAAGCGGTTGGCCGCAAGCTTCGAGATTGCCGGCAGGGATCGCAGCTTCGACGACCGTGTAAGGCGATCCGCCGTTTTGACCGCCGTCCGTGCATATCGAGAGGCGATGCGCGAGTTCGCGGCGATGAACAACCTCGGTGTCTGGTACTCGAGGCTGGATGTGAGCAATATGGTGGCAAACCTTCGCGCCCAAAAGGACAAGAAACAGGCCAAGGCGCTCGAGCGCGGAGTCGCGAAGGCGCAAACGAAGGACAGCATGAAGGCGTTCGCCAAGTTGACGCACCTGGTCGACGGCGAGCCACGCATCATCTCCGATCCCCCGCTGATCGTGCCGATCGCGGAGCTCGCGGACGAAGCGGGCTTGGATCGCGACGTAATCACGGCCGGTGTCCTGGAGCTCTTCCGCGGGTACCGCAGGACGCTGCAACCTGATCGCAAGACCCTGCTGGAAGAGTTCCGCTACGTCGATCTCGCGCGCAAGGTCGTGGGCGTGGGTAGCGTGGGCACGCGCTGCTGGATTCTCCTGCTACTCGGGCGCGACGACGGAGACCCTCTCTTCCTTCAGGTCAAGGAGACCGGACACTCGGTGCTCGAGCCGTTGCTCGGTCGCAGCCAGTTCCGCAACCACGGTCAGCGGGTCGTGGAAGGCCAGCGGCTGATGCAAGCAGCAAGTGACATCTTCCTCGGCTGGATTCGGAACAAGGAGGGGTTAGACGGCAGGCAGCGCGACTTCTATGTCCGGCAGCTCTGGGACTGGAAGACGTCGGTCGACCTCGAAACGATCCTCCCCCGTGGCCTCGAGCTCTACGCACAGGCTTGCGGCTGGACGCTCGCGCGGGCGCACGCCCGCTCGGGAGACCGCATCGCAATCGCGACGTACCTCGGCAAGGGCGACGCCTTCGACCGCGCTCTTGCCGACTTCGCCGTGGCGTACGCCGACCAGAACGAGCGCGACTACGCAACACTTGTCGAAGCTGCGAAGGACGGCCGAATCGAAGCGAAGGAGGGTCTATAGCAGTCAGGGCCATACGCACCCCTCGCACGCTTGCGGCGGTAGTCCAGTCGGAGAGGTTCTTCAACCGAGAACTCTCCTGGCTGGACTTCAACCGTAGAGTGCTCGCGTTTGCCGAGGATGCCGACCTGCCGCTTCTGGAGCGGGTCAAGCTCTGCGCGATCTTTTCCTCCAACCTCGACGAGTTCGTCGCCGTGCGGCTCGCAGGAATCGGCCACCAGGTCGAGTCCAAGATCAAGCGCCGGTTCCCGGACGGACGTACCCCCGCGCAGACGCTCAGGGAGATGCGCCTCCGAATCGTCGAGCTTCAGGCCATGCAAGACCGCCTCTGGCTGGAAGACCTCCACCCCGCTCTCGTCGCGGAGGGGATTCGCGTCGGCGGTGTCGCCGATTGCTCGCCGCGTGAGCTGCGCGCCCTGACGAAGCGCTTCGAGCGCGAGGTCGAGCCGCTGCTGACGCCGATCGCCGTCGGGCTTGCGGCCCCGTTTCCCTATGTCACCACGCTTGCCCTGAACATCGGCCTGCTGGTGCGGGACACAAGGTCGGATGAGCAGCGTTTCATCCGCGTGAACGTGCCGGACGACCTCCCGCGGTTCGTCCCCGTCGGGAACCGGAACTTGCATGTCCCGCTCGAGGAGGCGATCGTGCATTTCCTTCCTGCGTTGCTTGGCTCCGTTGAGATTCTGAGCCGGTCGATGTTTCGAGTCACGCGCGACGCCGACCTGTCGCTGACAGCTGACGCCGACGATCTGGTCGAAGCACTCGAGACGCAACTCGTCCAACGGCGATCTGCCGACGTCGTCCGCGTCGAGGTCAGCGGCGACGCGTCCCAGGAGCTCATCGACACGCTCGCGCGAGAGCTCAAGATCGGAACCGAACGGCTTTATGTCAGTAACGCTCCCCTGGGCCTCAGCGGACTGATGGAGCTCATGGCGATCGACCGGCCGGATCTGAAGTACAAGCCATGGGTGGCGAGAACCAGACGGCCGTTCGTGAGCAAGAGCCCCGCGGATCTACTAGCTCGGATCCGGCGCCGGGACATTCTCGTCCACCATCCGTACGACGCCTTCGACACCAGCGTCGAGGCGTTCGTGGCGGCCGCACGCGATCCGAAGGTCGCAGCGCTCAAGGGCACCGTCTACCGGACCGGCGAGCTGTCGGCCACGCTCGCCTCACTCGTCGAAACGGCCGAAGAAGGGAAACAGGCGGTCTGCCTCGTCGAGCTCAAGGCGCGTTTCGACGAGCGGCGGAACATCGAGTGGTCGAGAGCTCTCGAACGGGCCGGCGTCGACGTCGTGTACGGCGTCCCCCAGTTGAAGGTGCATGCCAAGCTCACCCTGCTCGTCCGTCGTGAGCGAAACGGCGTTCGTCGCTACGTCCACATCGGCACCGGGAACTATCACGCGTCGCACGCCACCAGCTACGAGGATCTGGGCCTCTTCACGGCCGACGAGGACATCGCGGCCGACGTCGCGGATGTGTTCAATGCCGTCACAGGGCGTACGAGCCCGACCGTTTTCCGCAAGCTGCTCGTCGGCCCGTGGTTTCTCCGCGACGGGATCCTCAACGAGATCGACCGCGTCGTGCGCGCGGCGCGAGCAGGCGAAGGCGGGCGCATCCGGATCAAGGTCAACTCGCTCGTCGACCCTGAGGTGATCGACGCGCTCTATGCCGCCTCGGCGGCCGGGGTTACCGTCGAGATCATCACGCGTGGAATCTGCAAGCTGCGCCCGGGCGTCCCCGGCCTCAGCGAGCGCATCACAGTTCGCAGTGTGCTCGGACGCTTTCTCGAGCACAGCCGGATCCTTTCGTTCCAGACCGGTGACCGAACGACGACCTGGATCGGTAGCGCCGACCTGATGCCGCGCAATCTCGACCGGCGCGTTGAGGTCCTGGTGCCGATCGAGGACTCCCGTCTGCGCTCGGACGTGGCCGAGATCCTGGACGCATTGCTCGCCGACACGTGTTTTTCCTGGGAACTGGACGCTGATGGGGCCTGGCACCGCACCCAGCCGAAGGGCCGTGCGAAACCTGTGTCTGCCCAGGAATTCCTGATGGCGCGCACGGTCAGACGCTCGAAGAAGCGCTAGGTCAGTACGGGGTGACCGTCTAACGTTGATCGTCGAGCCGGCTCCTCACTGACCAGTCGGTCCGGGTTCATCCCATCGGGACGATGAGCTGAGGTCGTTCGGGTGATCCACTCCGTCTTACAGAACTTGTCTAACCGTTGGTCCGGTCAATCCGCGAAAGAAAGGGCACGGGAATGCTCGTTGCTGCCGACTATCCGTTCCTCGACATCATGTGGACGATGTTCATCTTCTTCGCATGGGTCATCTGGATCTGGCTCCTGATCCTGGTCCTGTCGGACAACTTCAGGCGGCGCGATCACTCCGGCTGGGCCAAGGCGGGATGGACACTCCTGGTCATCTTCCTGCCGCTGATCGGCGTGCTGATCTACATGATCACGCGCCCACCGGAGCCGGAAGGTGTCATGGGCGCACCAAGGACCACCTGAACGGCCCGCCTGCGTGGTGAATCGAGCGTCACGAGACGATTTCCGTGACGCTCGAGCAGGCGGTTGACGAAGAGAAGACTGCGGAGGAGCTCCTTGGAGAGCTCGCGCAGGAACTCTCACTGCTCCTACGCTGCGAGCTCGAGGTAGCTGCTGCCGAACGTGGACCGTGGCTCCACCGAATCGCGATCGAGCTTGCAGCCTCGCTCGGTGCAGCCGGGGCGATGCTCCTTGCGCTCGGCGCCGCGAGCTTTGCAGCGGTTGAGGGCTTGCGCCTCGTGCTTCCAGGTTGGCTCGCAGCTCTCGTAGTCGCGGTGGCCTGGCTCGGCATCACGGCGCTCCTCCTGCGAGTCGACCACCCTCGCCGGCTCTGGCGCCGGTTGAGGCAACAGACCTATGAGCAAACCCTGGCAACGGCCCACGAGGACCGCAGCGCAACGGAGGCGGACGTCCGAGCAACAGCCGAACGGTTGAGCCACGCAATCGCGGTCGAGATGCGCGAGCGCGAAGCCAGGGCGATCATCGCCGGTGAAAAGCGGCTCGTCAGCACCGGAGAACGCGATGCCGAGGTCGTGTTCAAGGAGCTGATGTCAGTGCTCGCGGCGCCCGGGCGAGCCGGAGTCAACCTGCTCGAGCGACTCCTGGAAGGCAATGCATCAGGGCGGATGGACAAATGATCCGGAAGCGTCCGCGCTGTCAGGGCATGCGAGGTCCGCGCTCGAAATGCATCCGGCTGACCAGCACCGCAATCACCGTGACGAGGTAGAGCTGCCCGATCAGCGCCTCGAGAACAGACAGCATGTGGCCAAGGTTGCTCGCAGTCGTGTAGTCGCCGTAGCCGACCGTCGCGAGAGTCACGAAGCTGAAGTACAGGCGAAGAGCCGGCGTGCCATCGGTGCCCTGAGCAAAGAGCGGGCCTGAGTCGAGCACGGCGATAACGCCGTAGGCGAACAGAAAGAGCATTCCGAGGAGGAAGTAGATGCAGATGGCCCCGAGCACAGATCGCTGGCTCACCGCGCCCTCACTGATGATGCCGCGAACGATGACGACCGCGATCGCAATCACCAGCAACCCGCTAAAGCTTGCCACGGCGGCCGCCAACGCCTCGCTGTTGGTCAGGATCTGAAGGACCGCAAGCCCAACTGTCAGGACTAACGCAGTAAGACGAAGCTCGATCGGCCCACTACGTGACGTCCAGAGCGCCGTGATCAGCGTTCCGCATTGGATCAGGAGGAGCACGCCGCGCGACCAGGGCTCGTCCGGAGCGGTTGCCGTGAAAGCGAAGCCGATCAGGATGAGCAGTAGGACGAACGAGTAGCTGCGGCTTGCGCGCAGCTCTTTGATAACCGAGACGAAGCGCCGATTTGGCGCCGGTCCAGGGCTTTGGGCCGCGCTTACGCCCTCCACGACGATCCTTGCCGTACCAGCGGCATCTGCTCCTACGATCGTCCTCGTGTGGATGAAGCGCATCCTCCCGTCGGTATGACGGTGATCATCCCGATCGAACGATGAGCCGCGAGCGCGCTCCTGGCTGAATCCAGGGGTGGACAACGTGTCCGCGAGTGACGCGACTACGGCAACCGGTGGTGGCGCAGCCGCGCGGCCGGCACCTCGGATGTCAGGGCTAGTGCGACTCCTCGTCGCCCTCGGCGTCGTCCTCGGAGTGCAGGCTCTCTTCGTCGTCTCGTACGTCGGCGCCCTTCACAGGCCACAGCCGCACGACCTGCCTTTCGGCGTCGTCGGCGCGCCGGCGGCGGGCCTGGCAGCCGCAGTCGACAAACAGCTCTCGTTGCGGACAACGACGTACACCACTGCGGCAGCTGCAACACGGGCCATCGATCGGCGGAATATCTACGGCGCGCTGATCACCGACGCCTCCGGCACGAGCCTGCTCGTCGCTCCGGCTGCGTCAAACGCTGCAGCGACAGCCCTCACGACTGCCTTTACGAAGGGTGCGGCCGCCGCCGGTCAGAAGCTGACGGTCGTCCAGGTGCACCCGCTTGCGGACGGCGACAGCGTCGGCATTGTCCCGTTCCTCGTCGTCATGGCATTGGTTGTAGGCGGCTATCTGTCCGCCACGATGGCGACTTCCCTTGGAGGCGCTACCGCGATCCGTCGACATGCACCGATCCTCGCTGTCGTTGCGGCCATCGGCGCGCTCGCGACTTATTTGCTCGCCGGTCCGCTCATTGGCGGCATACCTTCAGGCCACTTCCTGGAGCTCTGGGGCATCTTCACGTTCCTGATGCTTGCCGTCGCCTTCGCGGCGGCGGGGCTGCAGACGCTTTTCGGGACGATCGGGACCCTGATCGTGATCGTCGTCTTCGTGGTCTTTGGCGCTCCGGCCGCCGGCGGCTCGGTCGCAAGGCCGTTCCTCCCGAGCTTCTGGGGCACGATCGGCCCGTTTCTCCCGCCGGGGGCGGGGACATCAGCCGTTCGTAACACGATCTACTTCGACGGCAACGGGATCGGGAAGTCGCTGATCGTTCTGGCGGCCTACCTCGTTGCGGGTGCAGTCGTCGTGTTTGGAATCCGCCGGCGGACACCGCCGCCGATCGACGCGGAGGCCGACATCGAAACGGCCGGCGCCGCAGCAGTCGTCGTCTGAGCGTCGAGGGTCAGCTCGTCGAGCTCGAAGCCGGAGCACTCGCGCCCACAAAGCTCCACGGGCGTCGCCACCGATGGTGCGCGGCCGGAACGCTCTCCATCACGGGCCTGCGATCGGCGGGATGCGATTCGAACCAGGACACGTAGCGTCGCGTCAGGGGAGCGGCCGTCACACCGTGAGCGAGCACCGACAGCCCGACAGTCACGTACGTCGCGGACAAGATCGTCCCGACGTGAGGTAGCTGGGCGTCATGGAGAACGATCAGGGCGAAGACGATCGAGGCCAGCCCGCGGGGACCGAACCAACCCATGAACGCGACGGTCCGCAGACGAGCGCCCGTGCCCATCATCGCGATGGCGACCGGGAGCATTCGAACCACCGTCAGGCTTGTGATTGCGTAGACCGCGATGCGCCAGTTCAGATCCTCGAGCGCCGGCAGGAGCAACACGGCGCCGAACACGAGGAGCGTCACTGCGTTCAGGACGTCTCCGAGCTCGTCGATGAGATACGTCACCTCGCCGCTGTCGGACCGCCGCAACGCGCTGAAGATCACGCCGGCCATGAAGGCAGCGATGAAGCCGGAGCCCCCGAGCGCCGCGGCGAAGCCATAGGAAAGGACGGCGCCGGCGGCCGGCACGACCTGGAGCCAGGCGGGCTCGATCAGCCCGCGCCGCGTACCGGCCACGACCGCCGCCGCCGTCACCAACCCGCCGATCACGCCACCGCAGACTCCGTAGCCGATCTGCTCGCCGACTACCCGCGCTGCATGTGCGTCACCGATGCTGCCGGCGTCGGCTTCGGCAACCGCGAGCGCGATGAAGAGCAGCGGCACGCAAATGCCGTCGTTGAGCCCGCTTTCCACGTTGAGCCCCTGGCGGATCCTCGAGGGTAGGCGCGGCTCTGTGACGACGGCCTGGCCGAGGGCGGCGTCCGTCGGTGCCAACAGGACCGCGATCACGACCGCCTCGGCGAGCGAAAGCTGCTGGAAGATGAACGAAGCGACAATTGCACCCAGGGCGATCGTCAACGGCAGTCCGATGATGAGCAGCCGGGCGGGAACCGTGTACTCACGGCGGAGCGCCCGGAGGTCGATCCGTGACGCGTCCGAGAAGAGCACGAACGCGAGCGTCGCCTCCGCCAGCACCTTCACCGATTCCCCGGTCGAGGGGGCGTCGAAGAGATCGAGCGCCTGAATCCCCGCGAGGAGCCCGACTCCGACGAACACAATCGCAGAGGTGATCGAGGTTCCGGCGAGTGGGCGAGAGACAACGGAGAAACCAAGCAGCGACGCCGCGATGACTACGAGCTCCCACCCCACAGTGGCCCCTACCTTCGCACGGGGTTGCCAGAGTCCGCCTCGGTGGCGCTCATCCTTCCGGCCCGAGACGTCACTCTTCGACAAGCCCACCACGAGCCGTCGATGAAGATCGTTCGATTTGGGACTTCCACGACCACCAGTCCGCCCGGAACGTCAGCGCGGCAGTTGCCGCGCTGACGCCTCAGGTTCAGCCTTTCAGAAGAGAGACGAGGTCAGTCCCTCAAACCGCAGCTCGTGCGGGGTAACCCTCCCAACGCGCAGTCAGCGCGTAGATGACGGTGACGTTCAGACCGATGATGACGAGCGTCCACAACGGATAGCCGGTCGAACCGAGCCAGCTCAGCTGACCCAGGATGTTCACGCCCGCGAGAAAGACCGTCACCCACCGCGCCCAACCGGCACCCCCGGCGAGGGCGGCACCTACGAGCACCAACAGGATCCCGAAGATCAGGGTGAGCCAGCCCCACGTCCTCGTATCGAAGACGATGATCTGGCTGCTGCTGACGACGAAGTACTTGCCGCGCACGACAGCGATCAATCCCTCGAAGAAATCGAGCGTGCCGATGATCATCATCATGATCGCCGCGAACGAGATCCATCCTGACATTGGCTTCATGCCAACCTCCTCAATTCGGTTGTCC
>Ga0207648_10003428_pt1 | contig 16642 bp, 9 predicted proteins | sample KBSMisM32_FD_184310 | JGI IMG/M metagenome (GOLD analysis project Ga0207648, IMG submission 184310) | Miscanthus rhizosphere microbial communities from Kellogg Biological Station, Michigan, USA - KBS Miscanthus M3-2 (SPAdes) (version 2) | ecosystem: Host-associated > Plants > Roots > Rhizosphere...
GTCGACGCCTCCACCGTGGGAACCGATCGCCCGGTCTGGCACCTGCCCGAGATCTTCCGCCTGAAGGCGGAAGCCACACGAACATCCCAAGAGGGAGCCGGTGGCCTTCAGGCGGAAGTCAGCGACACCACCACCGCCGAGATTATCTTCACGTCCGGCGCCACGGCCGAGCCGAAAGGCGTCGTCCTCACGCACAAGAACATCCTGGCCAACATCGTCCCCATCGAGCGGGAGATGGCGAAGTACAGGAAGTACACGCTGCCGTTCCGGCCGATCCGCTTCCTCAACCTGCTGCCGCTCAGCCACATGTTCGGGCAGGCGATGGCGACGTTCGTCCCGCCGATGCTGCCGGGCGTCGTCGTCTTCACGCGCAGCTATTCGCCGGACGACATCATCCGGCAGATCCGCGATCGGCGCGTGTCGGTGCTGGTCTGCGTGCCGAAGATCCTCGAGGTACTGAAGGAGCACATCCTCCGGGTGGCGCCGGAAGCCGCCGAACCGCCGCCGCCCGGCATGCACTGGGCGAAGCGGTGGTGGCACTACCGGCGGATCCACAAGCTCTTCGGGTTCAAGTTCTGGGCGATGGTGGTCGGCGCGGCGCCGCTCGATCCGGAGCTCGAAGCGTTCTGGGGGCGCCTCGGCTTTCTCGTCGTGCAGGGCTACGGGCTGACCGAGACGGCGCCGATCGTCACGCTGAACCACCCGTTGCGCGCGCGCCGCGGCGCGGTCGGCAAACCGATTGGCGGCGTCGAAGTGAAGATCGCCGAGGACGGAGAGATCCTCGTCCGCGGCGAGAACGTGACGAAGGGCTACTACAACGCGCCCGACGCCACGCGCGAGGCGTTCGCCGACGGCTGGTTCCACACCGGCGACATCGGCGAGATCGACGCCGAGGGGCAGCTGCACATCCGCGGCCGCAAGAAGGAAATGATCGTCACGCCGGAAGGGCTCAACGTCTTTCCGGAGGACGTCGAGCGCGTGCTGAACGGGCAGCCCGGAGTCCGCGACTCGGCGGTCGTGGGCGCGCCCGTGCCGGGCAGCACCGCGGAGCGCGTGCAGGCGGTGTTGCTGCTCGCGCCCGGCACCGATCCCGATGGCGTGATCCGCGGCGCCAACGCCGCGCTCGGCGACCACCAGAAAGTGCGCGCCGCCGCCGTGTGGCCTGGCGAAGAGCTGCCGCGCACCGAGGGGACCAAGAAGCTGAAACGGCGCGAGCTGCGCGCGTGGCTCGTCGGCAATGTTGCGCCGAAAGGCGGAAGCCATGCAGCGACGGGGTCGGGCGGGCGTGCAGTTTCTGACATCCTCGAACGCTTCGCTCCGGGCCGCACGATCGAGAAGGGGACGACGATCGAGGAGCTCGGACTGTCGTCGCTCGAGCGCGTCGAGCTGATGATGGCGCTCGAGGAAGCCTTCCAGGTCACGGTCGACGAGGGAGCATTCAGCGCATCCACGACCGTCGCAGATCTCGAGCGTCTCGTCGCCCCGGTGGCGATGGGGTCAGACCCGGGTCAGACCGGGGTCAGACCCGGGTCTGACCCCGGAACGGGGTCGAACGCAGAGATCGTCTTTCCCGCGTGGAATCGCAGCCTCGTGGCGCGCGCCGCGCGCCGCGTGAGCCTGCCGACGTGGATCCTGCCGCTCGGGCGCATCTTCGCGCGCGTCACCGTGACGGGGCTGGAGCATCTCGAGAAGATCGACGGCCCGGTGATCTTCGCGGCGAACCACCAGAGCCACTTCGACGGGCCGGTGATCCTCGACTCGCTGCCGCCGCGCTGGCGCTACCGCACGGCGCCGGCGATGATGAAGGAGTTCTTCGACGCCCACTTCTTCCCCGGGCGGCATACCCGGATGGAGTGGTTCACCAACAGCCTCAACTATTACCTCTCGGCGCTGTTCTTCTTTGCGTTTCCCCTCACGCAGGGGCGCGTGGGCACCCGCCAGACGCTGAGGTACATGGGAGAACTGGTCGAAGACGGCTACTCGATCCTCATCTTCCCGGAAGGGCGCCGCTCGGAGACGGGCGAAGTGGCGGACTTTCAGCCCGGGGTCGGCATGATCGCGGCGCGGCTGGGCGTCCCCGTGGTGCCGGTGCGGGTGGCCGGGCTCGATCGGGTGCTTCCGCCGCATGCAAAATTTCCGTCTGTGGGAAAGGCCACCTGTGCCTTTGGACCGCCTATCTTACTGACCGGCAATGACTACGCCGGACTTGCGGCTCAGGTGGCGGATGCCGTACGATCCTTGTAAGTCACGAAGAAATGTGGCACAATCTTTGATTGGAGAAAGGAAAGCAAGCATTTGAGCAAGGACGATCTGATTGATGTGCAGGGCACGGTGGTGGCGGTGCACAGCGGCGGCTTGTACCGCGTGCAGTGCGACCAGGGCCACGAGGTGCTCGCGCAGTTGAGCGGCCGGATGCGCCGCTTCAGGATCAAGGTGGTGCCCGGCGATCGTGTGACGGTCGGCGTCTCCCCCTACGATCCGGTCCGCGGCATCATCACGTTCCGCGCTCGCTGAAATACACATTGAATTCCCATTCAACTCAACCCGGCAGGCCTCGTCGGCGGCGACGCGGCGGCGCACGTCGCCCGTCACCCGACGGCGGACACGCACACGCCCCGCGCGCAGGCCGCAGTCATTTTCAAGCCCCGCACAAGCCGCAGTCGGCCGACCGCCCGCAGGCGGCGTACGATCCCGCACCCGTGGCCTTCGACACGCTCGGTCTCGAGCCGTCGCTGCTCGAGGGGATCGCGGTCCGCGGCTTCGAACGCACCACGCCGATCCAGAGCGCGGTGATTCCCATCGCGCTGGCCGGCAGCGACGTCATCGGCTGCGCCGATACGGGGACCGGCAAGACCGTCGCCTTCGTGCTGCCGATCCTCAACCGGCTGCTCAAGGCGCGCGCCGAGAACCCCGACGAGCGCGGCTTCACCCGCGTGCTGATCCTCGCGCCGACGCGCGAGCTGTGCGTGCAGATCGAAGACGACGTCCAGGGCTTCACCTATCACACCGATCTCACCAGCATCGCCGTCTACGGCGGCGTCGAGATGGGACAGCAGGAGCGCGCCCTCAAGTCCGGCGTCGACATCGTCGTCGCCACGCCCGGGCGCCTCATGGATCACCAGCGCAGCAACGCCGTCGACTTCTCGCGCGTCGAGACCTTCGTGCTCGACGAGGCGGATCGCATGATGGACATGGGCTTCTGGCCCGACGTCCGCAAGATCGCGCAGACGCTGCCGCCGCCCGACAAGCGCCAGACGCTGCTCTTCTCGGCGACGATGCCCGACGACGTGATGAAGATGCTCGGCGAGATCGTGCGCGACGCGAAGTACGTGCAGGTCGGATCGGCGGGCGGCCCGGCGCGGTCGATCACCCACGAGGTCGAGAACGTGCCGGCGGGACAGAAGACCGAGTGGCTGGCGAAGTTCCTGCGCCGGACGCGCGGCCCGGTGCTGGTCTTCATGCGGACCAAGTCGGGCGCCGAGCGCCTGGCGCGGCAGCTGGCCGGCTTCGGGATCAAGGCCGCGGCGCTCCACGCCGATCGCACGCAGCAGCAGCGGACCGCCGCCGTCGAAGGCTTCCGCGGCGGCCAGTACACGGTGCTCGTGGCGACCGACGTCGCCGCGCGCGGCCTCGACATCGACGGCATCACGCACGTCGTGAACTACGAAGTGCCCTCGTCGCGCGAGACCTACGTGCACCGCGTCGGCCGCACCGGCCGCGCCGCCGCGACCGGCACCGCATTGACGCTGGTGGCCCCCGAGGAGCTGCGCGCGCTCGAAGCGCTGCAGCGGTCCTTCGGGCCAGAGCTGCAGGGATGAGAGACGATATGAACCCGTTTGCCCCGTCACCGTCGCCCGGCCCCTCGCCGGCGGCGTCACCCGGCCCGTCACCTGCGCCGGATACCACGCAGCCGCTGGCCGCCGCGCCGGCGGCCCCTGACACCGAGCCCGTCGCGCCTGCGGTGATCAAGTTCAAGTCGTGCCGCTGGCGCTGCGATCCCGAGGACGGCGAATACTGCACCCACCGTGACGTGCTGCCGTTTGCCGGCAAGGAGGGCTTCAAGCCCGACTCCTGGTGCCCGGAGTGCGCGTTCTACAAGCTGCGCCGCACACCGAAGAAGCGCGAACGCTCCGACTATTCGTATTGATGGATGGCCCGCGCGCGATCGCTCGCGGGCATCATTCGCTGAACTCCCTCGCCAGCTCGATCCACTCGCCCTCAGGGGCCAGCTCCTGGTACGCCTTCCAGTGCGGCTTCGCCTCCGGCGAGCGTCCCGTCTTTTCCAGCGTCACCGCCAGATAGAAATGCGCGTCGGCATAGCCGGCGTTGAGCGCCACGGCCTCGCGATAGCAGGCCAGCGCCCCGTCGTACCGTCCCAGATCGTGGTGGATGTTGCCGAGGTTGAAGTGCGCCTCGAAGCAGTCCGGGTCGAGGGCGATGGCGCGCTCGTAGAGCGCCTGCGCCTCGATCAGCTCGTCGCGCGCGTAGTGGATGTTGGCGAGGTTGACGATGGCGGGGACCAGGTCGGGATCGATCACCAGCGCCTTGCGGTAGGCCGCCGCCGCGTCTTCCATGTTGCGGTGATCGCCGTCGTCCAGCTTGGAGCCTTCGACGAAGTACTTGGCGGCGAGCGCGGCCTGGGGATCCGAGAAGGGAAAACCGTTGCCCACGGTGATCGGGCCCGCGGCCCGATCCGGCGCCACGTTGGCCGGCGAGGCCAGCGTGCGCTCTCCCTTCGATCGCGCGGAGAGGTTCACCACCTTCGCCGCGGCGCTGCCCGAGGTGTGAAAGTCGAGCTGCAGCTGCCCCTGGTGCTCGGCGAGCAGCGACCGCAGCACCTGCTTCAGCGGCACCTTGCGTTCCAGTTCCGCCGCGAGCTGCTTGATGGTGGCGACTTCGCTGAAGGTGAACTCGCCGTCGCCGCGCGTCGCCGCCGGGCGGATGAGGCCCCATTTCTCCAGGTAGCGGAGATGGTTCTCGGTGATGCGCGGGTAGAGATGGCGAATGTCGCGGACGCCGGATGACATTCACCGTCACGATGTGACAGCCCGAAGGGAAAGTCAATAATAATAGCGGCGATGCTGCTCGCCGCCGACGTCGGAGGAACCAAGACGCTGCTCGGACTCTTCAAGGAAGCGCCGGAGCGGCCCGACAGGATCGAAGTCGGCGAGTTCGTCACGCTCGACTACGACAGTCTCGTGCCGATGATCCGGGAGTTCCTCAAGGCGGAGGGCGTCGAGCCGCGCGCGATCACCGCCGCCAGCTTCGGCGTCGCCGGTGCGGTGACCGATCAGGTCGCGCGCCTCACCAACGTGCCGTGGCTCGTCGACGGCGCGGCGATCGCCGAGGCCGCCGCGCTGCGCCGCGTGCACATCCGCAACGACCTCGAGGCCATGGCCCACTCCGTCGCGGTGCTGCAGCCCGACGAGGTGAAGGTGCTGCAGCACGGCGTCGCGCAGCCGGGAGGAAACGCCGCGGTGATCGCCGCCGGCACCGGCCTCGGCGAGGCCTTCCTGCACAACATCGACGGCCGTTTCATCCCGGGCGCGTCGGAAGGCGGCCACGCCGACTGGGGGGCGCGGACGCCGCGCGAGTTCGAGCTGCTGAAGGCGATTACGCGCGTCTACGGACGCTGCAGCGTGGAGCACGTGATCTGCGGACCGGGGCTCGTCAATATCTACCAGTTCACGCACGACGCGTTCGGCAGCCGTACCTACCTGTCGCCGGCGGCGTTCGTGCCGGCGCGCACGTGCGAGGGGGTCGGCACGGTCGACGATCCCCAGGATCTGCCGGCCGCGATCAGCCGCTCGGCGCTCGAGGGGCGGTGCGCGAAGTGCCGCGAGTCGCTCGAGATGTTCGTCGTCGCCTACGGCGCCGAGGCGGGCAATCTGGCCCTGCGGACCGTCGCCACGGCCGGCGTCTACATCGGCGGCGGCATCGCGCCGAAGATCCTGCCGATGTTCGACTCGGGCCTGTTCCTTGATGCTTTCCGCGCCAAGGAGCCGCTCTCCGCGTTCGTGGCCACGATCCCGGTCGCCATCATCCTCAACTCCGAGTCCGGGCTGCTGGGGGCCGCCGTTCACGCCAACGCATCGGCGTGATACGATCCCGGCCATTCCCACGCGGCTTCTCGGAGGAGGATGAATGCCCGCACGTCTCGTACGTACATTTTTGTGTCTGGTGCTGACCCTGGCCGCGGTCCCCGCGCTCGCGCAGCAGTTGGGATCCATCAACGGCAAGATCACTGACTCGAGCGGCGCCGTGCTGCCCGGCGTCACCGTCGACGCCACGTCCAACGTGCTGCCGAGCCCGCGCACCGCGGTGACCGGACCGGACGGCGTGTATCAGCTCCCGGCGCTCCCGCCGGGTACCTATAAGCTCACCTTCTCGCTGCAAGGCTTCGCGACGGTGACGCGCGAGTCACAGGTGCAGCTGTCGGAAGCGACGCTCGTCGACATGAAGCTCGCCGTGCAGGGGGTCACTGAGGCGGTCACCGTCACCGCCGACGTCAGCTACGCCGACAAGACGTCCGCGGCCATCAGCAGCAACGTCAGCGGGCAGCAGATCTCGCAGCTGCCGGTCGGCACGCAGTATCGTGACCTGGTGAACCTGGTTCCGGGCGTGACCTACACGCAGGACCAGGTGCGCGGCCCGAGCGCCGGCGCCAGCGGCCAGGACAACGTCTACAAATTCGACGGCGTCAACGTGACGCTGCCGCTGTTCGGCACGCTGTCGGCCGAGCCCGCAACGCAGGACATCGCCGAAGTCAACGTCGTCAAGGGAGGCGCGCGGGCGATCGACTTCAATCGCGCCGGCGGGTTCAACATCGACTCGGTGAGCAAGTCGGGCACCAACCGCTTCACCGGCCAGGCGGGCTACCGCTTCCAGACGCACGCCATGACCGCGGACCTGCAGAACGGCAGCGCGTCACGCTACGACAAGAACCGCAGCTGGACGGACGTGAGCGCCGGGGGGCCGGTGCTGCCAGGGAAGGTCTTCTTCTACGGCTCGTATTACCGGCCGACCGAGAACCGGCGCAACGCGTCGACCGCGTACGGCTCGGTTCCGGACTACGACAGCGCGCGCAACGAGGGCTTCGGCAAGGTCACGATGGCGCCGACCAAGTCGACGCTGGTGAACGTGAGCTACCGCAGTTCCCACCGTCTCGATACGGGCGCGCAGTTCGGCGGCGCCACCGCCGGCACGGCCGGTACCGGCAACGAAGCGTGGCAGCGGATCGGGACCGCCGATGGCTCCTGGATCCTGAACGGCAACAACTTCATCACCTTCAAGTACACGCACTTCGAGAACCCGACGCAGGGGCGCCCGGACAACACCTCGAGCGCGGCGATCAACACCGCGGTCGGCACGCAGCTCGACATCGCGCACCTCGATCAGCTCGGGCTCTTCACGGTGCCGAAGATCGGCACGAACGCGGCGGTCAACACCTTCATCCAGCCGATCATTTCGCAGTACGGATTCCAGTGCACGCCGCAGCTGGTCACGTCGGGGACGTGCCCGACGGCGGGCATCGCCGCCGGCGGCGGTCTCGTCGGCTTCGGCTCGACGTTCGACGAGGACAACTTCTTCCGCGACGCCGGGCAGATCGCCTACAACGCGACGCTCACCGGCGCGCACATGCGGCACAACGTCCACGCCGGCTACCAGCAGTATGTCGACTCCGAGGATCTGATCCGCAGCTCGAACGGGTGGGGATCGATCAACGTGCCGGCGGGCGCCGTCAGCTTCCAGGGCACGCCGATCTTCTACCAGGCGGTGTTCCAGTCGCAGGGCATCGGCAACCTGCCGAAGATCCACTCGGAGTTCCGCTCGAAGAGCTTCGAGGCCAACGACACCATCAACTGGAACGACTGGACGTTCAACCTGGGCCTGGTGGCGAGCCAGGACACGCTGTACGGCCAGGGGCTCCAGAACGATTCGTCGGCGCTGTCGGGATTCGTCAAGGCCACGGCGACCGATTCGAAGGCCCGCCGCTACAAGATGTACGAGACGCCGTTCAGCAAGATGATCCAGCCGCGGCTCAGCACCACGTGGGCCTACAACGGCAAGGACACGGTGTTTGCCAGCTACGCGCGCTACAACCCGTCGGCCAGCTCGCTGCCGCGCGCCGCGTCATGGGACCGCAACCTGGCCGCCACGCAGAACGCCGACTTCGACGCCAGCGGCCGCCTCTTCGCGGTCGAGACCGTCGCCTCGTCCACCGGCAAGCTGTTCGTGGACGACCTGACGCCGCGCCGCTATGACGAGTGGCTGTTCGGCACGGCGCGGCAGTTCAACGCGGCGCTGTCGGGGCGCGCCTACTTCCAGTACCGCAGGGGCTCGCACTTCTGGGAGGACACGCCGAACAACGCGCGCATCGCCTTCAACCCGCCGGCGACGCTGCCGGGCACCGACGTGAGCATCCCGCGCGACTTCTACATCGCCAACCTGGCGCAGCAGCTGGCGCAGATCGGCACCGGCGGCACGCAGAACAGCTACGTCATCGCCGAGCTGGACGGCGCGTTCACCGACTACCGCGCGCTGACGCTGGAATCGGAGTACCGCAAGGGGCGGGTGTGGATGCGCGGATCGTACACGCGCAGCCGCTACTACGGGAACTTCGACCAGGATAGCTCGGCCGGCGAGAACGACGCCAACGACGGCAACATCTTCATCGGATCGTCGAACATCGGCGACGGCGCCGGCCGCCAGCTCTGGGACAACAAGCTGGGACGCCTCGCCGGCGACCGGCCGAACGCGTTCAAGATCTACGGATCGTACCTGCTCAACTGGCACGCGACGGTGGGGGCTTTCGCCATCGCCCAGTCCGGACAGCCGTGGGAGACCCACAGCTTCCAGCCGTACGCGGCGCTGACCACGAGCACCAGCAACACCAACCGTTACGCGGAGCCGGCCGGATCGCACCGCACCGACTCGCACGCGCAGCTCGACGTGAACTACACGCAGGACATTCCGTTCCTCGAACGCTATCGCGGCTCGGTGACCTTCTACGTGTTCAACGTCTTCGACAAGCAGACCGGCTACTACATCCAGAACGCCTTCAACGCCGCCGCGTATGGACAGCCGAAACGGTTCTTCGATCCGCGACGCCTGGAGATGACCTTCCGGCTGATCTTCTGAGGGCGCGGACTACCTGAAGAGCCGTTCCCGTTCGATGAGCGGACGCGTCACCGCGTCCGCTCTTTTTTTTGCCAGCTCGATCCGCTGCGCCTTGTCCGGTTCGTCGAGCAGCACGCTGACCTGCGCGCGCTTGAACAGCGCCATCGGGTCGTCGGGATGTGCGGTGAGGGCGCGGTCGAGCGCCTCGCGCGCCTCGGCGAACCGCCGCGCCGCGAGATAGAGCACGCCGAGATCGAGATCGTGCGTGAACGTGGACGGCTGCAGCGAGCGCGCGCGCTCGAAGGCCGCAGTCGCCTCCGCGGTCTTCCCCGCGTCCATCGCCGCCTCCCCCTGCTGAACGCGCACGTCCGCGAGCGCCTCGACGGCGGTCGCACGCTCCGGAGACTCCGCGATCACCTGCTCGAGCAGCGGCGCGGCGCGATCCCAGTCCTTCACGCGTGCGTAGTGCAGGCCGAGATAGGTGCGCACGTCCTGCGAGTTGGGCGCCATGGCCGCCGCGCGCTGGAAGGCGGCGAGCGCCTGCGGGTTGTGGCCGAGCGCGGAGTGGGACGCGGCGAGGCGAAGCACCGCGTCGAGGTTGTGCGGATCTTTTTCCAGGATCCGATCGAGGAGCGGAATGACCTCCGCATACTTCTTCTCGACGAACAGCCCGGACGCCCTGTCGATGGCGGAGAACAGCGCCGTCATGTCGGCCGGACGCGGCGCGTCCTTGCGCACGATCGGCGCGGACCCGGCACTGACGTAGCCGAGGCTGGCGAGCCTCCGCTTCGACTCTTCGTCGAGGTTCGCCGGCGCACGCGCCGCCTCCGGTGACGGAATCGGATAGTCCTCGATCTCCTTCCGCACGCCGGCAGGCAGCGACACGCCGGAGCCGAGATCGCGGGTCTCGCCCGGGTCCGCCGCGAGATCGTAGGTCTCCAGCTTTCCCGACAGGATCGCCTTGTGGCCTCCCGCCACCGCCATCGTCTGCGGCTGCCAGCCGTACTCGAGGAACGGCTTCATGCCTTCGCCCAGGACGGTTTCCTCGCGGTTGCTGCGCAGGCTGTGCTCCGCCCCGAGACCGGCCCAATCGAGCAGCGTGAAGAAGATGCGGCGGGTACTGACCGGCACGTCGCTGACGCCGGGCGTCACGCCGGGCCCGAGGATGGCCAGCGGGACGTGCATGGTGGCCTGGTAGACGAGGTTGCCGTGATACGTCTCACCGTGATCGCCGAGCCCTTCGCCGTGATCCGCGGCGATGACGATCGCGACGGGCCCGCGGACGCGCTGCTCGAAGGCCTGCGCCAGCCGTCCGAGCTGCTGATCCATGAACGCTACTTCGCCGAGATAGGGATGGCCTTCGAACTTCGACCGGAACGGCTCGGGCGGCGCGTAAGGCGCATGGGGATCGTAGTAGTGCACCCAGAGGAACAGCGGCCTGGCCGCGATGTCTGCGGCCGAGAGCTGCGCGAGGACGGCGTCGGTCACCTCGCGCGCGGCGCGCTCCGACTGGCCGGCGGGGAAGGTCTCGTCGAAGCTGTCGAATCCCCGCGCCACGCCGAAGCGGCGCGACAGCGCGAACGACGACACGAACGCGGACGTCCGGTAGCCCGCCTGCGCGAGCCGCTCGGCGATGGTCGGGATTGCCGCCGGCAGGTAGCGCGCGTTCTCGTGCACCTGGTGGCCGGCCGGGTAGAGGCCGGTCAGGATCGTGCTGTGCGACGGCAGCGTCTCGGGCACGGCCGCATAGGCCTGGCGGAAGCGCAGCCCGCGCGCGGCAAGCGTAGTGAAGGACGGCGTCTCGACGCCGCGCGCCTCGGGCCCGATCGCGTCGGCGCGCGTCGTGTCCAGCGTCACCAGCAGGATCGACGGACGGTCGGCCCTGTCCGTCCGCCCGACGGCAACGTCGAGCGAGGAGCCGCCGCAGGCGGCGCACGCGGCGAGTGCCACAGCCGCCAACCGCGAACCGTGAACCGTCAACCGCTGACTGTGAACCGTCAACCGCGGACCGTGAACCGTGAACCGATGACCGTGAACCGTGAACCGCAAACTGTCAACTCTCACCGCAGCGCGCGGAGGAACTGCTTCGCGCGCTCGTAGTTCGGGTTGAGCCGCAGCGCTTCCTCGGCGCGCGCGCGCGCATCCGCTTTGCGTCCCGCTTCCGCGTACGCCACTGCCAGGTTCAGCTGCGCGGCCGGGTCGCGTGGATCGATCGCGGCCGCCCGCTCGAACTGCGCGATCGCTTCCGGGAACCGTCCCATCATGGCCAGGGCGAGGCCGAGATCCTGGTGCGGCTTGGCGTTCATCGGCGCGGCCCGCACCGCTTCGTTGAAGAACGCGGCGCCGAGCGATGGCGACTGGAGCTGCACCGCCAGCTGCCCCAGCGCGCTCCAGGCGACGGCGTCGTTCGTGTTCTCCGGACGCACCCCCTGCAGCGTCTGCAGCGCGCCGGCGCGATCGCCGGTGCCCGCGCGCGCTCTCGCCAGATCGTAGCCGGCGAGATCGACGCGGACGCCGCCGCGCAGCGCCTGTTCGAGATGCGGAATCGCGTCCTTGTAGCGGCGCGCGTCCACCAGCGCCTGCCCCATCGCGTACTCGACCTCGGCGCTGCCCGGCTCGAGATCGGCGGCGCGCTGGAAGTGCGCGAGCGCGGCCTCCGGACGGTGATGCACCAGCAGCAGGCGGCCGACGCGGAAGTGCAGCACGGCCGGTTTCGGATAGCCGGGCTCGGCCAGTTTCACCCACTGCTCCGCCGCCTCTATCTCGTCGCGCGTCACCATCGCTTCCGCCATCCGCGCCCGCTCTTCCGCTCGTCCGTCGTCGGCGTGGATCGGCAGGTTACAGAGGACGGCGAGGACGATCACGAGCACAAGCGCGATTCCTTCCGCCTGTCCTCGACGAGGCTCGGACCAGGGAAGGCGGAAGCCACCTGACCTTCCTGTGGCTTCCGCCTTTCCTGGCCTGAGCGACGTCGAAGGCAAGCGGAAGAACACCAGGCGATCCACCACATGCCCGGCACCGACACACATCGGGACGAGCAGCGGCAACCGGTATCGCTCCGACACGAAGAAGATCGCGACCGAGATCGCGTAGAACGGCACGAACGACGCCCAGATCAGGTAGTCGGTGCGCCGCGCGGCCGTGATCGCGCCGAGCACCAGCCCGGCCAGGCCGAGCGGCAGCAGCAGCCACGGGCCGACGAACAGGAACGCCAGCAGCGTGCGCGCGTCGTAGGCGTAGAACGCGTAGCTCGCATTCAGCGTGATGAACGCGGAATCGAAGGTGTAGCCCAGCTTGCGCAGGAACAGCATCGCCGCGTCGCCCGGGTGCAGCCGCACCCAGGACAGCCCGAGGCCGTAGAAATACGCCGACACGTCCGCGTCGTCCAGCTTGCGCCCCACCGACGCTTCCGCGACCCGCCGCGCGTCTTCCTGCTGCCCGGTGATGTCGGCGGTGATGCCGGGCACGTGGCGGTAGGTGCCGTCCGCCTCGGCGTTGTTGCCGATGTAGAAGTTGAGGCCGCCGTGCGACGACAGCGGCGACCAGTCGCCCGCGACCACGACGTTGCGGATCGTGATCGGCGCGAGCGCGATGGCGATGCCGATCGCCATCGCGGCGGCCGGTTTCCAGCGCCGCGTCGCGGCGAGGAGCGCGGCGATCGCGACGGCCGGAATCAGGACGTTCGGGCGATTCAGCGCCTGCACGCCGAAGGCGAGCCCGGCGGCGCCGAACCACCCGAGCACGCGGCGGTAGGTCGCGGCGCGATCGTCCACGGTGGCTGCCGACCGCATCGCCACCGCGAGCGCGGCGAGCCCGGCGGCAGTGAGGAAGGGATCCAGCGCGGCCTGCAGCAGCAGCACTTCGTGAAACGTCAGCAGCCCGGTGAGCCCGGCAAGAAGCGCCGCCATCCAGGCGGCACGATGGCCGAACCACTCGCGCGCCGCGACGAACACGAGCCACACCGCGATCGTCCCGAGGACGATCTGCAGCACGCGCACGGTCGCGAACGTGCCGCCCACCGCCAGCACGGCGGCGAGAACGTAGATGTAGAGCGGCGAGACGAAGTAGAGGCCGGGCCCGAGCGAGAGATTGCCGGCGAGCACCTGCGCCGCCAGCTGCGTGTAGACGGTCGTGTCGAGGCCGGCGTCCGGCTGCAGCAGCGGATGGTCCTTGAGCTGCAGCAGGACGACGAGCTTCGCGGCGAAGACCGTGGCGAGAAAGATGCCGAAGCGGGTAATGCGCAAGCGCGGGTGCCAGACCTCGGCGCCGGGTCTACAGACCCGGCCTACCTGGAGGCCGTGGAGGTGGGCTTGCGCAGCAGCTGCACCATCCCCGGCTCGGCCATCAGCTTCTCGATCGCGTCGATCTCGATCGGCGCGAAGCCCGACATGTTGTCGTGGCCGTTCGGCGTGATCACGATCATGTCCTCGAGGCGGATGTAGACGCGATCCTCGGGAATGGTCAGCGCCGGCTCGATGGTGAAGACCATGCCCGGCTCGTAGGCGGTGAAGTTCTTCTGCACGTCGTGCACTTCCATGCCGACCATGTGGCCGAGCGTGGCGCCGGCGCGCGGCGTCGTGAGACGCGTCCGATAGCCGTCCACGAACCGCGCGGCCGCGTCACGGTTCTTCTGGCTGCGGAAGGTGTGCGAGGCCATCGCCTCGTCCATCTTCTTGACGACGTCCTTGAGGATGTCGCTGGTGGGTCCCGGACGGATCGAGGTCATGATCGCCTGATACAGCTTGACGTAGATGCCGTAGAGCTCGCGCTGATCGGGCGAGAACTTGCCGGCGGCCGGGAACATGCGCGTGACGTCGGACGTGTAGTAGTGGAAATCCGGCGCGTAGTCGAAGAGCACCAGGTCGCCGGCCTTCAGCTGCGCCTGCGCGGCGTGGTAGTGCGGCCACGCGGCGTTGCTGCCGGAGGCGACGAGCCCGAAGTACGCCGGCCCCCACGCGTTGTGCTTCTTGAAGACGTAATCGCCGATCGCCTCGATCTCGTACTCGTACATGCCGGGTTCGGCCGAGCGCATCGCCTCCATCATCGCCTCGCCGGCGATCTTCGACGACTCGCGCAGCAGCGCGATCTCGCGCGGGCTCTTGTGCATGCGCATCTCGTCGAGGATGTCGTCGAGGTTCTCGAACTTCGCGTCGGCCGCCTTCTCGGCGAGCCTCGATCGGAAGTAGGCTTCGCGCGATCCCTGCAGGTCCCACGGATCGGCCTCGCGGGCGCGCGCGTGCGCGTTGGCGCGATCGGGCGTGCCCATCAGCACCGTCTCGCCGCGCACCGTCGTGTAGACCGTGCGGCCGGCAAAGCCGGCGGCCGCCTTGTCGAACTCTGCCTTCGGCAGCGCGTGCTCGATGCCGGTCAACTGCTCCGCCGCGGAACCGGGACCGAGCAGCGGCCCTTCCGACCGCTCCATCCGCTCGTCGGTGGGGTTGAGGTAGAGCGTGCTGCTCTTCGCCCGGCCGTCGACCACCAGGATCGCGCGCGGCGTCTCGACGCCGGTCAGGTAGTAGAACTGGTTGCTCTGCCGGAACTTCTCGTACGAGGAGGTCTCGGCCGCTCCCTGCAGCACCGCGACGCCGTCGCCGATCTGCTGCAGGACTTTCGCGCGCCGCGCCGCGAACTCCTCCTTCGGCAGCGAGGTGGAAAAGAGCGGAGGCTGCGCCGACAGCGTCACGAACGCGGCCGCCAGGACCACCGGAGCGAGGAGCAGATGGCGTTTCATAGCCGGAGATTATAGTTGGTTGCAGCGTGCTCCCGTATCCGCCGACCCGCGCCGCCGATCTCGTCGAAACGCTCCACGGTGTGCCAGTCCCGGACCCGTACCGCTGGCTCGAAGACGCGGGCAGCCCCGACACCCGGGCATGGGTGGCGGCGCAGAACGCCCTCACCCGCTCGGCCCTCGACGGGCCGGCGCGCGACGCGCTGGTGACGGATCTGACCCGCCGCCTGAATTACCCTCGGACCTCGAGCGTGCAGCGCCGTGCCGGCCGCTACTTCTTCACCCACAACCCCGGTCTGCTCGACCAGCCGATCCTCTACGCGCAGGACGCCGCGGACGGCGAGCCCTTCGAGGTCCTCGACCCGAACCGGCTCAGCGCCGACGGCACCGTCGCCCTCACCGCGTTCTTCCCATCGCACGACGGCGCGCGGGTCGCCTGCGCGCTGTCGGTGCACGGGAGCGATCGCCAGGAGGTCCGGGTGCGCGAGGTCGGCGGCGCAGGCGCGGTGCGCGATCTCGCCGATCGCCTCGAGTTCGTCAAGTTCGCCAGCATCGCGTGGACCCCCGACGGCAGCGGTTTCTACTACCTGCGGTTTCCCGCACCGGGCGAGGTCGCGCCCGGGGACGAACAGTATTTCGGCAGGATCCACTTCCATCGCCTCGGCGATCCGCAGTCGATCGATCCGCTGGTCTTCCAGACGCCGGAGCAGAAGGAAGTGGTCCCGATGGTCGCCGTCAGCGCCGACGATCGCTGGGCGGTGATCACCGCGCAGCGCGGGGCCAGCGACGACAGCGAGATCTATCTCGTCGATCGGCGCAGCGGCGAGCCCCCGCGTCCGCTCTTCACCGGCTTCGACGCCGCCTACGCTTTTGTCGACAGCGCCGACGGCCGTCTCCTGTTCCGCACGACCAGGGACGCGCCGCTCGGGCGCATCGTGTCGATCGACCCGGAGGATCCGTGGCGGCGGGTCATCGAAGTCGTGCCTGAATCGCGGCATCGGCTGTCGGCGGCGTATCTCGCCCGGCGGACCATCGTCGCGCAGTACCTGCGGTTTGCGAGCGACCACCTGGCGCTGCTGGATCTCGACGGCGCGCCGCGCGGGAACATTCCGCTGCCGGAGATCGGCACGGTCCTGACCCTCGACGCGCAACCGGACAGCGATGAGGTGTGCTTCGCGTTCACGTCCTTCACGCGGCCGCCGTCGGCATGGGTCTTCCGCCTAAAGGCGGAAGCCACAGTCGTCGCGGAGGAAGACACGGGCGTCGGAGCGGAGGCCGTCCCTTTCACGTCCCGTGGCTTCCGCCTTCAGGCGGAAGGCGGTGGGACGCAATACATCACGAAGCTGATGTGGTTCGCGTCGAAGGACGGGACCCAGGTCTCGATGTTCGTCGTGCACCGTGCCGACGTCACGCCGACGCCCGAGACACCGCTGCTCCTCAACGGCTACGGCGGGTTCAACATCTCGCGCACGCCGCTCTACGATCCGGGGAACTTCCCGTGGCTCGATGGCGGCGGGCTCTTCGCGATGGTCCACCTGCGCGGCGGCGGGGAGTACGGCGAGGAGTGGCACCGCGCCGGGATGCTCGAGAAGAAGCAGAACGTCTTCGACGACTTCATCGCCGCCGCCGAGGCGCTGATCGCCGAGGGCTGCACCAGCGCGCGGCGGATCGCGATCGAGGGCGGCAGCAACGGCGGACTGCTCGTCGGGGCCGTGATGCTGCAGCGGCCGGAGCTGTTCGGCGCGGTACTCTGCCGCGTGCCGGTCGCCGACATGCTGCGCTATCACCTGTTCA
>Ga0207648_10003429_pt1 | contig 16642 bp, 19 predicted proteins | sample KBSMisM32_FD_184310 | JGI IMG/M metagenome (GOLD analysis project Ga0207648, IMG submission 184310) | Miscanthus rhizosphere microbial communities from Kellogg Biological Station, Michigan, USA - KBS Miscanthus M3-2 (SPAdes) (version 2) | ecosystem: Host-associated > Plants > Roots >...
GCCGGCCAATGATCAGGTCAGTGAGTGGGACGATCTGCCCGAGCAGATGAAGACCACCTACGAGAAGCTCGGCATCCCCGAAGCCGAACGGAAGTACCTCGCCGGAGTCACCGCGCAGTACGAATCGGAAGTGGTCTTCCACCGCAACCGCGAGGATCTCGAGCGGCGGGGGATCCTGTTCTGCGACATGGACACCGCGTTGCGCGAGTACCCCGATCTGGTCCGCCAGTACTTCGGCACGGTCATTCCTCCCGGCGACAACAAGTTCGCCGCGCTCAACACCGCGGTGTGGAGCGGCGGCAGCTTCATCTACGTTCCCCCGGGCGTCGAGGTCGAGATGCCGCTGCAGGCTTACTTCCGCATCAACAGCGAGAACGCCGGCCAGTTCGAGCGCACCCTCATCATCGCCGACGAGGGTTCCCAGGTTCACTACATCGAGGGCTGCTCGGCCCCGGTGTACACCAACGACTCGTTGCACTCGGCCGTCGTGGAGATCGTCGTCAAGCCGTCGGCCCGGGTCACCTACACGACGATCCAGAACTGGTCGCCGAACGTCTACAACCTCGTCACCAAGCGGGCCCGTGTCGAGGCCGAAGGCCACATGGAATGGATCGACGGCAACATCGGGTCCAAGCTGACGATGAAGTACCCCAGCGTGTATCTGGTCGGTCCGAAGGCCACCGGTGAGGTCCTGTCGGTCGCCTATGCCGGCCCGGGCCAGCATCAGGACGCCGGCGCCAAGATGGTGCACGCCGCGCCGGAGACCACCTCGAAGATCGTCTCCAAGTCGATCAGCAAGGACGGTGGCATCACCACCTACCGCGGCCTGGTCCGCGTCGACGAGGGCGCCTACGGCTGCAAGAGCCACGTCCAGTGCGATGCCTTGATCCTCGACGAGGAGAGCGAGAGCCGCACCATGCCGTACATGGAAGTGGGCGAGCGCGACGCCGAGATCGGCCACGAGGCCACCGTCAGCAAGATCGCCGACGAGCAGCTGTTCTACCTGATGAGCCGAGGGCTCTCGCAGGAGCAGGCGATGAGCATGGTGGTCAACGGCTTCATCGAACCGATCACGCGCACGCTGCCGATGGAGTACGCCGTCGAGTGGAGCCGCCTCATCGAGTTGCAGATGGAAGGCAGCGTCGGCTGACGTTCAGCCCGGCGGTGGCGGTGCAGGCGGAGTTTCGCGCAAGACGTTGATCGCGGCGCGGTAGTCGTCGGGCGAGATCTCGCCGCGTGCGAGCCGATCGGCCAGGATCGCCTGGGCGTTGAACGTCGGTGATGCCGCAACCGGAGCCGAAGGCGGGGTGGGTGCCGGCGGCGCCGGTGCAGGGTGCCGACCGCGCCACAGCAGGGCCAGCAGCACGCCGAGGGCGATCAAGATCACCAGCGGCAGGAAGAAGCGGAACTCGCCGCCGCGGTGACCTCGATATCCACCGCCGAAACGTCCGTCGGCGAACGCCACGTTCGCCGTGAAGATCGCCGCCGCTGACCCGGCAACGGCGCTCAGTGCGACTGCCCTCATCTTCGACATCTCGTGTCCTTCCGTCGTCGAGGCCGATGGTAGGTGTGGTGGTCCGGCGAATCCACGACGATCGGTTTTGAGTTTGGTGTGAAGGTTGCAGACGGCTGTGACGGTTCTACGATTCCTCTCATGCCAATGCGCCAGGAGTGCAAGAACTTCGAGAGCCGCACGTACGCCAACGGCGAGACCGTCCGCAAGTGCAATCTCGACCTGGCGCCCGATGCGCCGTGGCGGTGCCCGGACAACTGCAAGGCGTTCGAGCCGCGTATGGATGCCGGGTGGACGTACGGCTCGTTGGTCTCACCGCCGACTCCGCCCGAGCCGCCGGGTCTCGACGACGGCAGCGCGGCGGCGATCCTCGACGAGGCGGAGGACTTCCTCAACTCGATCGGGCCGCAGGTGATGTCCGAGTCCGGCATCGAAGGCCCGGCTACGCGACGGAAGGGCTTCCGCCGGCTGTTTCCGAAGAAGAGCAAGTAGTCCGCAGCAGCATCGGATTACTACTACGCGGGTAGTAGAATTTCCGCCGTGCTTGCGTTCTCGCCCGACCTGGTCGACCCTGCTGACCAGGAGCGGAGGGCGGCAGCCGAACGTGCCGGGTCGATGGACATGCCCACCACCGAGCAGGAGGTGTGGCGGTACAGCCGTATCGGCGAGCTCCAACTCGACCGCTTCCATCCGGCTGCGGCCAGCACCACCGTCCACGGCGCGAACGGCTACCTCGCCGAGCGCCACGAGCTCGACACCTCGGCGGTCCACGACATCTTCGACGAGTTGGCGGGCGCGTTCCACAGCGACACCGTGCTGTCGATCCCTCGTGGTCAGCACGTGGCCTCGCCCATCGTCGTCACCCACACCGTTCGCGGCGACGACGAGGCGACCTTTCCGCGGCTGGTCGTCGACGCCGGTGAGAACAGTGAGGTCACCGTCGTCGAACGGTTCGTGTCGGACGGCAGCGGCTCGGCGTTGGTGGTTCCCCGGTTGTTCGTCCGGGCTCAGCAGGCAGCGCGGGTGACGTATCTGGCCATCAACGAGCTCGGCACCGCGGTGTGGCAGCTCGGCCATCAGTACGCGATCGGTGAACGCGATTCGACGACGCTTCTGGCGACGGTCGCGCTCGGCGGTGAATACGCACGCGTTCGCACCGACGCGAAGGTCGTCGGGCAAGGGGCCAGCACACGACAGATCGCCCTCTACTACGCCGACGAGACGCAGATGCACGACTTCCGCACGTTGCAGGACCACGTCGCTCCACGGACGACCAGCGACCTGTTGTTCAAGGGCGCGGTGCAGGACACGGCCCGCAGCGTGTACACGGGTCTGATCCGCATCGGCCACGAGGCGAAGGGTTCGGTGGCCTATCAGACCAACCGCAACTTGACGCTCAGCGCCGGAGCGTGGGCCGAGAGCGTGCCAAACCTGGAGATCGAGACGAACGACGTGAAGTGCAGCCACGCCAGCACCATCGGGCCGATCGACGAGGACCAGCGCTTCTATCTGGAGAGTCGGGGGATCCCGCCGAAGACGGCCGAGAGACTGGTGGTGCTCGGGTTCTTCGACGAGGTGCTGTTGCAGCTCCCGGTCGGCGCGTTGGCCACGGAACTTCGTGCCCAGGTCGCCGGCAAACTCGATCGGCGCTCCGAATGAGCACGGTCATCGGGGCTCTCGACGACATCGCCCCGAACTCCGCTGCACGGTTCGAGGTCCAAGGCCGGCCGATCGCGGTCGTGCGCATCGGCGACGACGTGTACGCGATCGGCGACACCTGCAGTCATGCCGACGTGTCGTTGAGCGAGGGCGAGGTGGACTGCGAGACCAAAGAGATCGAGTGCTGGAAGCACGGCAGCACCTTCAGCCTCGAAACCGGCGAGCCGCAGACCCTGCCCGCCACGCAGCCGGTACCGGTCTACGTCGCGCGCGTGGTCGACGGCATGATCGAGATCGATACGGAGGCGCAATGAGCACGCTCGAGATCCGCGATCTCGTTGCGTCGGTGGCGGGCAAGACCATCCTCAACGGGATCACGCTCACCGTCAGCTCCGGCGAGGTGCACGCAGTGATGGGCCCGAACGGCGCCGGAAAGAGCACCCTGTCCGCGGTGGTGATGGGTAAGCCGGGCTACGAGGTCATTTCGGGCTCGGTCACACTCGACGGTGTCGACCTGCTCGCGATGCCGAGCTGGCAACGCGCCCAGGCCGGCGTCCACCTCGTCATGCAGTATCCGACAGAGGTTCCCGGTGTCCAGCTCGTCGACGTCATGCGGCACGCCTTCGTCGCGCGGGGAATCGCCACGAATGATCTCGACGCCCGCTTGCACGCCGAAGCCGATCAGATCGGCTTCGATGCCGCACTGCTCGAACGGGCCCTCAACGTCGACTTCTCCGGCGGCGAGAAGAAGCGCAACGAGACCTTGCAAGTGGCGATGCTCGAACCGAAGATCGTCATCCTCGACGAGCTCGACTCCGGTCTCGACATCGACGCGTTGCGTGACTGCTCGCGTCGCATCGAGGCGTTGACCAACGAGCGACACGTGGGGGTGTTGGCGATCACGCACTACAACCGTCTGCTCGAAGTGTTGCACCCCGACTTCGTGCACATCCTGGCGAAGGGCCGCATCGTCGAGTCCGGCGGCGCAGATCTCGCCGATCGCCTCGAGATCGAGGGCTATGTCGCCTTCGTCGGCGACGACGAGGAGCCACCTACGGGTGGGTCTCTGGCCGATCTGTTCGGCTAGTTCGATCGGCTCAATTCGCAATTCGAGACCGTCGCGGCCGACAACTGTTGGTGAACCCGCATCACGCCTCGCGGTCGAGTATTTCCGGAGTCGTTCCTGTCGGTGACACGAGTGTCGGTTGCACGTCCTGCCCAGGCTCGTTGCCTTGAGAATTCCCAGAAAATTCCTTAAGCAACGGCGTCTATCTCCCGATGATTTTCACGCCTATAAACAAAGGTGCACGGTGGAGGTGAACGGCGGACGCTGCCGTGCGATGGACGGAACGCCGGTAGGAGGGCGCACATGCGTCAGCAAGCAAAGGTCACCCTATTTCGGCTGGCGCCGGTCGTGATGCTCGTCGTCACCGTCGCCGCGCCGAGGAAGTGGTGATCGTGTGAAGGCCATCAGAAGTACCCCAGTTCGGATCGCGACGGCGCTCGCGACAGTTGTCGCCCTGGTCTCGTCGATCGGTGCTCCCTGGAAGTGGTGACCACCCCGCGGTGCGGGCATCACCACGATGCCCGCACCGCTCAACCAGCTGGCTCGGTCGAGAACCGTTCACGCTGACCGTTCTGATTCGCTCTGATTTCTAGAGGTGTGGACGTATGACCAACCAAGGCTCGCGGTTCGGACTTGTTGATCTGTACGTCGCCTTCGTGGCGTTCCTCGCTCTCGGCCTCAGTGTTCTCGTCTACTTCAACGACGAGGTCGTCGTTCCCCACTCGAAGCTCACCTACGTCGTCATCTTCTGCGTCCTGCTGTTCATCGGCGAGAGCAGACCGAAGTTCTTGCGTTTCGTCGACGGCGGTCAGGTCACGCCGGGATGGGCCTTCGCGTTCAGCATCGTGCTGCTCGGAGCGCCACTCATCGCGATTGCGGCGATGTCCGCATGCACGCTCTACCTCGACATCCGAGATCACAAGGCCCTGACCAAGGTCATCTTCAACACGGCGCAGATCACCGCGTCACTGGCTGCCGGAGCGCTCGTGCTCCAGGCCCTCGGCCTGCACGAGGCGATCACCGATGCAGACCACCTCTCTTACCGCTGGGCGATCGGCATCGTCCTTGCCGGCGCCCTCGTGTTCATGGCCAACGGCATGTTGACGTGCTTGGTGCTGGCCCTGCACTACAGGACGAGCGTGCGATCGATGATCGGTCGCAGCTTCTTCGTCAGCATCTCCGCCGACGGCGCGCTGCTGGCCCTGTCGCCCATCTTCGTGGTGGCGATCCACTACAGCCTGATGCTGCTGCCGCTGCTCGGCGTGACCGCGCTGCTCGTCTACCAGAGCACGCAGCAGGCCTTGCGGCGAGCTCACGAAGCCAGTCACGACGACCTCACCCAACTGTTGAATCGGCGCACCTTCGACAACCACCTCGCCGGCTTCCTCGCATCGAGCGCGGATGACGTACGCGGAGCATTGCTGCTGCTGGACCTCGATGGCTTCAAAGAGATCAACGACAGGCTCGGCCACCAGACGGGTGACATGGTGTTGCTCGGCCTCGCCGAGCAGTTGACCAAGTCCGTGCCCCAGGGCGCTGTCGTCGCCCGTCTCGGTGGCGACGAGTTCGCCGTGTTGATCCCCGAGGTCGGCTCCGACGCGTCGACGATGGCGCTGGTCGAACAGCTCCGCAACGAGATCACGCGCCCGGTGGTCGTCGACGGGTTCCCGCTCTCGGTGGGCGTCAGCATCGGCCTGGCATTCGCCCCGACCCACGGTCGCACGCCGGAGGACCTGCTGGGTGCCGCCGATGTCGCGATGTACCGGGCCAAGCGGTACCGCACCGGCGTCGAGTGCTACAAGGCGCTCGGTTCACGGCCCGAGCGCGGTCGGCTGGGACTGCTCGGCGAGTTGTCGCATGCCATCACCTCCGACCAGTTGAAGATCCACTACCAGCCGCTGACCCGCTTTCGTGACGGTGCCCCCGACAGCATGGAGGCGTTGGTGCGCTGGCAGCACCCGACACTCGGGCAGGTGCCACCGGCCGACTTCATCACCCTCGCCGAGCACACCGAGCTGATCAGTCCGCTCACTCAATTCGTGCTGACTCAAGCCACCATGGATGCCCACGCGGTCTCGCGCTTCAACATGCGGTTGTCCATCAACGTGTCGGCTCGCAATCTGCAGGACCGCCGATTCCCGGCGAGCGTCTTGAAGGCGCTGGCTGATGTCGATCTCGACCCTGCACGCCTCGAGTTGGAGATCACCGAGAGCGCCATCGCCAGTGAACCCGAGCGCAGCCTCTTCGCCATCACGGCGATGCGCGAGGCGGGCGTTCGAGTGGCGATCGACGACTTCGGCACCGGCTACTCGTCGTTCAGCATGCTGCGCGACCTGTCGGTCGACCGGTTGAAGATCGACGCGGCGTTCGTGCGCGGCATCGTCCACAGCGAACGCCAGCAGCACCTCGTGAAGACCATCGTGTCGCTCGCCAAGGGATTGGCCATCGAGACCGTGGCCGAAGGTGTCGAGACCGAAGAGTCGTGGATCACCCTCGCCAACCTGGGCTGCGATGTCGCCCAGGGCTACCTCATCTGCCGTCCCGTACCCCTACCCGAGTTGGTCGAATGGCTCGACATCCGCCAATCGATGGACGAACTGGAGCACGCCTCGTCATGATCATCCTCGTCGCCTCCGTCTTCGTTGTGCTGACCGTTCCGCTCAGCGGCCGGTCGCTCGCGCCACTCGCCGACCTGTCGTTGCGCTGGGTGTGGCTCGTGTGGCTCAGCATCGCCTTGCAGCTGCCGATCACCCTGCTGACGATTCCGAACTGGCTCGGCCAACCGTTGCACCTGATGACATTCGTGCTCGCCGCGGCGTTCATCTGCGCCAACTGGGCCCTGCCGGGCGTGCCGCTGCTGGCGATCGGCGCGGGATTGAACCTGGCCGCGATCGCGGCAAACGGTGGCACGATGCCGGCGTCGGACTGGGCGTGGCGCACCGCCGGATTTCCGACCCTCGTCGGAAGCTTCGAGAATTCCAACGTCGTCCACCACGCTCGCCTGGCGTGGTTCGGTGATGTCTTCGCCATCCCCAAGGGTTTGCCGTTCGCCAACGTGTTCAGCGTCGGTGATGTGATCGTCGTGATCGCGATCGCCTACTTCGTCCACGTGTGGTGTCGCCGACAGGTCGAACAGGCACCCGACGGCATCGAGGCTGTACTCGCAAATCCCTGAGACACCGAATTTCGGGTGCGTACCCGACCGGCGCGATGGGTACCTTTGCTGCATGACGTGGAACGAGTCCGACGGCGCCCTGCGCGCCGAGGCGACCTTCGCAGATTTCGCCGAAGCCTTTGCGTTCATGACCCGCGTGGGTCTGGTCGCACAGGAACAGGGACACCATCCCGACATGGCGATCTCGTGGAACAAGGTCGACATCACCATCACGACCCACGACGCCGGTGGCACGGTCACCGACAAGGACCGCAAGTTGGCAGCAGCCATCGATGCCATGAGAACGGCGTGAGCGAGCCGCATCCGAACGTCACCCGGGTCACCAACGCAGCAGCAGCATTCGGACTGACCATCGAGCCGCGCCGCTTCCCGGAAGGATGCAAGACGGCGGCCGATGCAGCGGCGGCGATCGGTGTCGACGTCGGTCAGATCGTCAAGAGTCTGATCTTCGGCGTCGACGGCGAGGTCGTGCTGGCATACGTCAGCGGCTCCAATCAGTTGGACGAGAAGAAGTTGGCGCACGCCGCGGGTGGTTCACACTGCGCCCGTGTCGACGCCGACACCGTGTATCAGGCGACGGGTTTTCCGATCGGCGGCGTCCCACCGTTCGGGCACACGTCGACACTGCGAGTTTTCATCGACCCGGATCTGCTGCAGTACGACGAGGTGTGGGCAGCGGCCGGCACGTGGCACGACGTGTTCGGCATCGAGCCGCACAAGCTGGTCGAGGCCAGCGGAGGCCTGGTCACCGACCTCAGGCGGGGTTAGCGGTCAGAGCGCCACGACGATGCGTCGCGGCCCAGCTCGCTGAACCGCTTGGTGATCCACAACGGCACTTCCATCGGCTCGCCGTTGCGCAACGTCGCGACGTGCTCGCTGTCCTCGGCCCACACGTGGCAGCTGTTGAGGTTGGTCGCCAACACGCCCTCGCGTGCCGCTGCGGTGTCGAACGGACCGCTCGGCGCGCCACCCTCGGTCTGTGCCATGCGGAACGACCAGATCGACTGGATCGCCACCGGTGCCATCGCCTGCAGCAGCGCAGTGGTGTGCGTGCAGCCGCGCGGCCCGCCGAACAGTTCGCGCACCTTGTGCGTGAAGCCACGGGCGATCGACAAGCCGACGAGGTTGGCGTAGTGATCCTCGATGCGCGGGCAGCTCGCGTGAGGGTGGACCTCGAGCACCGCCTTGGCCGCGGTGATCTCCAACGAAGGCATGGCGATGGTGAGGTCGACGATCATGTGATGGACAGTCAGCGGTTCGTTGTCGTCGACGATGTACAGCCCCGGCGGCTTCTGATCGCGCACGGCGCCACGGAGGATGATGCCTTCGTCGCCGTTGCGGTAGGCGCGCACGATGTACGACCGCTCGTGGATCAGTTCGTCGTCCGGATCGACACCCACGGGATGCGGTGCGATCGCATCGAACGCCGGCGTCATGCGGAGGTGGCCTCCGCCAGAGCCTCTGTCAATGTGTTCCATGCCAGCGTCGCGCACTTGATCCGCACCGGAAACTTCACGACACCCTGCAGCGCTTCGAGGTCGCCGAGCTTGATCTCGGCGTCGGAGGCGACCTCGCCGTCGCCGTCTTCCTCGATCGACATCATGCCCTTGAACTTGCGGACGAGGGCTCGAACCTCGTCGACGGAGTGGCCCTTCACCGCCTGGCTCATCATCGATGCCGAGCTCTGCGAGATCGAACAGCCTTGACCACCGACCTTGACGTCGGTGACGGTGTCGCCGTCGACCTGCAGGTAGACGTCGATCTCGTCGCCGCACAAGGGGTTGTGGCCGACGGCGTGCGCTGCCGGCGGCGGCAACTCGCCGCGATTTCGCGGCGTGCGGTAGTGGTCGAGGATGATCTCGCGATACAGGTCTTCGAGGCCTGGCATGACTCTGACTCCTCCTCTTCGGTCAGAGACCGAAGATATCGCTGGCACCGTCGAGCGCATCGGTCAGAGCGTCGACATCGTGTTCGTCGTTGTACAGATAGAAGCTGGCACGGGCAGTGGCGTTGACGCCGAGCAGGCGCATCAGCGGCTTGGCGCAATGATGGCCGGCCCGCAGGCAGATGTTGCGCTGATCGAGCACCTGCGACAGGTCGTGCGGATGGATGTTGCGGAAGCCGAAGCTGAACGTCGCGCCACGCACTTCGACGTTGCCGGGCCCGTGGAGGCAGATGTCGTCGCCGTACCGATCGACGAGCGTGGTCATCGCATAGGTGGCGATGTCCATCTCGTGACGACGCACGTTGGCCATGCCGAGGTCTTCGAGGAAGTCGATCGCCGCGTGGAGACCGATGGCCTCGACGATCGGGGGAGTGCCGGCCTCGAACTTGGCGGGCAGCTCGGCCGGCGTGAAGCCGTCGAGGCGCACGTCGAGGATCATGTTGCCGCCACCGAGGAACGGAGGCATCGCGTCGAGCAACGCCTCGCGGCCCCACAACACCCCGATGCCCGAGGGGCCGCACATCTTGTGGCTGCTGAACCCGACGAAGTCGGCATCCCAGGCCTGCACGTCGGTGACGTTGTGCGGGACGTACTGGCAGCCGTCGACGATGGCGACCGCGCCGGCCTTGTGGGCGGCATCGCACAGTTGCCGTACCGGGTTGATGGTGCCGAGCACGTTGCTCATCGCCGTGAAGCAGAACGCCTTGGCGCCGTCGAGCAACGAGTCGAGATCGGTGAGATCGAGCAGACCGTCGATCGTCAGCGGCACCCACCGCAACTCGATGTGACGTTCCGACGCGAGCATGTGCCACGGCACGATGTTGGCGTGGTGCTCCATCTGCGTCAGCACGACGACATCGCCGTCGTGCAGGTTGGCGCGGCCCCAGCTGTAGGCGACGAGGTTGAGTGCCTCGGTGGCGTTCTTGGTGAAGATCAGCTCGTGTGCGTGCGGAGCGTTGATGAACCGCTGCGTCGCCTTGCGGGCGTCCTCGTAGGCGTCGGTCGCCTCGGCGGCGAGTTGGTAGGCGCTGCGATTGATCGGCGCGTACGACGTCTCCATGAACCGTGTCATCGCGTCGATGACCGAGCGCGGCTTCTGCGAGGTGTTGGCCGAGTCGAGGTACACCAACGGCTGGCCGTTGATCTGGCGCTGCAGCAGCGGGAACTGCTCGCGGATGGCGGCGACGTCGAGGCTCATCGGAAGGCCTCGTAGCCGTCGCGCTCGAGTTGTGCCGCCAGTTCCATCCCGCCGCTGGCGACGATGCGGCCGCCGACGAGGATGTGGACGTGGTCGGGCTTCACTTCGTCGAGCAGCCGTTGGTAGTGGGTGATCAGCACCACACCCATCTCCGGGCGGTCGTGGCGGATCTCGCGGATCCCCTTGGCGACCGTGCGCAGGGCGTCGATGTCGAGACCGGAATCGGTCTCGTCGAGGATGGCCAGCTCCGGCTCGAGGATGGCCATCTGCATGATCTCGTTGCGCTTCTTCTCGCCGCCGCTGAACCCCTCGTTGAGGTAGCGGTCGACGAACGACGAATCCATCCCCAGCCGCTTCATCCATTCCATCGTCGCCAGACGCAGTTCGAGCACGCTGAGGTCGATGCCTTTGCGTGCCGACAGCGCCTGCCGCAGGAACTGGATCACCGAGACCCCGGCGATCTCCTGCGGGTACTGGAAGGCCAGGAACATCCCGGCCTTGGCGCGCACGTCGGGCGACCAGTCGGTGATGTCTTCGCCCTTGAAGAAGATCTTCCCGGCGGTGACCTCGTACTCGGGCGAGGCCAGCAGCGTGCTGGCCAGGGTGCTCTTGCCCGAGCCGTTGGGGCCCATGATGGCGTGCGCTTCGCCGGCGTTGACCGTCAGTGACAGGCCGCGGAGGATCTCGTCAGCCCCGCTACCAGGGCTTTCGCCGGCTGCGGATTCGTTGGGTGCCGGCTTGGCGTGCAGGTCCTCGATGCGGAACAGCTCGCTTCCGGACGTCGTCATGGCTCCAGTGTATTTCCCCTATGCCCGTAGTGGAAACCCCCGTGAGCAGCCAATCGACCGTTTCGGTCAGGTGGTGGGGTCGGCCTTGAGGGCCCGCCAGATGGCGGGATACGACGGATACTCGAAGGAATCGTCGACGTAGCCGGCGTCGCGCAGCGCCTCATGGAAGCGGGGCAGGTTCCGGAACGGGACTCCTGAATCGACGTGATGGGCCAGGTGCCAGCCGATGTTGTAGGGCACCAGGAAGAAGCGGGCAAAAAGGTGCTGGCGGACCGAATGAGTGGTCTCGCGGCGGTCCTTGGAACGCTGCATCCCACCGTGTTCGGCGATCGAGCGCAGCCGGTTGATCACGCGCCACACGGTGAGGTACGGCGCAACCCACATCACGGGGTACAGCCACCAGTACCCGGACAGGATCGCCCCGGCCAACAGCACCGCCTGAACAGCGAGGATCTTCCACACCGTGCGACGCGACCGTTTGTCAGGGGAACGGACGTTGCCGAGCAGCTGGCGCATCAACTTGTAGCCGGTCTGTCCGGTGGCGTCGCGGACGAGCTTGCGGCGGAAGCTGGCCGCACCGATCGGGTAGCCGGCGTACAGCGGGATGTCGGGCTCGTCGGGCCCGAACTCGTCGCGGTGGTGGGCCATGTGGACACGCCGATAGGCGTCGGTCGAGGTGAAGACTGGGTAGCCGAGCAGCCATCGGCCGACCCAGTCGTTGGTCCGCTTGTCGGCGAAGAGCAAGCGGTGTGCGGCCTCGTGCATCAACGAGGCGAACTGGGCGAACGTCCGACCCATCAGCAGGAAGGTGAGCGGAAGCAGCCACAGGTAGCGGGTCGTCAACCACAGCAGCAGCGCCGTCTGGGCGTACAGACCAACGACGGAAAGGGCGTTCCTCCCGGAGGCGATGCGGCGCAACTCTTCGCGCATCGCTGGCGTCGGCCTGCCGTCGACTCTCACCTCGGGCGTGTCGTGGGCCGCCGGCAACGTGGCGGGAACCATTGTCACCATTGGTCTCAATGCTACGACCGGCTCGACGATCTGCCCAGCAGATCCTCCTTCCAGGTGCGGAATCTGCTGTGTTCTCGGCCGCTCGGGCCGATGCCGACGCCGGTGTTGTCGGGATACAGGCGAAAGGTGTGCTGCGTGGTCGGATCGTCGGCCCGGCATGCCAGGTAGCGGGCGTCGCCGCCCGCCGCCGGCCCGGCGCGCCACAGCAACCAGTCGCCGATGCGCCGTTTGTACTCGGCCTCCGGTTGTCCTGGCAGATCGGCACCGAGCCGTAGGAGCTCCGCGGGTGCCTCGATCCACGCCGTGGCGACGATGTTGCGATCGCGGGTGGGCGTCGCCGGCAGCGCGGACGTGTGGATCGGTGTGTGATCGGCGGGGCGCTGGTCGTAGCGCAACGCTGGTGGTTGGCGGTCGTCCTCGCTCATCTTCTGCGGAACCACGCCATGGCCGGGTGCTCCACCCAGAACCAGCTCGCCGCGGCGCACGCCAGCGCCAACACCGTCGAGACGACGATGAAGGTTGCCGGTCGCGACGCCCATCCGTACATCGCCACGAGTTGTTGGATCGGCCATGCGTAGAGATAGAGGCCGTACGACAGGTCGACGCCGCGCAGCATTCGGGCGACGGGTGTGATGACAGCGGCGATCGGCGGGAGGAGCAACGCCAGTGACGCCTGAGTGATGGGCTCGCTCCAGAACGACGCGCCACGACCGATGACCACCGCGAGCACCAGCGCGGCGACCGGCATCCAGCCGAACAGGTTGATCCGGCTCGCCCATGCGGCCACCACTGTGCCGGTGAGGAAGATGAACAGGAAGATGACCAGATCTCGGTCGGCGTACGGGCCGACGACGAATGATGTGAAGTCGACACGCTTGGCGTAGCCGATGACCAGTGCGAGCGACAGCGCCCACGCGGTGGTCATCGTGCCTCGATTGCCGAACTTGCGAGCGACGACCGCGAGCAGACCGACGACGACGTAGCAGCGGATCTCGTACGGCAAGGTGCGCAACGACCCGTTGATGAAGCTGCCGCCGGATGCAATCCCTTGTGGCGTGTCGTGCGTGAACACGTCGGCGATCCCGTGCGAGAACTCCACCGGCAACGTCGCCCCGCGACCCACGTACGCGACCGGCCCGTCGGGGCGGAACGTGAAGTAGCCGCTGATCGAATCGTGGTGGTGCACCCAGCCGAGCACACCGGCGACGAGCGCACCGAACAGCAGCGCCACCCACAGCCCCGGCATGATGCGCACGAACCTCGCCGCGGCGAAGGAGCCCGACGGTCGCTTCATCGCCGAGCGACCGACGAGCAGACCGCTGAGCGCGAAGAAGCCGCCCACGGCGAAGCCGCCCAGCGTCAGCACTTTCGGAGCGAGCGGCGAGACCGGCTCGCTGCCGAACCCGCCGAGCGCCCACGTGTGGCTGACGAGTACGAGGAACGCGAGGACGAGGCGGATCAGGTCGAACCCCGCCGAGCGGGAGTCGAGGAATTCGTCGAGGGTCAGCGAGTGGCGCGACGTTGGTGCGGCGATCGTGGTGGTGTCACCAGCCACGTGCCACCCATGCAGCCAACTGCGGACGCTCGCGGGCGATGGTGGTGTCGACGCCGTGGCCCGGCATGACGACCGTGTCGGCGGGCAAGGTGAACAACGACGTGTCGATCGAGTGGATGATCGTGTCGAAGTCGCCGCCGTCGAGCTTGGTGTTGCCCGGTCCGCCGGGGAACAGGGTGTCGCCACTGAACAACACCGGTGCACCTTGCACCTTGAAGCTGACCGAGCCCGCGGTGTGGCCCGGATTGTGGATCGCCTCGAGGCGCAACTTGCCGACTTCGATCACTTCGGCGTCGTCGATGAACACGTCGTAGCCGACGTCTTTCAGTCGTGGCGCGTCGGCTGAGTTGACGCCGACCTCGTACCCGGCTTCACGCATGGCCGGCACCGCTTGGATGTGGTCCCAGTGGCCGTGAGTTTCGAGGACGCGTCGGACACCGAGCCGTTGGCACAGGTCCAACAGTTGCTCGTGTTCGTTGGCGGCGTCGATCAGCACGGCCTCACCTGTCTCGCGGCAACGCAGGACGAAGACGTTGTTCTCGTACGGCCCGACGACGACGCGGTGGATCTCCAGCCGGCTGTCGGCCCAATGCACTGTGGTCACAGGCCGACGTTAGCGAGAACGCGTCTCGCTACGCTTCGCCGGTGGCTACCAGCGACCCGGCCCTGTGGACGACGACCGAGCAAGCAGCGGCGATTCGCCGCAGAGAACTCGGCAGCGTCGAGTTGCTCGATGCCGAGCTGGCACGCATCGAGCGTCTCGATCCGCAGGTCAACGCGGTGTGCACGATGGTTGCCGATGCCGCGCAGGAGCGAGCGGCCGCAGCCGACCAGGCGACGGCACGCGGCGAGTCGTGGGGACGCCTGCACGGCATTCCGGTGACGGTGAAGGACGCGATCGCCACCAAGGGCATCCGCTCGACCGGCGGTGCGGAGGCACTGTTGCACCACGTGCCGCAGGACGACGCTCAGGTTGTCACGGCGATCAAGGACGCCGGGGCGATCGTGGTCGGCAAGACCAACGTGCCGCTGTGGTCGGGTGACTTCCAGACCTTCAACGAGATGTTCGGTACGACGAACAATCCGTGGGATCTCAGCCGGGTGCCGGGCGGTTCCTCGGGTGGCGCTGCGGCGGCGGTCGCCTGCGGGATGACCAGCTTCGAGATCGGCACCGACATCGGTGGATCGGTGCGCGTGCCCGCCGCGTTCTGCGGTGTGTACGGGCACAAGCCGTCGTTCGGTGTCGTGCCGACACTCGGTTATCTCGACGAGCCGGATGGAGGCGTCACCGAAAGCGACGTCAACGTGTTCGGTCCGATCGCGCGCAGTGCCGGCGATCTCCAACTGTTGCTCGACGTACTCGCCGCCCCGACGTCGGACAGGGCGGTCGGATGGCGTCTCGATCTGCCCCGGCCCGACCTGACCGCGCTGCGTTCATTGCGCGTCGCCACATGGTTCGACGAACCGTCGTTACCGATGGATTCGGAGATGATCGCCGTGCTCGACGAGTTGGCCGATCGTCTCGTCGAAGCCGGCGTGTCCGTCGATCGTCGTGCCCGTCCCGACATCGATTTCGCCAAGTCGTGGATCGCGGGCGCATGGCTGATCGGCACCGCCACGAGGGTCAGCGACGGAGGCCGCGACGATCCCCACACCGACTGGCTGTTCGCCGATCGCGAGCGGGCCCGGCGCCGGCTGGCGTGGGCGCAGTTCTTCGAGAAGGTCGATGTGTTGCTGTGCCCGGTCACGTCGACGCCGGCGTTCGCCCATGACCAGGAGGGCACATGGGCGACCCGCGAGGTGTCGATCAACAAGGCGATCGTTCCCTATCTCACACTGGAGGCGTGGCCGGCGCTGATCGGTTCGGTGTATCTCCCGTCGACGTCGGCGCCGGTCGGTCGCACTCCGGGTGGCCTTCCGGTCGGCGTGCAGGTGGTGTCGCCGTACCTCCACGACTATCGCTCGATCGCGGTCGCCGGAATGATCTCCGAACTGGTCGGCGGCTACACCGTTCCTCCGATGGCCGTCTGACACGCCGACGGCCCACCGTCGTCAGGTGGACGTGACGTCGAAGCCCATCGACATCGCCACCGGGATCTGCGCCGGGTCGAAGGTGACGAAACGCACGGGCGGCGGCAAGCGGTCGGCGGCGGCGAGGTGGATTGCATCGGCGAGTCGCAGCGGTTGCTCGCGCATCAGCGCGCCGGCGCGGTCGAGGCATCGTTGATCGACGGGCACGACGGCGACGCGGTCCCACGACAGTCGCACCAGATCCTCGAGGTCGCCGCGCAGCACGGGCTCGTCGGTGACCCGATCGACGAGCGCCAGCGACTCCATCAGCGTCAGGCCGCTGCTGCACCAATCGGGATCGGTGTCGAGCGCCGACAGCACAACGGCGCGAGCGGGACCGTCGAGGTGCAGCGCGACGAGCGCGCTGGTGTCGAGGTAGACGGTCATCCGCGGATCTCGCGCAGCAACCTGTCGAGCCGCACGTTCGCCCATGTCGTGACGGTTCCGTCGGCCACCCGCCCGTCGGCCCGCCGTGGTGCAATCAACGCTCCCGACGCAACCAGCGATGAGAGATGAGCCTCCCCAGGCGGCTCATCTCTCATCGCCAGGGGACCGAGGGCGGCCGCGGGGGAGCCGGCGATGGAGATGACCGTGGTCTCTCCGCCCGCCGCCCGACGCACGTGAGCTGCGAGGTCGGCGCGAAGCTGACGAATACCAATCAT
>Ga0207648_10003431_pt1 | contig 16634 bp, 18 predicted proteins | sample KBSMisM32_FD_184310 | JGI IMG/M metagenome (GOLD analysis project Ga0207648, IMG submission 184310) | Miscanthus rhizosphere microbial communities from Kellogg Biological Station, Michigan, USA - KBS Miscanthus M3-2 (SPAdes) (version 2) | ecosystem: Host-associated > Plants > Roots >...
CTTCACGCTCGTTGCGTTCGTCCATCTGCGCCTGATTGTTCGTGAACGGCGGCACCCATGTCGCCGCGTCGTCGTTCGAACCGCCGGGGACGTTCATCGTGACGAACACCGTGCGCGATTGCTCCCAGATCACGTTCTCGACGAACTGCGCGTCCTCGGGGTGTTCCGAGTCGAAGTCCGTGGCCTGCGAGATGACCTGGCGCGGGTGCTCTCCGAGCACCTGGACCTGCTCGGTGAGACCTACGTCGCGTGGGACACGCTGCTGCCGGGGATCGCCAGCGACCACTGCCTGACGTTCCGGCGCCCCGAGTAGACTTGGCACTCACGCCGTACGAGTGCCAGCACGGGAGGGGAGGTCGCCATGCAGGAGGAACGTCGGCTCGCGGTGCTGCGGGCGATCGTCCAGGACTACGTCTCGACGCAGGAGCCGGTCGGCTCCAAGGCGCTCGTGGAGCGTCACCGGCTGGGCGTGTCGCCGGCCACGATCCGCAACGACATGGCGGCGCTGGAGGAGGAGGGACTGATCACCCAGCCCCACACCAGCGCCGGGCGGGTGCCCACCGACGCCGGATACCGGCTGTTCGTCGACCGGCTCACCGGGATCAAGCCGATGTCGCTGGGGGAGAAGCGCGCGATCGAGACCTTCCTCCACGGCGCCGTCGATCTCGACGACGTCGTGTGGCGCAGCGTCCGGCTGCTCGCGCAGCTGACCCACCAGGTCGCGATCGTGCAGTACCCGACGCTCTCCGGCTCGACCGTCCGCCACGTCGAGCTGGTGTCGTTGGCGCCGACGAGGCTGTTGGCGGTGCTGATCCTCAGCACCGGTCGCGTGGAGCAGCGGATCGTCGACCTCGGTGACGAGACGGTGGACGACGACGAGACGCTGGTCGAGGTGCGCAACCAGGTGCAGCGCGCCGCCGTCGGCGAGCGGATCCACGAGGCCGCGGTCGCGCTCGGTGCGCTGGTCGACGACGTGTCCCCGGGACGTCGGCCGCTGGTGCGCCGGATCGCCGACACGCTGGTCGAGGCGATGTCCGACCACCGGTCCGACGAGCGGGTGGTGGTCGGCGGCACGGCGAACCTGACCCGGTTCGGCGACGCCTTCGACACCTCGCTGAAGCCCTTGCTGGAGGCGCTCGAGGAGCACGTCGTGCTGCTCAAGCTCCTCGGCGAGGCCAGCACGTCGCCGACCGTGACCGTGCGGATCGGCCACGAGGGACCGCTCCAGGAGCTCTCGGCGACCTCGGTCGTGGCGAGTGGCTACGGCCCGGGGTCCGACGCGCTGGCGGCGCTCGGGATCGTCGGACCGACCCGCATGGACTACCCCGGCACCATGGCCGCCGTGCGCGCCGTCGCGCGCTACGTCTCGGCCATCCTCGACGAGACCTGACGACGAAAGTTGGAGTGAGTGGACCCCTACGCGATCCTCGGCGTCGACCGCGAGGCCGACGCCGACACGCTCAAGAAGGCGTATCGGCGGCTGGCGCGGCAGTATCACCCGGACGTCAACCCCGACCCTGAGGCCCAGGAGAGGTTCAAGGAGGTCTCGGCCGCCTACGAGGTGCTGTCCGACCCGGACAAGCGCCGGATCTACGACCTCGGCGGCGACCCGTTCGGTGGCCAGGGCGGGTTCGGCGGCCAGGGCGCCGGATTCTCCTTCACCGACATCATGGACGCGTTCTTCGGCGGCGCCGCTGCCGGCGGTGGCCGGGGGCCGCGTCCGCGGATGCGTCGCGGCCAGGACGCGCTGGTCCGGCTCGACGTCACCCTGGCCGAGGCCGGCTTCGGCACCACACGCGAGCTCAAGGTCGACACCGCGGTGCTGTGCACGACCTGCGCCGGCTCCGGCGCCGCACCCGGCAGCCGCCCGATCACGTGCGAGACCTGCCACGGCCGCGGCGAGGTGCAGCACGTCCAGCGCTCCTTCCTCGGTGAGGTGCGCACGCTCCGGCCGTGCGCTGCCTGCCGCGGCTACGGCGAGATCATTCCCGAGCCGTGCCGCGAGTGTGCCGGCGACGGGCGCGTGCGCTCACGCCGGGCACTCACGGTCAAGATCCCGCCCGGCGTCGACACCGGCACCCGCGTGCAGCTCTCCGAGCAGGGCGAGGTGGGCCCCGGCGGCGGCCCGCCCGGTGACCTGTACGTCGAGATCCGGGTGCAGCAGCACGAGACCTTCACCCGGGCCGGCAACGACCTGCTGTGCCACGTGACCGTGCCGATGACGGCCGCCGCGCTCGGCACCACGATCACGCTGCCACTGCTCGAGGCCGATCTGGGCTCCGAGGACCCGAAGCTGGAAACCTCGGTCGAGCTGGACGTCCGGCCAGGCACCCAGTCCGGCACCGAGCAGGTGCTGCGCGGCCACGGCATCCCCAGCCTCCGCGGTCAGCAGCGCGGCAACCTGGTCGCGACGATCGTGGTGGAGACCCCGACCCGGGTCGACGAACGGCAGCGTGAGCTGCTGCGCGAGCTGGCCAAGGTGCGCGAGGAGGAGGCGCCCGACGGCCGCGTCCAACCGGCGCAGAAGTCGGTCTTCGGGCGGTTCAAGGACGCCTTCAAGTGACGCTGCCGACGTTCGTGCACGACGACACGGGATCCCTGTCGGCCGGTGCGAGCGTCGAGCTGGCCGGTGACGAGGGGCGGCATGCGGTCGTCGTACGCCGGCTGCGGGCGGGCGAACGGATCGTCCTCACCGACGGACTCGGCGCCGCAGCGACCTGCACGGTGCGCGAGGTCGCCACGGCGTCGCTGACCGCGGAGGTCGAGGAGATCACGCACCAGCCCGTCGAGGAGCCCCTGGTGACGGTCGTGCAGGCGATCCCGAAGGGCGACCGTGGGGAGCTCGCCGTCGAGGTGTTGACTGAGGTCGGCGCCGACGTGATCGTGCCGTGGGCCGCCGAACGCTGCGTGAGCGTCTGGCGCGGCGACCGGGCGGTGAAGTCGCTCGCGAGGTGGCGGACGACCGCGCGCGAGGCCGCCAAGCAGGCCCGCCGAGTGCACTTCCCGGCCGTGACCGAGCCGGCCACCACCGCCGAGGTGGCCGCTCTGCTCGCCGGTGCCAGCGTGCCGGTGGTGCTGCACGAGGCCGCGTCGGGACCGATCGGCAACCTCCCGATCCCCGGTCGCGGTCGGATCGTGGTGGTCGTCGGCCCCGAGGGCGGCATCTCCGAGGCCGAGCTCGCTGCCTTCGCCGCCGTCGGCGCCGAGCCCGTGCGGCTCGGCACGTCTGTCCTGCGCACATCGACGGCCGGCGTCGCCGCCGTCGCGGCGTTGCTGGCGCGCACGCGGCGCTGGGGGTAGCTCCCCGGGCTGGTCGGGTTAGTCGGTCGAGGTGGGCCGGCCCGCGATCCCCGCATTTGCAGAGTTATGGGGGTAGGCACGGCGCGCGCGACACCGACAACCTCGCAAATGCGGAGCCGCGGGGGCCCCGCCGGCCCCCGCATCAACCCCCGAGCCCCTCAGACGGCGTCGTCCCGCTGCTCCTTGCTGAAGTCCGTCAGCGCCTGGGCGGCCATCGGGGCGGCACCGGCCGCCACGGCAGCGCGGTAGCTGCCGACGTTCTTGCTCAGGTGGCCGATCGCGTCGCGAGCCTTGCCGCGGGAGTACGTCATCGACTTGCCGGCGGCGAAGCCCATCTTCGCGCCCTCCTCGATCGCGTCCTGGTCCGCGCCGAGGTAGAGGAACTGCCAGCCGTACTCGTGCGACTGCTGCTCGATCAGCGCCTTGATCCGGTCGTGTGTCCAGTCCCGGGAGGCGTTCTCGTAGCCGTCGGTCATCACCCCGACGACGACGCTGCCCGGCCGCTGCGCCTCGGGCAGGGCCGCCAGCCGCTCCCCGGCGGTCACGACCAGCCGGCCGAGCGCGTCCAGCAGGGCGGTCGAGCCGCGCGGGACCAGAACCAGCGAGGGGACGGTCGCGATGTCGCGGTCGGCGTAGACCTCGTCGTACTCGTTGTCGAACTGGGCCAGCGTCACCCGGCACCGGCCGGGCGCCGTGCGCTGCTCGGCGATGAACGTGTCGAACCCGCCGATCGTGTCCTGGCGCAGCGAGACCATCGAGCCAGAACGGTCCAGCAGGAAGTACAGGTGGGTGAGATTCGGGTCGGTCATGGCGAGCTCCTTCGCTGTGCAGGGGCCCGGCCGGTCCGGATCCCTCAGTCCTTGCTCCGACGGGCCCGGAACCGCAGCGGCGGCTTCGCGGCGTCGTCGTCGGGGGTGGCGTGGCCACGCTCCAGGTCGTAGAGCGCGCGTTCGACCCCCTTGGCCGTCACCCGCCCGGTGTCCGCGGTGTACGCCGCAAGGGGCGCGGTGCGGGCGAGGCGGGGGCCGACGGCGTTCTCGGAGAGGCCGGCGAGCGCACCCGCCGCGCGGATGCTGCCGCCCTCCTGGAGGATCACCGCCGCCATCGCCTCGTCGATCGCCTCGGCCAGCCGCTCGGACGCCTCCCGCAGATGCGGGAGGGCCTCCGAGGGCCGGTCGGGATCGACGCGTCCGAGCGCCTGCTGCGCCGCCGTCACTGCACGTCCCACAGGTCTGGTGGTGGCCATGCGGGCGAGGATACCGCAGTTAGTGCGGTGCCGCAACTGATGCGTCAACGCGGCAACTGCGCTACTCAGCCGGTACGGCGAGCAGCGTCTCGACCCGGGCCACCTCCTCGTCCACGGCTGCCCGCTCAGCCCGGCTCAGCCGGCGCCACGGGTCCAGCGCCACCCGCCCGTCGTTGACGCTCCAGATGCCTTCCATCTCGCCGTCGACGAGGAGCGCGTTGCCGACGCCGCCGTTGGGTCCCATCCAGCGCTGCCGCTTCTCGCGGGTGGCCACCCGGTCGCGGTCGGCGTGCGAGAGCCAGACGTTGTCGTACTTGCCCAGCAGGCGCGGCGGCGCCGACATCTCGGGGTCGGCGATGGGGGCACCGGGCACGTCGTACAGCACCTTGCCGGCGTCGTCGGTGTGTGTCTCCAGCTCCCCGGAGAGCGCCGCGAACACCGGACCCAGCCGGGTGACCCCGGACCACGTGGTCATGTCGGAGGCGGTGGCGGGGCCGTAGGCGAGCAGGTAGCGCCGCACCAGCCCCGGGACGTCTGGGGTGGCGAACGGCGCTCCCAGCCACCGGTCGGCGAGTGCGTAGACGACACCGCCGGCACGCCGCCAGCGGCCGCGCGGTGGCACCTGGAGCATCGGCACCCGCTCGCGGGCGCGGTGCCCGAGGGCCTCGACCGGGGCGTCCGGGAACCGCGCGTGCAGGGCCGCCTTCAGCGTCGCGAACGGCACCGGGTCACCGCCCAGCTCCTCCTCGACCGCCGCCCGGAACACCTCGCTCGGCACGTGGTGGGACGGCCCGCTGATCCGGCTGCGCTCGTTGACCCGGTCGAGGAACGGCTGCACCCAGGGCCGCAGCTCCAGCGCGTCCGCGGCCGTGAGCAGGTGGACCGTGCCGCGCATCGTGAAGAACCGCACGGCCGTGCGCTCCTCCAGCGCCGTCGACAGCTCGCGCGGGTCGAAGCCCTCGAGCCGCGCCGCCAGCGACAGGTACGGCGGCAGGTTGTCCTGCGCCTGCAGCCCGAGCAGGTCGCCGACCAGGTCGAGTGCCGGCGCGGTCGTGCGCTCGAGCAGGTGCTGGCGCAGCAGCAGCGTCCGGTGAAGGGCTCGGGCCGAGAGTTGCACGGGAAAACCCTATTCGCGAGGCGGGACCGACGCGGCAGGATGGACGCACGAGAGCGACCAGGAGGTGGTGCTCGAGCCACCCGAGGGCAGCCATGGACGGCTACGCGACGCCCAGCGGCTAGCGACTGCTACCGGACCGTGACCTCCTTCGTGTCCTGGTTGACCTTGCCACCGCCGGACTCGTCGGTGTCGTGCACGACCAGCGTGTAGGTGCCCGGCGGCGCAGTGACGGTGAAGGAGTACGGCGAGGTCGTGCAGCACTCGGCGGCCGTCGTGAACCCCCGTCGTACGACGCGGGCACCGTCCTTGAGCTCCCACTGGACGTTGGCCTCGAACGTCGCCGCCAGTCCCGTGACCGTGAACGGGGAGTCGACCGTCGACTCGTTGCTCGGGTCGACGATCCAGACCGGCGCCTGCACGTCGTCCGCGGCCGCGCGGGCCAGCGGCTGTGCCGTGTCGACCCCCAGCACCGTGTCGGCACGGGCGCCGTCGATCTTGAACTCCACCGGAATCCGCGCCTGCAGCACCCCGTCGACGGTGTGGACGACCGCCTGGAGCGCGATCTCGGCGTCCGGTCGGAGTGCGGTCAGGTCGTCGTCGCCCCGCAGGTCGACGGTCACCGTCGAGGTGCCGAGGCTCACCTGCGCCGACGTGCGCTTCGGGAAGCCGGTGCGGTAGTCCGGATCGGTGGTGTCGCCGAGGAGCGCACCGTTGACCGCGATCCGCAGCTTCGACCAGCCGGCGACGCCTTGGTAGCGGCGGAACTCGCGGAACAGGCGGGTGCCTTTCGCGGTCTCGCCGAGGAAGTACACGGGCACCGTCACGTCCTGAGGCTGGGCCGGACCGTCGGTGCGCGAGTTCGTCGGCAGCGAGGTCGGGTTGGGCCGCGGCGGCTCGGTCACCGGCTGCCCGGACTGCACCATCACCGAGATCGTGGCCACGATCCCGACCACGACGAGTGCCGCTGCCGTCGTCGCCAGCCAGGGCCGCATGGTCATTCCTTCACGGTAGCCATCGGTGGTCAGTGCCGGACCACGATCGTGCGGGTGTCGCTGGTCGGGCCGGCGCCCTCGCCGCCCGAGGGGTCGTCGGTGGACGCGACGAACGTGTACGTGCCCTCGGGCAGGTCGGCAACCGAGATCGGGTCGGTCTGCCAGGGATACAGCTTGTCCATCCAGCCGGATGCCGTGCTGAAGCCGCGCTTCACGACCCGGTCGCCCCTGCGGATCTCCCACGGCACCGTCGCCTCGAAGGAGCTCGCCACACCGCTGGCACGGAACGGTCCCGTGACCTCGAACCCCTCCGGCGGCTCCGAGATGCTCACCAGGGCGAGTGTCTCGAGCGGAGGCCCGTTCGTGACCGGACCGGACACGCCGACGCCCAGCAGGCTGTCGCTGGGCTGCCCGTCGACCAGGAACCGCACCGGCAGCCGCTGCTGCAAGGCTGCCTGCGTCGTGTAGACGAGCTGCTGCACGGCCGCTTCCGCGTCGGCCGCCGACGTCCCGGCCGGCCGGTCGCGCAGGTCGAGCGTGGCGTTGCTCAGCGACACCGTCACGTCGGAGCCGGTGGCGCCACGCACCGAGGCCCGCGTGCCGTCGGGCCACAGGTCGCGGTAGTCGGAGTCGTCGGCTCGGTCGAGCGCCTGGGCGATGGCCGGGCCGACTGCCCCCGCCACGCCGTCGGCGACGCGCAGCCGGTGGAACTCACGGTACAGCCGCGGACCCTGCGGCGTGTCGCCGACGTAGTAGATGCCGAGGGCACGCTCGGTCGACGGGACCGTGGCCGTGGCGGACGCACTGGGTCCGGCACTCGTGCTCGCGCTGGGTCCGGCGCTCGTGCTCGCGGTCGGGGAGGCGACCGGGCCGGAGTCAGACCCCGGTCCGCGCTGGGTGGTGACGACCACCACCCCGGCGATCGCGGCCGCCGTCGCGGCCGCGGCGAGCCCGACCAACCAGGTGCGGGTTCCGTGCTGCGGCCGGGTCGCGGTTCGCGACCGGATCCGGTGCAGAGCCGGCTCTGGCTGCACGTCGGAGACCGCGTCGTGCAGGAGCGTGCGCAGGTCGTCGTCGTCGTCGTGGGTGTCGAGGTCGTTCATCGGTGGGCCTCCAGGAGGTGACGGAGGGCGGCGGCGCCCCGCGAGGCGTGGGACTTGACGGCCCCCTGGCTGATCCCGAGCGTCTCGGCGATCTCGCGCTCGGAGAAGTCGAGGTAGTAGCGCAGGGCGAGCACCTCGCGCTGGCGGTGCGGAAGCGTGCGGAGCGCGTCGAGGACCGCCCGTCGCCGTTCGCTGTCGAGGGATGCGGCGTCGGCGCCAGGCGCGTCTGGCGGCAGCGCAGGCACGTTGCGGGCGACGACCCCGCGGTGCCGGAGGACCGAACGTGCCTTGTTGACCACCGCGGTGCGCAGGTAGCCGAGGGCCCGGTCGTGGTCGTCCAACCGGTTCCACCGGCCGTGCACGGCCACGAACGCGTCCTGCACGACCTCCTCCGCGGTGCCGTGGTCGCGCACCAGCAGGACGGCGAGCCGGACCAGACCGACGTAATGCGCGTCGTACAGCGCCTCTATCGCGGCGTCCGCGTCGGTCATCGTCACCCCCGCGGGCCGGGTCAGGAGCAAGGCTTTCACGCTACTTCCACGCGCAGGTGCGCCAACCGGTTCACACGCCGGTGCAGGTCCCCCGGTTCTATGCTCCGTTCTATGCTCGGGTCGTGAGCGACCCCGACTGCCTGTTCTGCAAGATCGTGGCCGGTGACGTGCCCGCCGATCTCGTGCACGAGAGCGACACGACGGTCGCCTTCCGCGACCTCCAGCCCCAGGCGCCGACCCACGTGCTGGTGATCCCGCGCAGCCACTACGCCAACGCCGCCGACCTCGCCGCCGGCGAGCCGGAGACCGCCATCCACCTTTTCGACGCGGCGCGCGCGATCGCGGAGTCCGAGGGTCTCGGCGAGGGCTACCGCATGGTGTTCAACACCGGACCGGCCGCGCATCAGACGGTGTTCCACGCCCATCTGCACGTGCTCGGCGGCCGGTCGATGGGCTGGCCGCCGGGATGAACCTCCCCCGGGCTGCCGCCGCCGCGGCACTCGCGCTGGCGCTGACCGGTTGCGGCAGCGAGTCCGCACCAGAGGCGAGGACGCCGGCCTCATCCCCCGCGTCACCCTCTGCGTCCGGTACGACGGCAGCCGCGGCCGACGAGGCGCCGACCACGCCGAAGCCGGCCAAGCCGATCCCGCTGCGCAAGGGCGAGAAGCGTCAGGTGCTGCGGCTCGCGAAGCCCTACACGCCCTCACCACCCAGCGGCGTCGGGAGTGACGACTACCACTGCTTCCTGCTCGACCCGAAGCTCACGCATGACACCGCGATCACCGGCTACGACATCCGGCCGGACAACCTCGACGTGGTGCACCACGTGATCCTGTTCCGGGTCCCGCCGGACAAGGTCGACCAGGCCAAGAAGAAGGACGCCGAGACCCCGGGTGACGGCTGGACCTGCTTCGGCAACTCGGGCATCGACGAGCGCGACCCCGGACTCGACGACGCACCCTGGGTGGGTGCCTGGGCGCCCGGTGGGGGAGAACGGCGCTACGGCAGGGGGCTCGGCACCCCGTTGGCCAAGGGCTCGCGGATCGTCGCGCAGATCCACTACAACCTGCTCGAGGGCCACGCGCCCGACCAGAGCTCCGTGGTGCTGCGCGAGACCTTGCCCGGGCACCGCGTAACCACCCTGCACACGATGCTGCTCCCGGCGCCGGTCGAGCTGCCGTGCCGCCCGGATCACGACTCCTCACCACTCTGCGACCGCCCCGCCGCCGTCGCGGACGTGATCCAGCGCTTCGGTGTCGTCGGCAACACCGCGGACTTCCTGCACCTGCTGTGCGGGCCGATCGTCCCCGGCAACGAGCAGCACTGCGACCGGCCGATCAACCGGGCGATGACCGTGCGCGGCGTGGCCGGACACCAGCACCTGCTCGGCACGTCGATCAAGATCGAGGCCAACCCGGGCACGCCGCGGGCGCGGACGCTGCTCGACGTCCCGGTCTGGAACTTCGACGACCAGGGCAGCCGCCGGATCGCGCCGTACCGCCTCAAGCCGTCGGACACCGTGCGGGTGACCTGCCACCACGATCAGTCGCTCCGCGACCAGCAGCCGTCGTTCGAACAGCAGCGCGCCGATCGCTACGTGGTGTGGGGCGAGGGAAGCACCGACGAGATGTGCCTGGGCATCCTGCTCACCACCGACGGCTGATCCCGCGCCTGCGTCTCGCGAGCTCGACGCAGCGCTCAGACGTGCAACCAGTCCATGAGCCGCAGCAGCACCGGGACGCCGAACATCAGGAACAGCGCCACCCACGCCACCGCCCGGTGCCAGGGCTTGTTGGCGTTGAGCTGGGAGAAGAACGCGATCTCGGCGCCCTCGGGTGTGTTGCGGTCGAGCCCGATCCGGGCAGCGTCCGGAGTGCCGTAGTGACGGGGCACGCCGGCGGCGAAGTGGTCCTCTGAGTGGCCGGGGTCGCCCGACGGCGGCAGCCCGTGACCACGTTCGTAGTGCTCGTCGTCCATGCGTCCTCCTGCCCGGGTATCGCGCCCTCCCAGCATGCCGCACGCCCGGGTAGCGCAATCGTGATGACCCCCACGGGGGTGCTCCCGTAACATGAAGGGGCCTGACCACCACACCGAGAGGGCCCACACGGGCATCCATGACAGAGATCAGAACCGGGAGCCGCGCCGACGTGCCCACGACCTCCCACGTCGTGGTCGTCCCCAACAGCATCAACATGGTGTCCCTGCTCGGACCCGGTGACGCGCACCTCGGGCTGATCGAGAAGGCGTTCGACGCCGACGTCCACGTGCGGGGCAACCAGGTCACGCTCCGCGGCGAGCCGGCCGAGGTCGCGCTCGCGGAGCGCCTGATCGACGAGCTGGTGACGATCATCCGCACCGGCCAGGGCGTCACCGGCGAGACCGTCGAGCGCGCGATCGCGATGCTCCGCGCGGAGACGACCGAACGCCCGGCTGACGTGCTGAGCCTCAACATCCTCTCCAACCGCGGTCGGACGATCCGCCCGAAGACGCTGAACCAGAAGCGCTACGTCGACGCGATCGACAAGCACACGATCATCTTCGGCATCGGACCGGCAGGCACCGGCAAGACCTACCTCGCGATGGCCAAGGCCGTGCAGGCGCTCCAGGGCAAGCAGGTCAACCGGATCATCCTGAGCCGTCCGGCGGTGGAGGCGGGCGAGCGGCTCGGCTACCTGCCGGGCACGCTGAGCGAGAAGATCGACCCCTACCTCCGGCCCTTGTACGACGCACTGCACGACATGGTCGACCCCGAGTCGATCCCGAAGCTGCTGGCGTCGAACACGATCGAGGTGGCGCCGCTGGCGTTCCTCCGCGGGCGCTCCCTGAACGACGCGTTCATCATCCTCGACGAGGCGCAGAACACCTCGCCCGAGCAGATGAAGATGTTCCTGACGCGGCTCGGCTTCGGTTCCAAGATCGTGGTCACCGGTGACGTCACCCAGGTCGACCTCCCGGGTGGCATGCAGAGCGGCCTGCGCGTCGTGGAGGGCATTCTGGACGGCATCGAGGACGTCTCCTTCAACCGGCTCACCGCGCACGACGTGGTCCGGCACCGGCTGGTCGGCAAGATCGTCGCGGCGTACGACGAGTTCGACGCCCGGCGTGAGGGCGGTCCCCGCTCGACGACCGACCGTCGTCACGAGCGCTGACCCGGGGACCCGATGACTCACCCCACGAAGCCGCTCGCTTCGCTCACGCATCCGCGGGGACCTCGATGTCTGTCGAGGTGATCGACGAGTCCGGGCTCGCGATCGACGCCCGCCGCACCCAGCAGCTGGCGCGGTTCGTGATGGACCGGATGCGGGTCCACCCGCTGGCGGAGCTGTGCGTGAAGGCGGTCGACGAGGACACCATCTGCGAGCTCAACGAGAAGTGGATGGAGCAGGAGGGACCGACCGACGTGCTCGCCTTCCCGATGGACGAGCTCCGCCCGGGCGCGGTCAACGAGGAGCTCGAGGAGGGCGTGCTCGGCGACCTCGTGCTGTGCCCGGCGATCGCCGCCACGCAGGCCGAGACCGCCGGCCACAGCACGACCGACGAGATCGACCTGCTGACCGTCCACGGCATTCTGCACCTGCTGGGCTACGACCACGCCGAGCCGGAGGAGCACCGCGAGATGTTTGGGCTCCAGGCGCGCCTGCTCGCGGAGTGGCAGGGCGTCAGCCGCGGCCAGTCCCTGACCGCCGAGGAGCCGTGATCTCGCGGTGATCACCCCAGCGAGTCGCTCGCTGCGCTCCCGATTCCACAGGGACCCCGGGGGATGAGCGGGCAAAGTCCCGTGCTGCTGGTGGTCGTGATCGCCCTGGTCGTGGTCGCCGGACTGCTCAGCAGCGCCGAAGCCGCCCTGTCCACGTTCTCCCGTGCCCGCGCGGAGGAGCTCGCCGAGGCCGCCCGGCCGGGTGCCCGCCGGGTGCTCGCGGTGCTCGACGACCCGCCGCGCGTGCTCAACACGACGTTGTTCCTGCGACTCCTCGCCGAGATCTCGGCGATCGTGATCGCCACCGTGCTGGTGTTCGACACGCTCGGCCGTGCCCAGGGCACCACCTCGACCGTGCTGGTCGAGCGATGGGTGTCGGTGCTCGCGTCGATCGGCATCATGCTGGTGATCTCGTTCGTGGGCATCGGGGTCGCACCACGCACCCTGGGCCGGCAGCATGCGGAGGTCATCGCGCTGAACTCGGCCGGGGTCCTGCTCGGGCTCACCCGCGTGCTTGGTCCCGTGCCGCGGCTGCTGATCCTGGTCGGCAACGCGATCACGCCGGGCAAGGGCTTCAGCGAGGGACCGTTCGCGTCGGAGGCCGAGCTGCGCGAGCTGGTCGACCTGGCCCAGGCGTCCAGCCTGATCGAGCAGGGCGAGCAACGGATGATCCACTCCGTCTTCGAGCTCGGCGACACGATCGCGCGCGAGGTGATGGTGCCCCGCACCGACGTCGTCTACATCGAGCGCAACAAGACGCTGCGGCAGGCGATGTCGCTGTTCCTGCGCAGCGGCTACTCCCGGCTCCCGGTGATCGAGGACGACCTCGACGACATCATCGGGTTCGCCTACCTCAAGGACATCGCGCAGCGCGTCTTCGAGCGTCACGACGCGGAGAGCAGCGAGAGGGTGAGCTCGGTGATGCGGCCCGTGTACTACGTGCCCGACTCCAAGCCCGTCGACGACCTGCTGCGCGAGATGCAGGCCGCACAGCGCCACGTGGCCGTCGTCGTCGACGAGTACGGCGGCACCGCCGGCCTGGTCACGATCGAGGACATCCTCGAGGAGATCGTCGGGGAGATCGCCGACGAGCACGACCAGGCGGCGGTGGAGGTGCAGACCCTCGAGGACGGCTCGACGCGGGTGTCCTCGCGCTACCCGGTGGACGACCTCGACGAGATCTTCGGCATCCGGATCCATGACGACGAGGTCGACTCCGTCGGAGGCCTGATGGCCAAGCACCTCGGCAAGGTGCCGATCCCGGGCTCGGTGGTCGAGGCCCACGGGCTGCTGTTCGAGGCAGAGTCCGCGGCCGGCCGCCGCAATCGCATCGGCACCGTCCTGATCCGCCCGGTCGTCACGGTCACGGACCGCCCCGGACCCCGCAGCAGCGTGTCCGGGGGATCTCGTACCACCGGATCCGCTGACTCGGGCACGCGGCAGCGCTAGCGTGGCGCCGTGGTCCTCGACACGAACCAGACGGCCGGAACGGTCACTGACTTCCTCGACCGCCTCGCGGCCCGGAGCGCGACGCCGGCCGGCGGGTCCGTCGCCGCACTCTGCACCGCGCAGGCGGCGGCACTGGTCGCGATGGTGGCGCGCTACTGCGGCGCAGTCCCGCTGGTCGAGGCCGCCCAGGGGCTGGTCGCACGCGGTGTGCAGCTCGCGGCGGACGACGAGGAGTCCTTCGGGGCGGTGGCGGCCGCGTGGGAGCTGCCGCGCGACGACGCATCCCGGCGTACCGCCATCGACGCGGCCCTGCTCGGGGCCGCCGAGCCGCAGGCTCGGGTGGTCGAGACCGCCGTCGAGGTGCTGGTGCTGATCGACCGGCTGCGACCGTCCGCGAGGGCCGGGCTCGCGGCCGACCTCGTCGCCGCGGGTGAGGTGGCGAAGGCCGGCGCGGCGATCGCGCGGATGAACGTGGAGTCCAACCTGCGCACGCTGCCGGACTCCGACGAGCGCTCGGGGATGCTGCGCCGGATGGGCGTCGCGAGATGACCACGGGGAAGAGGGCCTGAATGCTGTCGGACATCGAGATCGCCAACGCCGCGGAGCTGCGCCCGATCCTGAGGGTGGCGCAGGAGGAGCTGGGGATCGAGGCCGAGCACCTCGTGCCCTACGGCCACGACAAGGCCAAGGTCGACCTCGGCTACGTGCACTCGTTGGACGATCGGCCGCTCGGCAAGCTGATCCTGATGACCGCACTGTCACCGACCCCGGCCGGCGAGGGCAAGACCACCACGACGGTGGGCCTGACCGACGCGCTGCACGGTCTGGGGCTGAAGGCGATGGCCTGCCTCAGGGAGCCGTCCATGGGCCCGGTGTTCGGCATGAAGGGCGGCGCAGCGGGTGGCGGCTACGCCCAGGTGGTGCCGATGACGGACATCAACCTGCACTTCACCGGTGACTTCACCGCGATCGCCGCGGCGAACAACCTGCTCGCGGCCCTGATCGACAACCACGTGCACCACGGCAACGCGCTGGACATCGACGTACGCTCGGTCGACTGGAAGCGCGTGGTCGACCTCAACGACCGGGCGCTCCGCGACGTGACGGTCGCGCTGGGCGGTCTCTCAAACGGCTACCCACGCCAGGACGGCTTCGACATCGTGGTCGCCTCGGAGCTGATGGCGATCTTCTGCCTGACCGAGTCGTGGGCCGACCTGAAGCGGCGTATCGGCGACATCGTGGTCGGCTACACGCGGTCGAAGAAGCCGGTGACCGCCCGCGAGCTCGGCGCCCACGGCGCGATGGCGGTGCTGCTACGGGACGCGCTCGCGCCAAACCTGGTGCAGACCCTCGAGCACGCGCCGGCGTTCGTGCACGGCGGTCCGTTCGCCAACATCGCCCACGGTTGCAGCTCGGTGGTCGCCACCCGGACCGCCCTGCGGTTGGCCGACTACGTGGTCACCGAGGCTGGCTTCGGGGCCGACCTCGGTGCCGAGAAGTTCGTCGACATCAAGTGCCGCAAGTCCGGCCTGCGCCCGGCCGCCGCGGTCGTGGTGGCCACGGTGCGGGCGCTCAAGTTCCACGGCGGCGTCGACGTACCGGACCTGGCCACGGAGGACCTCGGCGCCATCGAGCGCGGCATGGAGAACCTCGCCCGCCACCTCCGCAATGTCCGCGAGGTCTACGGGATCCCGTGCGTGGTCGCGCTCAACCGGTTCCCGGCCGACACCGACGAGGAGGTACGCCGCGTGGTCGAGCTTGTCGACGAGCTCGGCGTCCGGGCCTTCCCGGCCACCCACTTCACCGACGGCGGTGCCGGGGCGACCGACCTCGCGAAGGGCGTGCTCGACCTGCTCGAGGAGGCCGACGGGTCGACGTTCGCGTTCACCTACCCCGACGACGTGCCGCTGAAGGAGAAGGCCGAGACGCTCGCGCACCGGCTGTACGGCGCGTCCAGCGTCACATGGGACGGTCGGGCGAAGCGCCGACTCGACCGGCTCGAGGCCGACGGCTACGGCGGGCTGCCCATCTGCGTGGCGAAGACCCAGTACTCGTTCTCCACCGACGCCACCCTGCGCGGCGCACCGACCGGCCACGACCTGCATGTTCGCGAGGTCCGGCTCTCCGCCGGGGCGGGCTTCGTGGTCTTGGTCTGCGGCGACGTGATGACGATGCCTGGCCTGCCGGCGACCCCTGCCGCTGACCGGATCGACCTCCTCGACGACGGCACCATCGTCGGCCTGTCCTGACTCGCTGGCGCGGCCTGGGCCTCGCATCGACGTTGCCCCGTCGCCGGACGGAAATCTATCGCCGGCATCACAGCAGACGCGGACGTCTGTGTTGTCGTCTGGGGTGGTCATAGGGTTTCTGCGGCCTGAGTGTCGATTGGAGAGCGCCCCGCTCGTCATCCCGACGTCAGACCATCACCGAAAGGAGGCGTGGTGACCGACTACGTCGTCATGTTCCCCGCCGACAACGAGGCAGAGTGGGAGGCCGGCACCGAGGCCGATCACCAGGCCACCTTCGACACCGACCACGAATTCGCCCAACTGCTCAAGGCGCGTGGCGGCGCCGTGACCGGTGGCGCCGGGCTCGCCCACAGCAGCAGAGCGCGGACGATCAAGCGCGGACCGAAGTCGAACGCGCTGATCACCGAAGGACCCTTCGCGGAGACTGTCGAGCAGATGTCCGGCTTCTTCATCGTCACCTGCGACGACTACGACGCGCTGGCGGCGGCCGCACAAATCCTCACACAGGCTCACCCTGTAGTGGAGATCCGACCCGTCGAAGGGTCCTGACGCGACGAGTGAACTGGCCCCATCCGCTCCTGGCATGAGCGGAGGCAGCGACATGTCGGTGGTTACGTCCGACTGAAGATGACGCGCCCGTTGGGGATCGTCTTCATCTCGTACTTCGGTGAGTGGGCGTAGGAGTGGTGCCGGGGGCACAGCAGCCGTCCGTCGTCGATGTTCGTGTTGCCGCCGCGGCTCCAGGGGGTGTTGTGGTGGACGTGGCACATCGCGGCGGGCCATTCGCAGCCATTGGTGGTGCAGTGCTGGTCGCGGTGCCGGATCGCGATCCGCTGGTGCCGGTCGTAGAGCCGTCTGCGGCGGCCGAGGTCGAGGACCTCGGACTTCCCGCCGAGGACCATCGGGATGATCCCGGCCTCGCAGGCCAGCTTCCTGTCCTGGTCGGCGGTGACTGGTTCCCCGGTGTCCAAGAGGGCTGGGGTGTGGCTG
>Ga0207648_10003433_pt1 | contig 16628 bp, 13 predicted proteins | sample KBSMisM32_FD_184310 | JGI IMG/M metagenome (GOLD analysis project Ga0207648, IMG submission 184310) | Miscanthus rhizosphere microbial communities from Kellogg Biological Station, Michigan, USA - KBS Miscanthus M3-2 (SPAdes) (version 2) | ecosystem: Host-associated > Plants > Roots >...
GCGGACGCGCCAGCGTTCGACGAGACGCAGGCAGAGCACGGCGGCGAACGCCGCGAACGTCGCCAGGGCCGGATCGGTCAGGGCCAGCCGGTCGTAGACGAGGGCATAGGGGCAGGCCACGTAGAAGAGCCCGGCCACGAGACCCGTCCGCGCTCCCCCCAGCGCGCGGCCGAGCAGGATGGTGCCGGCGAGCGTGCCGGCGCCGAAGAGGACGGCGACGGCGCGGCTCGCCCAGAGATAGTGCTCGCGCGCCCAGGGGAAGAGCAGCGCGTTCGCGAAGATCTGCAGGCCCTTGCCGTATTGCCAGGGCTTCTCGATCTTCTGCCCCTGCGAGATCCAGATGGCCCAGCGGATGTGTCCCGTCTCGTCGAAGAAGATGGGCAGCACGCCGAGGGCGGCCAGCCGGGAGACCAGGTAGGCGATCAGGAGGGCCGCGGTGCAGAGGGAAGTGGAGGAAAGCCGGCGGGCCCCGATCACCGCGGGAGGGTAGCACGCGGCACGTTAGAATCCCTTCCTTCGCCGATGGCTCTCCCCGCGCGCGCACGCACCGCCTCCGCGCTCCTTCTCGCCCTGCTCGCCGCCGTCATGTTGTCCACCGTCCGGGACTACGGGATGACCGGCGACGAGGGGGTGCAGCACCGCTACGCGCGGCGCGTGCTTCACTGGTACGCCACCGCGGGCGCCGATCGCTCCGCCGTGGCCGAAGAAGACATTTCGATGTACGGCGCCTTCTTCGAGGGGCTGGCGGAAGCCGCGGCCAGCGTTTCGCCCCTCGATCCGTACGAGACACGTCATGTCGTGAACGTCCTCTTCGCCCTGGCCGCCTTCGCCGCCGCCTTGCGCATGGGCCGCCACCTGGGCGGGCCGGAGGCGGGCCTCCTGGCGCTCCTGCTGCTGGCGCTCACGCCGCCGTTCTACGGCCACGCCTTCAACAACCCGAAGGACATCCCGTTCGCAGGCGCCTTTGCCGTCGCGGTGGCCGTGATCCTGGTCGTGAGTGATCGCAGCCCGCGCCTGCGGAGGCGGGACGTGGTGGCCGCGGGCCTCGCCATCGGCATGGCGGCTGGCGTCCGCGTGGCCGGGATCGTCCTCTTCGGATTCGCCGCCCTGTTGTGGGGCGCGGTGGCCCTGGTGCGGGCGCGCGTGGACGGGGCGGAGCGGGCAAGCCTCGGGCGGGACGCGGCCCGGCTCGGGCTGTGCTGGCTGGCCGTGGTCGCCCTCGGCTGGACGGTGATGGTGCTGGCCTGGCCGTGGGCGCAGCTCGCGCCCATCCGCAACCCCCTGCGGGCGCTCGGCGCCTTCTCGCGGTTCTGGGAGACGATGGTCGTCTTCTACGACGGCGAATACGTGCCGAACGGTGCCGTCTCGCGGTTCTACATCCCGAGGTGGTTCGCCCTCACGCTGCCGGAGACGTACGGGATCGCGGCTGTGCTGGGAGGGCTGGGGCTCGTCGGGCTCGTCCGCCGGCGTGCCTGGCCGCTGCAGACGCGCCTCGCCATCGTCCAGTCCGCCTGGCTGGCCCTCGTGGCTCTCGGCCCCGTGGGATGGGTCGTCCTGAGGCACACGCCGCTCTACGACGGCCTCCGGCATTTCCTTTTCGTGGTGCCCCTCCTGGCCGTCCTGGGAGGCGTGTCCGCGGCCTCGTACCTTCGCCACCGCGGGCGGCGGCCCGACGGCCTCCTGGCGGCGGCCCTCCTGGCCGGGTCCGCCCTCCTGACGGTCTCCGACATGGTCGCCCTGCATCCCTACGAAGCGATCTACTTCAACCGCCTGGGCGCGGGCGGTCTGTCCCGGGCGGTGGACAGATACGACACCGACTACTGGTGCCTGACGTACAAAGAAGGCGCGGAGTGGCTGCTGGCGCGGTACGCGAAGTCCACCTGTCCCGAGAAGATCCGGGTGGCCGGGCACTCCATCCTGCTGCAGACTTCCTACTACCTGAAGAAGACGGAAGAGGGGCGGCGCCTCTTCATGCCCGTCTCGATGGACGACCGGCCGAACTTCGCGCTGGCCACCACGCGTTTCGGGGACCATCTTCGGACTCCTGGCCGCCTCGTCCACAGGGTGGAACGCCAGGGGGCGACGCTGCTGTACGTGTTCGAGGTCGAGCCCCCGGCCTGTGCGGCGGTGCCGTAGACGAAAAAAGGGCCGCCCGGTGAGGGCGGCCCTCGGGTCCCGCGCCGCGGTGTCCCCTCTATTGGAGCTCGGCCTTGTCGCCCGGCATGACCGCGTCGTTGCTGTTGATGATGCGCACGGTGGCAGTGCGCTCCCGCACGGCGACGACCACGGCTTCGCCGAGGACGATGCGCGGCGTGGGCACCGACGGATACATGACCTTGTAGACGACGAAGAGGCTGCCGGGCGTGATGCCGTTGGCGGTCCCGAGGTTGAGGATCACCAGCTGGCGGTCGCCCGCGATGGTGGCGTCGTCCTGCATGTCGACGACGGTCCCGACCACCTTGCCGCTCGGGGGAGTGAGGCGCGTCGGCCGGGCGTGCTCCGTGATCAGGGGCACCTGGACCTTCTCGAACGTCTTCAGGTAGTCCCCGAGGTGGATGTCCGCGCAGGCCTGCTCGACCACGACCGTTGCCGTGTTCTCCTGGACGAGGATCACGCGCACCCAGCCCGTGGTCTCGATCTTGAGCCCGATGCCGCGGCCGGTCTCCGGATGCTTGACCTCGTAGGCCGCGTGCTGGAGGGTGTAGACGTCTCCCGCCTTCACTCCGGCGTTGGTGCCCTTGTTGAGGTAGAGGATGTCCCGGTCGGCAAAGGCGATCTTCGTCGCCCCGTCTTCGGAGCCGATTACCTTGAGGCTATCGTCCTCATGGCCGTCCACGACGTAGGGGGCGCACTGGAGGGCCGTCTCCTCGATCGAGGGGATCAGGGCGGGGCCGGTGGGTCCGCCCGCGCCCGCTGTCCCTGCTCCCGCCGCCGACTCCGGCGTCTCTTCCGTGCCCACGCCCGTACCGCCCGCGCCGGGAGCCAGCACGTTCACGTCGGGGATGATCAGCACGTCGCCCGGGTAGATCCAGTGGGCGTCGGTGATGCAGCGGTTGCGATCCCAGATCTGCGGCCAGAGGTACGGGTTCCCGAGGAACCGCCGGGCGATGTCCCAGAGGGTGTCGCCCTTCACCACGACGTAATAGAGGGCGCCGTCCGGGACCGTATCCGGGCAGTGGTTCCGGGACCAGTGCGGGGGAAGGGTGGCCGGACCCTTGAGGAGACCGCCTTCGACGGCGGGGGCGGGCTGGTCCGCCGGAGCGGCCGGAGCCGCCGGCCGGGGCCTAGTGGCCGGAACCGGCGCGTCTGCCCGGGTCTCGGCACTGCCGAGAACCAGGGACAGTGCGGCCACACCGCACAGGATTCCCATACCCTTGCTCACAGCCAACCTCCTGGACGGCCCTTGAACGGCCCCGACCGTCCCCAAAACTCTCAGCGGGCGCCACTTCTTTTCGGCAACGACAGCCCTGGGAATGTCCGACTGTGACCCGGAATTTGGGGGGATGCTAACAGGAAAAGAGACGGCTCGTCAAGGGTTTTTTTGGAGTTTCTAAAGTGACACTTGAGCTTACGCGGGCGGGGATGGCAGCGGCGAGGGGGCGGCGGCGGGCGGCGCCTCGGGGGCGGCAACGGGCGGTGAGGGCGAGGCCGGCGCTGGCGGAGGAGCGGATGCGTCGGGAGGCGGCAGGGTGGAAGGGGCGGCCGGAGGTGGCGCCTCCTGCTCCCACTGTTCCATCAGGCTGCGCGCGGTGTCGGCTTGCGCGCTGTCAGGGAACTCTTCCAGCAAATGCCCGAGATGGGGAAGGGCCTCGGCCGTTCGGCCCTGGGCATGGAGACACTCGGCCATGTGCAGCAGGACCAGGTCGAGCTCGTCGAAATCGGGGTAGTCCTTGACGATGCCTTCGTATCGGGCCACGGCCGCGCGGCAGTACTGGCGGGTCTTCTGGTAGAAGTAGCCGGCCATGTATTCGGCGCGGGCGAGGTTCTGGCGGGACTCCTTGATGCGGCCTCGCGCTTTCTCGATGTAGGGGGAATCCGGGTAGAGGTCCAGGAGCCGCTCGTACTCCTCGAGCGCGTGAAGGGTCTGGGTCTGATCGCGATCCGGCCCGCTCTTCTGCCGGAAATAGCTCTCCGCCACCTGGAACTGGGCGTAGTCGCTCTTGGGATGGGACGGATAGAGGGTCAGGAACTCGCGGTAGGCGCCGATGGCCAGGATGTCGTTCGAGGTCCCGCCTTCCTCGATGTAGGTGTCGCCGAGGGCCAGACGGGCCGAGGGAGAGAACTGGCTCTGCGGGAAGGCGTCGATGATCCGCTTGAAGTGCTGCCGGGCGGACTCCCAGTCCTTCTTCGAAAGCGCCTTCTGGCCCGCCTCCCAGATGACCTGGTCCGAGTTGCTGGTCAAGGTGGCGATGTCGGGCGCGCCGTGCCCGCAGGCCGCGAGAGCCATCAACCCGGCCAGCATGCCGGCGCGCAAGACCTGTCTCATGCCTGACCCCGGATCCACTCCCACTCGCGCTCGAGTCCCTGTGCGAGCGCCACCGTGGAGCGGAAGCCCAGATCCCGCCGCGCGGCCGTGGTGTCTGCGAAGGTGTCCCGCATGTCCCCTTTCTGGACCTCGTCCCGTACGATCGTCAAGCGGCGTCCGGTCACGTCCTCGATCTGGCGAAGCACGTCGCTCAGGACCACCCGCTCGCCCCCTCCCACGTTGTAGACGCTCCCGGGCCGGCCGGAGTCGGCGGCGGCCCGCGTGGCGGCCACGATGTCGGAGACGAACGTGAAGTCGCGCGTCTGACCGCCGTCGCCGTAGAGGTGGATGGGCTCCGCGTCCCGGGCCGCCTTCAAGAAGCGATGGAACGCCATGTCCGGCCGCTGCCGTGGCCCGTAGACCGTGAAATAGCGCAGGCTCACGACGGGCACGCCGAAGTTGCGATGGTAGAGGACGCCCAGGTGCTCGGCGGCCAGCTTGCTGACTCCATACGGGGAGACGGGCTCGCAGCGGGCGTCTTCGCGCAGCGGCAGCGTGGGAGCATCGCCGTACACGGACGAGGACGAGGCGTAGACGACGCGCGGACCGTCCGCGGCCCGAGCCGCCTCGAGCAGCCGCTGGGTGGCCAGCACGTTGTGGTCCGTGTAGTGAGCGAACTCGCGGCCCCAGGAGGCGCGGACTCCCGCCTGCGCGGCGAGATGGAAGACCCGGTCCACGCCGTCGAGCAAAGGCCGGAGGTCCAGGTCCTGGAGACGGCCTTCGACGAGACGGAACTTGCCGTGGCTTCGGCTCTTCTCGAGGTTGCGCTCCTTCGTCGGACGCGGGTAGTAGTCCGTGAAGGCGTCCACTCCCGTGACCTCGTGGCCGTCGGCCAGGAGCGACTCGGTCAGGTGCGACCCGATGAACCCGGCGGCCCCGGTGACGACCACCTTCACGCCAGGCTCCGGCGCAGGGCCTCGGGGATGCGGCGCGGGCGTCCGGTCGCGTCCACGGTCGCGTGCTCGGTGGTGCCCGTGGCCAGCGGTCCCTGCGTCCCTTCGCGGCGCACCTCGTAGGCGAAGCCCACGCGCGCGCCGCCGACGGTGGTGACCTCGGTGCGCACTTCGAGGAGGTCGTCATACAGGACGGGCTTGAGGTAGCGCGCCGTCGCCTCGATCACGGGCAGGCGCAGGCCGTCCGCCTCCAGCTCGCGATACGTCATGCCCGTCTGGCGGAGGAGGTCCGTGCGGCCGACCTCGAACCAGGCGAAGTATTCCGCGTGGTGAGCGACGCCCATCTGGTCCGTCTCCGCGTAGCGCACGCGGATGCTGGAGAGGGAGACGCGCGGGCTCATCGCGCCGCCTCCAGGAGCCGGCGCGCCGCCGCTTCCGGATCGCCCTTGCCGAAGACGGCGGAGCCCGCCACCAGGACTTCCGCCCCCGCCTCGACCAGCGCGCGGATGTTGCCCGCATCCACGCCGCCGTCCACCTCGATCTGCGTCTTGAGGCCTCGGTCCTGGATGACGCGGCGCAGGCGGCGGATCTTGTCGAGGGCTCCCGGGATGAACTTCTGCCCGCCGAAGCCGGGGTTCACGGACATGACGAGCACGTAGTCGAGCTCGGGAAGGATCTCGTCGAGCGCCGCCAGGGGCGTGGCGGGGTTGAGGGCCACCCCCGCCCGGACCCCCCGCTCGCGCAGGAACGCCACCTGGCGCTCCAGGTGCGGCACCGCTTCCTGGTGCAGGGAGATCCAGGCCGCCCCCGCGTCCACGAAGGCCTGCAGGTACCGGTCCGCGTTCTCGATCATCAGGTGGACGTCGAGGGGAAGCGGCGTGGCCTTGTGGAGGGACGCCACGATGGGAGGGCCGAGCGTGATGTTGGGGACGAAATGACCGTCCATGACGTCGACGTGCACGAGGGTCGCCCCTCCGCGGGCGGCGGCTGCGACCTCTTCGGCGAGGCGCGCGAAGTCGGACGAAAGGATCGACGGGGCGAGGATCATGGGCCGCTCTGGCTCACGTCGAGGCTGATCGCGGTCTGGGGATTCACGCGGTAGCCCGAGAGCGGCGCCTGGCGCAGCACGAGCCCGGCCGGAGCGCCGGGGTACGCCCGGTAGCGAACCTCCGTCACCTTCAGCCCGGCGGCGCGCAGGGTCTCGAGCACGGTGAGGGCGGGCCGGCCGATGAGGTCCGGCATGACGTATTCGCGGTTTCCGGGTCCGCGGCTCACGAGGAGGGACGCGCCCTCGGCGGCCAGGGTGTCCGTCTCGCCCGTGGGTGGGTGCTGCTGCAGGATCGTGCCTTCCTCCGCGCCGTCGTTCACTTCGATCACCCGGCCGACCGGGACCTGCGCCTGCTCCAGGAGCAGGCGTCCCGAGCGGACGCTCTCACCTTCCACCGCGGGGACGGTCAGCCGCCGCGGCCCCAGGCTCACCCATACCCGGACGCTGCGCTGCCGTTTGATTCCGGCGCCCGCCGCGGGTTCCTGCTCGACGATCAAGTCCCGGCCCAGCTTCGGGTCGTTCCGCCGCCCCTCCACCCTGAGTACGAGACGGCGCCGGGCGGCCAGCGCACCGGCCTCCGGCAACGGCTTGCCGACGAGGGAGGGAACCACGACCTCCTGAGTCCTCAGCACGACCCGCATCGTGGTGAGGGCGCTCAGGCCGGCGGTGACCACGAGGGCCGCCGCGAGCAGGCCGTACTTCAAAAGGGCGATGGCGAAGCGCTTGATGCTCAAGCTCGTGTCTTAAGGTCCGCTCCGCCCCGCGCGGACGAAATCGAAGCCTACCACAGAGAGCGCTCAGCGCCTCATCTTGACCAGGGCGGCGGCGAAGAACCCGTCGCCCCCGTCCCTTTCGGGGCGCGTGCGCAGGAACCGTCCGTCGCGCAGCGCGTCCGCCCACGCGGGGGTGACGGCGAGGGTGAACTCCGGGTGTGCTTCCAGGAACGGATCCACGACCTGCTCGTTCTCCTCCGGCTCGAGGCTGCAGGTCGCGTAGACGAGCGTGCCGCCCGCCGCGACCAGCGGGGCGACGCCATCGAGCAGCTCGCGCTGGCGGCGGGCGTGACCGGCGAGATCGGCGGCGCGCGCGCGCCACCGGATGTCCGGATGGCGGCCAAGGGTGCCGAGCCCGCTGCAGGGAGCATCGAGCAGCACGCCCTCCACCGGCCGCGCCAGTGGAGGCCGGCGGGCGTCCGCGGCCAGCACGCGCACGTTCGCGGCGCCCCATCGACTGACAAGGGCGGCCATGGTCGTCACGCGCACGGGCGCGATGTCCGCCGCGATCACGTGCGTCTGCGGCCCGAGGTCGGCGAGGAGAGTGGACTTGCCCCCGGGCGCGGCGCACGCGTCGTAGACCCAGCCGCCGGGCCGGGCCGCGAGGTGCGCGATCATCTGCGAGCCCTGGTCCTGGGCGTAGACGACTCCCTCCGCCGCCAGGCGCCCCAGGCTGCCTTCGCGCAGGCGCCACGTCCCGGGGACAGCCATGGGATCAGCCGCGATCCCCTCGCGCGAAAGCCGCGCCTCGGCGTCGGGGAGGCGTGGGTTGATGCGGAAGACGACGGGCGGCGTCTCCAGCAGCGCCGCCGCGCGTGCCCGCGCCGTGTCCGCTCCCAGCCTCTTGACCCATCGCTCGGCCAGCCAGCGTGGGAGCGAGCCCGCGGTGGTCAGCCAGCCAATGGGATCCGCGTCCGGATCCGGCGGGGGCGGCGCCCCGTCGCGGGCGAGCCGGCGCAGGACCGCATTGACGAGCCCCGTGGCGCGCGGCGCCACCTCCCGCGCCAGCTCGACCGACTCGGAGACGGCGGCCCGATCGGGGACACGCAGGTGCAGGACCTGATGGGCGCCCAGCCGCAGGATCGTGAGGACGGCCGGGTCGATGCGGCCGAGCGGACGGTCGAGGGAGGCGGCCAGGGCGTGGTCCAGCGATCCGCGATGGCGCAGTGTTCCCAATACGAGCTCGTGGAGGAAGGCGCGATCGCGCGGCGACAAGGCCTCGACGTCGGGCCGGGCCAGCCGCTGGGCGAGCCGCGTGCCTCCCCGCTCGGCGTCGGTCAGGACCTGGAAGGCGAGCCGGCGGGAGGAGGTGGCCACGACTCCGTCAGACGAGACGCGCGCCGGGCGCGAGGCGCGCCCCCGCGGCGAAGGCGGCCGCGGACATGGGGCGGCGGCTCTCGGGCTGCACGTCGAGGAGGCGCAGGCGCGTGCCTTCGCCCGCGGCCACTACGAGGCCCTCCCGATCGACGGCGAGCACGGTGCCGGGCGGCGCATCGGTGGCGGTCGTCGTCGGCTCGACGCGCGCCCGCAGGATCTTCAGATCGGCGCCAGCCGCCGTCGTCACCGTACCTGGCCACGGGAGGAGGCCGCGGACACGTTGCGCGATCTCTTCCGCCCCCCGCGTCCAATCGATCCGTCCGTCCTCCTTCTTGAGGATCGGCGCGAGGGTGGCGTGCGCGTGGTCCTGGGGCTTCGGTTGGAGGGTCCCGCGCTCCAGCCCCTCCAGCGTCTCCAGCAGGACTTCCGCCCCCAACGGCCCCAGCCGCGCCTCCAGCTCCGGCGCCGTCTCCTCGGGGCCGATCGGAGTCGCGCGCGCGAGCAGGGTGGGTCCGGTGTCGAGGCCCTCGTCGATCAGCATGGTCGTGACGCCCGTCTCGCGCTCGCCGTTCACGACCGCCCAATGGATCGGCGCCGCCCCCCGGTACCGCGGCAGCAGCGAGGAATGCACGTTGACCGTGCCCAGGCGGGGGATGTCGATCACGGCACGGGGAAGGATCTGTCCGTAGGCCACCACGACCTGCACGTCGGGGCGGAGGGCGCGCAGCTCGTCGATCGCCGCCGGCTCCTTGATGCGCCGCGGCTGGAGCACGGGAACGCCCCGCTGCTCGGCCAGCACCTTGGCCGGCGTCGCGGCCAGCGCGCGCCCTCGCCCCTTCTCGCGGTCGGGCTGGGTCACGACCGCCGCGACGTCGTGCCCCGCGTCGAGCAGGGCGGCCAGAGAGGGGACGGCGAAGGCGCCGCTGCCGAGGAAGACGACTCGCACCGTCTTTCCCTCACTCCTCCCAGTCGTCGGTACGCGCCTTCTTGCGGAGCTTGCGCTTCATGAGGTCCCGCTTGAGCGGAGTCAGGCGATCGACGAAGAGCAGGCCGTCGATGTGGTCGATCTCGTGGCAGAAGGCCCGGGCCAGGAGCTCCGTCCCTTCGTAGGTCCGCTCCTTGCCGTCGGGGTCGAGGCCCTTCACCACGACGCGCGCCGGACGCACGGGCGAGCCCCCGAAGCCGGGCACGGAGAGACAGCCCTCGTCGTGCCGCTGCTCGCCCTCACGGATCACGAACTCGGGGTTGATCAGCTTGATGAGCTGGCCCGGCTCTTCGCCGACGGACAGGTCCACGATGATCACGCGCAGGGGCACCGCGATCTGGGGCGCGGCCAGGCCGATGCCCGGGGCCGCGTACATCGTCTCCACCATGTCGTCGAGCAGCTTGTGGATGGTGCCGTCGATCTCCTTGACCGTCTCGGAGGGCTTGTGCAGGCCGGGGTGGCCGTATTTCACGATGGGTCGAACTGCCATGATCCTCCAGGGCGCGTGCCCGCTCCGACTTTCATACTACAGGGGGCGGCGCGATGGCCGCGATCAGGCCGGACGCGGCCGGCGGGAGAGCAGCTCGCGCCAGAGGCGGCGCGTGCCCTCGACGTGCTCGAGCAGCTCGGTCAGGCTGTCGCCGCCGAACTTCTCGAGCAGCGCGTCCGCGAGGACCCAGGCCACCATGGCCTCGCCGACCACGCCCGCGGCAGGGACCACGCAGGTGTCGCTGCGCTCCACCGACGCCATCTGCGGCTCCTTCGTGCGCAGGTCCACCGAGCGCAGCGGAATGAGCAGGGTCGGGATGGGCTTGACCACCGCCTGCGCGCGCAGCTCCTCGCCGTTCGTGATGCCGCCCTCCAGTCCCCCCGCGCGGTTGCTGGGCCGGTGCAGGCCCTTGTCGTCGTCGAACAGGATCTCGTCGTGGAACGCGGAGCCCGGAGTATCGCCGCCGCGAAAGCCGGCGCCCAACGCGACCGCCTTCACGGCATGGATCGACATCAGCGCCTGGGCGAGGCGGCCGTCCAGGCGGCGGTCCCAGTGCGCGAAGGTGCCGAGGCCCGGAGGCACGCCGCGCACCACGACTTCGAACACTCCGCCGATGGTGTCGCCCGCCTTCTTGGCCTTGTCGATCTGCGCGATCATCGCGGTGGCCGCCTCCGGCTCCACGCAGCGCACGGGGCTCTCCTCGACCGCGGCCAGGCCCTCGAACGGAATCGACTCGACAGAGATGGCCGCGGCCCCGATCCGCAACACGTGGCTGCGCACCTCGATCCCCGCGGCGGCGAGGACCACCTTGGCCAGCGCGCCCGCGGCCACGCGGGCCGTGGTCTCGCGCGCGGAGGCGCGCTCGAGGACCTCGCGCAGGTCGTCCGTGAGGTACTTGAGCGCTCCCGACAGGTCGGCATGGCCGGGACGCGGGTGCTTCAGGACCCGCCGCTTCTTGGCCTCCGGCGGCTGGGGGTCGGGGGACATCACGTCCGCCCAGTTCGCGTGGTCCTTGTTGCGGATGAGCAGCGAAACCGGGCTGCCCAGCGTCTTGCCGTGGCGGATCCCGGAGAGGACCTCCACGGAATCGCTCTCGATCTTCATGCGGCCGCCGCGGCCGTAGCCGCCCTGGCGGCGCTTCAGGTCCGCATCGATGGCCGCCCGGTTCACGGTGAGGCCGGCGGGCAGGCCTTCGACGATCACAGTGAGCGCGGGTCCGTGGGATTCGCCGGCGGTGAGGAAGCGCAAGCCCCGGAATATACCACCCGCTCGCTGTGACACTCGGCCGAACTGTGACAGGCGGCGATCCGCTTCTTGCGCGCTGCACGTACGCTCCGCCACCTTCCGACATTGAACAGGAGGAATGCGGTGAGCGAGACGACCCCGGAGCGCCCGGCCGTGCTCGGCCGGCGCGGAGAAGCGGAGTGCGCGCGGGCACGGACGTCCCTGGCCGAAGGACGTCACGCGGACGCGCTGGCGGCCGTGAGGCGGGCGCGTCGTCTCCGGCCCGCCCAGGAGGCGCCGGCCCTCGCCCTGGCCGAGGCGGACGCGCTGCTGGGTCTCCTCCGCTACCGCGAGGCGGTCGTGGTGGCCACGCGCGCGCTGCAGCGCCGCCTGGCTCACGACGACGTGGAGGCCCGGCTGCGGGTCCTGCGCGGCCACGGCCTCTGGCTCACGGGCCCGGCCAGCCGGGCCTATGGCGAGGTGCGCAAGGCCGCCCAGCAGGCCAAGGCGCCGCTCACGCGCGCCCGCGTCCTGGAACAGCAGGGTCTCTTCGCCTGGAAGTCGAACGACCGAGAGGCCGCCCTCGCCCATCTGGCCCAGGCCGAGGAGATCTACCGGGCCTCGGACTTCCCGCTCGGCACCCTGCGCGTCCTCGAGAAGCGCGCGACCGTCCTGCGCGGAGAAGGACGGCTGGAGGAGGCGCTGGCCGTCCAGGAACGCCGCGTCGAGGTAGCGGAGGGGCTGGGTCGCTCGGACGTCCTCGCCCTCGCGCGGAGTGGGCGAGCCGGCCTCCTGGCCGCTCTCGGCCGGTGGGAGGAGGCCCGGAGCGAATACGACGCGTCGGCCGCGCTCTTCCGCGAGAAGGGCGACGCCCGGGAGTTCACGGTCGCGGAGGCGGGCCGCGCGTCCACGGACGTGGCCACCGGCGATCTGGGCCGGGCGCGGGCGGCCCTGGAGCGCGCGCGCGACCTTCACGCCGACCGGGGCAACACGCGTTCCCTGGCGGAGACGCTCCTGCGCGTGTCGGACGTCCACCTCGCGTCCGGCGAGCCCGCGGCGGCCGAACGCATCGCGGTGGAAGGCCTCGGTCTCTATCGCCTGCTGCAGGACGCCGAAGGCGAATGCCGGAGCCGCGTGCGCCGCGTGCACGCGCTGGTGACGCTGCGCCGGTTCACGGAAGCGGTGCGCGAAGGCCGCCGCGCCGTCCGGGCCGCGTCGTCGAGCCGGGACGACCTCGCGGCCTTCGCCCTCCTCGCGCTCGGGCGCGCCCTGTTGCGCGTCGACCGGCGCGAAGCGGGCGCGGTCTTCGAGCGGGCGCGCGGCGTGGCGCAAGGCCGGCCGGGTTACGTCCAGGTCGCCGACCTCGGGATCGCGGGCGCACGCGGCGTCGACCCCGACGGGCACGAGGTGCGGCAGGCGCTGGCCGGGCTGGAGGCGTGGGGTGACCGCCGCGTGCTGGCCTACGCCCTCGCAGACGTGCGCGAGATCCTCGGACGCCGCGCCGCCGGCCTCGTGGCCGAAGGCGTGCTCGCCGCCCTTCCCCGTGTGCCCGTGCTCTCGGCGGCGGTGGACGCGGCGGCGGCCGTCGTGAGCGAGCCGGCTCCGGTGGCGCGCTGGGCGGCGGTGATGCGCGCGCTCGGCTCCGTTCTTCCGTGGTGGCGGGCGGTGCTCGTCGCCGACTCCGCCTGGGAGCTGCGGCGGGACAGCGCGGAGCCGCGTCCGCTCGCCGACGACGACGTGGCCCGGTCGGTTGCGCGCGAGTCGACGGGTCCGCGTGTGGTCGACGTCGCGCGGGAGGAGTGGGAACGGGAGCCGAGCCGCGTCCTGCACGGGCTCGCAGGCGCGCTCCTGGCCCCGATGGCGGCGGGGGCGGCCGTCTATCTCGATTTCCGTGCCGCGGACGGCCCGCCCCCGGACGAGACGGGTCTGGCCCTGCTCGCGGAGTTCGTGCGCCTGCTCGGCTTGCGCCCGGTCGAGCTGCTGGCCGCGGAGGACGCGGCCGTGATCGACGACGTCCCCGGGATCATCGGGCGATGCCCGGCCATGCGCGAGACCTTGAGGACCATGGCGCGCGTGGCCCCCTCCGACCTCGTCGTCCACGTGACGGGCGAGACGGGCACGGGCAAGGAGCGCGTCGCGGAGGCGCTGCACGCCCGGTCCGGCCGGCCGGGCCGGTTCGTGGCCGTGAACGCGTCGTCGCTGAGCGACGAGCTGTTCGAGTCCGAGCTGTTCGGCCATGTCCGGGGCGCCTTCACGGGCGCGGTGGCCGATCGCGAAGGGCACGTCGCCGCGGCCGAGCGCGGGACCCTCTTCCTCGACGAGGTGGCCGATCTCTCCGGGCGCGCACAGGCCAAGCTCCTCCGGTTCGTGGAGACGCGGGAGTACGCGCGCGTGGGCGAGACGCGCCTGCGGAAGGCCGACGTGAGGCTGGTGACCGCGGCCAACACGCCCCTCGAGTCTCGCCTGCGACCCGATCTCATCTTCCGGCTCAAGGACGTCGTGCTCGCGCTGCCTCCGCTGAGGACCCGCGGCGACGACCTGTGGCGCCTGGTGCGCGCGTTCCTGCGCCAGTACGCGCCCGCGGGCCGGCCCGAGCCGATCGTGTCCGCGGCCGCGCGGCGCCAGCTGGAGAGCGCCTCCTGGCCGGGGAACGTGCGCGAGCTGCAACGGGAAATCCATCGCGCCGTCGTGCTGTGTGGTGGCGCCGTCATCGGTCCGGAGCACCTGTCGCTGCGCGCCGACGCCGCACGGTCCGCCTCCCGTTCGCTGCAGGACGCGGTGCGCGCGTGCGAGCGTCAACACATCGCGGAGGTCCTGGGCGAACACGGAGGCAATCGGGCGCGGGCGGCCGTCGCCCTCGGCCTGACGCGGCAGGGGCTGGTGGCCAAGATCGCGCGGCTGGGGATCGGGTGAGGCTTCACCACTCCGGGGCGTGATCGAGGAAGTCCCTCAGCTCGGGAGAGGTGGCGGACAGGGGGGGCAGGTACTCCGCGACCAGGGTGCGACGCCACCAGCCGCGCTCGCCGGGCGCGGTGAGCTGGTAGCGATAGAGCCGGCCTCGTATCCAGCGCGGAGGCCGATCTTCGAAGGCGCCGGGCGCGAGCAGCGCGCGCGCGGCGTGGTCCCCGGCCAGGAGCTGGGCCACGAGCTGAACGACCCATCGCGGCGTGCCCGCGCCCGGCATCGCCGCGAACCACATCTGCCAGTCCAGGCGGTAGTGATACGGCGAGACCCAGCACGGCCGGCGCGTCGGGTCACTCGGCTTGCACTTGAATTCGTATTCGGTCCAGCGCGCGGCCTCGGGCTGTGCGTCCTCCGTCCCCTCGAGGACGATCTCGAACCGCTCGCGCCCGACGCTCCCGAAGGCGCCGTAGGTGTTCACGAGCTCGAAGGGATCGAACGAGGTGTTCATCACCTGCCGAGGCGACAGCATGTTGGCCACCGGGTTGAGGCTCAGGAGCCCGATCACGAGGGCGAGCGCGTAGGTCGCGAGCGCGCGCGCCTTGCTCTCCTTGGCGTCCTTCGTGCGCGCCTCGATCCAGGTACGGGCGCGGACCGGGAGGAAGCGGCCGAGCAGCCCGTCGTCGAAGCAGGCCACGGCGATGGCGAGGGTCAGCCAGTTCAGGAACGACAGGTTGCCGCTCAGGATCAGCAGCACCTGGAATACGGCGATCAGCGCTCCCGCGACGTGACGCGCGCGGCGCGGACCGAAGACGAAGAAGGGCGCGATCAGCTCCACGACGTGGTTGAAGAGGACCTCGAGACGGTGGAACCACACCGGCAGGTGGTGGAAGTACCAGGACAGCGGGTTCGGCACGGGCTGGGTCTCGTAATGGAAGACCATGCAAGTGAGGTCGCGCCAGCAGGGATCGCCGCGGAGCTTGATGAGGCCGGCCCCGAGCATCAGGCGGAAGAGGAGCCAGCGCAGCAGGACGATCACGACGGGAGACGGGGGCGTACGGCGCTCGAATGGTCCGGGGCGCAGCAGAGGCGCGAGGAAGATGGCGAGGAACCCCGTCTCCAGGAGCAGGATCTCCCAGCCGTAGCCGTAGAACGTGCGCCCGGCATGGACGTACGACAGGTAGAGCAGCCAGAGCGAAAAGAGAAGCGGAACGTTCGCCAGCCCTCCCAGCAGGAGCAGGGCGAGCACGAGGCCGACGTACCCACCGGCCCGGAAGGCGGCGTCGGACGGATCGAAGAGGAACAAGGTGGGGAAGCGGAGGAATGTGAAGAGGCCGTTCCCCTGGGTCTCGGTGATGCCGTCGAGCACCTCGCGCGCGGGCAGGAGGCCCTGGCTGCCGAGCAGAGGCTGCCACTGGTGGACGACGATCAGGAACGCGACGGCGTAGATGAGGCCGAGCAGCCGGAAGAAGATCGCACGAGTGAGCCAGTAGGAAGAGGAACCGCTGCCAATCGCGCGTTCAGCTGCAAGCCAGGTCACGTTTACCAGGGCTTGTCAGCTGCAACGCGCATGGGCGGGTACCGAGGAACTTACTCGACCGGCTCGCCCTCCGAGACCAGCTCGGCGTGCAGGCCGCGGACGGCCTCGGGCACCTTGGCCTCTTCGACGAGCAGGCTGATCCGGAAGCTGGAGGTCGAGACGCCCAGGACGGTCGCGCCCTGCTTCGACAGGACGTCGAAGGCGCGGCGCAGGTTCTGGAAGCTCGCATTGATGCCGGCGCCGATGGCGGAGACCGCGCCCAGGCCGTCCCGCAGATGAACGCGGCCCGCGAAGGTGCCTTCGAGATCGCGTCGCAGGGCGGGGAAGTCGTGCAGGTTCTCGGTGGAGAGGACGAGGGAGCCGGAGCCGCCGCGCCCGGGCCAGTCCTGGAAGAGGAGCTGCTTGCCCCCGACCTGCCGCCCGTCGAGGTGCTCGAGCACCTTGAAGAGGAGCGACGGTCCGTCGTCGGCGGTGGTCAGGGCGATGAGACCCGTCTCGCTGGCCACGCCCACCACGCGTCCGGGCGAGCGCGGCGGCGACTTGCGCACCACCGTCTCCTTGCCCCCGCGCGTGGCGCGCGCGTAGATCGCGATGCCCTTCTCCTTGGCGAACTCCACCGCCTGCGCGTTCAGGACCTTCGCCCCCGACTCCGCCAGCTCCTGCATCTCCTCGTAGCTGAGCTCGGCCAGCCGTCGCGCGCCGGGCACGACGCGCGGGTCCGCGGTGTACACGCCCTCCACGTCCGAGTAGATCTCGCAGTCCGCCTCCAGGGCGGCGGCGAGGGCGACCGCGGTGGTGTCGGATCCGCCGCGTCCGAGCGTGGTGATGTCGCGGCGGTAGGACACGCCCTGGTAGCCGGCCACGATCACGACCTTGCCCTGGGCCAGCTCGTCCTGAACACGGAACGGCCGGACCTCGACGATGCGCGCGTT
>Ga0207648_10003436_pt1 | contig 16621 bp, 17 predicted proteins | sample KBSMisM32_FD_184310 | JGI IMG/M metagenome (GOLD analysis project Ga0207648, IMG submission 184310) | Miscanthus rhizosphere microbial communities from Kellogg Biological Station, Michigan, USA - KBS Miscanthus M3-2 (SPAdes) (version 2) | ecosystem: Host-associated > Plants > Roots >...
CGGTCAGGTCGACGACGTCGAGCCACCGCAATTCGCCGACACCGAGGCCACGTGGTGGTCGGTTTGACCTTGGGGTTCCGGTGTGCCTGAGAATGCTCAAGGGGCCTGGCGCGGCTTGAGATGTCCGCGCTGCAACGGTGCTGCATACCGCATCAGGCGCCGTCTGATCGATCGGATCGTCAGCCTGCTGACGCCGATCCACCGATACCACTGCGCGAACTACTGCGGATGGGAGGGCAATTTGCGCGAGGTGCGTGTTGTCGCTGGGTCTCCATCCGACCCGATGCGCACGAAATCTTGATGCGAAGATCGTCAGCGCGCACCGTGTCGTCGCTTGTCAGTTGATCGCCCGCGGCTTGCCCAGGGTTGCGTCGCGGGTCCCTTCATCGCTCAGGCTCGGCGACTCGAATTCGAGCGTCATCACGTCGGCCAGCTTGACGCGCGAGCCGGGACGAATGGGCAGTTCCTGGTCACGGTGCATCGTCGTGCCATCGACCTCGGTCGATTGGCTGGTCAAGGCCTTCAGCAGATATCCGTCGGGGTGAGCGCGCAGCTCGAAGTGACGCCGGCTCACTTGCCTGGCCGCCAATGCGTCGGGCAGGCCGAGCGCCACATCATGGGCGGCCGTCCGATCGACCTGCTCGCCGCGGCCGAAGCACACCGTGTCTTGCGTTGGCAGCGCGATGCGCTCGCCCGATTCCCGAATCACGACGTGGCTCGGAAAGCGCACCGGATCGCGCCACAGCAGCGCCATCAACTCGACGCTGCGCGCAATGCCTTTCAGGTTCACCTGCCCGAGCGGCCGGCACAGATGGCGCAGCTCCAGACTCAGCTCCTGGAACAGATCGCGTGAGAGCCGGACCTCGCTCGCCCGCGCAGTCGCCACCAGCCGCGCGCACAGGTTGACGGCCTCGCCGGTGACTTGCACGCCATCGGTGAGCACGTGGCCCCAGTGCAAGCCGACGCGGACGCTGAGCTGGTGCGGGCGCGGCCGGTTCACGTTTTCGCGCGTGATGCGGTTTTGCAGCGCCACCATCGCCCGCACCGCTGCGCCCGCCGACGTAAAGCAGGCAAACGCGCCATCGCCTGCGGTGTCGACAATGCGCCCGAGGTCGGCCCCGGTGTCGGTGGCCATGCTCTGTTCGAGCAGGTCGTAGTGCAGATGCTGCAACCGTTGGCCGGCTTCGTCGCCGAAGTGGGTGAAGTAGCTGCTCGATTCGACGATGTCGGTGAAGGCCAGGGCCGCCGGCCGCTCGAATCGGCGCGCCAATGCCTGCGACAGCTGGGTCTGCAGACGGATGATTTCCGTCATCGTCATGCGGGAGGTGTCAAAGGTGGGGGTCATGAAACGGGCTTTCGCGCGAAGTGGCTGACCTCAAGTTGCGACCGGGCTTTGAAAGCCCGGCTGCAGATCTGAAGTCGACGCAGCCTTTCGGGGAGATTTCGCTGCGCACTTCCCTGCGCGCGACCGCGTCACCCACCGAGCACTCTACCGACCCCCTATCGCGGCGGTCTGTGCGGCAGCACTCCATGCATTCGGCAGCGTCTGTTGACGCACAGACGCGCGTGCCCTGCGAACCCAGACTTGCAGGCGTGGCACGCAAGGAGCCCCCATGACCAAGACACACCGCACGAAGGCGAACGAGCGTCTGCATGCACCCGCCGCTGCAACGACCCCGCTGGATCCAAGCCGAGCATCGGGCGCGTCGTTCGAGCGTGAGCGCCAAATGGTCGACTTCAGCATCGGCTACGACGGCCTGCACTACGGGTACAACGGATACCGGTACGATCGGCTGGCCGATGCCGTTGCCTATGCGCGGTTGATGCGCTCGCGTCCGATGCAGGAAGAGGCCGGTGGCCGATTCGGTGCCCTCAGGGCGCCCGCCCCACCCACCGACACACAACGATCCCTCATGGCTTCGCTGGACATCGACTTCCGAGATGGCGCGTACCGATTCCGAGAGTTTCGGTATGACGGTTTGATGGATGCGGTGAACTACGCAAAGTTGACGCGTCAGCGGCAAGACAAGGATTGAGCGAAGGCATCGGCACCGTCGCCTGGCACGATGGCGACGCCTGACTCACGCCGTCAATGGTGCGATGGTCTTGAGGGGAGGCACCGTACCGCCCGCTGGTGTCCTTCGCATCGCTGATGCTTCAACGCTCATGCCGAGGGCTTGCCGACGCACGCAGGTAGGACCGCCTCAGCCACTGCGGGCGCTGCGCCGGCAGCACCGATCGCTTGCGCATCGCTTCCAGCTCGCGAAAGATCTCGATCACGAATTCCATGAACAGGCGCACCCGCGCGACCCGGCGCACACTCGGTCGATACAGCAGGTTGACCGGAGGCGCCTCAGGCGACTCCCAGTCGGCCAGCGCCTGCACCAGGCGCCCCGAGGCGATGTCGTCGCGGTTGGTCCAGTCGAGGATGTAGGCCACGCCTTCTCCGGCGCGCGCGAGTTCGAGCACCATGTCGCGGTGCGCGTTGCTGGTGGTGAGCCAGCCTCGGGCCTGCACCGACACCTTTTCGTCGCCGCGCGCGAACGTCCACAGGTCCATGACCGTGCCGTCGACGCTGCGGATCGGCAGGCAGGTGTGTTGCGCCAGCTCACTCGGATGGCGGGGCACGCCGTGCGCGGCCCAGTACGCAGGCGAGGCGACCACGATGGTGCGTGACGATGCGATCTGCCGCAGCACGAGGTCGCTCACCTGCGGCCAACCGAGGGTGAGAAAGACGTCCACACCGCTCGTCAGATCCTTGCTCACGCGGTTGAAGTCGCGCACGTCGATCTGAATCTGCGGGTGTCGCGCGTGAAAGCGCGGAAGCGCCGGCGTCAGCACTTCACGCGCGATGACGTGCTGAACACCCGCCACCACGCCACCCTGCGCCGGCGTGGCACGCACCAGCTCGTCGGCGAGCTGCAGTTGCGACAACGCCGGCAGGCACGTCTCTCGATAGGCCGCTCCGCTTGCGGTCAGGCTCAGACCGTGCGAGGCGCGGTCGAACAGCCGCACGCCCAGGCCAAGCTCGAGCGCGGTGATCATCTTGGCCACCGCCTGCGTGCTGACGCCGAAGCGGCGCGCTGCGCCTGCGAGGCTCTTCTCCTCGGCGGCGGCGACGAAGTACTGCAGCGAGCGCAGCTTGTCCATCTCGCGTTCTCCCGCCACCGCGCCGGCGGCCAACACGGACGCCATTGTCGTCCCGGGTGGGCGGCCGGTGTCAACCAATGGTTGTCGCCGCGTGTGCCCGCAGGTCCATTCCGCGACGCGACGTGCCTCTCTAGAGTCGCGCTTCACCAGATCGGCGCTGCGCATGTCGCGTCACCGCCGGTGGTCAAGGAGTGGTGCATGGTGGTTCGTTGTCTGAGGTTCGCGGTCGTGTACCTGATGCTCGGCGTGGGGATGGGCGTCGCGATGGGCGTCACCCACCGATTCGAGTACGCGCCGGTTCACGCGCACGTCAACCTGCTGGGCTGGGTCTCGCTCGGGCTGTTCGCGCTGATCTATCACGTGCTTCCGCAGGCCGCCATGACGCGGCTGGCGCGCTGGCACTTCTGGCTGCACAACACCGGCGTGCCCGTTTTCATGGTCAGCCTGCTCCTGCTGCGCGGCGGTGTGGAAGGAGCGGAGACGTTCGTGCGCCTCGGCGGCGCCGTCACGTTCTTGGGCCTGGTGTTGTTCGCGATCAACTTGCTGCGGACGCTTGCGGCGGCGAACCGCACCGTCGCTCGTGTCGAGTGAAAGAGTCGGCGCCATGCACCCGCTGCGCATCCAACACGACCTCAAGGAGGCGCCATGAGACTGCGCTACCCCACGACCTGCGCCTTTGCGACCGCCTTGGCAGTGGTTGTCGCGCTGTCGCAGGGACACTCGGTCTCCCATGCGCAGGAGCGGGCCTGGCCAGCCAAGCCGATCCGCCTGATCGTGCCGGGCGGCGCCGGCGGCGTGGTCGATATCCGCGCGCGTTGGCTGTCCGAGCGGCTGGCGCAACGACTGAATCAGCCGGTCTATGTCGACAACCTGCCCGGCGCCGGCGGCAACCTCGGCACCGCCCAGGCCGCGCACGCTGCGCCCGATGGCTACACGCTGGCGATGGTTCATCAAGGCACCATGACGATCAACCCGCATCTGTACGGTCGACTCGGGTATGACCCACTGACGGACTTCGCGCCGATCGCGCGCGTCGGCGTTGGCCCATTGGTGCTCGCCGTCAACGCTGCGCTGCCGGTGACCTCGGTTGCGCAGCTGGTCGCGCTGGCCCGAGACAAGCCAGGGCAACTGACCTTTGGCTCGCCCGGCATCGGCACACCGCCGCACCTGGCCGGCGAGCTGTTCCAGCGCCTCGCGGGCATTCGCCTCACCCACGTGCCGTATCGCGGCGGGGCCCAGGCCGTATCCGACTTGATCGGCGGCCAGATCAGCATGAGCATTGAAGGCACGAACGTCCAACTGCCGTTCGTGCGCAGCGGTCAGCTGCGTGCGCTGGCGGTGACGGGCCCGCGGCGACTCACCGTACTGCCCGATGTGCCCACCCTCGCCGAGGCCGGCGTCGCGGGCTACGAGTTCATCGGCTGGGTCGGCATCGCCGCGCCAGCGGCCACGCCGCCACCCATCATCGACCGCCTGCAACGCGAAATCGCCGCGGTGCTCGCCAGCCCGCAGGCGCGCGAATGGTTCGCGTCTTATGGGCTCGAGCCCGGCGATGAATCCCCCGAGGCCTTCGCCGAGCAAATACGCGCCGAGCACACCCGCTTCGGCAGCCTGATCCATGCCGCGGGCATCAAAGCGGAGTGAGCGCGATGGAACGCTCGACACATCAGATGGACAGCGAAGGCGCGGTGCTGCTCGAGGCCATCAACGCGAGCTGGGCCACGCAGACCATTGCCGCCGCGGTGGAACTGCGCATTCCGGATTTGCTGTCCGATGCACCGCTCGACTGCGACGCACTGGCGCGGGCGGCTGGCTGTGACGCGCCATCGCTCAAGCGTCTGCTGGCGGCGCTGGCGAGCCTCGCGCTGGTCACGCAAGACGGCGGCGGCCGCTTCGCCTTGAGCCCGCGCGGTGCGCTGCTGCGCAGCGACGTGCCCGAATCGCTGGCGGCCTGGGCCCTGTTCTGCGGCCGGCGTGTCTGGCGCAACTGGTCGCACCTTGCGGACAGCGTGCGCAGCGGCAGCAGTGCAACCCGGCGCAACGGTGGCAACGACGACTTTGCCCACCTCGAGGCCGACCCTCCGACCGCCGCGCTCTTCCACCGCGCGATGACGAACCTCACCCGGCCCGTGGCCGCCGCGTTCGCCGCCAGCGTCGATCTCGACGGCGACCTGCGCGTGGTCGACGTCGGCGGCGGCTACGGGCAGTTGCTCGCGACGCTGCTGCTCGCGCACCCGCGCCTGCGTGGGGTGCTGTTCGATCTGCCGCATGCGATCGAACCGGCCGCCGCACAGATCGCCCAGCTCGGCCTGAGCTCTCGATGCGAGCTCGTCAGCGGGAGCTTCTTCGATCACCTCCCGGCCGGGGCGGACGCCTATCTGCTCAAGAGCGTGTTGCACGACTGGGACGACGCACACTGCGCGAGGATCCTGCAGCGCTGTCGCCAGGCGATGGCCAAGCGGCCGGGTGCGCGCCTGTTCGTGATCGAGCGTCTGGCACCCGAGCACTTTGCGGCCACGCCGCGCGATCGCGCGATTGCACGCTCCGATCTGAACATGCTGGTCTCGCTCGGAGGGCGCGAGCGCAGCGAGCGCGAGTACCGCGCTTTGCTCGCCGACGCCGATCTGTGCGCGACGCGCACCCATGCGCTTGCCAGCGAATTCGGGGTGGTGGAAGCCACGCTCTAGGCAGGCAGCGCAGTCCGATCGAGGGACCTGTCCGAGCCCGTTGCTCGAGGCCGCTGCATGACCCGGGCACTACGGCATGAACGGCGCGCTGCGCCACCGACTGCCGCCCCAGGCGGCACACCAGGAGTGATCCACGATGACTGAAGTCCAACAAGCCACTCGAACGATCGACATGGGCGGCCGCCACCTCGTGCTCGCCGAATGCGGGCGCGGCTCGCCCACGGTGGTGCTGGAAACGGGGCTGGGCGCGGAGAGCGAAGAGTGGTCCACGGTGCAGGCCCTCCTCGCGCCGCTCACGCGAACGTGCCGCTACGACCGCGCATCGCGCGGCGCGAGTGACGCCGCACCTCAGCCTCGCAGCGCGCTCGATCTGGTCGAGGACCTGCATTCGCTGCTGCAACGCGCCGACGTCGCGCCACCCTACATCCTGGTTGGGCACTCGCTCGGCGGCTTGCTCGTGCGCCTGTTCGCGCATCGGCATCGGGTGCAAGTGGCGGCGCTCGTGCTGGTCGACGCCATGCACGAGGACCAGTTCGACGTCTTCGGTCCGACCTTTCCGCCGCCACGCGCCGGCGAGCCGGCGGAGCTGGCCGAGACGCGTGAATTCTGGACCCGCGGCTGGCGCGACTCCCGCTCGACTCGCGAGGGGATCGACCTGGTCGCGAGTTGCGCGCAGGCGCGCGCGATCGCGTCGCTCGGCGACCTGCCGATGCTCGTGCTGAGCGCCGGGACTTTTATGAACCAGCCGTTGGTCCCCGAGGCGGTTCGTCCACGACTGCAACTCCTGTGGGACGATCTGCAGCAGCGCCTGGGGCGGTTGTCCACACGCTCGACGCGCTTGCTGCTTCCCAAGCACGGCCACTTCCTGCAGCGCGAGGCGCCACAGCAAGTGGCCGCGGCCATCGCGAGCATGGTCGAGCGCGTGAGGGACGCGTCATGAGCAGCGCGCACCGACCGGCGGCCGACAGCGCCGACGTCCCCCGGCGCGAGTTCATCGGCGCATCAGCGGTCGTCGGCTTCGCGGCAGCCAGCGCTGCGGCCGGTGTGTGCGCTGCGGCCGATGGTTCAGGACTCTCCCCTTCACAAGAGCGCAGCATGAGCATCGATCGTTTCGGACTCACACCTGCCATCCCGGGCATCCCGCTGATCAGCTATGCAACCGTCTGGGGCGGCATCGTCTACCTCGCCGGCGTCACAGCCGACTCGGGCGAGTCAAGAGACGTCAAGGACCAGACGCGCCAAGCATTGGCTCGCATCGACGCTTTGCTGGCCAGGGCGGGAAGCCACAAGTCCAAGGTGCTCGCGGCTCAGGTTTGGTTGACGGACATGAACCTATTCGCCGCGCACAACGATGCCTGGAATGAATGGGTGGATCCGAAGAATCCTCCGGTCCGTGCTTGCTTGCTGTCACCGCAACTTTGGCGGCCTGGTCTGCTGGTCGAGATCATGGTCACGGCCGCAAGGTAGGCTGCGCAGCTTGCGGCGATGCGGCCCAGGTCGCTGGGCAGACCCGGCCGGAGCGACTCGTCGAGCGCCGGGTTTCCTGGTTGTTCGATGACGGACGCGACGCTCAGCCGGGCTGCCGCTCACCCCAGGGAACGCCACGGGCCAGAGCTGACAGTTGCGTGAGCGAGATGCGATGGACCAGCGAGTCGGCGTGCCGATGCACGAACTCCCATGCCGATCCGACCCTGCGATAGACCTCCGTGACACGCAGTGACCAATCCTGCTCCGGGAGACCGCCCACTTCTCCCGTCTGCCGCTCGATCATGACGAGAACGGCGAGTTCACCCGAAGAATGGGTCTGCGTGACCTCCAGGCTGGTCTTGCCGTTGCGGAAATATTGGCTCAGCTCGGCCAGCCGCTGAGGGCTCGTGTCGAACCCGCGGGTGGCGGGCCCACCAAAGGGCTGCATCAGTGTGAAGTCAGGTGCAATGCGCACCAGCTTCGACCAACGCTCCATGTCGCCACGCATGAAGGCTGCGTTCTTCTCGGCCGCCAGCGTGATGACTTCGGATATGGGGTCGCTGTTGACGGCGGACTCGGCCGCCAGCGGCATGGCGAGCGCCGCCAGCGCCGCCCGTCGCGTGGTGGGCGAAGGATTCACGCCGCGGTTTGCGTCGTCCTTGGGCTCTGACACTTGTGCGTCTCCTGATCGCAGTTGAACTGAGCCAATGGTCGACGCTTGTCGGCGGTGAATCCAGTGGCATGTTTTCAGCGACATGCTGAACGCGTCTCATCGACGAGGTGTGGTTCAACCGTGGCGACGGTCGCTACTACCTGGCGGCCCGGAATCAGCCTGGAGGCCCGGTGCTCGGCGTGGTCGACGCCAGGCGCGGCGTGCTTCTGCAGGCCGTTCCCACCGTCAACCAGGCATCGGTACCTTCAGCCAGCCCGCAAGCGGGCACGGCGCATTCGGTTGCAGTCGATCCCACGAGCAATCACGCATTCGTCCCGCTGCCCGCCAACAATGTGTTCCCCGAGTGTCTCAACGGATGCGTTGCGGTCTTCGGGGCACCGAAGTCGGATCACAACGGCGACTGATCGGCCCCTGAGCGCCGATGAGGAGAAGGCCGCTGACAAAAACAAGACGAAAGACGAAGCAAAGGCGGCAAAGACGCAGCGCGCGCGGCGCAGAATCCATCGAACGCTGAAGGGACGCCGGACCTTGCGCGCGGACGCGGGCCATCGTCTCGGCGGATCGGGGCGATCGTTTGTTGGCGCTCTTCCCTCTCTTCATTCGCAGCAAGAGACGACCAAGGAGTACACCATGGGTCTGATGGACATCCTCAATCAGGTGCTGACCAGCGGTACTGCCAGCGACCAACATGTCGACCAGGTGGTTCAAAGCGTGCCGAGCGACGCGTTGGCAGCTGGACTGGCACACGCGTTTCGCTCGGATCAAACCCCCGAGATCGGCGCCATGGTGGCGCAGATGTTCGGCAACTCCAACGGTCAGCAGCAGGCTGGCATGCTGAATCAAATCATCGCTGCGCTCGGGCCGGCGGTGGCCTCCGGCCTCGGCGCCGGCGCGCTGGGGGGCATCATGGGCCCTGGCAATGGGCAGGTGACCGCAGCGCAAGCGTCGCAGTTGTCACAGCAACAGGTGCAGGACATCGTGCAGGGCGCGCATCAGGTGAATCCCAGCATCGCCGACGAACTGGCCAGCTTCTACTCGCAGCACTCGGGCCTGATCAAGACACTGGGAGGGGTCGCCCTGGCCGTCGCGATGACCAAGATCAAAGACCACGTGAGCTGACGCTGGATCGAGCCAGCCCACAGCACGTCGCGATCAAGCTCGCTCGCGTCGTGCCGCGGGCCCGATCGGCCTCACCGTCAACGGCGCTCGAATGCCGCACTGCCGCGCGCAAGCTCCGCAGCGGTCGATCGACGACCGACGGGCTGCCTGAGTTCGACTGCGCATGCAGCGTCTCTGACGGAAGGTCCGCACCAAGACGGCCACGCGACGGTCACGGCCAGTCGAGACACAAGTTGAGCACGAAGGCAAGACCCACCGTGGCGGTCACGAAGACCGCCGCCCGGATGAGCGTCTCGAGTACTCCGCGTTCGGATCCCTTGCGCTCGTGCATGGTGCTAATGCGGCAGGCGTTGGCAGGCCGGCCACTCACCGACGGCCTGTCTTCCGGTCCAACCGGCATTCTCCGACGCTCGCAGGTCGCGCATCTGTGCCAGGAACGTCAACACGCCGTCCCGGTTCGCGCACATCTCGCCGAAGAAGCCGACCCACAGCGAGACCTCGCTGCTGTCGCCGAACGACAGCACGACGCGCAGCAACTCGTCCGGGTGCTCGATGGCGATGTCGGTCACGACCAATCCAGACCGCTCGATCGAGGCGTTGGCGACATAGGCATCGAGTGCATCGGTGGGCCAGCCGACCGCAGCGCACGCCGCCGCGGCGCTTTGGTAGGCCCCTTGCTCCATCATCGGGTAGTAGAGCGGCCCGTGCTCGGTCATGGTGAGCATTGAACCAAAAATGACTGAATGCGTTCTGAATGACGATTGGCGCGGTTGCTAATCGGACAGACGCACAACGCTCGATATCTTCAGGACGTCTTAAGCTCTTTGAAGAGTACGCAAGCGCCCCGGCCTGCACCTCGCATCTGCATGGGGGCGTGACGGTGGTTCTCGTGGTCGTCATGGGATTCCCTGGCAGGCCGAGCGCGATGGTCCCCTCGCACGCCGCGTCGGCGGCGGTCGCACCAAGGGGGTCGGCGGTGTTGGCGGTCTCGGTGGCCATGTCGCTTCGACCGCCGCCACACGACACCCCCATGGCCGCGCAGGCGGCGCCGAGGATCACTCGTCGCGCCGGCACGATCATCTGAGCGAACAGATCCCGGGTGACCCGATTGGCCATGGCTCACCTCCACGGACGGCCGTTCGGCCCGCGACGCGGCCGGGGCAAGAATGATGCCCATGGCGCCTGTTCGGGCGCGGTGTCCTGACGCACCGTCAGCGCAGACGCGCCATTGAAATGCAGCACTCGCTTCGCGGCGCGATGCTGCGGCATCGTGGCGCGCGCACGCGCTGGCGCGGCGCGCCGAGCTGATGCACGATTCGCGATGCAGGGGTCACTCCAACCACGAGAGGAGACGCAGATGAATGCATCGCACGGCCTGATTCGCGGCATCGTTGCCGCCGCATTGGCCTTCGGGCTCGGCGCTCTCGCCGCGGCACATCCGATGGACCCGTTGAGTGGCGACGAGATCGTCGCCGCCGCGAACATCCTGCTCAACGCACGCGCAGCGCAGCCCGGAGCGATCTTCCAGGCTGTCGATCTGCAAGAGCCGCCAAAACACGAGGTGCTCGCCGGCCGCGGCACGCGGCAAGCGCTCGTCTACTGGCGCCAGAACAAGCAGAGCTTTCGCAGCACGGTCGATCTGCGGGCCGGCACCTTCACCCCGCCCCAGCTGATTCCGCGCTCCGAGGGGCAGCTCGGGCTGACCATCACCGAGGTGCTCGATTTCAGCTTCGCGTTCCAGGACCCGGCCTTCCTCGCCGCGCTGGCACGGCGCGGCATCAGCACGGCCGAGCAGCTGCGCAACGTGTTCGTCACGCCGCTCACCCCGGGCTCGTTCGGGTTGCCCGAGGAAGCCAAGCGCATCGTCAAGGCGCAGATGTACTACACCCAGGGCGCGAGGACCAACCTGTTCGCTCGCCCGATCGAAGGCATGCAAGCGATCATCGACCTGGACGAGCGCCGCGTGCTGCGCGTGCTCGACTCCGGCGTGGTGCCGGTTCCGACGGCGACGCACGAGTTCGACGAGGCCAGCGTGGCGGCCAGCATCGGCCTGCGCCCACCGATGAAGACGGTGCGCATGTTCCAGCCCGACGGCCGCAACTTCCGCCTTCAGGGCAACTTCGTCGAGTGGCAGAAGTGGCGCTTCCACGTGCGCTTCGAGCGCCGCGCCGGCACCGTCGTTTCGCTGGTCACTTACGACGGGCGTTCGGTGCTGTACCAGGGGTCGCTGGCCGAGGTGTTCGTGCCCTATCAGGACCCGGACGCCAACTGGTTCTATCGCACCTACATGGACGAGGGCGAGTTCGGCTTCGGGACGCTGTCGTCGCCGCTGGCGCTCGGCCTGGACGTGCCCGAGAACGCGGTGCTGCTCGACGGCTTGATCTCGGCCGCGCTGCCCGACCCGACGCTGCCGGTGGTGCCGCTGCCGCTGCCCAAGGTCGTCGGCGTGTTCGAGCGCCTCACCGGCAGCCCGGTGTGGCGCCACTTCGAGCAGTTCAGCGGCGGAGCCTACGAAGGCCGCGCCGAAGTCGAGCTGGTGGTGCGCAGCATCGCGCAGGTCGGCAACTACGACTACATGATCGACTGGATCTTCACGCAGAACGGCGCGATTCGCGTCGAGGTCGGCCTGACCGGCATCGATGCAGCCAAGGCGGTGCCGCCCGGTGGCTTCGGACGCACGCCGTTCGGCACGCCGGTGGCGCCGCAGCTGGTCGCGGTGAACCACAGCCATCACTTCAACTTCAGGCTCGACCTCGACGTCGATGGTCCGCTGAACAGCTTCGTGCTCGGCAAGCTCGAGAAGCGCCCGGCCAGCGGGCCGCGCAAGAGCGTGTGGCAGGTCGACGAGCAGCTGATCGCCAGCGAGCGCGACGGCCGCATCGATCACGACAACGCGCTGTGGAAAGTGATCAATCCCAATCGCCGCAACGCGCTCGGCGAGGCCAGCGGCTATGTCATCGAGTCGCACGGCAGCGTCGAGCCGCTGCTCGACAAGGCCGACTACCAGCGCGCCGGCTTCATCGCACACCCGCTGTGGATCACCGCGCACCACCTCGATGAACGCTATGCGGCCGGCGAGACACCCAACCAGAACCCCGACGCGCCGGGCCTGCCGCAATACGTGAGCAACCACGAGAGCCTGGTCAACCGCGACCTCGTCGCCTGGTTGTCGGTCGGCTTCCACCATGTGCCGCAGGCGGAAGACTGGCCGGTGCTGTCGCGCGAGCGCCTGTCGTTCGAGCTGAAGCCGTCGAACTTCTTCGATCGCAACCCGGCGCTCGATTTGCGACGCGCGCCGTTCGAGGTGCGCTGAGGGCCTGGATGCATCGATCAAGCGGACCGTGACGGCCGCGCTTGGTCAGCCGTCAGCGGCCCGCCGCTGGCGGCTGCTGGCGGCCGCGTTTTCGACCGACGCGCTCTACCGCGGGCCACCGGGCCGCTGCCGAGCGGCCGCGATTCAGCCCACGCCGATCACCGACTTCGGCGTGCGGCCGTTGGCATGGTCCACGATGCAGCCGAGGCCCTCGCGCGCGATGGCATCGAAGCACTCGTCGGTCCAGCACAGCGCATGCGGCGTGACCAGCACGTTGTCCATGCGCAGCAGCGGGTTGTCGGAGGCCACCGGTTCTTGCTCGAACACGTCGATGCCGGCACCGGCAATCGTGCGGTCGCGCAGCGCGTCGATCAGCGCCGCCTCGTCGGCGATCGGCCCGCGCGACAGATTGATGAAATACGCGCTGCGCTTCATGCGTGCGAAGCGCTGTGCGTTCATCAGGTGGCGCGTCTGCTCGTTCAGCAACACGGTGGCGACCACGAAGTCCGATGCCTGCAGCAGCTGGTCGAGCGGCACGAGCTCGGCGCCCAGCGCCGCGACGGCCGTGCGGTCCACGAACGGGTCGGCGGCCAGCATCTGCCATCCGAACGGACGCGCCAGCGCGAGCAGTTCGCGGCCGATGCCGCCCGCACCGATGACGCCCAGTGTGCGCGTGGTGAGCCCCAGCCCCATGTGGCTCGTGCGCTCGTGCCAGCGCCCGGCGCGCGTCAGGCGGTCCTTCTCGACCAGCTTGCCGGCGAGCGCGAAGATGAACGTGAGTGCGGCCACCGCGACCGGTCGTCGCACGGCGACGGGCGTGTTGGTGGCGATGACGCCGCGCCGCGCCAGGGCCGGCACGTCGACCGAGTCGTAGCCCACGCCGTGGCGCGCGACGATCTTCACGCGCAGGTCATGGCGCGCGACCGAGGCGGCCGTCACGCGCGGCGAGTTGACGTACAGGCCGTCGTAGCGCGCCATGATGTCCGGCGTGATCTCATCGACCGATTCGGGCACGAACTCCCACTCGATGCGCGGATCGCCGTCGAGCAACGCCAGCGGTCCGCGACCGAACGACGGCTCGCCGCTCTTGGCGAGAATATCGCGCGAGAGTCCGACGCGAAAGCGCTCGCCGGCGCTCGTCGGTGCGCTCATCGCGGCTTTCCTTCGATCTGGCCGACCATGCCCTTCAGCGCCGTCTCCAGCAGCCCGGTGTCGGTGCCGCCAGCGATCATCGAGTAGCCCATCTCGCGTGCGCGCGCGATCCAGGCTGCGTCGGTGGCCATGAAGCCGGCGGCCTTGCCATGCTTGCGCGCCGTGGCGGCCACCTGCCGCATGGCGGCGTCGAAACGCGGGTCGTCGAAGCGCGCCGGGATGCCCATGAAGTTGGACAGGTCGAAGTGGCCGACCCACAGCACGTCGATGCCGTCCACGGCCGCGATCTCGTCGACCTGGGCCAGGCCGCGCTCGGTCTCGATCTGCGCGATGACGAGCGTGCGCTCGTGGTAGCGCCGGATCTTCTCGCCAACGTCCCCCCCAAGGTAGTCGCACTGCGCAAAGCCGAACGCGGCACCGCGCCGCCCTGCGGGCGGATAGCGGCATGCTTCGATGATCGAGCGCGCGTGCTCGGCCGACTCGACCATCGGAATCATGACGCCGCGTGCGCCGAGATCCAGTGCCCGCGCGAGCCATGTGTATTCGCCGCGCGGCACGCGCACCATCGGCTCGATCGGCAAGCCGCGGCAACTCGCGAACAGCCACTTGAGCGTCTCGTAGCCCAGGCCGGTGTGCTCCATGTCGTAGATGACGAAGCGGCAGCCGGCATTGGCCAGGATGGCCGACATGCCCGGCGAGAAGAACTCGAAAACCATCGCACCCGCGATGGCTTTGCCGGCCAGCACGTCGCCCTTGATCGCATTGGGTCTCATCGCGTCACCTCTCGAAGCGCGCGGCGGTCGTTCGCGCCATCCGCGGCAAGCCGCCATTGTTGATCGTTTCGGCCGGCATGGCGGTGCGTGGGCAACGCGACCGCGGATGCGGTGCGCGCATCGCGGCGGGCGAGCGACTTGGGTTTTCCCAGGGTGGCGCGCCGCATGCGCGGGTCACCATAATCGGCTCGCCCCGTGGTTGTCGCGCGATCGGGCGGCGAGGGCGAAACTCCGATCGACCAGAACGAGAGGAGACACACCATGTTCCAGGCTCGAATCAACTTGCGGGCCGCTGCGGTCGTGCAGCGCATCCTGTGGGTCGCGCTCATGATCGGCGTGGCGCTGTGGACGGGTGCGGCGGCTGCGCAGAGCGCGGCGCAACGCGCCGTCGACGCGGCCAAGAAGGGCTGCGCCGGCAAGACGATCACCATCGTCTGGGAAGCCGGCCTGCAGTCGCTCGATCCTCTGAACTACTCGGGCCCGAAGTGGGAGCAGCTCACCGGCTGCAAGGTGAAGGTCGTCGAGGTGCCGACCGCCGAGATGTTCACCAAGATCATGCAGGAGTACCGCGCCGGCACGGGGGCCTACGACGCGCTCAACGTGGTGCCGGCGTGGATGCCCGACCTGGTGCAGGCCGGCGCGCTCGAGGTGCTGGATCCGTACGTCGACAAGAACGGCTTCCGCGACGAGTTGCAGAAGATCGCGCCGACCTACCGCGACAACCAGATGAAGGTCAACGGCAAGATCTACGGCTTTCCGGACGACGGCGACGTGTTCCTCTTCTATTACCGCAAGGACATCTTCGCGCGCGCCGATCTACAGAAGGCATTCAAGGACAAGTACAAGTACGACCTCGCGCCGCCCAAGACGTGGAAGCAGTTCGACGAGATCGGCTCGTTCCTCACCGACGCGCTGAAAGGCGAAGGCGTCTATGGCGCGTCGTTCTTCCGCGAGCCGACGTATGCGGAGCTGATGTTCCAGGAGCGCTTCCGCAACGAAGGCGGCAAGTTCTTCGACGCGCAGTCGATGAAGGCCACTGTCAACAGCGCCACCGGCGTGCGCGTGCTGACCGAGATGCGCAACGAGAACCGCTTCATGCCGCCCGGGGTGGAGAAGTTCGGCTTCGTCGAGAACCTCGCCGTCTTCCTGGATGGCAAGAGCGCGATGACGATCTCGTGGCCGCCGTACGGCCGCTTCGCCGCCGGCTACCTGGCCAACGAGAAGGCGCTCGACTGGGTGCCGAAGTCGAAGATCGCCGGCAAAGTGGGCTACGCGCTGCCGCCGGGCGGCCATCCTCAGCTCGCGCTCGGGTTCGCGCTGTCGGTCGCCTCCACCAGCAAGCAGAAGGACCTCGCGTACCTGTTCATCCAGTGGCTGAACAGCGAGGAAGTGTCGACCGAGCGCGTGCAGCTGCCATACGCGCTGCGCGACCCGTTCCGCGACTCGCACTTCACGAACAAGGATTACATGGCCAAGTGGCCCGACGCCAAGGACTATCTGGCGGCGTTGGGAGAGGGTGCGAAGACCGGCCTGCTCGACCTGTCGCTGATCCAGACCGACAAGTACGAAGAGGCGCTGCGCCAGGCGATGAGCAAGCTGTGGGCCGGTGGCGACCCCAAGGGCATCCTCGACGACGTCGCCAAGCAGTGGGACGACATCACGCAACGCGTGGGCGTGGACAAGCAGAAGGCGGTGTACACGGGATGGGCCGCCAAATCGGGCGCCTATCCGAGCTCCTCGAAGTAAGAGTGGGGAGCGCAGGGAGCCTCGTCGCGCCGCGCGCTCGCCCGCGCGAGCGCGGCTTCAGGCTCGCGCTCGTCGCGCCGTCGATCGGCGTGCTGCTGCTGTTCGGCGTGTTCCCGCTGGTCTACCTGATCGTGGTGAGCGTGCAGAACATCACCATGACGGACGTGGACCAGTCGTTCCAGGGCCTGCTGAACTACCGGCTGCTGGCCGGCGACCCGCGCTTCTGGGGCGCGCTGCTGCACACCGCCATCTTCACCGCCGTGGCGTTGCCGCTCGAGCTCGTGCTCGGCCTCGCGATGGCTGAGCTCTTCATCAAGCACGTGCCCGGGCGCACGGTGTTCGTCGCGCTGCTGGTGCTGCCGGTGGTCGTCTCGCCGATCGTCGCGGGCACCACCTGGTCGCTGATGTTCGACAACCGCTTCGGACCCATCAATCAGGTCCTGGGTTGGCTGGCCGGAGGGCCGGTCGCGATCTTGTGGACCATCCGGCCGGATCTCGTCTACGGCGCGATCCTGGTGGCCGAGGTCTGGCAGTGGACGCC
>Ga0207648_10003439_pt1 | contig 16610 bp, 11 predicted proteins | sample KBSMisM32_FD_184310 | JGI IMG/M metagenome (GOLD analysis project Ga0207648, IMG submission 184310) | Miscanthus rhizosphere microbial communities from Kellogg Biological Station, Michigan, USA - KBS Miscanthus M3-2 (SPAdes) (version 2) | ecosystem: Host-associated > Plants > Roots >...
GCGTCAGATCAGGCCATCGATCGCGGTGGTAGAAGCTCGCGCCCCAGGCGTAGGCGGCCGGGTCGTACTTCATGAACAGCGTTCGCCGCTCGCCGGCTCCCCGCCACGGGAGCGTCCCATGGGTCATCGCCTCGGTGAAGATGATCGCGGTCCCAGCCGGACCGGTCACCGATCGGACGAGTCCATCGAGGTCCTGTTCCAGTTCGCGCCACGCCTCGGGGAACGGCAGGTTGGCCTTGTGGCTGCCCGGGACACAGCCGAAGCCGCCATCGCCCGGGTTCACGTCCCGCAGGTTGTATGCGACGACGAGCAGTCCCGACCGCGGCCGACCCTCGATGAACGTGTAGGACTGCCCGGGGTCGAAGGGGACGGCGCCACCGTGGAGTTTCGTGCCGATGGGCCCCTTGCCACTCCTGATGAGATCGGCGTAATCGTGGTCGAGGCGGAACCCCGTCCCGAGGATCTCCTCGAGGTACGGAAGGATCGGCTCGTGGTCGATGAGCGCTCGGACCTCGTGCCCCCAGTCCAGCACGTCGCCGAACCGAAACGTCGTCGCATCGGCGGGGACGTCCCGGGAGATCCGCTCGTCCATCAGGGCGTTGATCGCCGCGAGGGCGTCCGCGGACAGGACCCCAGGCACCGCCAGGTAGCCGTTGAGATCGAATAGGTAACGCTCGGTCGAGTCCACCGCTCAGGCGCCGACGATCCGGATCCGGGCGAGGTGCCCGTGCGTCGCGAACGCGTTGTCGCCCGGCATGACGCCGGTCACGACGTCGAGGACGACGTCGCCGCCCGACCGCGACTCGCGCACGTAGGTCGCGCCTTCGGCGAATGCCCCGATCAGGCCGTAGGCGTCCACCCGCGGCGCTCGATCCTGATCGTCCCTTGAAGCCCGGAGATCGATCTCGAGCACGGCGTCGATGACCGCCATGCGGTCGATCTCGATGCCAAGATCGGAGGCGGCTTTCGTGCACCACGGACCCAGGTGCGCGAGCGCGTCCTCTGTCACCCAACCGGGTCCGCGCGTCATCGCGAGCATCTGCTCGACGTCCCGGGTCGCGCGACTGGCATCCGCGACGCCCACGAGCCGCTCGTCGGTATCCCAGCGGCGCCGCTCTGTCATCGGCTCGGCAGGGTTCAGCCCTTGCGCTCGAGGATGGGGCGCGCGACGTCCGGCTTGTCGACGACGAACGCGAACATCGCCCGATCGCCCCACCGACCGAGGAAGAGGTGGCCGTGGATGTTGACGCCGGCATCCGCGAGAGCACGCGACAGGCGCGCCATCCCGCCTGGTCGATCGTCGACCTCGGTCACGAGCGACTCGCCCTCGATGTAGACGTAGCCCATCTCGTCGAGGACAGCCTTGGTCGCATCGTCATCCGCGGTCGTCATGATCACGTGGCCTGAGTCGCCGATGCTGCCGCCACCGATCGCCCGCAGATCGACGCCACGGGCGGCAAGGGCCTCGGCGAGATTCGCCATCGCGCCCGGTTCATTCTTGAGCTGGACGACGAACTGGTTGGCCATGGGCGTGACGGTCCTCTGCGTGGCGCTGGGCGACCATCGTACCCGCGGGGCCTGCCCCTACGCTCGGGTGCTGACCGCCGTCAGACTCCCACTCGGACGCGCGACTTCGCGTGTGAAACGGTCGACGGCGCGGGTGCGGGTTCCGGTGGGGATTCGGGCGTTGGTTTGCCGCGGACGGCCTCGAGCCGCGTCGCCTCCTCGGGGGATCGGAAGAACGGCACAAGCGTGAGCGCGGCGATCATTGCGAACCCCAACAACCAGCCGGCGATGACGTCGGTCGGATGGTGCTCACCGAGGTAGACCCTGGAGACACCGATCAGGATCACGACGATGACGAGCGCTACCGTCGCCTTGCGCGAGATCCGGACCGGCAAGGCGAACAGGACGCTCGTCACGAGCACGATCGACCGGAGCGCGTGGCCACTCGGGAACGAGTCCATCCCCGGCGTCGAGAGGGGCGTCGGGTCCCAGAACAGCGCGATCGCGAAGAGGGCGGCCCCGATCACGGCGCCCCATCGCCAGCGCGTGCGCCAGAACACGATCACAAGGACGATCGCCAGTCCGATCCACAACAGGTCCTCGGTCTCGGACATCCTCAGCGGGATCTGGAACGATACCGGTGGCCGGGCGAGTGGAAGGACGGCCTTGATGCCGTCGCTGACCACGGCCGCCACCACGTAGCCGACGACGATGTACACCGCCGCTCGTCGGGCGCCGGAGGCCCAGACGAACCCGGCCGTGATCATCGAGAAGAAGGCGAGGATGTCGGCGACGCCGAGCTCGGAGATGGCGACGAACGCCGGATCGAGGGGCGTCCCGTGGAACCGGCTCAGGGCGACGAGTCCGCTCGTGTCCAGGGTCGTCGTCGAACCCGCGAAGACGAGGGCGGCTACCCCGAAGAACCCAAGAAAGCACGCCAGCGCAAGGACGGCGAGAGGGACCCGGTAGCGGTCATCGCTCAGGACGGACACAGCCTGCGCAGTAGACCACGCAGACGTAGAACGTGCACGCGAACATGCCATAGAGCGTGCTAGCGTCGCCGATGATGCTGACCACCCTGCCCGCCCCCGTCGCAGCCGCGCTCGAGGCACCCGATCCCGGCGAAAGGATCACCGTCGAGGCGGCCGGGATCCCGTGGTCAGCACTCACCTGGGGACGGTCGGATGCGCGACCGTTGCTCCTGATCCATGGCGTCACATCGTCGGCAGCCGTGTGGTGGCGCGTCGGGCCTGCGCTCGCTGCGACCGGCCGTCATGTCGTCGCCGTCGATCAGGCTGGTCATGGGCGCACCGGTCACTGGCAGGGCCACCATCGGTTCCGCGACAACGCCGCCGACATCGCTGCGTTCATCGGCGCGGCCCGGCTCGATCGCCCCGATCTCCAGGTGATCGGGCACAGCTGGGGCGCGGTCACGAGCGCGGCCCTCCCCGTCGCCGGGATCAGGCCGGCGTCGCTCGTCCTCCTCGATCCCCCGGTGCTGGCCTTCGAACGGATCTCGCTCGAAGCGAGCGATCCGAGCCAGCAGCCTGCGGCGCTGCTGGAGGACGCCGTCGCCGCCGTCCGAGCCACGCAACCCGGCTGGAGCGATGGCGACGTCTCGGCCAAGGCGGAAGCCGTCATGGAGCTCGACTTCGAGGCAGCGCGCGCGGTCCTCCTCGACAACGGCGATTGGGACGGCGGGATGGCCGATCTGCGCGACCCCGCCGCGGCCGGTCTCGACGTGTGGCTCATCCGGGGCGATCCAGCCACCGGCGGCTATGTCGATAACGACGCGGCGGCCGCCTTCGCGGCCATCATCGGTCGGGACCACGTCCTGACCATCACCGGCGGCCCGCACTCGCCGCAACGGACGCACGCGAACGAGACGGTCGCCTGTCTCCTCCAGGCGCTCGGGCCGGCTTGAGCGCGTGACGCGGAGGCTGCCCTAGGCCGTCGCGCGACGGATCGCGACCGCGCGCCGATACGCCTCGACATAGCGCGGCGCAGGGCCGGTCGACCAGTCGAAATCGGCCGCCATCACGCGATCGATGAGGCGATCCCAGACCATCCCGCCTGTCGTGCGCAGGGTGAACGCCCGGTCGCAGGCAGCGAGCAACGCGTCCGGGGTCGCATCTTTGAACACGAACCCTGTCCCGGAACCGGGCTGCTTCGTCACGTCGACCACCGTGTCCGCCAGACCGCCCGTGTGCCGGACGATCGGCGGCGTCCCGTAGCGCATCGCGATCATCTGCCCCTGCCCTGACGGCTCGAAGCGCGACGGCATGGCGAAGAAGTCGGAACCGGCGTAGATGCGCCGCGCCATGTCGCGATCGAACCGCTCGATGAGCGCGACCTTGTCGGGTGAGGCGGCAGCGAGTTCGCGGAATGGATCGGCGAGCTCGGCGTGGCCGGAACCCTGGACGACAAGCCGGGCGCCGCGACGCAGGAGGCCGGGCGCCGCCGCGGCCAGCAGGTCGAAACCCTTCTGCGGATCGAGCCGGCCGATCATCCCGATGACCGGGCCCGTGTCAGCCGGGTCCATCCCGTTCCTGACGAGCAGGTCGGCGCGGCAGGCGGCCTTGCCGGACCGGTCGGCACGCGAGAACGGCGCGGCGAGGGTGGCATCGTCGGCGGGATCCCAGACGCCGTTATCGAGGCCGTTGAGGATGCCCAGGAATCGGTCGCCCTTTGATCGGAGCAGGCCGTCGAGGCCCATCCCGAACTCGGGGGTGAGCGCTTCGCGCGCGTACGTCGGGGAGACGGTGTTGACGATCTCGGCCGATTCGATGCCGGCGGCGAGCAGGTCGACCCCGTCGGCGTTCTGGCCGGGGGCGTCGCCTCCCGGCCGAAGACCGAGCTGTGGCAGTTCGGCGTTCCACGTCCAGCCGTGGTAGGCCAGGTTGTGCAGGGTCGTGACGATCGCGGCGTGGCCGATGATCGGATCGTCTGCGTACGTGCCGCGCCGGAAGATGCCCGCCGGCCCCGCCTGCCAGTCGTGCGCATGGATGACGTCGACCGGCGCGTCCTCCGAGCGCAACGTCTCCAGGGCGGCGCGGACGTACAAGCCGAAGCGCCAGGCATTGTCCTTGTAGTCGCCGGCCGCATCCCCGTAGAACCCGGCACGGTCGAACGCCGGCGGATGGTCGATCAACCGGAGCCGATAGCCGTCGGCCGCGACGTCGATGACGTTGACTTCACTGGACCCGGTGCGAGCTCGCGGATCGGGGATCGCGATCGCCCGCTCGTCGAGGACCGCGTCGGGACGCGGTTCGGGTACCCCGCGGTAGCGCGGAAGGAAGACATCCACGGGGCCATCGACCGTCTCATCAGCCAGCCCGCCGATCGCCCGCGCCAGCGCGTCGACGACGTCGGCGAGGCCGCCCGTCTTGGCCCACGGTTCGCACTCGGATGACAGGAAGGCGACGCGCAGACCCACGGTCGGCATGGTAGTCGGCAGCATCCCGGGCGCGCCCGTCGCGTGCGACTAAACCGGTTCACGTGGGAAGGCGACCCGGTATCATGCGCCGCCATGGACCTCGTCTCCGTCCCGTGCATCCCGGCCGCATCCTTTCCACTCCCCCCGCGGCTGGAGGGTCTGAGGCGTCTCGCGTACAACCTCCATTGGGCATGGAACCCGCGCACGCGGAACCTCTGGAGCCTGATCGACCGGACGGCCTGGAACCGATATCGCAACGCGATACCCGTCATCAGCGGCCCCACGGACTGGAGCCGACTGCTCGAGGACGAGAAGTTCATGGCCGAGTACCAGGACGTCCTTGCCGAGTTCGACCGCTACATGGCCAACGGCGCGGGGCACTGGTTCCAGCGCAAGTACGGCGACAAGATCGAAGGCCAGATCGCCTACTTCTGCGCCGAGTACGGGATCCACGAGTCGCTCGGCATCTATTCCGGTGGTCTCGGCGTCCTCGCCGGCGACCACATGAAGTCGGCGAGCGACATGGCGCTCCCGTTCGTCGGTGTCGGTCTGCTCTACCGCAAGGGCTACTTCCGCCAGACGATCGACGCCGACGGGCACCAGGAACATGCCTACCCCGACTACGACCTGAGCCGGTTGCCCCTGTCGCGTGTCCAGGACGCCGAGGGGCTCCCGCTGACCGTCGAACTGCAGCTCCCCGGTCGACGGGTCGCCGTCGCCGTGTGGCTCGCCCAGGTCGGGCGCGTTCCGGTCCTGCTGCTCGATACCGACATCGTCGACAACGCGGTCGAGGACCGCCCGATCACCAACATCCTCTACGTGCGCGGCCGTGAGATGCGCCTCCATCAGGAGCTGGTACTCGGCATCGGTGGCGTGCGCGCGCTGCGGGCGTTGGGGCTCGAACCGGCTGTCTGGCACCTCAATGAGGGCCACTCGGCGTTCCTGCTCGCGGAGCGTGCGCGCGAATTCGTCGCCGACGGCAAGTCACTCGACGATGCCTGGGCCGAGGTGAAGCGGAACGCCGTGTTCACGATCCACACGCCCGTGTCGGCCGGCAACGAGCGCTTCGAGGCAGACCTCGTCCGCCGGGTGGCCGGGCCGCTGCTCGACGCCGTCGGGGTGCCGGTCGAGAGCGTCCTCGACCTCGGCCTCGGGACCGACGGTGACCGGGGTCAGTTCGACATGACCGCGTTCAGCCTGCGGATGACGCACGGCGCGAACGCGGTGAGCAAGCTCCACGCCGCGACCGCGAACTCGACCTGGGACAGCATCAAGCACGATGGGATCGAGGCCGTGACGAACGGCGTCCACGGTCCGACGTGGGTGGGCCAGCCGGTCGTCGAACTGCTCGCCCGCCATCTCGACGCCGACCTCGACCGACTCGACGCTGGGTCGCGGCAGGACCACTTCTGGGAGCGCCTCCCGAAGATCCCGGGCGACGAGCTGTGGGAAGCCCATCTGCGTCAGAAGCGTGAGCTGGCGATCTTCGTCCACGGTCGGTTGCGGGCACAGCTCGCCCGCCATGGCGAATCACCCGCGGTCCTTGCCGAGGTCGAGACGATCCTGGACCCGGGCGTCATGACGATCGGCTTCGCCCGGCGCTTCGCGACGTACAAGCGCGCCGGGCTGCTGTTCACCGACATGGACCGCCTTGCGCGGCTGCTGTGGCACGCCGACCGCCCGGTCCAGGTCATCTTCGCCGGGAAGGCTCACCCCGCCGACCGACCCGGTCAGCGCGTCATCCAGGAGATCTTCCAGCACTCCCGCTCGCCGAGGTTGCGGGGTCGGGTCTTCATCCTCGAGGACTACGACATGCGCGTCGGGCGGTTCCTCGTCCAGGGCGTCGACGTCTGGCTCAACAACCCCCGCCGGCCGCTCGAGGCATCGGGTACCTCGGGGATGAAAGCGGCCCAGAACGGCGTCCCGAACATCAGCGTCCTCGATGGCTGGTGGGATGAGGGCTATGAGGGCGACAACGGCTGGGCGATCGGCGGCCGCGAGCAGAACCCCGATGAGGCCGCGCAGGACTGGTCGGACGCTGAGGACCTCTATCGGCTGCTCGAGCAGGAGCTCGTGCCGACCTATTACGACCGCGACAAGGACGGCGTCCCGCGCAAGTGGGTCGAGGTGATGCGCCACGCCATGGCGTCGTCGCTGTGGGATTTCTCGACGACGCGGATGCTCCAGGAATACACGGAGCGTCTCTACCTCCCGGCCGCCGGCATCGAGGTCGCCGCACCACCGCTGGAGCCGCTGGTCACCGAGGCAGGCTGAGGGTCGTGCCGCCGCGCATCTCGCTGGCGCTCGCTCTCCACAACCACCAACCGGTCGGCAACTTCGGCTGGGTCTTCGCGGATGTCTTCGAGAAGGCCTACGCGCCGATGATCGATGCCCTCGAGCGGCATCCAGACGCGCGGTTGTCGCTCCACTACACGGGACCGCTGCTCGACTGGCTGCTCGCCGAGCGAGCCGACACGATCCACCGTCTCCGGGCGCTCGTCGACCGCGGCCAGGTCGAGGTCCTCGGCGGCGCCTATTACGAGCCGGTCCTGGCTGCCCTTCCCGAACGCGACCGGATCGGTCAGCTGCGGCGGATGGCGGACGCCATCGAGGAGATCTTCGGGCACCGGCCACGCGGCGCCTGGCTTGCGGAACGTGTCTGGGAGCCGGACCTCCCCACATCGCTCGTCGATGCGGGCTACGCGTGGACGATCCTCGACGATGCGCATTTCCGCGCGGCGACGGTCCCCGAGGACGAGCTCTGGGGCCCGTACACGACCGAGGACCAGGGTCGACGCCTCGCGGTGTTCGGGACCGAGCAGGGTCTCCGCTATCGGATCCCGTTCCGGGAGGTCGAGGACGTCATCGACTATCTCCGCGTCCACGCGACGGATGCCGGCGACCGCATCGGCGTGATGGGCGACGACGGCGAGAAATTCGGCGGGTGGCCGACGACCTGGGAGCACTGCTGGGGCGAGCGCGATTGGGTCGAGCGGTTCTTCACCGCCGTCGAGGCGAACGCCGATTGGCTCACCACGACCACACCGTCAGCGTGGCTCGCGGATCACGCGCCGATCGGCCGGGTCTACGTCCCGACCGGCTCGTACATGGAGATGGGCGGATGGGCGCTGCCGCCCGACGAGGCCGCCGAGTTCGAGACCGTCCTCCATCGAGCCCAGGACGAGGGCCTGCCGGAAGCCCGCTGGTTGCGCGGCGCCTCCTGGCGCAACTTCCAGGTCAAGTACCGCGAGGTCAACGACCTGCACAAGCGGATGCTGGCCGTCTCCGACCTGGTCGCCGCGATGCAGGAGGGTCCGGCCAAGGCTGAAGCGCTGACCCACCTCTACCAGGGGCAATCGAACGACGTCTACTGGCACGGCGTGTTCGGCGGCGTCTACATCAGCCACATGCGGCTCGCGACATGGGAGCACGTGATCGCCGCCGAGGATCTCGCGGAGGGCGCGGGACGATCACGGGTGAGCTCCGAGCGCCACGATACCGACATGGACGGGATCGACGAGATCCGGCTCGCCGATGAGGGGCAGGTCGTCGTGGTCGACCTTGCCGAGGGCGCCGGGATCGGATCCTGGGACATCCGGCCCGTCCGGCACGCCCTGGCGGCCGTGATGCGCCGACGCCCCGAGGCGTACCACGCGAAGCTGCGCGCTCTGGCGAAGCGAGACGCGGGTGGTGACACCCACGGAGCGGACGGCGATGCTCCGGTGTCGATCCACGAGACGGTCCGGACCAAGGAACCTGGTCTCGCGGATCTCCTTGTCTACGACGGCTACGAGCGTCGATCCGGGCTGGTTCGTGTCCTCCCGATCGATACGACGGCCGAGGCGTGGGCCGCCGCCCGCGTCCCCGACCTCGGTGACCTCGTCGACGGGCCCTTCGAGATCGACACCCTCGAGTCCGGCCATCTGGTGGCACGGCGCGACGCGACGATCGCCCGGGCCCGAGTTCGCTCGACGAAGACGATCGAGCTCGGCGGCGACCGGCGCGTCCCGACGCTGACCTTGACGCTCGACCTCGAGCACCGCGGCGGTCCGGATCTCGAAGCACGCGTCGGCGTCGAGTGGTCGCTGACGATGCTCGGTGGCGGCGGTAATCCCGCCGCATGGTGGGAGGTCGACGGGGCGAGGACACCCCACGACGGGCGCGGATCCGCCGAGGGGATCGACACGATCGCCCAGGGCAACGACTACATCGGGGTCAGCGTGACGTCGTCGACGACCGATGCCGACGCCTGGTGGGCGCCGATCGAGACCGTGTCGAACTCCGAGGATGGCTTCGAGCGCGTCTACCAGGGCAGCGGGCTGTTGCTGTCCTGGCCCGTGCGGCTCGGCCGAGGCGAACGATGGTCGCGGACGATCATCAACACCGTCGACGCGACGGCGGCGGATCGATGAGCCGGCCCTCGCTCGTCGTCCACGGGCACTTCTACCAGCCGCCGAGGCTCGATCCCTTCACGGGCACGATGCCGCGCGACCCGACGGCGGCACCCGCCCACGATTGGAATGAGCGCATCAGCGCGGATTGCTACCGGCCGAATGCCGACCTCGGCAACCTCGGCGCCATCTCATGGGACCTCGGGCCGACACTCGCGGGCTGGATGCAGGACGGCGACCGCGTCGCGTACCAGGGGTTCCTCGACGGCGATCGTGGCGTGAACGGGATGGCGCAACCGTTCCACCACGCCATCCTCCCGCTCGCCAGTGCCGCGGATCGATGGACCGAGATCCACTGGGGGTTGCGCGACTTCGCCTTCCGGTTCGGCCGGAAAGCGACCGGTATGTGGCTTCCCGAGACGGCAGTCGACCGCGATACGCTGCGGCTCCTGGCCGACGCCGGCGTGACGTACACGATCCTCGCCCCCTGGCAGGTCGACGGTGGCCCCGGCGTCGATAGCCGACGACCGGTCCGGATCGATGTCGGCGATGGCCGGTCGATGGTCGCGGTCCTGTACGACGCGGGGCTATCGACCGCGATCTCGTTCGACCCGTCCTCGACGGTCGACGCCGACGCCTTCGTGCGCGAGCGGTTGATGCCGCCGTTCGCAGCGGAGGTGGACGGCGACGCCGACCCGCTCGTCGTCATCGCGACCGACGGCGAGCTGTACGGCCACCACCAGCCGTTCCGCGAGCAGTTCCTGGCGAGGCTCGTCGGGAGGACGGCGCCGGCGGCTCGCCCGTATGCCACACCCGCACTTGCGGACGCCATCCGCGCGGCCGAGTCCCGGGGTCTCCCGACGGTCGCGTTGCGCGAGCGGACATCGTGGAGTTGCCACCACGGGGTGGCTCGCTGGATGGCCGACTGTCCGTGCGTCGCCGACGGTTCGTGGAAGACACCGTTGCGTGCCGCGTTCGAGCGGCTTGCCGGTGGGATCGACACGGTGACGGCCGATCTCGCTGCCTCGCTACCGGGGACGCCGGACCCCTGGCAAGCCCGCTACGCCTACGTCGACGTCGTCATCGGCGCCTCGTCGACCGAGGCCTTCATCGCAGAGGTCCTCGGGGCACGAGCCGATCCGGCTTCGGGTCGCCTCTTGATCGACCTCATGGACGCGCAGCACTGGCGTCTGGCGATGTTCGCGAGTTGCGCCTGGTTCTGGGAGATCGCCGACCGGATCGAGACAGCCAGCGCGTTGCGTGCGGCGATCCGGGCCGCGAGGCTGATCGATGCCATCAGCGATGGGGATCTCGAGCGGCGGTTGCTGGACGACCTGCGGCTCGTCGAAGGCGAGACGGGCGATGGCGTCGCGCTCGCAGTGTCCGCGCTCGAGGCGGTCGGGGCAGCCCCGCCGGACCTGTCCCGTGCCGAGAATCCGTCAGCCCGCGGCCTGCGCGCCACGGGCTGACAGGGGTCTGGATTGCTATAGTCGTCTGGCCACCGAGGATATTTGGACTACCTGGCTATGTCAATGGAACCCGCCAGTCCCTCGTCGACCACGGCGTCGGTCGCTGCCGGCGGCGGCCTCGACGTCGAGCGCGACTCGGACGTCCCGATCTCGACCCAGATCTTCTGGCAGCTCGCCTACCAGATCGATTCGGGCCGCCTGCTGCCCGGTTCCCGGTTGCCGCCGGTCCGTGAGCTCGGTGCCGCCCTGCGCGTGAACCCGAACACCATCCGCGCGGTCTACCGTCGCCTTGCCGATGGCGGCTACGTCACGAGCCGTCACGGAGCCGGGACGCACGTCGCGGACCGTCCGCCTCAGCGACGCGGCAATGAGGCGCTCGCTGGGATCGTCGCCGAGCTGCTTCGTCGCGCCTCCCACGCCGGCTTCACCGCTGACGAGGTCGCCGCCGCGACGTTCGCCGCTGCCACGGAGCGCAAGCGGCCCGGGCCACTCGTCCGCGTCCTCTTCGCCGAATGCACGAACGCCGATGCCGGCTACGACGCGGAGCGCCTCGTCGACGCGTTCCCCGGCATGATCGAGGCCGAGGGCGCGCTCATCGACGACCTGCCCGAGCGTCTCGACAAGTTCCACTACGACCTCGTCGCGACGACGACGTTCCACGCCGACGAGGCGCAGGTCCTCGCCGCCGGCCGCCTGCCGGTCGTGGCGATGCTGGTCGGACCGGGCTACCTCGAGCTCGTCCACGAGATCGCGGGTCTCCGACCGGGATCGCGGGTCGGCCTCGTGTGCGCGAACGAGCGCGGCGCCGAGAACATCCTCGAGACGCTCCAGCTCTCCGGTACGTCGGGCGTCGAGATCGTGCCGGCGTTGATCGGCGAGACCGATGAGCTACGCGTGGTCGACGAAACGGCCGACCTGATCCTCATGTCACGGGAGGCGCTTGCCGCTGGTCTCGATCGCCAGATGCACGACGAGGATCGCATCCGGCAGTGGTCGTACGAGTTCGACCCGGCGGGACTCGAGCTGCTGCGACGCGCGATCGAGCACGTGGCCGCCGAGCGGCCGACCGAGGCGACGGCCGTCTGACGACGCTCACCGGCGCGTGCCATCCTTCGTCGATGGACGCCGCCGCGGACCCGGACCTCTACGGTTCGCGCGCCACCCACGGTTCGCGCGACTTCCACGTCCGCAGGACCGCCCGCGAGCGGTACGCCATCGAGGACGCGCTCCTCGGGATCCGTGGCGACCTGGCCGTCGCCGACCTTGCTGCGATCCGGGTCGTCGCCCAGCGGATGAACGATGCCAGGCCGCCGGAGGTCGCGGGTATCACCGCGGGTGAGATCGGCGCACTCGGACTGCTTCACGAGATCGGTCACCTGCTGATCGCCCGCCAGGCATCCCGCGGCGAGCCGAACATGGCGACAGCGATGCGCGACGTGCGGCGGCGCCTCCACGACGACCTCGATCGTCTGCTCGATCGGTACGGCGCGGCATTCCCGGGGTCTGGCCCTGACCCCGAGCCGCGACCCATCCAGCTCGAGGAGATGCTCCTCACGAGGCTCACGAACGAGAACCCGGCGATCGGGCCGCTGCGCGAGCTCGTCGACGACCGGATCCTTGGCGAAGGGACGCGCTACGACGATGCGATCGCAGGCCTCGAGGAGGTCTTCGCCGAGGGTGAGCCGCTCGACATCGGCGACGGGACGCAGGCGTCGCTCGTCGAGCTGCTGCGGACGCCGGCCCGGCAGGCGCCGACGTCGCTCGCCGGGCAGTTGCGCTACGTACGCGACCACTGGGGACGTCTTCTCGGCCCCGAGCTCGATGCGCTCATCGGCCGCTTGGACATCGCGATCGGGATCCTGGCGGAGGAGGAGCACGCACTCCACCAGCGATTCGGTGGCCCATCCGACGGGCGTGAGGTGCATGCCCCGACGTTCCGTGGCCTCGCTGATGAGCCGGAGCGGTTCTCGGTCGACTCGGCCTGGATGCCCCGGTTGGTGCTGATCGCGAAGAGCACCTACGTCTGGCTCGACCAGTTGTCGCGCCAGTTCGGTCGCGACATCCGGACGCTGGACGCCGTGCCGGACGAGGCCTTGGACATGCTCGCGTCGTGGGGCGTGACGGGTCTCTGGCTGATCGGGCTCTGGGAACGCTCGGTCGCGTCCGAGCGGATCAAGCGGATGCGGGGCAACCCCGACGCCGTCGCATCGGCCTATTCGCTCGACGACTACCGGATCGCCGACGACCTCGGCGGCGAGGACGCGTACGGCAACCTCCGGGACCGGGCATGGTCGCGCGGCATCCGCCTGGCAAGCGACATGGTCCCCAACCACATGGGCATCGATTCACGCTGGGTGATCGATCACCCGGAGTGGTTCCTGTCGCTCCCCCACCCGCCCTATCCCTCGTACAGCTTCACAGGACCCGACCTCGCGCCTGATGAGCACGCCGGGATCGTGCTCGAGGACCACTACTGGAACGACAGCGACGCGGCTGTCGTGTTCAAGCGCTTCGACCGCGGGAGCGGCGCGGAGCAGTTCATCTACCACGGCAACGACGGGACGAGCTTTCCCTGGAACGACACGGCACAGCTCGACTTCCTGAAGGCGGAGGTCCGCGAACAGGTCATCCGGACGATCCTCGATGTCGCGCGCCGGTTCCCGGTGATCCGCTTCGACGCGGCGATGGTGTTGGCGAAGCGCCATGTGCGGCGGCTGTGGTGGCCCGAACCCGGCGCCGGCGACGGCATCCCGTCCCGAGCCGAGCACGCGATGAGCCAGGCCGAGTTCGACGCGCGGATGCCGGTCGAGTTCTGGCGCGAGGTGGTCGATCGCGTCGCCGCGGAGGTGCCCGACACCCTGCTACTGGCTGAGGCCTTCTGGATGCTCGAGGGTTACTTCGTCCGCACGCTCGGCATGCACCGCGTCTACAACAGCGCGTTCATGCACATGCTCCGCGACGAGAACGGCGCGGGCTACCGGAAGCTGATGCGCGACACGCTCGAGTTCGATCCCGAGATCCTCAAGCGCTACGTCAACTTCATGAGCAACCCCGACGAGAAGACGGCGCTCGAGCAGTTCGGCAAGGGAGAGAAGTATTTCGGGGTCGCGACGGTCATGGCGACGATGCCCGGCCTGCCGATGCTCGGTCACGGTCAGGTCGAGGGCTACCGCGAGAAGTACGGGATGGAGTTCCGGCGCGCGACGCTCGACGAGCACGCCGACGCGTGGCTTTTGGAGCGCCACCAGCGCGAGATCTTCCCATTGCTCCACCGACGGGCCTGGTTCGCCGAGGTCCACGACTTCCTGCTGTTCGACTTCCACACCGATGGCGGCGGCGTCGACGAGAACGTGCTCGCCTATTCGAACGGCAATGGGCCGACGCGGTCGCTCGTCGTGTTCCACGATCGGTTCGGGTCCACAGCGGGGACGATCCGCGAGTCGGCGGCGTACGCGCGCAAGTCGGCGAGCGGCACGAAGCGGCTTGTCCGGCGTTCCCTCGCCGAGGGTCTCGGGCTGCCCGACGACCCAGGGATGTTCGTGACGTTCCGGGACGCTCGCACGGGTCTCGCGTACCTGCGCTCGTGTCGTGACATCCACGAGCGGGGTTTGTGGTTGACGCTGGACGCCTACCAGGGCCACGTGTTCTGGGAGTTCCGCGAGTTGCGCGAGGGGGTGTCCGGGCAGTGGCGTCGCCTGGCGGAGCGTTTGGGTGGCCGCGGCGTTGTCTCCTTGGACGATGCGCTGATCGAGCTGCAGCTCGAGCCCGTGCATGCGCCGTTACGGGCGCTGTTCGACGACGGGCATGTGGCCGCCGTCCTCGACGGGACCGCAGCGGACCGTGATCTCGACGCGCTCGAGGACCGGCTGGCCGCGCTCCTGGCTGCCATCGCGAACGCGACGGCCGTCGCCGGCGATGCGATCACCACGGCCGCCCGGATCCGCGATGAGGCCGCCGCAGCGTACGCCGATGCCGCCGGTCCACTCTCGCGGGAGGACCGCGCGGCCCTCCTCGGCTGGCTCGTGCTGTCGCGGATCGGAGAGCTGGCACCTGGTGCCGACATGGCCGCGACGAGCCTCGCCTGGTACGACGAGCTGCGGATGGCCCCGGTCATCGCCGCCGGGTTCCGCTCCGCCGGCGTCGACGAGGCTGCGTCCTGGTGGGTCGCCGACCAGGTCCGCGTCCTCCTCGCGCTGCCACGGCCGTCGGGCATCCGCGGGCGCGGCCGGAACGGGGACCTGCGACTGATCGAGGCATGGCTGACACGGGACACCGTGCGCGCCGCGATGGGCGTCAACACCTGGGAAGGCGTCGAGTGGCTCGACCGCGACCGGTTCGCGAACCTGCTGCGTTGGGCCGCCCGCCTCGATGCCATCGAGAAGGGCGGACGCCCGAACCGGAAGGTGGTCGACCGTCTCACCACAGCGGCCGAGGCAGCCGGATATCGGATCGATGCGCTCCTCGCGTCGCTCGCGCCGCCGCGACCGACGGCGTCGGTGCCGCCTGCGGAACCGCCCGACCCGCCGGCGAAGGCCTAGGTACGGCTTCGGGGCATCACCCGAGTCGGATGATGCCGGACCGTGCGAAGTCCCCCACCATTCGCGTATGGTGCCGCGTGCCCCGTTGACGCGTTCGCGTCCGGGACGCGCCTTGATGTCTGGAGGGAACTAGGTGGTGAGCTTGCGACGCCGATTGGCTGGTCGCTCGGGTCTCCCGCTCTTGCTCGGCCTGCCGGTGCTGCTGGCCGGCTGTACGTCCATCGCAGGACCGACGACGACGTTCGGCGACATCTTCTGGTCGTTCGTCGCGTTCTTCTTCTGGTTCATGGCGATCTGGATCTTCATCACGATCTTCGGCGACATCTTCCGCCGGAACGATCTGACCGGTGGCATGAAGGCCGTCTGGATCATTGCGCTGTGCATCCTGCCGTTCCTCGGCGCGATCATCTACATGGTCGCGCGACCGAAGATGACCCCCCAGGATCTGCAGATGATCACGCAGGCCGAGGCGGCCCAGAAGGCAGCCGCGGCGGTGTCCCCGGCCGACGAGCTCGCGAAGCTCCAGCAGCTTCGTGCGGCGAATGTCATCAGCGAGGAAGAGTTCCAGGCGCTGAAGGCCAAGACGCTCGCCTGACCCACTTCGCGTACGCGCACTCGACGGGGCCGGCCGAAAGGTCGGCCCCGTCGTCATATGTGGTGGGTCAGTCGAACAGCGCCCGGCGCAACACCGAGGTCGGCGGCGCCCCGTGGCTGATGACGGCTTCGAGGTGGTCGCGATAACGGAAGCCCGGAGTGTCCCCAAGGCCACCAGGTAGGGCGCCAGGCCGGATCGAGGCCGGGTCCGCCCCGGCGGCCGATGCCGCCCGCCGGCGAGCTTCCAACTCGATGTCCCACATCTCCATCGAGCCGGCGAAATACGTCGAGAGCTGCGTCGACGAGAGCCGCGCTCGGCGGTACTTGTTCCGTGCTTCGGACTCCTCCTGGAAGCCACCGTCGACCATGAGGTCGACCGCCTCCTGCTCGGTCATGCCATCGCAATGGATCCGCGCGTCGATGATCGCGTTCGTCGCCGAGCGCAGGTAGAACTTCCAGTGGTTGAGGAGCAGCGCCGGATCGTCGGACCCGTAACCTGCGTCCATCATCACCTGCGTGACGTAGACGGCCCATCCCTCGTGGAAGAGACCGCTCTGGAAGACGCCACGGGGAAGCGTCGCTGTCCGGTTTGCGTAGACGCCCTGGAGGTAGTGACCGGGCACCGCCTCATGGATCGTCAGTAGCCGGAGCATCCGGTCGTTGTCCTCTCGGAGGT
>Ga0207648_10003442_pt1 | contig 16603 bp, 17 predicted proteins | sample KBSMisM32_FD_184310 | JGI IMG/M metagenome (GOLD analysis project Ga0207648, IMG submission 184310) | Miscanthus rhizosphere microbial communities from Kellogg Biological Station, Michigan, USA - KBS Miscanthus M3-2 (SPAdes) (version 2) | ecosystem: Host-associated > Plants > Roots >...
TTGGCAGTTTGCAGTTTCGAATTTCGACGAAACTGCAAACTGCCAATTTTTGTTTCAGTTAGATGATCCTATTAAAAGTTGTTGAGTAGAATGAGAATGTTCCCGAATGCCGGATAGAATTATTGTCAAGGGCTAATCAATGACTGCTGACGCCTGATGACTTAATTACACCCGAGCACTTCGCATAATTTAGCATCGAGTGCAGGTCCGCGAAGATTCCGGCCGATGATCTTTCCATCAGGATCCATCAGGAAGTTGAACGGTATGCCTTGCACGTGATACAAAACCGCGGCTTCATTGTTCCAGAATTTCAGATCGCTGACATGTGTCCAGGTGAGCCTGTCTTTTGCAATCGCATCCAGCCATTTTTGTTTGCCGTTTGGCTGATCCAGCGATACGCCGAGAACGGTAAAATTTTTAGTGCTGAATTTATTATAAGCCTCCACTACATTCGGGTTTTCGTTGCGGCAGGGACCACACCAGCTTGCCCAAAAATCAACCAACACATATTTACCGCGGAACGATGATAACTTAACAGGATTGCCATTTGTATCTGGTTGTGTAAAGTCAACCGCTGTTGTGCCGATTGCACCTACTTTGTTATATGCAATAAATTCTCCCAGGCTCTTGCCTACGCCTGATTGCTTTACATTATCAGAAAGCTGGTTAAGTCTTTTTTCCAATTGAATGGGATCATCCGAAACTTGTGCTGTTACAGACAATAAAAAGAGGGAAACAAATGAAGAAGGTTTTTCGGCGATGAACTTATCAATCTGCGACTGTATAGCTCCGGTAATACCTTCATATTTTTTCATCAATTCATCATATTGCGGACCGGGCATTGATTTATTTATATCGGCAGCCACTGCATTCAGGTCGGCAAACAATGGATTAAATATGTTTTTGAATTCAATAAAGTCCAGGTGCGATTTTGAACCGGTTACTTTTAATTCCTTGGGTTTGTTTACATCACCAGTGATGCCTATTACTTTGTTTTCAAGGAAAATATGTTGCGGTTGTTGCTTGCCGAGTACGATATAATACAATGAGGGTTCGGGTATGCTTCCATTCAATGAAAATTTTCCCTTACTTACTTTGCCTTTGGCGATTTCACCGTTATCATTGGTGTTGGTAATTTTTATCTCAGCGCCGTCAGCAAGTCCCGATACAGTTCCATTGAGGGTAAATGATTCCTTTTTCGTCTGTGCAAAAACGAGAGACGGTACGAGGATCAGTAGTGCAAATACAGTTTTCATGTTATGCAGGTTGATGTCTTTGTTTCAAAATGGTTATTACGTCTTCCAGCTTTGAATCCTTAGCCTGTAATAATACTAAATAATGGAAAAGAAGATCAGCCGCTTCGTTTAAAAATAACTCTTTGTTATTATCCTTTGCTTCTATCACGGTTTCAACTGCTTCTTCGCCAACTTTTTGTGCAATCTTATTGATTCCTTTTTTAAACAACTGTCTCACATACGACTTTTCATCGGTGCCGGTTCTGCGCAGTGTTATAATATCTTCTAAATAAAACAAAAAATCTTCGCTATGATTCTTTTCACTCCAGCAGGTATCGGCGCCCGTATGACAAACAGGGCCTGTCGGCTCTGCTTTTATCAGCAATGTATCTTTATCACAATCGGGTAGTACTTCCCTCACCAATAAAAAATTGCCGCTTTCCTCGCCCTTTGTCCATAATCTCTTTTTGCTCCGGCTATAAAACGTCACTTTACCGCCCTGCATTGTTTTCGTCAATGCTTCATCGTTCATAAAACCCAGCATCAATACTTTCTGTGTTTTATAGTCCTGGATGATAGCGGGTGCCAGGCCATCCGCATATTTTTGAAAATCAATTTTCATTGATGATTTTTAAATTTTGTTACCAGCTTTTGATCTTCGATTGATTTTTGCGGCAGTTTATCCACTCGCTGCTCCGTTGATCTTCAGTAATTCTAATCTTCTTTTCAGTTAAGCTCATCATCTTCCTTTATCAGTTGCAACAGGCGATTCAATTTTTGCTTCCGGTTTTCCTGTCGCCTGCCCAAACGGTATTTTCTCCGGCTTTCCATCGTCCTGAAAAAGGACAATGAAATAATCATTGCCACTATAATGATCAGCAGAATCATAAAGACTGATTATTAACTGCAAATATCGCCCTAAATCTGCAATACTCATAACCATCCTTCCAATCACGAGCCTCTCACTACATTGAAAATCAAAGCCTGACTGCTATTCCTTTCTTATCAAGGAAAAACTTTAACTCAGGTATCCCTATTTCCTTAAAATGAAAAATGCTCGCTGCCAGGGCTGCATCCGCATGTGCCTGTTCAAAAACGTCTTCAAAATGCCGGAGGTTGCCGCCACCGCCTGAGGCGATAACCGGAACCGGCAATTCTTCGGCTAAGCGTTTTGTTATATCAATGGCGAAACCCTGCTTTGTGCCGTCGTGATTCATTGATGTCAACAGTATTTCGCCGGCGCCACGATTCACTCCCTCCTTCGCCCAGTCAAAGCATTTTTTTTCTGTTTTAGTTCGTCCTCCATTGAGGTATACATACCATTCACCGTCATCTTCTTTTTTTGTATCAATCGCAAGCACTACACATTGACTGCCGAACTCTTTTGACAAATCATTTATCAATTGTGGATTTTTAAAAGCAGAAGTATTGACCGATATTTTATCAGCGCCGTTCTGCAATAATACGCTTACGTCGTCTACACTACTGATGCCGCCGCCAACTGTAAACGGTATATTAATATGGTGAGCAATTTTATTCACCAGCTCGCTTAATGTCTTTCTTTTTTCAACGGTCGCCGTAATATCGAGAAATACCAATTCATCAGCGCCTTCTTTTGCATACAAAGCACCGAGCTCAACAGGATCACCGGCATCGCGAAGGTTTACAAAATTTGTTCCTTTTACTGTTCGTCCGTCTTTGATGTCGAGACAGGGTATGATTCTTTTTGTGAGCATTATTCGTCTATTCTTTTTTTCTTTAAAAATTCTTCGTCTTTCGCCTTCGGCAAACTGTGAAAAAAAATACTGCTCCTCTTGCCGATCCAACCAACAAATCCTGCTTTATTTTCCCAATCAATAACAAAATTTTCAAATTGTTCTTTTGTGAATCGTTGCAGTTAATCGGCCAGGATCGAAAGCCTACTTTCTTGAACTCAACGCCACCTTTATTCCCAATGCGATCAGTACCGCGCCGGTAAACCGTTCCTGCCAATGCACAAACCGCGGCGACCTGGTTAACATGCTTCCGATTTTTCCAAACAATAAGGCTACCAATACGTTTACAATTGTTCCTGATACATCGAACCAAACACCTAAGAATAAGATTTGCCACTGTGCACCGCTTGTACGTATATCAATGAATTGTGGTAAAAACGCAAGAAAGAACAAAGCAACTTTCGGATTCAATACATTAGTAATTACGCCCTGCCAGAATAGTTTTTTATAAGATTGTGGATGAAAATTCCTGTCAATTTCAAATGATTTTCGTTTACTCATCATTGATCTTATGCCAAGGTAAATAAGATAAGCCGCGCCTATATATTTAATGATATTAAATGCCAACGCTGAGCTTGCGATGATGGCAGATAAACCAATAACCGCCGCGATAATGTGTACCATACAACCCACCATAATACCCAGGGCACAAACAATTCCCGCCTTCACACCTTGACCCGTACTTCTCGTAATCACAAACAACATATCATTGCCCGGCGTTATGTTCAGCATCAATGCAGCAAAGGCGAACAACCAGAAATCATGAATGTTCATAACTAAACGACTTTAATTCCTGCAACGAGATCCTGTTTTCATAAATCGCTTTACCGATGATCACGCCTTTACACCCCACTTCGTGTAAAGCTTCCACATCTTTCAACGAACTCACACCACCGCTTGCAATAAAATGTAAATCCGGAAACTTATCGATAATATTTTTATACAGATTAATCGAAGGCCCCTCCAATTTTCCATCCTTGCTCACATCCGTACAAAATATCTGTTTCACACCATGTTGAATGTACTTCTCAATAAAATCATACACCCATATATCCGTTTTTTCCAGCCACCCGCTTACTGCAATCTTTTCTTCTTTTACATCTGCACCCAATAAAAACTTTTCAGCACCGAAACCTAATAACCATTTTGCAAACTCCTGTTCATTTTTCACGGCGATGCTTCCGACCGTTGCGAATGCGGCGCCGGATTCAAAAACAATCTTTACATCTTTTTCTGTTTTTATACCGCCACCGAAATCAATAATTAAAGATGTCTTGCCTGCAATTGTTTCCAGTACTTTCCAGTTTTTTACCGCGCCGGCTTTGGCACCATCAAGGTCAACCAAATGCAACCGCAACAGCCCGGCATCTTCAAATTGCTTTGCCACCTCAAGCGGGTGTTCATTGTAAATTTTCTTTTGTGCATAGTCGCCTTCGGTGAGCCGCACACATTTACCGTCTATTATATCTATCGCCGGAATAATCTGCATATCCAACACTTTTTTCATGATAATGAACTCAAGCCCATACTTAAACCAGCTCGCGCCGGATTCCGTCATTCCCCATTTTGTATAAAATTTAGTCGCATCTTTTCTTGCGTTACACCAAACGGACTTACAACCTTTTTCTTTTGCAATTGCAAATGCTTTGTTCAGCAATGCTGTTCCATATCCCCGATGCTGCTCCGATTTTTTTGTTGCAAACTTTCTGAATTGTAATTCACCGTGTTTAATAAATAAGGAAATAACCGAAATCAATTGCTTTTTTTCATATATCCCCAGGTGCAATCCTTTATTGTCATCATCCAATTGCACAAAAGAAATATGTTCATCCGGGTACATTACCTCTCTTCTCAATGCCCAAACTTCGGCAAGCGGTGCTTCTCTTATTTCCATTTACAAACTCAAAAAGTTTTTAATGACCTGTTCACCGGTTACAGCAGATTTTTCCGGGTGAAATTGCACTCCGTAGAAATTATCCTTATGCAATCCGGAACTGAATGGCTGAACATAGTCTGTTGTAGCGATCGTATGTTCGCCCATTGCCGCGTAATACCCATGAACAAAATAGCAATAGTTATTCTCGTTTATACCCGAAAATAAATCTGTCTTCAAATCATAGATTGAATTCCATCCTATCTGCGGCACTTTCAAATGAGTATCCGAAGGCTTAAATAGTTTTACATTTTCATCAAATATGCCCATGCATTCCGTATCATTCTCTTCTGAATATTTACACATCAGCTGCAATCCAAGGCAAATTCCCAGAACCGGTTGTTTCAAATTTTTTATAACCTTATCCAGTTTTCTCTCTTTTAGATAGTTCATTGCCGTGCTCGCTTCGCCCACACCAGGAAAAATCACTTTGTCTGCTTTTTGAATTTGCTCGATACTATCCGTAACATTCGCAGAAACACCAATCCTTTCCAAGGCGTATAACACAGACTGAATATTACCGGCATTATATTTTATAATTGTCAGGTTCACGTATGCTTCATTATTTATTTACGAAAGAATCGGTTGCAAGAATTGTTTTGTGGCATCAGCTGCATCACTATTTTCAGACAATGCCTTAATATAAGCAGTTCCGATAATTGCACCATTTGCATGCATACAGGCAGCATCAAAACTTGATTTATCTTTTATACCAAAGCCAACCAACACAGGGTTTTTTAGTCTATAACTTTTTAGTCGTTGCAGGTAAGCATTCACATCTGTCATATTCTTATCCTTTCCTGTTGTTGAGGATGATGACACCGCATATAAAAACCCGGTGCTTAATGAATCCAGTTTTTTCACTCTTTCTTCCGCTGTTTCCGGTGTAACGAGGAAAATAAAATCCAGCCCGTAGCGCTGAATGATCGGACCATACTCCGTTTCAAATTCATATTCGGGCAGATCGGGCAGTATCAAACCGTCAATAGGGATAGCTGCCGCATGCTGACAAAATTTTTCAAACCCATATTGAAGGATCGGGTTCATATAACCCATCAATATAACCGGTACATAAATCCCGCCTTTACCTAATGCGGAATTGCGAAAACCTCTCAACTGCTCAAACAATTTTGCAATCGTCATACCGTTTGCCAAAGCTTTTGCACTGCTCGCCTGTATCACGGGTCCATCAGCAAGCGGATCACTATAAGGCATGCCCAATTCAATAATATCAGCACCATTTTCCTGCAACGCTTTCAATATATTCAATGTACTGTCCAATTCAGGATAGCCTGCCGTGCAGTAAACGTTGAGTATTCGTTGTTGCTTCTTTTCGAATAATTGTTCAAGCCTGTTCATTGTTTTATCTCTTATTTTTCCATCGACTTCATATACGTTCCCAAATCCTTATCCCCTCTCCCGCTCAGACAAATCACTACAGTATCATCTTTGCTGAACTTCATTTGCTTCAATGCCGCCAATGCATGTGCGCTTTCCAACGCAGGTATAATCCCTTCCAGCTTCGCCAATTCAAATGCAGCACTTAAAGCTTCTTCATCTGTTGCGCTTAAGAATGTAGCACGACCACTATCAAATAAGTAAGCGTGCATTGGCCCGATACCGGGATAATCCAATCCTGCCGATATGCTATGCGGCTCTACTACCTGGCCGTCTTCTGTCTGCATGACCAAACTTTTACTGCCATGCAACACCCCCGGCTTTCCTAACTGTGTGGTAGCAGCGCTATGACCGCTGTGGATACCTAAACCCGAAGCTTCTACTGCGATCAATTTCACCAGGTCTTCTTCAATAAAATGATAGAATGCGCCCGCTGCGTTACTGCCACCACCAACGCATGCCATCACGTAATCGGGCAATTCACTGCCGGTTTTCTCTTTTAATTGCCATCTTATCTCTTCACTGATCACCGATTGAAACCGCGCTACCATGTCAGGGTAAGGATGCGGTCCTACAACACTGCCAATGATATAATGTGTATCATTCGGATTATTGATCCAGTCACGTATCGCTTCATTTGTCGCATCTTTTAATGTCTTGCTGCCGCTTGTTGCCGGTATTACAGTTGCTCCCAGCATTTTCATTCTTGCTACGTTTGGCGCCTGCCGCTCAATATCTTTTTCGCCCATATACACAATACACTGAATACCCTTTAACGCACACACCGTTGCAGTAGCCACACCATGCTGACCGGCACCTGTTTCCGCAATGATTCTTTTTTTTCCCAATCGTTGTGCCAATAAGATCTGACCGATGGTATTATTCACTTTATGTGCACCGGTATGACAAAGATCTTCCCGCTTCAGGTAAATCGTGGTGTTGAACTGTTTGCTTAAGCGCTCAGCAAAATATAACGGTGTCGGACGTCCCGCATAGTCTTTCAGCAATCCGCGAAACTCTTTCTGAAATGCATCGTCATAGATTATATCAAGATATTTTGTACGCAGCTCCTCTACATTCCTGTGCAGCATCTCCGGTATATATGCACCGCCAAAATTTCCATAATATCCCTGGGCGTTTGGCTTCTTACTTATTTGTGTTGTTGTCATTTTATTTTTTTGTACTTAGCTGAAGTACTATGCACCGCATCCTGCGGACTTGTTAACTTTAGTTGCCCCGAACGCATTCGGGACGTTCATCGTTCCCGCCGCTATTCAGCAATTCAAAACCGCGCCGTTTCAGACCTGCCAATAATTATCTCAATCCTCACCATCCCGGATCAGACAATTAATTGAAGAAATTTCAGATCCAACCATCGTTCAAACTTCCATCCAACCTCTTTAAAATGGGCCACCTCTTCAAAACCGAAACTTTTATGCAGTTTAATACTCGCTTCATTAGCCGCCTCTATACCGGCAATGATTGTGTGCATTTTTAATTTCTTTGCCGTTTCTATCAATGGCGGCAATAACAATCTGCCAACTCCTTTGCCCCGGTAATCATTTCTTACATACACAGAATTTTCAACAGAAAATTTGTAAGCCGTCCACTCCCTTCGAAATGGTCCGATCGTACTAAACCCAACAATCGCACCGTCATGCTCCGCTACAAAGACGGGGAAACCCTGCTTCTGCTTCGCACGAAACCATTCTGTTCTCATTTCCAAAGTATGCGGTTCATAATCATATACAGCTGCCGTATGCAGGATAATATCATTATATATCTCCAGCATTGCCGGCAAATCAGTTTCACTTGCTATCCGAATATTAATTTTCATTTATAAACAAACGGAAATCGTAGTTAACAAATCTTTTGAATCACATAAATCTCAATCCCGATACCTGTCGGGACCAGTTTACATGAGCTTCCCGCAGAATTCTTTTACTTTCTCCATATTCTTCACGCCGGCCGTTATTTCAAATTTGCTGTTGATATCAATAGCAAAAAGATTTTTCGCGACAGGCTCATTTTGAAACGCTATTAGTTTTTCTTCATCGCCCGGTTCTATTCCACCGCTCAGGAAAAACGGTTTGTTGATCATCGACTTTTTCAATACATCCCAGTTAAACTTTTTCCCGGTGCCACCATACCCCGCACCCATTGTATCAAACATAAACATATCGCAAACATCCTGATAGGGTCGCGACATCCATTCCACGTTATCATTCTCACCCAAGCGAAACGCTTTTATAACTGAAATATAATCGGCAATTTTTTCACAATACTTCGGCGTTTCGTCGCCATGCAGCTGTACCATATCAAGCCGGTAGTCTTCCACTATCCTCATTAGTTCATCATAGGTCGCATTTACAAACACACCGACCTTGGCAATGCGCCCCTTTATCTGTTTCATTTTTTCCGGCGATATTTTATTACCCATGAATCTTGGCGATTTGGGATAAAATATAAAACCGGCAAGAGCTACGCCCATTTCTTCAAGAGCGCTGGCCTGCTCAGGCAATGTCAAACCACATACTTTAATTCTCATACTGCTTTTGCTTTAGTTGTTGTACAAACCGGGCAAAAGCAATCGTTGGGTCTTTTTCTTTCATAAAGTGTTCGCCAATCAAAAAACCATTAAAACCATTTTCTTTAAATAAAATTATATTTTCCGGCGTACTGATTCCACTCTCGGCGACCTTGATTTTTCCTGCAGGAATCCGTTCCGCCATTCTCAAACTTCGTTCAATATCTACAACAAATGTTTTCAGGTTCCGGTTGTTGATCCCGACAATATCTGTATCATCACAAACATGATCCAGTTCGTTTTCGTCGTGCAATTCCAATAACACAGAAAGTCCCAATTGTTTTGCAAAAGACGCCAATCGCTTCACTTCTTTCGCTGACAAACATGCGGCTATCAATAAAATTACATCCGCACCAATGCTTTTAGCTTCTGTAACCTGGTATTCGTCAATTATAAATTCCTTGCGCAATATCGGGATCGTATTCACCCTTGCTCGTCTCACATCTTCATCACTGCCTCCAAAAAAATGTTCATCAGTCAAAACAGATAAACATGAAGCTCCATTCATCGCATATCCCCTGGTTACTTCTGCAACGTCTGCTTTGTCATTTATAATTCCTTTCGAAGGCGACTTTCGTTTGAACTCAGCAATAATACCTGTCTTCTCTTCCTTCAAAAGAAATTCCCGCAGTGATAACGTCTTTCTCTCAAAAAACTCAGCGCCTTCCAACGTGGCAACGCTTACTTCCTTCTTCCGCTTTTCAACTTCCTTTTTTTTATACTCTATAATCGTATCCAGGATGTTCATTACTGCAAACTGATTAATTTCTTTAATGACTCATTGGCACGGCCGCTATCGAGGCTGTCGACTGCCGCCGCATAAGCTTCGTCATAATTTTTATAACTATTAGTGCAATATAATGCCATCGCCGCATTTGCGAGCACCACTGCGTTTTGTGCCCAACTCCCCTCTCCTTTCAGAATTTTTGTAAAAATTCTCGCTGCTTCTTCAACACTATTACCGCCACTGATATCTTGTGCCGATACCATTCGTTTTCCTAATTGCTCCGGTGTCATTATCTTTTCACCGGCATTGGTAATGACCTTGGTATCATTTGTCAGTGAAATTTCATCATAACCATCCAGTCCATGAATAATTGTAAACGCCCTGTCCGTCTGCTGCAATAAATAATTATAAATACGGGCCATCTCCAGGCTGAATACGCCTACCAACTGAAACTTCGGCGAAGCCGGGTTTACCATCGGTCCAAGCATGTTAAAGAAGGTTCGCATGCCAAGGTTCTTACGTATAGGCCCAACCGTTTTTAACGCAGGATGAAATAATGGTGCATGTAAAAAACAAATATTCGCTTTATCAACCTCGATCTTCAATTTGTCTTTATCATTTTTAAATTTATATCCCAACTGCTCCATTACATTGGAGGCACCACTGATAGAAGAAGCTCCGTAATTGCCATGCTTGGAAACTTTTTGGCCGGCACCCGCAACGATAAAACAGCTTAATGTAGAGATGTTAAACGTATTCTTGCCATCACCACCCGTACCAACAATATCAATTGTTTCAAATCCATTCATGTCAACGGGAACACAAAGCTCCAGCAGCGCATCGCGGAAACCCTGCAATTCCTCGATAGTTATACTGCGCATAAGATAGACCGTCATGAAAGCCGTCACTTCGTGCTCGTTATAAACACCTTTACCAATATTCACCAGCACCTCTTTCGCCATTCCGCGATCAAGCGTTTTGTGTTCGAATAGAATTTGTAATATCTTTTTCATTTCCTTTTTTCTTACTCCGCGTCGTCGTGTTTTAATACAATTATTGGATCACCGGCAAACACGGTTAATAATCAAATCAACATTTCAGCCAGTTCCTCATTATCTCTTCTCCTTTCGGGGTCAATACACTCTCCGGATGAAACTGTACACCTTGTACATCAAACTTTTTATGCTGCAATCCCATTATATAATTATTCTCATCTCTAACAGTGATCTCCAGCTCCTCCGGAAAATTTTCATCACTCACCACCCAACTATGATAACGTCCTACTTCAATCTTATCAGGTAGTCCCTTGAACAATTCACTCCGCACTCCCGACTTCTGACTTCCGACTTGGATCTCTGTCGCAACGCCATGATACACCGTACTCAAATTCACCAGCTTTCCACCAAACGCTTCCCCGATGGCCTGATGGCCAAGGCAAACACCGAGTATCGGTTTTGACGAAGCATATTCTTTTATCAATGGCAATAATAATCCAGCCTCTACAGGAATACCCGGTCCCGGTGATAAAATAATCTTATCATAATCTTTTACCTTTTCCAATGCTATTTCATCATTACGATATACATCTACTTTCTGATGCAATATTTTTTCAACAAGATGCACAAGATTATACGTAAACGAATCATAATTATCAAATACAAGAATCTTCATTTTAACCGCTTGATATGTTAACTGGTTGAGACGTTAACAAGGACTCCTTGTCAACCGACCAACTAATTAACCTGTTAACTAATACTCTCCGCAAACTCAATCGCTCTCTTCAACGCTCCCAATTTATTATTCACTTCCTGCAATTCACTTTCAGGATTACTGGCCGCCACAATTCCCGCACCCGCCTGGTAAGTCAGTGTATTGTTCCTGCTTAAAAACGTACGGATCATAATGGCATGCACACAACTGCCATCAAAACCCATAAACCCGATCGCACCACCATAATAGCTTCTGTCTGTTGGCTCATATTTATCGATCAGCTCCATCGCTTTGAATTTTGGAGCACCGCTGAGTGTTCCGGCGGGAAATGTTTTTGCCAATAACTCAAAGGGATTACTATTCTCACGAACCTTACCTGCCACTTCGCTTACCAGGTGTATCACGTGCGAGTAATACTGCACTTCACGGTAATGCGCCACTCTCACGTCATCGCACACACGGCTTAAGTCATTGCGGGCCAGGTCAACCAGCATCACATGCTCTGCATTTTCTTTTGCATCTTTTAATAACCGTTCCGTTTCCAGTTCATCAATTGCATCATCACCGGTGCGTTTAAAAGTACCGGCAATGGGATGTACAATTGCTTTACCTTTTTGTATCAGCAACTGCGATTCGGGTGATGAACCCATCAGTTTATAATCACCATAATCATAAAAAAACAAATAAGGTGATGGATTCACACTGCGTAAAGCACGGTACACGTTAAATTCATCGCCTGTAAATTTCTTCTCGAATTTCCTGCTCAATACAATTTGGAACACATCCCCCCGGTAGCAATTCTGAATACCTTTCTTCACCATTTCTTTGTAATCATTATCGGTCATATTGGAAACTTCTTCACCCGATATTTTAAATGGATAGACCGGCACATCTTTACTCCGTATCAATGATTCTACGACAGCAACTTCACTTTCCAAACCAGCCACCTGGTTTTCACAAATAAACAATTCGTCTTTAAAATGATTGAAAGCAATAACGTACTGGTACAACCGGTATCGCATCAGGGGAATCGAGCTCCGCTCTCCTGAAGAAGAAGGACTGGGGGTAAGGTGTATCGTTTCAAAAAACTGTATTGCATCATATGTTGTATAACCAAACAGCGCCTGCGCAAAAGCAGTCTCCTTGCTGTCCCCTTTCCTGTTGTCAAAACGCTTCATAAAATCCCACAGTAACTCAGGTACTTTCGTCACGTCTTTTATTTCTTCCCGCTCCGGTTTCTGTCCCGGCAGTTTGAATTCAATGCTTTTGGTAGACGTAATTTCCATTCCCGCAATTGCATTGATACAGATAAACGAATAACTGTTCTCCGCAGCATGATTGTCGGTACTTTCCAACAGGATAGTGTCGCGGAAACGATCACGCAACCGCAGGTATATGCCCACCGGCGTAAAAACATCCGCAAGCAAACGTTTGCAACTTGTTTTTAATTCTATTTTCTTCATATATCCCGTTAAAGAAAAAACCCCCCGAATTTATCAGGGGGCTTTTAATATGGTTATTAACTAATCATAGTAATGACTTACAGCACCCCGGAAGAGTTTGTATGCCACCACCATTGTTGATTTAGTTTAAATTTTTTCATTGCACTGCAAATATGAAAGGTTTTTTGATTATTACCAATTTTATCGCTATTTTTTTACCAAATCTTTTACATGACCACCGATAACACTGCTCCGGTTACCTATCAACGATTGCTTTCACTCGATTTTATGCGCGGCTTAATTATGGTTCTTTTGGCTATGGAAAGCACCGGCTTATACGAACATCTGCTCGAAGCATCCGATGGATCTTTTCTTCACGGCTTCTTTGTTCAATTCACACATCATCCCTGGAATGGCCTCCGGTTTTGGGACCTTGTTCAACCATCCTTCATGTTTATGGCCGGAACAGCGATGGCCTATTCATTGCACAAGCAGGTACAACAGGGCATGACATGGAACCAACGTTTTCGCAAAATTCTGAAACGATGCTTCTGGCTTTTCTTCTGGGGTGTGCTCGATTATGCAGTGCGTCCACATGGCCTTTCATTTGAATTGTGGGATGTACTTACACAACTATCATTTACAACATTAGTTGCGTTTCTTATTTTTCAATGGTCAACAAAAGCACAGATAGCAGTTTGTGTTGGGTTACTATTGTTAACGGAAATACTATATCGTTACACCAATGTGCCGGGCTTCGATCAGCCATTTGTTGATCAGCATAACTTTGGCAACTATGTTGATTTGAAAATAATGAACATCATCAACGATGGCGGCTGGGTAGCCATCAATTGCATTCCGACTGCTGTACATACGATTGCCGGTGCTCTCGCCGGGAAATTATTATTATCCGGAACAGGTAAGATAAAAAAGCTGTTGATGTGGTCAGCAATTTGCCTGATACTTGGATTTGGCCTGGATTGGGCCGGTATCACGCCGATCATTAAACGAATTGCCACCACCTCATTCACGCTGGCTTCACTGGGTTGGGTATTGCTATTTCTTGCAGCTATTTACTGGTGGATTGACATAAAAGATCATCGGAAGAATTTGAAATTCTTTACTATCGTTGGCATGAACTCGATATTCATTTATTTATTCTTTGAAATTGTAGGTTCGCGGTGGTTTAATGAATATGTCAGCGCGGTAACAAACGGATTGATGAAAATGATCAACACGCCGCATATGCTGATGCTGATCATAACATCGTTGTGTATTTTTACATTAGAATGGCTGCTGTGTTATTTCCTGTATAAAAAGAAGATCTTTTTGAGGGTTTAAAAAAAATATTTTAATTATTTACCCAACTACCTTGCACCATTATGCTTCAGTTGTGTCATCTTAATCCCGGTAAAATCGTGGACTACCTTTTACGTTCGGTCCGCTATTCACCCTATCACAAGTTACCCTTCATACTATTACTATTCCTTTTCCTTTCATCGCTGGCTTATTCGCAAACCAAAGACAACTATATTTTATTAAAGCCCGATCGCGTTTTCGATGGAGAAAAAATGCAAACAAACTGGATAGTACTTGTAAAAAATAATATCATTGAAGCAGCTGGTGAAATGCGTTTCAAATTACCGGCAGATACAAAAGTGTTGGAACTTAAAGGATGCACATTATTGCCGGGATTGATCGAAGGTCATTCACATTTATTTCTTCATCCTTACAATGAAACAGAATGGGACGACCAGGTACTCAAAGAGTCAAGAGCGGAAAGAACAGCCAGAGCGGTTAATCATGCAAAAGCAACTTTATTCGCCGGCTTTACGACGGTTCGTGATCTTGGTACGGAAGGCGCCATGTATGATGATGCAGGATTAAAGAAAGCGATTGAAAAAGGAGTGATACCGGGACCGAGAATGATTGTGGCAACAAGAGCCATCGTTGCAACCGGGTCGTACGGTGTGAAATCGGAAAGCGCTGATGTAGACTATCCCAAAGGAGCAGCCGAAGTAGCAAACGCCGATGAAATGGCAAAAGAAGTGAGAATGCAAATCAGCAAAGGAGCAGACGTAATCAAAATATACGCAGACTATCGCTGGGGTCGTGACGGTGAAGCAGCACCAACCTTTACATCAGAAGAAATTGCTGTTGCCGTAAAAATCGCCAATGAAGGCAACAGGAAAGTAGTAGTTCATTCTTCCACGGCCGAAGGAATGATGCGATCAATTAATGCGGGTGTTACCACCATTGAACACGGTGATAACGGAACAGAAGATGTATTTAAATTAATGAAGCAAAAAAATATTGCGCTGTGTCCTACCCTTGCGGCAACAGAAGCAACGCAGCAATACAAAGGCTGGCGTAAAGGAATCGATCCTGATACCGATCGCATAGCAGCACATAAAAAAAGTTTCAGGCTTGCTTTACAATCCGGTGTTACCATCTGCATGGGAGGCGACGTTGGTGTATTTGCGCATGGCGATAATGCCAGGGAAATGGAGTTGATGAACGAATATGGAATGCCTGTGTTGGATGTTTTAAGATCGGCTACATCTGTAAACGCTGATGTATTTGGTTACGCCAATCAAATCGGAAGAATCAAAAAAGGGTTATTGGCAGATATTATTGCGGTAGAAGGTGATCCATCATCGGATATAAAAAACATAAGGAAGATAAAGCTGGTGATGAAAGACGGAGTTGTTTACAAACAATAGATTTCCCGCGAAGACACAAAGGACACAAAGAGAAAAGGTTCGGAAGGCCGAACCAGATAAGGTATAATTAATATAAGCCTGCGATGTAAAGACAAAACCGTGTAAGAGATAAAGCTTTTATAGCGGTCAATTCAAAAAAACGAAACCCCGAAGGGGCGATATATTTTTCCCGCGCAGAAAAATCAAAGAACATTAATTAAACCATTTCACAATTAATGCCTATGTCACCCCTTCGGGGTTCTCTGGCCATTCCATTATTTACCTGTTATAATTTTGCCATCCCTTCGGGATTATTTCTTGCTAGGTCAGGGTCATTAGGATGGTTATGAATAACCGGGCAAGAGGCTATGTTCTTATTTTATGCCCTTTCACCGCATAAAATAGCACCGCGAGATAACAAGGAATCACGATCCAGTATGCCTGTTGGGGATTAATCTTACCGGCAAATTTGCCATAAAGGATTGGTAATATAGCTCCGCCACCAATCGCCATGATCAATAACGATGACCCAATCTTTGTAAACTTTCCCAATCCTTCCAGCGCCAATGGCCAGATGGAAGGCCACATCAATGAATTTGCAAGGCCCATCAGCGAAACAAAAACAACGGAAGTATAACCGTTTGTAAAAATGGCTATCAATGCAAAAACAATTCCGGTTATCGCCGACATTTTCAATGCCTTTTCCTGGGAAATAAATTTTGGAATACAGATAATACCGATGATATAACCGATCAGCATATTGATTTGCGTAGCACTTGAAAAGTATTTAGCAACAGAAAAAGAAATTCCCTGGTACGATCCATAATTGATGATCGTATCACCAGCGATCACTTCAACGCCAACATAAAGAAACAGGGTAAACACGCCGATCAGCAAATGAGGAAATTGCAAAATACTTTTCTTTGAATGAACTGCAGAATTATAAGTTTCTTCTTCTTCCTGCGCCTCGGGCAATCCTGAAAATTTTACCAGCAATGATAAAATAAGCAAACCTGCCATCATCAATAAATAAGGCCATTCAATCCGCGAGGCGAGTTCCTTTAAAAGAATATTTTTCTCGTTTATACTTACAT
>Ga0207648_10003444_pt1 | contig 16593 bp, 13 predicted proteins | sample KBSMisM32_FD_184310 | JGI IMG/M metagenome (GOLD analysis project Ga0207648, IMG submission 184310) | Miscanthus rhizosphere microbial communities from Kellogg Biological Station, Michigan, USA - KBS Miscanthus M3-2 (SPAdes) (version 2) | ecosystem: Host-associated > Plants > Roots >...
GCGCGCGTAGAGCCCGACGAGGGCGAGCACCAGCACAACCTTGACCGCGTGGCCGATGAGAAGGCGCGAGTCCATGTCAGCGTGCGGGACGGGGGCGCGTGACCGACTTCGGAATGCGCTGTCGGTCGATCCCGTAGCGTTGCAGGCGGAGGTACACCGTCCGGCGCGTCACGCCCAGGACGCGGGCCGCGCGTGCGACGTTCCACTCCGCATCCTGGAGGACGCGCAAAAGGCCGGCCCGTCCCGTGGGCCGCACTTCGCCCCCACCGGCGCGTTCGAACACGAGCTGCCGCGAGATGAGGAGCGCCTCGCCCAGAGCGTCCACGTACGGCTGCAGCGTGGCCGCGTCGAAGCGGCGCGGGGCGTCGAGGTACAGGACGGCGAGGATGGCGTCGCCCATCTCGCGGTCCACGACGGGCAGGAAGACGTGGGTCGGATGCTGCACCGCCTGGCCGCGCCGCACCCAGGGCTCGGCCTCGGTCCAGGCGGCGTGGATCGTCGCCAGGTGATCGAGCCCCAGGTTGCAGGCGGCGTATTGCGTGGGCGTCGCGCGCTCCAGGGGCGTGATGAGGACGCACCCGCCGGCCGCGCCCGCGCGATGGACGAGGAACCAGAGGAGCTTGGTGGCCGCGGCGGCGGCCGCGGCCGCGTCATCCGGAGCGAGGACGCGCGCGAGCTCGCGGGCTACTTCGGCTGGCGAATCCACGGAGGGACCGAATGTAGAAGCGAGTGCTCTCTCCTGTCAACCGCGTTCTGTGAATGAACCGGCCAGATGAGAAGGTATGGGTCAATTTGAGAACACTGATGATCCATTCTTGAAACACTTTTGGGCCCGGACGTGTGTTCACGCGATATACGCTGCCTCCAGTGTGCGGAGCACATCGCTTCGCGTTGGAGGGCACATGCTCAACGGGCTCGTCACCACTCTGCTGATCCTCGCACTGGGACTCCTCGGATACGACGCATCGCTGCGCACGCGCGTCGTCAAGGAGCGCGCCGCCGTCGCGGCGCCCACGACGAACGCCGACAACGTGCACAGCATGGAGGGCGGCGACGGTCAACCCATCAAGCCGTAGCTCGCGAAACCCTCTCGGCCGGGAGGGGGCTTGCCCCTTCCCGGCGGTCGTGCGGCCCGCGGCCCCGGCGCGGGCCGGGATACGTAGAATCGAAGAGATGGCACCCGTGAAGGCCGCGCCCGAAACCGCGGCTCCTCTCGTCCCGCCACGTCCGACGCTCGTGTCGCTGCGCGCGGCGGCGGCGGAGTGCAAGGCCTGCGATCTCTGGGCGCGCGGGACCCAGACCGTCTTCGGCGAGGGGGCGCGCCGCGCCGCCGCCATGCTCGTCGGCGAGCAGCCGGGCAACGAAGAAGACCTGTCCGGACGTCCGTTCGTCGGACCCGCGGGACGGCTCCTCGACCAGGCGCTCGACGAGGCCGGCATCGAGCGGAGCCGGACCTACGTCACCAACGTCGTGAAGCACTTCAAGTGGGAGCCGCGCGGCAAGCGGCGCATCCACGCGAAGCCCGACGCGCTCGAGATCTTCGCCTGCCTCCCCTGGCTGGAGGCGGAGCTGGCCGTGGTGCGCCCGCAGCTCGTCGTCTGCCTGGGCGCCACCGCCGCCCAGGCCTTCCTGGGAAAGAAGTTCAAGGTGACTCGAGAGCGGGGAAAGATCCTGACGTCCCCTCTCGCACCCCGGGTGCTGGCGACCGTGCATCCCTCGTCGATCCTGCGCGCGCCCGACGACGAGACGCGCCGGCTCGAAATGCGCCGCTTCATCGACGACCTCAAGAAGGTCGCGGAGGCGATCGCCGCGCCCGCCTAGCGGTCAGTTCGCGAGGAAGTGCCGCGTCGCCGCGTCCCGCTTCCACGTTCCACCGACGCGGGTCCAGTGGTGGACCTCGGTCGTGTGGATCTCCGGTCGCGGAACGACCGCGAGGAGGCTCTCGACCGGCGGCAGGGTCTCACCCGCCGCCAGCTCGTCGAACTTCCCGACGAGGATGACGTTCGTGCCACGGTCGAGCGAGGAGACGTCGAGGGTGGCCCAGGCCTCGTCGCCGTCCTTGTCCGCCCGCCACGACGTGAGGCGCACGAGGTCCGAGCGCATCGCGGTCTCGTGCGACGGGGAACCCATGGCCACCACCATCCCCGGATCGATCTCCTCGATGCGGGCCTCGATGCGGTTCATCGCGCGCGCGATGCGTCCGAGGCGCGGCTCGGACGGGATCGGCCCGCGCGCGATCATCGTCCGTTCGCCCTTCGTGCTGAACGCGTTGACGAAGTTGTACTCGCGGTAGTGGCGATCGACCTCGGCGGGAACGGCCGAGGCGGACGCGGGGGAGGCGGCGGCGGACGCCACGGGCGTCCCCGCCGCGAGGAGCAACATCGCCATCAGCATGAGCACCTCCCGCCGGCGGATCCTCGCCGCCGGTCCGATTCCTACGAAACCAGCTTCGCGGTCAGGTTGATCTTCGTGCCCGCGAGCGCCTTCGACACCGGGCAGCCCTTCTTGGCGCCGTCCGCGATCTCCTGGAACTTCGCGTTGTCGATCCCGGGGACTTCCGCCTCCGTGTTGAGGTCGATGGCGGTGATCCCGAAGCCGCCTTCGACCTGCTCGAGGTGGACGGCCGCGCTCGTGCTCACGCGCTTCGGCGTGAAGCCTCCGCGCCCGAGGGCGGCGGTGAGGGCCATGGAGAAGCAGCCGGCATGGGCGGCCCCGATCAGCTCCTCCGGGTTGGTGCCCGTGCCCGACTCGAAGCGCGAGTTGAACGAGTACTGCCCCTGGAACGCGCCGCTGCCCAGCGACATCGTCCCCTTGCCTTCCTTCAGCGTCCCGTCCCACTGCGCCTTCGCCGAACGCACCGGCATGGTGGATCTCCTTTCGATGAACGTCGGTCAGGCCGGGTACGCCCCGCGCTAGCGGGGACCGCCGGCGTATTGGCCCGGGCTGAGGTCGAACTTGTCCTTGCAGCCCGGCGAACAGAAATAGTAGCGCCGGCCCTGGTACTCGGAAACGGCGAGGGCCGTGTTCTGGTCCACCTGCATGTGGCAGATGGGGTCCGTGTGTACCGGCATCGCGACCTCCTCTCGGCCGCATCGCGGCCGCAGGCTCCTCCCACCATATGTGCCGTCTCCGACTTCTGTCAATCGCGCCGTTGACGCGCGTCCGCGCCGGGCCTAAGGTCGGGAAGGAGGCCCCCATGCTGTTCCGCGACCGTGCCGACGCGGGTCGGCATCTCCTCTCCAGGCTCGGCGCGTACCAGGGCCGTCCGGACGTGGTCGTCCTCGGGCTGCCCCGCGGCGGCATCCCGGTGGGCTACGAGGTCGCGCGCGGGCTGGGGGCGCCCCTGGACGTCTTCGTCGTGCGCAAGCTCGGCGTGCCCGGCCAGGAAGAGCTGGCCATGGGGGCGATCGCGACCGGTGGGGTGCGCGTCGTGAACCGCGACGTCGTGGACGCTCTGCACATCGCGCCCGACGTGCTGGACCGGTCGGCGGAGGCGGAGCGGCGCGAGCTGGAGCGCCGAGAGCGCTCGTACCGCGGCGACCGCCCCGAGCCCCAGGTCGAGGGCCGGACCGTGATCCTCGTCGATGACGGCCTGGCCACGGGATCCACCATGAGGGCCGCGGTGCAGGCGCTCCGCCAGCAGCGGCCGGCCCGCATCGTCGTGGCCGTGCCCGTGGCCGCCTTCGCCACCTGCGAAGAGCTGCGCCGCGAGGTGGAGGAGGTCGTCTGCTTCGCGACGCCGGAGCCGTTCATGGCCGTCGGGCGGTTCTACGACGATTTCTCGCAGACGACGGACGAAGAGGTCCACGACCTGCTGGCGTCCGCCCGCGCGGACGACGAAGCCGCTCGACCCGCCTGATGGCCGCCGCGGACGTGGACGGCGATCAGGAGGTGCGGCTCGCGATCGGGGGAGAGACGCTCGTGGGCGACCTCGCGCGGCCGGCGCGGGCCGGCGCCGTGGTCCTGTTCGCGCATGGCTCGGGCAGCAGCCGGCACAGCCCGCGCAACCGCGCGGTGGCGCGCGCGCTGCGCGACTCCGGTCTGGCCACGCTGCTCATCGACCTGCTCACGCCGCGGGAGGAGGCCGAAGACGCCGTCACCGGCCACCTTCGATTCGACATCGCCCTCCTCGCGCGCCGTCTGGAGGCGGCGACGGCCTGGCTGCGCGAGGAGCCCTCGACCGCGGACCTGCCCGTCGCCTATTTCGGGGCCAGCACCGGTGGTGGCGCCGCGCTCGTGGCCGCGGCCGATCGCCCTGAGGTCTTCGCGGTGGTGTCCCGCGGCGGACGCCCCGACCTCGCGGGCCCGGCCCTGCCGCGGGTGAAGGCGCCGACGTTGCTCATCGTCGGCGGCGACGACGTCCCGGTGATCGCGATGAACCGCGCCGCCGCCGCCCACATGGGCACGGAAGTCCGGATCGAGATCGTCCCCGGCGCCTCGCATCTCTTCGAGGAGCCCGGCGCGCTCGAGCGCGTCGCGGCGCTGGCGGCGCGCTGGTTCGAGGACCACCTGCCTTCCACGGACGCCGCCTGAGCGGCGTGAAATTTCAGCTCGCGCGGCGGACCTCAGCCCGTCCGGAACGAAGACGCCGCTGTGGTATGCTTGTCGGTCGCGCTGGGTGCGGTGGTCGCGGTAGTGAGGCTCCGGCGCGAACTCACGGAGGATTCTTTGATGCGCGTCGTGCGTCTTCTTGTTCATTTGCCGGTGGCCGTATTCGCCCTGACCGCGCTTTCAAGCTGCGGTGGAAAAGACAAGTCCCCCACTGCGGTCACGCCCAGCCCGGTCCCCACGGCCGCCCCCACGCCCACGCCGGTGCCCACCCCGAGCCTGCCCGGGATGGCGAGCTGCACGCGCATCGGCCTCGGCCACGACGGCGGCAACCTCTGTGACATGCGGGGACCGACGTTCCAGGACGACGTCGTGCAGGCCATCCACGAGCTGCAAAACCAGCAGCCCCAGATCTTCGAGGACAGCCCGGGCGGGACCATCATCCGGAGCCCGGGCCAGTTCTACGTGGGGCTCATCGAGAAGCTGGACAAGAAAGGCATCTGCGCCGGGTTCGACGGCGAGGAGCTGCAGGTCAAGACCAGCAACGAGTTCAACGACCAGTACGCGCTCCGCACCTCGCGCGGCTTCCTGCGCACCGATCCGTCGATCTACCGCGCGACCTGCCTGCCCGCCGCCTTCCCGACGCCGCTGCCGCCGTTCCCCCCCAACAACGGGTGCAAGCTCGCCTCCAGCCTGGAGCTGACCTGCACGCGCGAGACCTCGAGCTACTACCCGGACGTCGAGCGTTCGATCGACGATGTCATGCGCACGCACCCGGAGCTCTTCGACTTCACCGTCCATGCCACGGGCGCCACCTGGCCCGGGGTGAAGGACTTCCACGCCTACCACGAGGCCATCGCGCAGTCGATGATCGCGAAGGGGTATTGCGCGCGCTTCGACGGCGAGGAGATCGTGGCCAAGAAGGAGAACCGCTTCTCCGAGCATTTCGACGTCTTCCTGGGCGAGGGCTTCGTGCGCCGGGGCGAGGGGATCTACCGCTCGACCTGCTGGCCGGCCGCGTTCTAGGGACCCCCGGTCTTTTTCGTGCGCGGGGTCCGTCGATCCCGCGCACGCCGAGCCCCCGTTGGGCTACGATGTTCCGGTGAGACAGAGCGCAGCCGTCTATAGGAACGTGGACGCGGACGAGGCCGCCCGCCTCCTGGCCCGCGACGCCGTCCGCGTCCTCGACGTGCGGACGGCGGACGAATACGACACGGCCGGCCACATCCCCGGAGCGAACCTCCTGCCCGTCGACCTCATCGCGGCCGCGCCCGCGACTCTGCCCCGCGATGGCAAGCCCCTCCTGGTGTATTGCCAGCACGGGATCCGCAGCGTGACCGCCTCGCGCTTCCTGGCCGCGGCCGGGTTCACCGACGTGATGAACCTCGTCGGCGGGCTCTCCTGCTGGCGCGGTCCGAAGGAGCACGGTCCCGCCAGCGCCGACCGCCTGGCCGGGCCTTCGTCCTGGCTGGTGCAGAACGCGGACCTCCTGCCGCGGCGGGGCAAGGCCCTGGACGTCGCCTGCGGCTCCGGCCGCCACGCCCTGCTCCTGTCCGCGGCCGGGCTCTCCGTGCGCGCGGTGGACCGGGACTCGGAGGCCATCGGCGAGCTCAAGGCGGCGGCGCGCCGGCTCGGCTTCCGCGTGGAGACCGAGATCAAGGACCTGGAGACGGCCAACCCCGACCTCGGCGACGACCTGTACGACATCGTCCTCGTGGTGAGCTACCTGCACCGGCCGCTCTTCCCCGTGCTCACGCGCGCGGTGAAGAAGGGGGGATGGCTCCTCTACGAGACGTACACCACCAGCCAGGCCGAGCGGGGCAAGCCCACGAACGCGGCCTTCCTGCTGGAGCCCGGTGAGCTGCCCGGCCTCGTCGCGCCGCTGGAAGTGGTCCGGCAGCGCGAGGGCGAGTTCGAGGGGCGGATGGTGTCGGCGGTCGCGGCCCGCAAGCCCGCGAAGTAGCCCGCGGTCACATGCGGCGGTAGTGCGGGCCCGATCCGCCTTCTCTCGGGGTCCAGCGCGGGCCGAGGACATCCGTCGCCTTGCAGTCGACGCAGTTCGGCGCGTTGACCACGAGCTTGTCGCCCTGGCGCTCGTACACGCCCGCGGGGCACATGTGCTGGTAGAACTCGGCCACCTCCGGCCGCTTCTCGTCTCCCACGATCAGATGGGACGGGATGTCGTCGCGCGTCGAGTTCCCCGCCTTGAACACGGCGTCGAGCTTCGCGAACGTGAGCTTGCCGTCGGCGGTGAAGGGCTCGGCGGGGACGGGCCGCCTCGGCGCCTCCGCGTCGGGCTCGGACGCGATGCGGCCGCCGGGGAAGGCCCCGCCCGTGACCGTCATCAGCGCGGCTTCGATCCCGCCCAGGAAGAAGCCCGCCTTCTGGAAGACGAGCCGCATGTTCCGCCGCGCGCGTAGATCGCGCACGATCGCGCTCGCGTCCACGAGACGGTCGTAGCCGGCCAGGCCCGTGGCCGACGTGTCGCCCGCCTTGAGGGCGGCGAAGATCGTGCGCGCCGCGTACATGCCGGACAGGATCGCGTAGTGGATCCCCTTGAGCGACGCGACCTCCACGAACCCCGCGGCGTCCCCGGCCAGCAGGATGCCGTCCCCGTGGCGCCGCTCCGGCAGCGCGTAGAAGCCGCCCTCCGGGATCGTCTTCGCTCCCCACTCGACCATCTCGCCGCCCTCCAGGTAGGGGCGGAAGAGCGGGTGGCGCTTCATCTTCTGCAGGAGGACGTGCACGTCGAGCGTCGACTCGCGGTAGTCGAGCCCGACGACGAGGCCGAGGGCCAGGAGGTTCGGCTCCAGCGGATAGAAGAAGCTGCCCCCGAAGGCGTCGCGGGGCAGGGGCCAGCCCAGCGTGTGGATGACCGCGTCCAGCGGGCGCTTGGTCTCCCAGAGCTCCTTCACGCCCAGCGCGTAGATCATGGGGTTGGCGGAGCCCACCTGCTGCCAGCGCAGCCAGGCCTGGGTCAGCGCGCCGCGCGTTCCTTCCGCGAGGACGGTCACCTTGGCCTTGATGTCCGTGGGCGGGGTGTACCCGCTGCCCGGCTGGCCGTCGCGCTTGAGGCCGCTCGGCGTCGTGCGCACGCCGCGCACGCGGCGCTCCTCCACGAGCAGGCTCTCGGCGGGGAAGCCCGTGAACATGTTCACGCCGAGCCCCTCCGCCTTCTCGCCGAGCCAGCGCACGATCTCGCAGAGCGAAGCCACGTAATGGCCGTGGTTGCGCATGGTGGGCGGCGTGGGCAGGCGCAGAGCGCGCCCCTCGGTGAGGAGGTACACGCGCTCCGCGCTCACGGGCGTGCGCAGCGGGAGGTCCGAGTCCTTCAGCTCCGGGAAGAGCTCGCGCAGGGGCGCCGGATTGACGACCGCGCCCGAGAGGGAATGGCCGCCCAGCGCCTCCGCTTTCTCGAGCACCGCGATCTCGAGGGGACCGATGCCGCCGCCCGCCTCCTGATCCTTCTTGACCAGGCGGGCCAGCTCGATGGCGCCGGCCAGGCCGGCGGGACCTCCGCCCACGAAAACGACGTCCATCTCGACCGCTTCCGCGTCCGGCGCGTCCGTGCGGATGAGGCGGTCCATCGGCAGGTCCGGCTGATGGCGCGCGGGCACGATGAGGCCGTTCGAAGGTGCTGGTGTCATGGAGGCTCCTCCGGACAGTCTAAGCGGCGAAGCGCGCGGCCAGCCATTGCCGGATCACGTCGATCTCCGGAGGGCAGACCTCGTGGCCCATGGCGAACTGGTGCCACTCCGCCTGCGGCCGTCCCTCGGCGTAGGCGGTGAAGGCGGCGCGCGCCCGCACGATGCTGACCATGGGATCGTGCGTGCCGTGGCAGAAGAGCAGCGGCGTCTTCCGATTGGCCTCCGTCGTCTGCGCCTCGCGCGAGCGCGCCACCACCTCGTACCCGCTCAGGACCATGATGCCGCGCAGGGTTTTCGCATGGCGCGTCCCCGTGAAGAGGGCCATGGCCCCGCCCTGGCTGAAGCCGGCCAGGACCACCTTCTCCGCGGGCACGCCCCGCGCGGCCTCGCGCGCGATGAGCGCTTCGATCATCGCCGCGGACTCGCGGACATCGTCGGCGTCTTCGCCCCCCGCCGTGCCCATGGCCAGGATGTCGTACCAGGCCGGCATGATGAGCCCGCCGTTGATGGTGACGCCGCGGGAGGGCGCGTGCGGAAAGACGAACCGCACCTGGGGCAGTCCGAGCAGGGGCACGATCGGCTCGAAGTCGTGCCCGCTCGCACCGAGGCCGTGCATCCAGATGATGCTGCCGGCCGGCTCGCCCTGCGCGTCGATCTCGACGCAGGGCAGGAGGACGTCGGTCATTGCCCGGGATTGACGCGCAGCTCCCACGTGAGCTGGGCACGGTACGTATTGCCGCCGGCGCTGACGGCGGCTTCCATCGACCAACTCGTCGTGCCCACCGTCCAGACGTCGTCCAGCCGGCCGATCAGGGTCTTCTGTCCGCGCTTCACTTCCCTCGTCGCCAGCGAGATCGGGCGGTCCGAGGAGGAGCCATTCACGGTCACCGCGGCCGCGATCGACTGCGGCTTGATGTCCTTCTTGCTGTCGTTCCGCAGGAAGATCGAGACGGCGTACCGCTCCCCTTGCGCGGGATTGGTCGGGTCGACCTCGTAGGTGAGGGCGCACTCGCACTGCGACTTCACGACGGAGCCGCCGTCGAACCCCTTGAGCCCGCCGCCCGAGGCCTTGCCCTCGCTCATGGTGACGGCGGTGAGGAAGTAGCGGCCCATCGAGGCGCGCTCGCCCTGCGCGTGCAGCTTGCGCGTGGCCGCCTCCTGGTTCTGTGGTTCGAGCTTCAAGACGTCGTTGAGCTTCGCGATCGCGTCGCCGTAGCGCTTGGCGGCCATGGCCTGCTCGGCCTGGGCCATGAGCCCGGGTACGGGGTTGACGGGCGCGGCCGGCGGCGGTGGCGTCGGCCGCGTGGCGGCGGGGGCGGCCACGACGGGCGGCGGCGCGTTGGCCGCGGCCGGCGCGGCGGCCGGCCCCGCCGCGGGCAGCGTCGTCTCCGTGGCCGCGGCGCCCGGCGAAGGAAGGACCGGACTCGCGGTCTCGGTCCTCGAAGGGGGCACGACGGTCACGTCTTCCTCGATCACGGGCGGGGGAGCCGCCGTGGCCGGAGCCGCGGCGGCGGGAGACGCTTCCGCGACCACCCCTGCCGTCTCGGCGGGCTTCGGCCGCCGCGCGAGCGCCCACCATCCGATGGCCACGACGAGGAGCAGGGCCGTCCCCGCGATCCCCGCCACGGCGAGGCCGCGACCGCCGCCCGCGGGCGGCAGTGTCGCGACACCCGGATTCGTCGGGGCGGCCGGCGCGGGCACGGGGGGTTCCGGGTTCTCGGGGGCTTCGGGCGTGCTCGCGCGAGGGTCTTCGTAGACGGGTGTGCGATCGCGTTGGGGAGGTACGGGTCCCGTCCGTACTCGTGGGGGGCCGAGACCACCGGGACGCACCGAGGGCCGCGGGCCGCTACCGGAGCCGGCCTTCGCCCCGTAGGGCCGGGGCGGCCGCGGCACGGGCTGCGTCTCTCGGGCGATGCCCTGCGTCAACGGCTCCGTGTTCTCCTGGGTCTCTTCCACGGGATCGGGCGCGGCGGCGGTGGCGCCGTGCGTCGGCGGAGCGGGCGCGGGCGGACGGACGAAGACGGCCGCGGCTTCGCCGAGGACCATGGTGGCGGTCGCGGAGTTGTCGTCTTCTTCGGCCGCCGCCACGGCGGGAGGGGGCGGCGCCACGGGCAACCCGAGCAGCGCCGCGGGCGTCCCGGGGTGCGTCGGCTCGGTCCAGTCCTCCACGACGATCGCTTCGTCCCCGGCCGGAGCCGTGGGAGGCTCGGTGGCTGCGGGCGCGGGCTCTTCCTTGATCGCGGGCGCGGCCCCTTCCTTGACCGCGGGCGGCGGCGGCGGCGCGGCCGGCTCTGGCTCCGGCTTCGGCTCTTCCTTTTTGGGAGCCGCCGCGATCGGCGCGATCACCTCCTCTGAGAACTCGCCGACGACGACCTTCGCGCGCCGGAGAATGTGCCCGCGGATCTGGTGCCCGCTCTGCAGCTCCTCGATCACGAGGCCGTCGTGGTCGGGGTCGGTCACCGGGCGGCGCTGGACCGCCTCCGCGGAGCGCCGATCGAACGGCAGCCCGAGGACGGAGACGCGCTCGAGGCCCTCCTCCTGCAGGATGCGGAAGAGCTGCGTGCGCACGAGCATGACGCCGGAGATCAGCGACTCCGCGGCGTCGCTCTTCCGCGCCGCCTCGATCGCGCTGTCCATCGCTTCGAGGGTCTGAACGGCGGAGAGGAGCAGGCGCTCGCGGCGCTTCTCGTATTTCTCCGAGAGCTCCCCCTCCAGGCGGTCGCGGAAGGTCTCGTTGTCGGCCTTGAGGGCGCTGGTGGCGGCCGCGACTTCCGCGATGCGGTCCTCGGCCAGCCGCGCGGCCTGGCGGAAAGTCTCCGACGGGTCCGCGGGGAGGGCCGCGGCAGACGAGGCCGAGGCGCCCGTGTCGGGGACGGCGGTGGACGCGGCCTCAGCGTCCGTCTTCTCGGAACTCCGCTGTTCGTCGGACAAGCGGCCTCCGCTGGCGGGATTGCGCGCAGTATACCGTCCGGGTCGCGGGATTGCGACGGCGAAACGACGCCGCCGAGGTCAGTCGCGGACGGCGGGACCCGCCCGGCGCATCACGCGACCGAGCAGCCGGCGCAGGCGGGGATCGGTCCGCAGCGACTCCAGCATCGGATCCACCTTCAGCCACACGAGCCAGGGGTCGCGCTCTTCGCCGGCACGCTCCAGGAGATCGAGCGCGCGCGCGGTGCGCCCGAGCGCGACCTGGACGGTCGCCTGCTGGTAGGCGGAGAGATGGGGCGCCGTCTCCGCGGCCTCCGCCAGGACGTCACGCGCTTCCGTCTTGTGCCCGGCCAGGGCGAGGCTGCGCGCGAGCACGGGTTGCAGGAGCGTCGCGTCGGGTGCGAGCCGCACCGCTTCGCGGTGCTCGGCCAGGGCTTCCCCGGGCCGTCCTTGCGACTGCAGGGCGAGCCCGAGACCCCAGTGACCGAGGAAGTGATGCGGATCCAGGTCGACGGAGGCGCGGTGATGGGCCATCTCGGCGTCGCGGTCGCCGCTCAAATACGCGTGCAGCCCGGCGATGGTGCGGGCGACCACGGAGAGCGGATCGAGCTGCCGCGCGTGGGCGATCTCGCGGCCCGCCTCCTCGAAGCGGCCGAGCATGGCGAGGTACACCCCGCGCCACTGGCGGACGGCGGCCGTGTGTGGGCCCAGCTCGGCCGCGCGGTCGAGCTCGGTCCGTGCGGTGGCCCAGTCCCAGTCCTGGAAGAGGGCCACGTACGCGCGCGAGACGTGCGCCTCGGCGAGCCCTTCGTCGCGCTCGAGGGCCTGCCGCGCTTCCGCGTCCGCGCGCTCCCAGGCCGCGGACGGCGGGAGCATGCCCGTGAACCCGAGGATCAGGCAGGCATCGGCGAGCCCCGCGTGGGGGAGCGCGTAGTCGGGGTCGCGCTCCGCCGCCTCCTGGAACGCCGCGAACGCCTTCTCGAGCCAGGGGCCGGTGAAGCGGCTCCAGAAGTAGCGCCCCTTGAGGTACGCCTCCTGTGCTTCGAGGTCCTGGGTGTGGCGGTGTGCGAGCAGGCGCCGCTCGGGCTCCCGCAGCTCCAGGGCCAGCGCCCGCGTCACGCTTTCCGCGATCGCGTCCTGGACGGCGAAGAGCCCCGTCATCTCCTCTTCGAACGTCTGGTTCCAGGTCGGCCCGTCGCCGCTCACGGGAACGAGCTGCACCCCGATGCGCAGCCGGGTCCCTTCACGCTGCAAGGTCCCATCCACCACCGCGTCGACCTGGAGCGCGCGCCCCGCCTCCTGCGGATCCACGCCGGGGCTCCCGTATTTGAGGACCGCGCTCGTGGGACGCACGGCCAGCCGGCCGAGGCGGCTCAGCCGCGTGATGAGCGCGTCGGCGAGGCCCACGGCCAGGTATTCGTCATCGGCCACCGCCGAGAGGCGCTTGAAAGGAAGCACGGCGAGAGAGGGCGGACGGGCCGTGGTGGCCGCGCGCACCGGCGCGGCCAGCCGGTAGCCGCGCCGGGCCAGCGTCTCGATGTAGGGGCGGCCGTCGGGCTGGTTGCCCAGGGCCTTGCGCAGCGCGGACACGTTGACGCTGAGGTTCGCCTCCTCGACGAACGTGCCGGGCCAGACGCGGTCCATCAGGGTCTGCTTGGGCACGACGTCGCCGTGCTGCTCGGCGAGGGCGACCAGCAGGTCGAGGGCGCGCGGAGCGAGCGGGACCACCTCGTCCCCGCGCCACAGCACGCGCTTGGCGGGATCGAGACGGAACGGACCGAATCGCAACCCGTCCGGAGCGCCCATGGGCGGCGTCATGGTCGCACGAGGGCGGCTGGATGCCTACGGGCGCGGGCCGCGTTCCCGGACGGCGCGGAACACGGCGGCCGGATCGCCCAGGGGCGGCCAGGAGAGGACGGCCAGTGCGTCACGGACGTAGTCGGGATCGCGCAGGCCCGCGAGCACGGAGCTCACGCCGGGCGTACTGGCCACCACCCAGAGCGCCTTGCGCGACAGGCTCTCCTTCCGCCGCTCGGGCGGAAGGAGGGGATCGATGACGGCCTCGAGCTGCGCCGAGCGGGCACGGCTCTTCTCGGCGGCCCGGCGGCGCAGCTCTGCGAGCGCCTTCTGCACCTCCGGGACGTAGCGCGCGCGCCAGGTGTGCCAGAGCTCGCCCAGATCGCCGGTCAGGTGACGGTCGAGAGCCTGCAGGGCCTGTCCCAGCCGCGGCAGGACGCGCTGCGATTCGAGCGCGCCCCAGTGCTCGAGGCTCTGGACCTGGGGATCGATCTGCCCCAGCTCTTCGCTCCAGCGGAAGAAATCGGAAGGGGGGATCCCGCCTTCGCCCGCCTGCAGGTGGGACGCGACGCCCGTCCGGTATTCGTCTTCCAGCGCGGCCAGCGCCTGGAGCTGTACGCCAAGATCGAGCACCGGCTCGGGAACTGGGACCGACGCCAGCCGGACGAGGCCCTCGTCCACCATCGCGTTCAAGGGCCGGTTGGCGAGCACGCCCACGCCGGCCGCGCGCGCGAGGTCGAGCACGGTCTGCTTCCCGTCCGGCCCGTCGCTGGGCTCCAGGACCGCCCCCGCCTCGAACAGGTTCAACGGGAGCTGCAGGACGCGGAAGTGATGATCGGCGCCTCCGGCTTCGCGCGCCGCCTCGAGCATGCGGCCGAGGGACGTCGCCTCCGGATCGCGGGCGGGGCGGGCCGCGGTGTTCGAGGAGATTCCGTACGAGCGTATGCGTCCGGCGCGCACCTGTTCCTCCAGGAAGGCGAAAGACGCGGCCAGCCGCGTGTAGAAATCGCGGCGGCGGCGATCGAGCGTGCCGTAGCTGCGCTCGTGCGCGTCCATGAGGAAGTACTCGGGGTTGTGGAGGAGGCACACGTCCAGGGTCTGCACCCGGAGCCGCGCGAGAGAGCGGGTCAGTTGGTCGTCGAGGAACGTGGGGTGGATGCAGTGCCACACGCCCTCGCCGTATTTGACGATCTCGGACCAGGGCCGGCCCGCGGCCTCGCTCTCCTGGGCGCGCTCGAGGTTCTCGCCCTGCACGTAGCCGATCTTGGAGACCACGACGATCTCCTCGCGGCGTCGCTCGCCCGCGCGCACGACCTCGCCCAGGACCTGGCCGAAGAGCCGCTCGCTCGCGCCCTCCGTGTAGTTCGTCGAGGTGTCGACGATGTCGATGCCGCCGCGGAGCGCGTCCGACAGGGCCTGATGGTGAGCGGGCGTCTCGTCGTCCACGCGATAGCCGCCGAACCCCAGGCGGCTCACGGTGAGGCCCGTCCCCCCCAGCGTGGTGTAGCCCGTCGCGGCAAACGGGGATCGCCGGGCGAGCGCGGAGGTCGCTTCCGGAGAGGCCGCTCCGCCGAGGATGGCGGGCGCGAGCGCACCGCGTGCCTCCTCTCCAGGCCCCAATACGCCCGCGGCGAGGGCCGCGGGCACGTCGCGCGCGTCCGTCACCGGCCGCTGGCAAGCGAAATTGCGGCAGACGTAGAGGGCGGCCCGCCCCTCCACGGTGGTCTTGCCCGCCACCAGGGGCAGGTCCGAAGCCCCGTGCGCCGGATCGTGCAGCGCGACGATGCGGTTGGGCAGGTAGTGGCGGGCCACTTCCGCGCGCAGCGCGTCGCGCTCGCTCGCCGCGCCGACCAGCGCGAGCTCGATGGGGCCCTCCAGCAGCAGGTCCGCCGCGGCCAGGGTGGTCGTGAACGCGCGCGGCTGGCGCGCGATGGCCTTGCCCCAGGCCCGGATCGCCTCCACCGCCCGCTCGCGCAAGTCGCTGCGGTCCAGGTGGTACGAGAGCCGGGCCAGGGTGTGCGCGGCGACGGCGTTGGCGGCGGGCGTGGCGCCGTCGTGTCCCTCGCGGTGCCGGACGATCAGGGTCTCGTGCCCGCGCGCGGTCGAATAGAAGCCGCCGTCCTCCGCCGCGAAATCCGTGAGGATCTGGCCGGCCAGCCGCTCCGCCTCGCGCAGGTGTGCCGTGTCGCCGCCCGCTTCGTACAGGTCGAGGAGCCCGGCCGCGAGATACGCGTAATCCTCGAGGTAGGCGGCGAGGTGGGCCTTGCCCGCGCGGAAGGTGCGCAGCAGCCGCCCGTCCGCGTCCACCAGCCGGGCGTGCAGGAATCCCGCCGCGCGCGTGGCCGCGTCCAGGTAGCGCGGATCGCCGGACACCCGGAATCCGTCGGCGAAGGCGCCGATCATGAGCCCGTTCCAGGCCGTGAGGACCTTGTCGTCGAGGGCGGGCGGGACGCGCCGGGCGCGTGCCTCGTAGAGGCGGGCGCGTGAAGCGGAAAGGCTCGCGTCCAGGACGGGCCGCGCGATGCCGAGCTCCGCCGCGACGTCGTCGAGGGGCCGGGGCAGGTTGGGGATGTTGTGCCCTTCGAAATTCCCCGCCTCCGTGACGTCATAGGCGGCGCCGAAGAGGCGCGCCGCCTCCGCGTCCCCCAGCGCGTCGCGGACTTCCGCCGGAGTCCAGACGAAGAACTTGCCCTCTTCGCCCTCGGAGTCCGCGTCCGTCGCGGAGTAGAAGCCGCCCTCCGGCGACGTCATCTCGCGGAGCACGTAATCGAGGACGTCTTCGGCCACGGCGCGGAAGAAGGGATCGCCCGAGGCCTGGTGGGCCTCGAGGTACACGCGCGCGAGCTGCGCGTTGTCGTACAGCATCTTCTCGAAGTGCGGCACCAGCCAGCGCTCGTCCACGGAATAGCGGTGGAAGCCGCCGCCGATCTGGTCGTGCATGCCGCCCCGCGCCATCATCTCGAGCGTGCGCGTGGCCATGCGGAGCCCCTCGTTGTCGCCGAAGCGCCGGTGCGCGCGCAGCAGGAGCGACAAGGCGGGGGAGGGAGGGAACTTGGGAGCGCGTCCGAAGCCGCCCCAGCGCTCGTCGAAGTCGCGCGCGAGCTGGGCCACCGCCTTGCGGATCTCGTCCTCGCCCACGGAGAGGCCGGGGGCGGACCGCGTGTTCTCGCGCAGGAACTGCGTCACCTCGGCGGCCTGTGCGCGAAGCCCGGGCCGGTCGCGCTTCCAGAGGTCGGCGATCCGCTCGAGCAGGGTCCGGAAGCCGGGGCGGCCGTAGCGGTCGGTGGGTGGGAAGTAGGTGCCGGCGAAGAACGGCTCCTGGTCCGGGGTCAGGAACACGGTCATGGGCCACCCGCCCTGCCCCTGGTTCATGGCCAGCGTCGCCGCCATGTAGATGTCGTCGAGGTCGGGCCGTTCCTCGCGGTCCACCTTGACCGGCACGAAGTGCTCGTTCATGAGGCCGGCGATCCCTTCGTCCTCGAAGGACTCGCGCTCCATCACGTGGCACCAGTGGCAGGCGGAGTAGCCGATGCTGAGCAGGATCGGCTTGTCCTCGGCCCGCGCCCGCGCCAGCGCCTCTTCGCCCCAGGGGTGCCAGTCCACCGGATTGTGCGCGTGCTGAAGGAGGTAGGGGCTCGTCGAGTGGATGAGGCGATTCGTGCCTCTGGCGGCC
>Ga0207648_10003447_pt1 | contig 16589 bp, 15 predicted proteins | sample KBSMisM32_FD_184310 | JGI IMG/M metagenome (GOLD analysis project Ga0207648, IMG submission 184310) | Miscanthus rhizosphere microbial communities from Kellogg Biological Station, Michigan, USA - KBS Miscanthus M3-2 (SPAdes) (version 2) | ecosystem: Host-associated > Plants > Roots >...
ACATGCTTGATTGAAGTAATGAAACCTGAGGTAAAAGAAGTTAGTTTAGATTCCAACCTAGTTTCTGACAATAATGATATGATGAACAGTAATGATAATTCATATCCGGCAACCCAATCATATAATCCCGATTCCTCTGAATTTGGCCAAACATCTCCAGCAGAGGAACATATAGTAAATCAATATAATGAAATGTTCGATATGGACAATGAACAAAGTACAAGCCTAGATTCCTTAAATTTCGACCAAGAATCTACAAATACTTGTGAGTATAATGAAATCCCCATCGTAGATGTACAAACTGATACTAACAATAATGATAGTAATACTGACGTGAACACTACTAATTCGGATGCTAAACCAAGGTCAGCAACATTGGACCTAGGCCAAGAACAAAATATATGTGGTCTTAAGGTAAGTTTCGCAAACGTAGATAACGAAATTAAATTCTTCACGCTTGAATTTTCAAATGATGGAAAAAAATACACGACAGCAGAGTATTACTCATCAACTGGTACCAACTCACCTTCTGAAATTTATGATCTAAAGGAAGGTCCCATTAAAGCACGATTTATCAAAATAACTGAATTGGACATTACCGAGTCGATCCAATGGATTTCGGATCTTATCGTTTTAGGAAAGGCTGCATTATGAAGTCTGCAATTTGAGATATAGTTAGTAGTTAGCTCGCTAAAGATTGAACGTTTGGGCTGCACGATCCGTATAGAATTTATTTTATGAAATATATCATAAAAATGTTGGAATATCCTGTTATTGTTGAAAAGGACGGAATAAAAATCGACCCCGAAAAAATGATCGTCGACAAAATGTATTATTGTATTTACGACAATAAAGTCTATATTTTTTACAAAGATGAAGAAAATCTGACGCATTGTTATGAGGTAGATGATCAAACGGTAGTCCAAGAAATCGTCAAGAACCCGAATAATTTTGAAGACATACTTCTAAAGCATTCTAAAGAATGAGAATATCAAGTTATCAACAACTAATATATTTAGGATTTGGATCTTCACTTGTAAATGACTTCAAGTGCTGGCACGAGGCGGGCGAATAATGAAATTTTGATAGGAAAGAAGCCTTTGATGACTTATGTGACTGCAACACTGGTACAGTTAGCAAATGAGCCTACCGTACTTGTAAAGGCCAGGGGAAAAAGCATAACGCGTGCGGTTGATGTTGCCCAAATTATAGTGAAGCGTATGGATAATATGGGATACAAAATTGGACACGTAAAAATAGGAACACAGACAATGCAATCTGAAGATGGAAGAGAGCGAAACGTTTCAACTATAGAAGTGCAAATATCTAGATGATATGTTAGCTTTATGAGGTCGATTAAAAGACCAAGAACAAGAACAAAAAAATCGACTCTCAATTCCCTTGCTCAATTTGTAGTTACAATTACTGCTGGTGAAGTTTAGTTGTGCAAGAACGAGGATGTCAATCGTTCGTTGGAAGGTTGGAAAGAACCATATATCATCTCCTGATTATAATTAGTCTGTTCACTACTACAGTAACATGCTGATTCGCTTATAATCAAATTCTTTTTCTGATATCTTTACAGGTCATCGCATCGCATCGCATCGCAACAAACCGAAAAAAATAACAGATGTTAGAATCAATAAATGGTAATGGAATATTGTTTTCCAAAAATCTTGTCTATAAGCCTATGAATAGGTTTGATATCTCTATAGAATCTGAATTCTTTGATATTAGTTGAATTCGTATCTTCGATTTCAAGAACGAAATATCCTGATGTTCTCTTATTTATGTACATTTTACACTTTATATTCTTTGATTCTATTCGTATTCCTTCATCAATATCGAGATTTAATAGTTCTTGTGATAATTTTTTTGAGAGGAACGCCGTTGAAGGCATTGTATTCTAATCTGTACTAATAGTCTTTAAATTTTAATCTTGGCCTTAATACAGGCTACTAGTGCCCAAGTTTTGAATCAAGATTTAAATGTACATCTGATCTGATCGATAGGTAATTTTTGTAAAATAAGATTTATTAATCTATCTTGGAGCAAGACGTAATTTCTATCAATAACTAATCCGACATATTTTATTCTGCCCTTCTGAAATACTATGGCGATTTGAGAAATAATGCTAATGTTTCCGTAAGGAAATCTATCTTCCATCTGCGCAATTGAAATTTCATCAGGATGAATAAATAAAGGCATGTCAGTTACCTTTAGATTTTTTTCCTCTCTCATATGATTTAACATTTTCATGATAAGTTCCAAATCATGATCTATATTAGGTAATTCAATATTTTCTTTAAACGTGACATTTTCAACAGTATCATCCTCAGAGGTACTTATCCACGCAATTCTATAGATAGTGGGGAGCTTCATCCATCTATCATTGAATTCTGAAATTTCAGAAAGAAGATTTTGGACATCTGAAACGGTTGTTTTTAAATTTGATTCAATTTGTTTTCGTTGACTTGAAATTATTTTGGTAATTTGCTCTTTCACATCTTCAATGTTTGTTATCTGTGGCTTTTTAGGGAACAACAAAAAATAAGACGACCTCTTCAAAATTGCCTGTTTATTAATTCCTACCGCTAATTAATCTGCCAAGATTAGTGTGAGGTAACAGCAAATACACACTAGTCTTTTGGGGAATTGTTTTCAAGAAAATTTCAAACCACTTGGACTTGTATAGCCTTTAAGCTCCTCACCCAAAACTACATCTTGTTCTGGTGGAACATACTCTATAACACCATGTCTTTCCGTTCCAGGATGCTTCTTCTGTGTTGCGAGAGCTACTATGATAAATGCCACAAACGATACGACTGGTGGTATCATTGTATCAAGGCCAGCAAGTTCTATGGGCATAACAAAGTATAATAACAATCTAAGGCCAGATCCTAAAACTAAAGATGTGATTGCAGCTGGGAAATTTGCTTTTCTCCAAAACAAACCCAAAGTAAGAGGAGCCCACGCGCCAGCAAACACTATATCAAAGGCCAAAATGAGGTAAACACCAGGTTGAGGCAATAAATAGCCTAGAATAAATGCGGCAGCCATCATCGGAATGGTAAATATCCTTGTCGTTCTCAATAGTTTTTTATCGTCCATACCTGGTCTCTTGAGCCATTTTTTCAATATGTCTCGTTGTATAATGTTCCTTGAAATAACACTTGATATTGCAAGCAATCCTCCATTTGCTGTTGACATAGATGCTCCCAAAACTCCCATCAATAGAGCAATACCTATTGCAAATGGCACGTGATTTAGAGCCAATTCAGGATATGCTGTAAATGGATCAGCCAAATTCGGAAGGAAATATAGTGCTACTATACCCATCATAGTTGTGGGAATGACTGTAAATAATGTCAATCCTCCTCCCATGAATGCACCTCTTCGTGCTGTCTTGCCATCTTTCGCTGCAAAAACTCTTTCCATAAAATCAAGCGCCACTATATCGCCCAACGCCAAAGCCATAATTCCTGCCCAATTAACAAGTGCTCCATTTCCAATATCAGTTAGCCCAGAGAGATCAATATACGAGGGTGGTGCATTACCCAGGATAGTACTAAAATCGACTCCTGCAAATCCTCCGGCAAAAAATATGAAAGCCGCCCAAAATGCACCTATTGCTAGATATATTTGGAATATGTCTGTGTACGCTGAAGAAAAGAGACCACCAGCAAATGTGTAGACTAGCACAACCAGTGCCGCTATAAGCATTGCCCAAAAGAATTCAATATGTAGTACGGCAGTAAGAATATATCCGCTGGCAGCAAAGTTACCAGCTACAAGAACTATAAAACTAATGATCATAAGTACTCCTGAGATACCTTCTGCTCCTGCTCCAAACCTTCTGTAATAAAAGTCAGGAAGAGTAAGCATTGACATCTTGTTCAATTTTTTACCATAAAATGCTCCTGTAAGGATTAGGCATATCCCAAGTCCAATAGGGATAGCAGCTCCAGCCCAAATGCCAAATTGATACACTAGAGAAACATTACCAAGAGAAGAGTTACCATCTATTGCCTGGGCAGCCAGCATTGTACCCACAAAAAAAAGCGGGAGACTCTTACCAGCAACCATGTATCTTTTACTACTTTTCTTTACTAGCCTTGAGGTTAATGTTCCAACGACCAAAGACGCAGCTAAAAATGCAATAACACCGACTCCATACCAGTCAAGTGATACCATCCAAACTTGTTAATTTGTTATATATATAAGGATTTAACGCAAAAGTAGAGAATTAGCTAAGAAATTTACAATTATTAAAATATTTGCAATAATTATTTCTAGAACCTGATAGCATGAATAAATATCTAGTTTTCTCTGGTGAAATTCGACTAGGTTCAGAAATATTTAAAAAATATACCACCTTACAAGAATGGACTAAGTATGGGTATGGAATTTTATGGTAATTCGTACAAGGGTAACGATGAGCCTATTTTTGTGGGCATTCCAACGTTTCTGAAGCTGCCTTGGATAAGAAGTCATGAAGAGCTAAAGAGTGTCAAACCAGATGTAGCAATAATTGGAGAACCTTTTGACTTTGGAACAACTATTCGTCCTGGAGCAAGATACGGTCCCCGAGCAATCAGGGCGGCGTCTACTGTTCCTTCTCCACCATATGAGCATTTTAACATAGAAACGGGGGTAGATCCATTTGGTGTTTTTAGAACTGTTGACTATGGGGACGTAAATGTATCTCCTGGTGACGTGGTTGAATCTCATAGGAGAATGACAGATAAAGTGAAAGAAGTTTTAGATATAGACGGTATTCCAGTCATGCTTGGCGGGGACCATTCGATAACTTTTGCGAACGTGCGTGCTTTTGCCAAGAAGTATAAAAATATTGGAATGATCCATATTGATACTCACGCCGATTGTGCTCCACAAGGGTTAACTGGTTTCAAGTACGATCATGGTGCACATATTAGAAGAATAATGGAGCTTGGATGTCTCAAAGGAAAGAACTATACTCTGATAGGACCGCGTGGATATTGGCCTGGACCTGATTTGTATAAATGGATGTCAGATCAGGATTTTCAATGGTTCACAATGCTGGATGTTGAAGAGCTTGGGATAGACAAGATAGCAAAAGAGGCAGCCGATAGAGCTAACGATAACGTCGATGCAGTCTATATAAGCTGGGATATCGATACATTCGATCCTGCGTTTGCTCCTGGTACAGGTGAGCCTGAGCCAAATGGTTTGACATCGAGGGAAGGTATGAGACTGATGAGGCTTCTTTCAACATCGTTTGATCCAGATAGATTTGCATTTGATTTAGTTGAAGTAGCTCCCAATTATGACGTAAGTGATGGTAATTCGTATAATGGCGGTATTACCTCTGGACTGGCAAACAGACTAATAGTAGAACTATTGGCCGGATTATCATTAACTAAAAAGGGCAAGACTGAAGGAAATCCTGTACGACCTAAATTCTATAGAGGACTGGGTAACACATATGACTTTGGTAACGGACCAAAGGCCAAAGTTCCAAAAAGGCCTCCCATAGACTATGGAAAAGCTGCCAAAAAATAAGTCATGGATAGGTTACTACTTTGATAGACGTCGCAGTTACTATCCAAGGAGAACCTGATACGGTACCTTTCACAAGAATTTTTCGGTTTTACAATAAAGCCGACTACATCATCCTGTCAAAATTAATAAAATCTATAAATGATAAATTATCAAAAGATATGAGGATAAACCTCAATGAAACATTGTACATCTATCTCAATTACATAATCAAAGAATTGCGTTTGCACAGGAAGACAAACGAAATGATAACAAATGCTTCAATGCTCCTAACACCAGATCAGGTAATGATCGGAGTACCAGAGAGCCTCCGAAAGATTAGTTTCAACATACTAATGCCAAATTCACAAAGGCTAAAAATCACAATAAAAGAACCTATTTCGACTTCAGGCTACATTCTAGCTCCTTGAAAGACCCAACGTGATGTATTAGAAATACCACTGATAGGTAACCGTATAAATATTCTTATCACAAAAAGTGATAATATAAACCTCTTATTCTATAAGAAAGGCCATATAAGGCTACAAATCTGCATCTACATGGCTTAGTAATAATGATGCATTGGTCTTTGCTGTTTTCCTAGTTTATCAAAATGATCATGAGGTTTACTTCCTCCTTTATGTGAATGTGTAGTGCCATCCATATGTGTATGAGAGTGTCCATGTGTTTCAACTGGTTTTTTCATCAGTACGTCATCGACTCTCATAAGCAAAATAATGACTTCGGTTGCAGTTATAAGAATCTGTTCCTTTACAATTAAAGGTTCTATAACATGCATTTCCATCATGTTGTCTATTTTTCTTTCCAATGCGTTTATTCCATACCATTCACGATCATTATTGAAATTGTGTTTACTTTTTTTATTATTCTTTGGCTGTGATTGAGAGTAAACTCTTTGCCTGAGGTGGGTTCTTATATCAACTGTGTTCAATCCTGAGTTTCTGGCAATTGTTAGCGGGATCTCTTCAAGGGCTTCTGCAAACTTTTGGATCACAATCTGTTCCTTTCCTGGTAATTGATATGATCTCTCTTTTATTAGCATGGCAATAAATGCTTCTACGGCACCTCCCCCAGGAACAATTTTTGGATCCGTAATAAAATTTCTCAAAACATAAATAGAATCTAGTATCGTACGATGAAATTCATCAAGGATTTTTTTTGAATTAGCACGCAATAGAAATGTTATTGACTTTGGATTCCTGCAGCCATCAACGAAGACCATTTTATCATCACCAACTGTTTTTTCATACACCTTTGCAGCGTACCCCAGATCACTTCCGTTTATGCTATCAAGATCTCTGACGACCTTGGCTCCGGTAGCCTTTGCCAGCCATAACAAATCGTTTTCTTTAACTCTTCTAACAGTTAACATTTTGTTCTTGGCAAAATGATTTAGTGCAAGGGAATCGATCCCACCACGGGAAAAAATAACATTCGCACCAGATTCAATTACATACTGAATCTTTTGAAGTAAGTTACTGTTTTTTTTCTTTATGAACGCGGTCATCTGGCTAGAATCTGAAATTCTAATTTCGGCATCAGTCTTTGTGCGTTCATCCTGAATGTCGCTGTCAAGAAGCAAAATCTTTGCGTTTTCGATAATTCGGGGCATTGACGAATCATCTATTGTTTTGTCTATTACAGTTCCATGAACAAGCTCGGTATCAGAGCTATTTCCTATTTTTTCCTCGATCTTAATATCATCCACTTCAAGATAGCGTCTTGAAAAATCAGCTATTTCACAAATTCCGTCAACAACTAGACTAGGAATAAATACTTCTTCTGTAAAGTGAGATACAGCCTTTGATCTCAAACAAGTCTCAATAAGATATCTCATTATCTTTTTATCATGATTAGTTGTTTCAATGGAAACTTTCCTGACAATTTCAAGTGCCATGTGCATTGCATTATGATAACCATCCAAAATTCTGCTTGGCGATACACCAATTTCTAATAGACCTTCTGCTTTTTCAACTAGGGCTCCTGCAAGCACAACAACCGATGTAGTACCATCACCTACTGCATTATCAACCGCATTGGCGGCTTCAATAATAACCTTAGCGGCAGGATGCTCAACATCAATCTTTCTTAGAAATGTTGCCCCATCCTTAGTAACAGTCACCTCGCCAAGTATGTCAATAAACATTTTTTCAAGTCCTCTGGGACCCAGAAAGCCTTTAACAAGGTCAGCAATCAATCTCGCAGCTAAAAGATTGTATCTCCTTGCTTCAGTTCCATACGTTCTTTTAAGACCATTACCAAATAACTGCATATTTTTATCATTCATGAAAAACTAATCTTTAATTGATTATTTGAGATCAATTATAAATATCTGACTTTACAATAAAATTTGATCTTAGATGTTTCTATCTCCCAGAGAAATTGATAAATTATATATTTCTATGAGTGCAGAGGTCGCACGAAAAAGAAAAACAAGGGGTTTAAAACTCAATTATCCTGAATCGGTGGCTCTAATCGCAGATTACATTTTAGAAGGAGCGCGAGATGGAAAATCGGTTTCTGAACTCATGAAATCCGGAAGACATGTGTTAAATAAAGACGACGTATTGCCCGGAGTTCCAGATCTAGTACAGAGCGTTCAAGTGGAGGCCACGTTTGACGATGGTACCAAACTGGTAACCGTTCATAATCCTATTGTATGAGGTGTTGTGAGAAATGAGACATGATTCCTGGTGAATATTTTTTGTCCAAGGAACCAATACTGGCTAATGTAGGGAGAAAAACAATCAAAATTAAGGTAACAAACACAGGAGACAGACCGATTCAGGTAGGCTCGCATACACATTTCTTTGAAACTAATAAAGCCTTATCGTTCCAGAGAAGCAAGACATTTGGATTTCATCTAAACATTCCATCGGGAACCTCACTGAGGTTCGAACCGGGGGATTCAAGAATTGTACAAGTAACAGAATTTGGAGGCAAAAAAACCGTTTTCGGTTTTAATAGTCTTGTTAATGGTAAACTAACAAAAAAACAAAAAGAAATATCTCTTTTGAAGATTAAGAAAAAAGGGTTTAAGGAGGAAAAATAGCCATGGTTCTAAATATTCCTAGGAAACAATATGTAGAGCTATACGGACCAACAAAGGGCGACAGAATTAGATTAGGAGATACTGATCTTATAGTAGAGATCGAAAAAGATCTATTAGTGTACGGAGATGAACTAGTTTTTGGAGGTGGCAAAAGTATTCGAGACGGAATGGGACAGGCGAGTGGAATAAAGAGCAAATATTCACTAGATCTTGTTATTACCAACACCATACTGATCGATCCTTTGATGGGTATTATTAAAACAGACGTAGGCATCAAAGATGGATTGGTTTTGGCCATAGGTAAGGCCGGAAATCCAAATGTGATGGATGGCGTACATGATAATCTTATCGTATCGGCAAATACAGAAGTTATTTCAGGAGAGCACACCATCTGTACCCCCGGAACCATTGATACTCATATACATTTTATTTCACCCCAGCAAATAGTAGAAGCAATATGTAGTGGTACGACTACCATGATAGGTGGTGGTACCGGTCCTTCTGAAGGTACGAAGGCCACAACTTGTAGTCCAGGACCCTGGAATATTCATAGAATGCTGGAGTCGTTGGATGAATATCCATTAAATTTTGGATTATTGGCAAAAGGAAATGATTCATTAGAACCGGCGCTATTAGAGCAAATAAGTGAAGGGGCGTGTGGCCTAAAGCTTCACGAGGACTGGGGTACCACTCCAGCCACGATAGACGCAGCTCTAAGAGTTGCAGACAAAACAGATACACAGGTAGCAATACATACTGACACACTTAATGAATGTGGATATGTAAATGATACAATAGACGCTATATCAGGTAGAACTATTCATACATATCATACAGAGGGAGCTGGTGGAGGGCATGCACCGGATATACTAAAAATTGCCGGCGAAATCAATGTTTTACCTTCATCAACGAATCCAACAAGACCATTTACAGTAAACACTCTTGAAGAGCATCTTGATATGATGATGGTCTGTCATCATCTTAATCCATCTATATCAGAAGATGTAGCATTTGCTGAATCAAGGATAAGGGCCGAAACAATAGCTGCAGAAGATGTATTACACGATATAGGCGCTATAAGCATGTATTCTTCTGATAGTCAAGCTATGGGTAGAGTGGGAGAAGTGACAACAAGGGCTTGGCAAACTGCTGACAAAATGAAAAAGATGTCAGGAAGACTAAAGCTAGAAAAAGGAAATAACGATAACCTACGCGTCAAAAGATATCTAGCAAAACTCACCATTAATCCTGCAATAACACATGGAATTTCAGACTATGTAGGATCACTGCAACCGGGGAAAATAGCCGATATAGTAATTTGGACGCCACAATTTTTTGGGATAAAACCAAAACTCATTATTAAAGGTGGTTTTATAGCATACTCGCTAATGGGTGATGCAAATGCTTCTATTCCAACGCCAGAGCCTGTCTACTACAGGCCTATGTTTGGCGCCAAGGGCAAAGCAAGATATTCTACATCAGTAACATTTACCTCAAAAGCAGCGATAAGAAATGGTCTTCAAAAGAAATTGGATCTAAAGAAAAAACTCTTACCAGTGAAAAACTGTCGCAATATATCCAAGAAAAATATGGTGTACAATAATTTGATACCTAAAATAGAAATCGATCCGGAGACTTATGTTGTTAAAGTAGATGGAAAGTTGGCGACTGTCGAGGCCGCAAAAGAGCTTTCATTGTCGCGATTGTACAACTTGTTTTAGTTTACTGTCATTGAAAATCATCGGAATAATAATGCTTATATATTTTGTAAATACAAATTGGTTCATGAATCCGGTTCGCAACGAAAAAGAAGTCGAATCAGTAGCAAAAAGAGCAACACAGGTGCTATATGGTAGCAATGTTGAGAATTTGAAGGTTAGAACTCTTCTTCCATATCCAAATGAACAGAATAGAGAAGCCTGGGACGCTCAGGTAACTTTCTTGCTTGATGGTCTACAATATACAGTCGACCTGTTGATAAATGAAAAAGATGGACAAATTACAAATGCAAGGCTGATAGACACAATGGTTCCATTATAATATCGAGTCAAACAACACTGGAATTTTATCCTGAATTTAATCAATACACCCCGATGGCATACTTTGAGTAAGCTAAAAACAAAACTGACCTAATGCCATCTTATTACTCAAGCTTATCTAATAAACAGTCAAAATGAAATCCCAAACCCTGCTATTAGTAAAAAATAAACAAAGAGTGGGACTTTTTGTTCTTGCAATTGTAACAGTACTATTTTTAGTGATTCCAGATTTAGTTGGAATGGAGATTTCACTTTCTCTGAGGCTTACTTCATTAGTGCTTTTAGCAGTATATGTTCTACTCTCTTTTGAAATCGTTCACAGGACTACTGTAGCGATGGTAGGAGCAGCATTTGTTATACTGATGGGTATCACAACCGGGCTATTTGATGCATCTATGAGTTTCGAATTTGCTATCGCCGCCATCGATTTCAATACAATTGGGCTACTGCTAGGAATGATGTTAATCGTAGCAATATTGGGTCAGACTGGAATTTTCGAGTACCTTGGTATAAAGATGAGCAAGGCATCGAAGGGAAATATGTGGAAGTTGTTGGTAATGTTTTGCTTATTCACTGCAATTATTTCCATGTTTATAGATAACGTTACCACTGTTCTGTTGATAGTTCCAATTACTATCTCAGTATTTAGGACGCTCAGGATATCTCCAGTTCCATTCATTATTGCACAAGTACTTGCGTCAAATGTAGGGGGAACTGCGACACTGATTGGAGATCCACCCAATATATTAATCGGTTCTGCTGCGAATATAGACTTTACTTCATTTATTATTAACATGGGTCCTACAATTGCTGTTTCTTTGTTGGTATCATTATTTATTTTAAAATTTATGTTTAGAAAAGAACTTTCGCAAAAGCCCCATAATTTTGAAGAATTGTTGTCGCAGGATGAGAAAGTCCTCATCAAGGATAGATCAGTTTTAAAAAAATCATTAGTAGTGTTAACTGCAGTTATTGTTCTTTTCGTTATACATGGGAGTCTCAAGATAGAACCTTCAATCATAGCACTGAGTGGTGCGGGTATATTGATGGTTCTGGCAAAGTCGAGACCTGAGCAGATATTAAAATCTGTGGATTGGTCAACCTTAATCTTTTTCGCAGGGCTTTTCATTATTATTAGCGGTGCAGAAAAAGCAGGATTAATAGATCTATTGTCAAGCACCATTCTGCATATTAGTGGAGGAAATCCATGGATATTATTCTTTATGATTATTTGGATATCTGCAATAGCAAGTGCATTCATAGACAACATTCCCTTTGCTGCTACTATGGTCCCTCTCATATTTACCATCTACAATACCGAATCAGTCGCTGCAGTATTTGGAAATCTGGATATCAGCCCATTGTGGTGGGCATTGTCACTTGGAGTTGGTTTGGGAGGAAACGGTACAATGGTTGGTTCGAGTGCAGGGATTGTTGCCACAGGATTGGCCGAAATAAATGGCCACAGAATCACCTTTAATCAATTTCTTAAAGTGGGGTTTCCTTTCATGATAGTCACTGTGGCGGTTGGTTCTATTGTATTACTCATTGACGTATTAATAAGGCTAAATTTTGCAGCTATGTTATAACTTTTCTTTTAAATCTTCAAAACAAAACAAACAAGCATTGTTCTAAATTTAAGAAACAACCTTGTCTCCAATACACTTTATTCGCTTTGACAAAAATTAATTAGTAAATCTGAGTTTAGTTTAAGAGGAGCTCGATTGATTCGATTCTGCTTCTCCTGCCTTGTCAGGGATAATTGTTTTCCTTTAACTTCTTTCTTAGTATTTTCAAGATATACCACAGTGATTGCTAGATTTCCAAATCCCATTGAATTTAGGGTGCACTAATGAGCCTTGAAATGATGTCAAAATGGTTCACCGTCGACAAAGTCCATCTTATCTTATATGACTTGTTATTGTCCATGTACAAATGGCAATTGCAAACTAACTATTTTGCATAATAATTAATATTTTGTTATCATAACCATTAGATGATTGATAATTTTTGATAGACTAACTCGTAGTAATATCTCTATAGCGCCTACGAATAAGATTGTTAGAATTTTTGTATGTGGGCCCACTATTTATGACAATTGCCATATAGGTCATGCAAGAATTTTTGTGCTAGTCGATCTCATAAGCAGATTACTTGAATCGCGAAACTATATTCCACATGTGATAGTAAATATTACTGATATAGATCCAAAGTTGTACGAGAATAACATCGATTCTGATTTCATATTTAGAAACCTAATTGATGATCTGAATAGACTTGATATAGGTAATTTGAATTATGCAAGAGCTACTGATTATGTACAGGAATCAAAGTATTTGATTGGAAAACTAGTGAAGCGGAAATTAGCTTATTCTGCAAATGGTAACGTATATTTGGACACCTCTAAATACAAATCTTACGGAGCTCTTTCACACTTATCCAAAAAGGAACTATGGAATCAGAGATATGATATTGATATTAATAAACGAAACGTTACGGATATTTTTTTATGGAATACGAGTGACAACTACGGAACCCCATACCATGATAAGAATTTTGGAAACGGTACCCCTTGGTGGCACACCCAAGATACAGCTGTGGCAATGTTTCATTTTAATGGTAATTATGATATTCATATCGGGGGTGTTGATTTATGCTTCCCACACCACGAAGTGCTGCGTGCGATACTTATGGCACTTTCACACAAAAAGAATCCTGTAAAGTGCTGGATGCACGTCGGTATTCTAGACATCGAGAGTACAAAGATGTCAAAGTCTACTGGTAATGCAGTTTATGTCAGGGATCTATTAAAAAAATTTGATGCAAATACTCTGAAACTCTATTTTTATTCGCTTGATTATAAGAAAATAATAAATTTTAAAATTTCAGAGTTAATAAAGTTCGAAGGAATAAACACCATGATTAGAAACATGATATCTAACTCGGCTCATGAAAACAAAAAATATGATATCAAGAACTATTATGTTGATGACTCAAAAGCGCCAGAAACAGATACGCTTAAAAAATTCAAAAATTATATTGATAATGATCTGGATACTCCCAATGCGCTGGCGTTATTCCTACAAACAGTAATGGATCCTAATAAGATGAATGAAGCTAAAAAAATGATGAAAATTTTTGGACTTGAATATTGAATTTATCGATGACAATGAGTCATCATTTTGTTATCTTTGGAGTAGAGTATACCAAAAAATAGATTGCGTAGAATTATTTTCAAACGATAAATTAGGAGATGATTATTTTTTTAATAGATTAAACATTAGATATCCATGTAACAATGTTGTTGAAATCCTAAATTCTATAAAAGGTAAACGTACAAGTGACATCAATACTTATTACATACATTTGAAATGCGATACAAAGAATTCTATCAATTTGAATATGCCGAAATTCGGCACTATGAAAATCTTGGGTTTTGACGTAGACAATAATTATGTACTGAATACTACCAAAAAAATTGAGATAGACCAAGTTTACAACCATGATTTAGAAAAGTGGATTGATATTTTTTGTATGTCTTTTGATTCACTAGGGATCAAAGATGAAGTAACAAGTATTATTTCTAAACACTACAGAAAACTAACATTATTAGTTGCGCATTTCAATTTGGATCATGGAACGTATCCTGTGGGTTGTTGCTTACTATTTGAAAAAAATAATAACATAGGTCTATACTGTTTGGGAACTGCTCGAGATTTTAGGAATAAAGGAGTGGCAAGGCAATTAATAGGAAATGCAATAAAAATAGCAAAGGATAATGACTACAATACACTGGTTATGCAGACTCTGACTGAAGATAAATATGACGAATTCTACAAAAAGTTAGGTTTTAGAACTATATACAAAAAGGAGTTATTTACTTTTAATCTAATTTGAGCAAAGTAACAAAATTTGAATTTGCAATTCGCATGCGATAATATGAATTTTGACCGCCGGATGAATCTTTATATTGACATACATCTTCAAATTCCAAGGGCTCGTAGCGCAGGTCATTTCAAGTTTTGAGATGAGCGTAAAATGGATAGCGCGGACGCCCCCTAAGCGTCAGGTCGAGGGTTCAAATCCCTCCGGGCCCGAATTAATCTTGTCAAATATGTTTCACAAACCTCCGCGTCTGGTAAAACGAATGTGAGGATCCTGTGAACGGAGAGGCATTAATCTGTATGGCTCAGATAAGTCGTAATAAGAGGTTCTAATTTTATTAAATCGAAAATATCCCGGATAGGTAACACAGATTCGAATAGATGATTCAAAAGTGTAAATAAGCTACTAACATAGAGACCGTCGTGTTTATAATAGGCTGTTTTAGAATCTGTGTACGCTGATTAGAGATATTAAAGTTTTACTTATCGATTGATCACTATTCGGTAGATAAGTAATCCTTATAATTGAATGTACCAAGAAAGAACTCTATGAAAGCGTTTTCGTGTGGTTTGTACATATATGTGAAGTTGTTCCCAATAAAGTTAAACATGCAATAATTTTCAGACTATACACACTTTCAGGATTTTTCCAGATTTTGTAAAAAAACAACGTTATTTTAAAAAAAGTATAATAACAAGACAGGTGACAAATTAGTATTGAAAATTATAGTATCTTTGGCGGTAATTATTCTATTAACATCCTTAATGATGTCTATTCAAAATAATTCTACTAAAGTAAATGCTCAATCCAATTTATTTGATAAAATTATAGACAACGAATCATTACCCTCAATAGCACCTGACAAATTCTTAGAATCAAAGGGTTCCTTCGCCCCGAACGCTCCCCCGGGAGCAGATACGGGAACATTTGACCTCATGGCGCGTTTTGGTCCTGTAATTGTTTATTCAGACAATATAAAAAATTACTCAAATTCAATAGACTTTGATAAAGTTCCTGCAACTACGCCTCCTGATTTTATGAAATTCATGCCTCCTTATCAAGCCCTATTTTATGTCTTTAATACCGAGGCGCAAAATATTACTATTAATGCCATACGAATTAGTGAAGTAATTTCAAAAGAGACTGAATCTCCTTTTGACTTTTGTGGAATTAACTATAATAATACTTCAATACCTTTGTCCCTAAACTATACTCAAACTTTTTCGATTTGTTATTTTCCAAAAGTGGCAGGTAATTCCACTGCGAAGTTGGATTTCTATCAAGGGTCTCGTCTTATCTTCGATATTCCTTTAAAAGGTAATGGGATAAGCCCAGCAAGTATGCAAGGCGACACAGGAATGATCCACAAAGTTAGTAACAAAACTAATGATAAGAATATCAACTTCACAGAAAAAGATAAACTCTCTAACATCACCAGCAAAATGCCAATGTCAATTTTAAATTTGACATCTGATACTCAATCTTTTTTAATCAAGCCACTAGAAGGTTGTTCAGTAAAAATCGAAGGAGGTGGGCAACGACCTGATCCGGCGGTTAGCGGATTTGATCCTACAAATAGGGCTCCTATAGATCCACCAGACGACGGACTTAATGCGAATGATCGTACTGGAAGTCATCATAGAATTAATGTTGGTCAATTGGTGAAGTTGAAAGCTGAAGTAAGCGGCATTCCGCTAGAAAGTATTCAGAATATTAGATGGACAGTGTCTGAACCGAAAATTAAAGATTATAATGAATCGATACCTGGTAAGTTTGCAATTTACATGCTAAAAGATCAGGATTATTTGAAACCAGCAATTTCATTTTACTGGAAGGACGATGGTAACAAAGAGGTAACAGTTACTGTTGAAGTGATAAACGGTAACCAGTCAAAAAAATGTGAGTCCTCTAGAACATTTACTGTGGAAAGAAATAACAATGACCTAAATAGACAAGCTACAGACTTTTATATTTTCAACCATAATGCAACGGTACTCGAAAAGCATTTTAACTGGCATATGGATAATCCACAACCTATCCCATGCGATCCATCAAATAATGGAGAAAAATTC
>Ga0207648_10003449_pt1 | contig 16582 bp, 17 predicted proteins | sample KBSMisM32_FD_184310 | JGI IMG/M metagenome (GOLD analysis project Ga0207648, IMG submission 184310) | Miscanthus rhizosphere microbial communities from Kellogg Biological Station, Michigan, USA - KBS Miscanthus M3-2 (SPAdes) (version 2) | ecosystem: Host-associated > Plants > Roots >...
GCCCCGTCGTAGCGGACGCTGAAGTGCGACACGCGGCGCTCGGCCATGCCGCGCTCGTCGGCCATGCCTTTCTGGATGCGTTCCATCAGGGCCCGGACGTTGCTGTCGTCGCGGATGTCCAGGGCGGTGCGCAGCGCGTCCACCGCGTCGCGGTTCCGGTCCTGGCGCATGAGCGCGTAGCCCAGCCCCTGCCAGGCGTCGAAGCTGCGGGCGTTGAGCGCGATCGCCGCGCGCGCCTCCGCCTCCGCCCCCGTCCAGTTGTTCGTTTCCAGGTAGACCTGCATCAGGGCCAGCGCCGGTTTCGTGGACGTGGGCTGGATCTCCTTCGCGCGCTGGAGGTACGCGATGGCCTGCGCGAACTGCCGCTGGCGCAGGTGGCGGTCGGTAGCCCCGAGCAGAACGGCTTCGAGCAGGTCGCGGAAGGCCGGCTCCGCGGGATGCCGCCCCAGGAGGTCTTCCGCCATCTGCACGTCCGCCGCGGTCAGGCTGGACGGATTCGCGAGCTTGCGCACCAGGGCATCGGCGTTGGCGCGGTCCTTGTCGGGCACCTGATTCGGATCGAGCTGCAGGTCGCGCAGGGGCGGCGCGGAAGGGAGGGCCAGGCTGGGAGGCGGAACGTCGGCGGCGATCACGTCCCCGGTGCCCCGCGGTACGGCCGCCGGCTCGCCGGCGACGACCGTGGGGCCGGGCTTTCGATGCGCGCGCTCCCACAGGCGCGAGCCGACCGCGCCCGCGAGCACCAGCAAGGCGGCCATCAGGCCCATGGCCAGGCCGCTCATCCCGCCCGGGGGCGGCGGCGCATCTGGCTGGGAGCGGGGAGCCGCCGCCGGAGGCGGGGCCGGGGCCGCGCGCGACGCGCGCGCCTTGGCCACGATCACGCCGCACCGCGGACAGGCCGCCTCCGTGACCGCCGCCTGGCCACAACGGGGGCAGTCCGTGGGAGGATTCATTCGTGTCAATGGTAACAGCCGCAATGGACCACCCATGACGGCCCGTGCCGTCGAAGCGACGGCGCCCACACGCATCGACCTGGCCGGGGGGACGCTCGACATCTGGCCCCTCTACCTGTTCCATCCGGGGGCCGTCACCGTCAACGCCGCCATCGATCGGCGCGCGTGGTGCCGCGTCGAGACCGGCCACGACGGCGTGCACATCGAGTCCAAGGACACGCGGCGCAAGGTGGACGGCCGCGACGTGTCGGAGGTCCTGGGCGGAGGCGAGCTCTCGCTGGTGGCGAACATCCTCCGCGCCCTCGACATCGAGACCGGGGTCAAGGTCATCACGCAGTCCCGGGTGCCGTCCGGATCGGGTCTCGGTGGATCGTCGGCCCTCTCCGTGGCCGTGGCCGCCGCCCTGCGCGCGGCCTTCGACCGCAAGATCGATCCCGACGAGCTGTGGCCGGTGGTTCGCGATGCGGAGGCGCAGACGATCGGAGTGCCCACGGGCGTCCAGGACTACCTGGCCGCCATCCACGGCGGCGTGCTCGGCATCCATCTCGAGCCGGGTGAGCTGCGCGTGGAGAAGCTCGCCACCGATCCCGCCCGGGTCGAAGAATGCCTCCTGCTCGTGGACTCCGGGGTGAGCCACTTCTCCGGACTCAACAACTGGGAGGTCTTCAAGGGGCAGATCGACGGCCAGGCGAACGTGCGCAAGTGCCTGGGCGAGATCGTGGCCGCGGCCAAGGGCGCGCGCGAGGCCCTGGTCACGAGCCGCTACGACGACGTCGGGGGATTCATGGCCGCGGAGATGGCGTCGCGGGTCCGCCTGGCCCCCGGCGTCTCGTCGCCGGAGATCGACCGGATCAAGGAGGCGGCCGCCTCCGCGGGCGGCGCGGCCAAGGTCTGCGGCGCGGGCGGGGGCGGGATGGTGTCCGTGTGGGCGACACCGGGCAAGCGCTCGGGCGTGGAGGCGGCGCTGCAGGCCGCGGGGTTCAAGCCCGTGGCCTTCCGGCTGGACCTGCGCGGCCTCGAGATCGACCGCAGCGTCTAGCCGCGACTTGTGGCCCGCGTTGCAACCCCTTTATAATGAGGGTTTCCGTCAGTCGCGGAGGACTGCGTAATGATTCAGGCCACACAGCTCAAGCGTGGGATGTGCATCAAGCACGACAACGACCTGTACCGGGTCGTGGAAGCCCAGCACAAGACGCCGGGGAACCTCCGCGGGCTCGTTCAAGCCAAGATCCGGAGCCTCAAGACGGGCGCGATCAGCGACCACCGCTTCCGCTCCGTGGACATGGTCGAGCGCGCGATCCTGGACGAGACGGAGATGGAGTTCCTCTACCAGGACGGCAACATGTTCCACTTCATGAACAACGAGACCTTCGAGCAGATCGGGCTCTCGGACGAGGTCCTGGGCGACGCCGTCCCCTACCTGATCCCGAACATCAAGCTCAAGATCGAGATGTACGAGGAACGTCCGGTCGGCATCGAGCTGCCCCAGACCGTGGACATGACCGTGTTGGAGACCGAGCCGTCCATCAAGGGCGGGTCGGTGTCGAACGTGGGCAAGCCCGCGAAGATGGAAACCGGCCTCATCGTGCAGGTGCCCGCCTTCATCTCCGAGGGCGAGCGCATCAAGATCGACACCAGCACCGGCTCCTACGTCGAGCGGGTGAAGTAGCGGTGATCGTCGCCGTCGGCAGCACTCGCGGTCCCAAGGTGGAGGCGGTGCGGCGCGTCCTGGCCCAGCTCGGTGATCGCTCGAGCGAGCTCGCCCAGGCGGAGGTCGTGGCCGTGGACGTCACCGCGGGCGGCACCCCGCCCATGCCGCTCTCCCTGGACGAGCTGCTGGACGGCGCGCGCATGCGCGCGCAGCTCGCGGTGGAGGCGCTGCAGGCGCAGGGACGCCGCGCGGACCTCTCGATCGGGATGGAAGGGGGAATCGACCTGCGCCGCTCGGACCCGAACGGCCGCCGTGGATTCCTGATGTCGTGGGCCTACGTGAGCGACGGGCGCCGGGGCGCACACGGCTGCGGGGGCGCCATCGAGGTGCCGCGGCCGCTGCTGGACCGCGTGGTGACGGACGGGATCGAGCTGGCGGAGGCGATCGACGCCTTCGCGCGCGAGCACGACGTGCGCAGCCGCCAGGGCGCGTGGGGCGTCCTCAGCGGCGGCCTCTTCGACCGCACGCGCTCCTTCGAGATCGCGCTCATCAACGCCCTCGCGCCCTTCTACAACGAAGCCGCCTACGAATGAACCGGTTCTCGCGCCCCGGCTCGGGCTGGATCGAGGTGGTGACGGGCAGCATGTTCAGCGGGAAGAGCGAGGAGCTCATCCGCCGCGTGCGCCGCGCCCAGATCGCCCGCCAGCGGGTGCAGATCTTCAAGCCCCAGGTGGACAACCGCTACGCCACGGACCACATCGTCAGCCACAGCGAGATGAAGATGCCGTCGCAGGTCGTGAAGTGCGCGCAGGAGATCCTGCAGCGCGTGGACGATCGCACGGAAGTCGTCGGCATCGACGAGGGCCAGTTCTTCGACGCCGGGCTGGTGGCCGTCGCCAACGCCCTCGCCGACCGCGGAGTGCGCGTCATCGTGGCCGGCCTCGACCAGGACTACACGGGAAAGCCGTTCGAGCCCATGCCGCAGATCCTGGCCGTCGCCGAATACGTGGACAAGACCCTGGCCATCTGCATGCAGTGCGGCGCGCCCGCCAACCGGACCCAGCGCCTGACCAGCTCGACGGATCGCGTAGTCGTGGGCGGGGCGGAGGAGTACGAAGCGCGTTGCCGGCGCTGCTTCCAGCCAACGATCCAGATGGTGGCCGCTGAGGAGCCTGGCACCGGCCGTTCCGAAACGTAACGGGAAGGACACCCGCCCTCGGCCACTCCGACGTGGATGCGGTCCCCTAACATGCTTGTTTCCAGCAGATGTGCCGGCGAGCGGGTGACGGGCACGGGCCGTGCAGTTCTCCACCGGCATGAGCGCGGACTCGAAGGTCCCGATGGTGAGATGCCATCTCGAGGGCGGCGACGACGATCCTGCCCTCGCGCTCCGATACATTCCCGCGGCCGAGTTCGAACTCTGGCGCCACTTCATGGAGACGCGCCACTCGCGCACGGTGACGATCGAAGATGTCTCCGTGTGGGTGCCGGAGACGCCGGACGCCTGGAGCGAGGACCTGGATCCGGATGCGCTGCAGCCGGTGTTGCGCGTGCGCTTCGAGAAGCCGGGACCCTGCGGCATGGTGGTGCCGGTCGAGCGCTTCCTGCCCGCGGAGACCTACCCCACGGCCCGCGCCGCGCTCCTGGCCCACGCCGATCCTCGCTGCGCCGACGACCTGGAAGCAACGCCGGGCTACTTCCTGGCCGGCATCGCGCGTCCGCACGCCTTCGACTCCGACTTCGTCCTCGGCTGATTTCGCCGCGCGCCGGGCGCGGCCGTCTCCATGCGCGGCGGCCATGGCGCCCCTGATTCCGATCGACGGCGCGCAGGGCGAAGGCGGAGGCCAGGTGCTGCGCACCGCGCTCGCCCTGTCCGCCGTCACCGGCCAGGGCTTCGAGATCTCGAACATCCGTGCGCGGAGGACCCGGCCCGGCCTGCGCCCGCAGCACCTCGCCGCCGTGCGCGCGGCCTCGCTCGTCTGCCAGGCCAAGGTGGGTGGCGCCTTCGACGGATCACCCGACCTGCGCTTCGAGCCGGGCGCGATGACCTCAGGAACCTTCCGCCTCGAGATCGCGACCGCGGGCGCGGCCACGCTCGTGATGCAGACCATCGTCGCGCCCCTGGCCACCACACCGGAGTCCAGTCGGGTGGAAGTGACGGGGGGGACGCACGTGTCGGCCAGCCCGTCCTACGATTACCTGGCGCGGCACTGGGCAGCGGTCGTCGCGCGCCTGGGCCTGCGCGCCCGGTTCGAGCTCGTGCGCGCGGGCTTCTATCCGCCGGGGGGCGGCGAGATCCGCGCGGAGGTGGCGCCCTGGACACGCCCGGCGTCGCTGAGCCTCGAGCGGCGTGGGGCGCTGGTGGAGATCATCGGGACATCGGGCGCGGGCAAGGTCAAGAACGACGTGGCGGCGCGGCAGGCGGAAGCGGCGCGTGAGCGGCTGTGGGAAGCGCGCCGGCTCGAGAGCCGGTGGAACGTCGCCGAGATGCCCGCCGCCTCGCCCGGATCCTTCCTGCTCCTCGAGGCCGTGTTCGAGGAGAGCCGCGCGGCTTTCGGATTCCTCGGCGAGCGCGGCCTGCGCGCGGAGATCCTCGGAGACAGGGCCGCGCGTACGCTCCTTGGCTTTCTCGAGACGGACGCGGCCGTCGACCCGCACCTCGCCGACCAGCTCGCGGTGCCGCTCGCGATCGCGCGGGGCGGGGGCCGCGTGAGCACCAACGTCGTGACCCCGCACCTGGAGACGGTCGCGACCGTGGTCCAGCTCTTCGGCATCGGGGCCCGCACCTGGGGCCGCCGGGGCGGGCCGGGCGGCCTCGAGGTCGACCCGTGTTGACCCTCCGGAAGCCTTTGGCTAGCATTGGCTTCCGGGTCGTGCTGGGAGTCCTGGGCCTGGGCGCCGCCGCATGCACCGCAGCGAGGCCGGCGCCTCCTGCCGCCCCTCTCAAGCCGCTGCGGGCGGCGACCCTCGACGAGGTCCTGGCCGCGTATGACTCGTACTGCGAGAGTGGGACGACCCTGAGCGCATCCGGCAACCTCGACGTGCGCGACCGGCGAACGGGGAAGGGCCGTACGCTGGGCGTGCGCGTGATCGCCACTCGCGGGGGCCGGCTCTACCTGAAGGGCTCGGTGTCCGTGATCACGGCCGTGGAAGTCGTCTCCAACGGCGAGCGATTCTGGTTCCAGGTGCCCTCCAAGAAGACGGTGTGGACCGGAGCCGCCGCGGGCGAGGCGCGGGACGCGGGCACGGACGATGCGCCCTACCAGGCCATCCGGCCCTCGGACATCACCTCCGCGCTCCTGCCCGAGCCGTTGACCCCGCGCGAGGGCGAGACCGTCCTCCTGGACGCGGACCGCGACGCGTTCACCCTGACCCTGGCCGCGCCTGCGCACGGCCGCGGCGTGGCTCGGCGCCGCGTCTCCCTGGACCGCGAGACGCTCCAGCCCGTCCGCCTGCGCCGCTACGACGAGAAGGGCGACATCGAGACCGACGTGACCCTGTCTGGTTGGACGGAAGGGCAGCCCCACCAGGTCGAGATCCGGCGCCCCGTGCAGGGCTACGAGGCCGCCCTGCGCCTGGACAAGGTGGAGCGCAACGTGCCCGCGCCGGAGCGCGCGTTCGCGCCCCGCACTCCCGAGGGCTACACCGTGGTCGAGGTGCGATGAACGCGCCCATCCTGGAGACCATCGACCTCCGCATGGTCTACCACGTGGGCCACGTGGAGGTGCAGGCCCTGCGCGGCGTGGACATCCAGGTCCAGAAAGGCGAGTTCGTCGCCATCATCGGGCCTTCGGGCTGCGGCAAGTCCACGCTCCTGCATCTCCTCGGCGGCCTGGCCCACCCGACGTCGGGGCGCATCATGGTGGACGGGGTCGAGGTGTCGGCGGCGGGGGACTTCGAGCGCACGGCCGTGCGCCGCCAGAAGATCGGGTTCGTCTTCCAGCGCTTCAACCTGTTCCCGACCCTGACCGTGCGCGGGAACCTCGAGATCGCCCGCCAGATCCAGGGCAACGGCGTGCCCCCGAAGGACGAGCTGGTGAAGCTGCTCGAGATGGTCGGTCTCCCGCACAAGATGGACATGAAGCCGCTCGACCTCTCCGCGGGCGAGCAGCAGCGCATCGCGATCGCGCGCGCCCTCGTCAACCATCCCGCGATCGTCCTCGCCGACGAGCCCACGGGCAACCTGGATTCCGTGAACAGCACGATGATCCTGGAGCTGTTCCAGGACCTGAACCAGCGTCTGGGCCAGACGATCATGATGATCACGCACAACCCGGACGCGGCGGCGGTCGCGCACCGGACGATCGAGATGAAGGACGGGCGCGTGCTGAGCCACGGCATCCTGCCCCAGCTGGTGACGGGGGCGGTGACATGAGGCTCCTGCCCGCGTCGCGCCTCCTTCTCTGGGACTACGGGCGCGGGTCCCTGCCTTACGATGTCCTCTGCGTGGTCCTGCTCGCGCTGCTCTTCCTGGTCCGCCCGGCCTGGCTGGGCGATCCCATGGTGACCGGCCCATGATGGCGGCGGCGCTGGCTCTCGTGCTGGCGGCGGCTCCGGCTCCGGCGGCGGCGGGCGATCCGACGGCGGTCCTGAAGGCGCTGGAGAACGCCGGCCGCGGTCTCAAGACCATGCAGGCCGCGTTCCTCGAGACGAAGGTCCTGACCCTCCTCAACGAGAAGCAGGAGACGCGTGGGCGCGTGACCCTCCAGATCCCGGGCCGCATGCGCTGGGACTACGCGGCGCCGCAGCCCGGCGTGATGATGATCAAGGACGGCGCCTTCGCGCGTTACGTGCCGCAGACCAAGCAGGTCTTCCGCGGGCCGGCCAAGGGGGAGGCGGACTTGCTCGTCGGCTTCGGCCCCGGCGCGGCGGACCTCGGCAAGAAATACGAGGTCACGCTGCTCCCGGAGGAGAAGGTGGGCACCGCGCCCGCCTACGTGCTCGACCTCAAGCCACGCACGGGCGGCGGCCTCTTCTCCGCGATCCGGCTATGGGTGGACAAGGCGCGCGTCCTCCCCGTGCAGACCCGCCTCACGGAGCCGACGGGCGACTACTCGACGATCCGCTTCGACGACGTGGTGGTCAACGGCGGTTTGCCTTCGACGGCCTTCGAGCTGAAGCTCCCGAAGGACGTGGTCGAGGTGAAGTGAGCCGCAAAGCCCTCCGCCTGGCCGGCGCCTTCCTCAAGCGGCGGCCCGTCTGGTGCTCCTGGCAGGTCACGCGTCGCTGCGCGTCGTACTGCATGTTCTGCGAGCACCGCCTGGAAGGGGCGGACGAGGAGATCGACCTCGCCGGCTGCGCCCGCGTCGCGGCCGCGCTCGCCGACGGCGGCGCCCTCGTCGTGAGCCTCACCGGCGGCGAGCCGTTCCTGCGCGCCGACCTCCCGGAGATCGTGCGCATCGTGGCCGCGCATCACTATCCGCTCCTCACCACGCACGGCTGGCTGGTGACGCGCGAGAAGGCGCGCGCGGTGTGGGCGGCGGGGCTGGAGGGCGCGACGGTGCGCCTGCACCACGCGCTCTCGGATCGCCACGACGAGGCCGCGGGCCTCCCGCACGCGCACGCGCGGGCCCTGGAGGCAGTGGCCGCCTTCGCGGCGGAGAGGCCGCGCGGAACCCAGCGCGTGAACGTGAAGGTGAGGGTCGGATCGGTCGAGGACCTCGACGGCCTCGAGGCCCTGCTTCGCGCCTGCGCCGAGCGGGGAGCCTCCGTCACCGTGGAGCCCGGCTTCCCCCTCGGCGGCAAGGAGGCGGGCCTCTCCGCGCGGCTCCTCGCCCTCAAGCGCGCGCACCGCAACCTGCGCAGCAGCGCGGGCTACCTCGCGCGCTTCGACGAGGCGCTCGCCTCCGGGGTCGGGGGCTGCCAGGCCGGCCGCGCGTTCGTGAACGTGGACCATCGCGGGCGCATCTCGAAGTGCGTGGAGTTCCAGGCGGAAGGCGACCGCGTGGGGGACCTCACCCGCGAGAGCTGGAAAGACGTTGCGCCTCGGCTGCGCGCCGTCAGCGAGGCCAACACCTGCCGCTCGTGCTGGTACGCCTCGCGGGGCGAGGTCGAGGGACTCTATTCGGCCCGCGGGCTCATGGCCGCGCTGCCCGCGCTGGTGCGATCGTGAAGCGAGGACAGGCGGCGCGCCGGCGCCTGACGGCCTGGGCCCTCGCCGTGTGCCTGCTCGTCGTCCCCGTGAGCGCCACGGCCCAGGGCGCGCCCGCGCAGGAGCGGCCACCCGATCCCACCGACCTCATCAACGCCGTGCTGGGGGGCCTGCTCGGGTTCAAGGAAGTCTCGGGCCCGGAGCTGCAAGAGGAGGTCGCGGAGGCGGGTGGGGTGGCGTTCCGCGCCCCCGTACCTCTCGATTACCTGAGCCCCGCCGAGCTCACGAAATACCTGAAGGAAGTCCTCGACGACGAGTACCCGCCCGCCCACGCCCTCGCCGATCAGCGCATGCTCATCGCGCTCGACCTCCTGCCCGTGGGCACGGACCTGCGCGCCGTGCGCACGAAGGTTCTCGAGGAGAACATCGCGGGCTTCTACGACGAGCGGCCGGGCAAGAAGCGGCTGTACGCGGTCAGCGAGGACCGTACCCTCACCCCCGCCAACCAGCTCGTCCTCTCCCACGAGCTCCGCCACGCCCTGCAGGACCAATATGCGGACGTGCACCGCATCCTGCCGGACGCGGTCGGGGATTTCGACGACCGGCGCCTCGCCTTCGTGAGCCTGCTCGAAGGGGACGCCACTCTCGTGATGGAGCGCTTCCTCATGAAGCGCCTCTCCGACAGCGCGCTGGGAGGAGGCGCCAGCGACATGTCGCAGCTGAGCTGGCCCACGCCTCCCGTGCCCGGCGTGCCCGCGGTCGTGCGCGACCAGCTCGTGCTGCCGTACCTGGCCGGCCGCGACTTCGCGCGCGCGGTCCAGGAGAAAGGGGGCTGGGAGGCGCTCAAGGCGGCCTGGAGCGCGCCCCCGGCCTCGATGGAGCAGGTCCTCCATCCCGAGAAGTTCTTCGCGCGTGAGCCCGCCCGCGTGGTGTCGATCCGCTATGCGCCGCCCAAGGGCCAGGTCTTGAGCGAAGGAGTCCTCGGCGAGCTGTTCACGCGCACGTTCCTGGGCGCCGGCTCGGAAGAAGATGCCCCGCCCGCTCCGGCGGGGGCGCCCGCGCCCCCGACTGCGGATGACGTCGCGCGCGCGGCCGCGGGGTGGGGCGGGGACACCTACCGGGCCTGGGACGTCGGGGGCAAGACCCTCCTCGTCTGGCGCACGGAGTGGGACCGCAAGGAAGACGCGCGCGAGTTCGAGCAGGCCGTCCTCCGCCGCCTCGAGCGCAGCCACGGAGCGCGCAAGCGCCTCGAGGGCGCGGCCCTCTTCGCGCGCGCGGGCTGGCTGATGGCCGTCGCCGGCGGCGCGGACACGGTGACGCTCGTCTCGTCGGACGACCCCGCGCTCGTCCCCGTGGCCCTCAAGGCGGTCGCGGGCTCGTGACGCCACGCGACCGGGCCTGGCGCGGGCTCGCCGCCTTCGTGCTCGCGGTGTGCGGCGGCGCCCTCTGGCTGGGGGGGGCCGGATCGCTCCAGGCGGCCCAGCGCATCGAGGCGCTCACGCAGGGCGGGGGCGCGCCGGCACCGTACGTCTGTCCCTTCCGGCAGCAGACGGGCCATCCGTGCCTGGGCTGCGGGGGGACGGAAGCCTTCGGAGCGGCCTCGCGCGGGCGTTGGATGGCGGCGGCGGCCGCGAACCCGCTCGGCGCGTTCGCGGGATTGGCCGCCTGGGGCCTGGCCGCGGCGAGCCTGCTGACCTTGACCGGCGCCGGCGCGGGATGGCTCCGGCGGACGGGCCTGCTGGTCCTCGTCCTGCTGCCGCCGGCTTTCGCGGTGAACGCGGTCGTGTGGTGGATGTCGCTGCCTCCGGGTGCGTGGCGCTGACGCGCCGGGTGGCTCGCTGGGGCTTTCTGGAGACGGCTCTGAAACAAGGGGGCACCGATGACGGATCGTGACCTGCAGCAGCGGCGTTACATCGCCGCCGGGATCGACATCGCCGTGGCCATCGCCATCGGCATCGTCTTCGCGGTGGTGGGAGGGGTGCTGGGATTCGCCTTCTCCAGCGCGACCTCCACCTCGATGGTGGGCGTCTACCTGCCCCGGGTGATCAGCTTCCTGGGGTCGCTGGTCAGCCTCGCCTACATCCTCGCCCGCGACATCCTGGCCGGCGACCGCAGCATCGGCAAGAAGGTCCAGAACATCCGCGTCGTCACCGTGACCGGGCAGCCGATCGGTCCCGTGGAGTCGGCCAAGCGCAACGGCATCTTCGCCATCGGGGCCGCCCTGGGCGTGATCTCGTCCACGCTCGGCCTCATCCCGTGCCTGGGCGCGGCCGTCAACTGCCTGCTCCTGCCCGTGTGGATCCTGGGCATGCTGGTCGGGCTCGCCGCCGCCATCTACGAGCTGATCCAGATCACGCAGCGCCCCGACGGCGTCCGTTACGGCGACCAGCTCGCGGCGACGCGCGTGGTGCGATAGACCGAACGCGATCCGCTCGCCGCGCGTCGGCGGTTGTGCTGTGTGTCGCCCGGAGCGGGGCCTGTCACTACCGCCGACGCGGCGACGAGCGCCGCCGGGCGGCCATCGCGTCACGGCACGTGAGAAGGACTAGACGGCCGGCGCGATCACGCGGTCATAGGCGTACGCGAGCATGAGCCCGGCCAGGGGCAGCGTCACGATCACTCCGAGCCCGCAGAGGATCGCGCCGGAGCCGCCGACGAGCCCCGCCACCAGCGTGTAGAGGGTCCAGGGTCCCCAACTGGGCCAGATCCGCGCGACGCACACGTCCTTGGCGCGGTTCCAGTCCATCCCCTTCTCGAGGATGAGCGCGGTCCCGGGGAAGAAGATGGCCTGGCTCACGTAGACGCCGATGCAACAGGCCACGAGCCCCGCGATCTGGAGCAGGCCCATCACGATGTGGTCCATGGGCCGCTGCAGGCCGATGAAGCCGTCCTCCGGCACCGGCGATTGCCCGCGGAGCGCCTTCAGGCTCACGTGCATGAGGCCGGCCATGGCCAGACCTCCGCCCACGAGGGGCACGAGACCGAGCAGCATCGCGCACAGGGTCGCCAGGAGGATCGCCGCGTAGTCCTTCTTGAAGATGTTCCAGGCGGCGTCGAGCGCCTCGCCGATCGGAGGCGGGTTCATGCCGTTCCCTGCTCGACGAGCACGCGGCCCGTCCCTTCCAGCCGGATGACCGGCCCCGGCCGCGCTCCCGACGACGTGGACATCACGGCGTAGATCTGCTGGTCGTCGATGATGTGCGGAGTGAGCCCTCCGCTCCACGTGATCACCGACGACGCGGGCACGGACACGGGCAGGTCGGGAGTGACGGGGAGGGCGAGGGGCTTGCTCGTCACCGAGAGCGCGACCATGCCGCGTCCCTCCAGGGCCAGCACCTCGAGGCCCGACGTCTCCGCGCCCACCGGGATGTACCGCGGGGTCAGGCTCTCCTCGCAGGCGAGGAGGTGCCCGGGCTCGATGAAGATCGTCTCGTCGTGCACCTGCATGAAGGTGACCTCACGGTCCTTGTCGGTCAGGATCAGCTTGCCCGTGCCGGTGATGATGACGAGCGCGGGCTCGCCGCCCGGCCGCCGGTCCTTGACCCAGAAGGTGAGGTTGCCGCCGTAGGAGTAGATGGTGCCCTGCTTGATGAAGACCTTTCCCGAGAAATCGATCTCCATGAGGTTGTTCTCGAGGAAGCGGAAGGTCTCGACGCGCCGCGGAGGAAGCGTGTGTGCGTTGCCCTTCGAGGGGGCGACGGTCGCGAACTCCTCCGGTCCCGCCGCGGCCGCGGCCGCCGCCGCGGTGGCGGCCGAGGTCAGGCCCGGAGGAAGGCGGAAGCGCGCGGTGTCCGTGTCCAGGTTGCGCTTGGGCGCCTTGGGGGAGAGCAGGATGTCGCTCACCGGCCGCAGGGTCTTGTTCGGCGGGAGGGTGTTCTCCATCTCCTCCAGCCCGCGCGCCACGTCTTTGGCGAGGAACTCCGCGGTGTCGTCCGGCTTGGACTTGCCGGAGCGCACCTTGATCGGCTTGGTGTCGCCCGACCCGGGGGCCTTGGCCGCCGCCGCGGGCCGCCCGGCCGCGATCTTGTCCTCGACGCGGCGCACCATGAGGTTCGCGCCCGCCTGGCGGTACTGGTAGATCGCGTCCTGGAAGCGGTGCAGCCGCTCGTAGATGGACCCGAGATAGAAATTGATCTTGGGGTTGTCGCGGTTGAGCTCGAGCGCCTTCAGGAACGCCGTCTCCGCCTCCTCGTGGCGCGCGAGCTTGAAGCAGATGAGGCCGAGGTTGTAGAAGAGCGTGTGGGCGTCGGGGCTCTCCGCGGCCAGCTTGCGGTAGACCTCCTCCGCCTTCTCGTATTTGTCCTGCTTGAAGTAGACGAGGCCCAGGAGGTTCAGGACCTTCTGGTCGCGCGGCCGCAGGAGGTACGCCTCTTCGAGCTCCCGCTCCGCCTCCTCGAAGCGCTTCTCGTCGTAGTAGGCCTTTCCCTTGTTGAAGTGCTTGAGGAAAAGACCTTGATCGAAAGGCGCCCTCGGAGAGGGATCCCGCATATCGCGCGGTAGTCTAACCCATTGCGCCCGCGGCGCTAAGGCGCGCTAGTCGAGAGCTCGGATGGTCGAGTAGACGACGCCTTCTGCGGGCGGCTCCTGGGCGACGTGCGTGACCCCGGAGGCGTCCTTCCAGCGGTAGTAGGTCTTGGGCCTCGCGGGCGTCAGCTTGCCCGTCCGCTTGACCGTCCCCGTCGTCGTCACCGCCGCCACCGCCTTCACGCCGAACGGGTTGTCGCCGGGAGCGTACGACGTCATCTGCGCGGAGGCCGCGGTCACCATGGGCGCCCCCAGCCCCGACAGGAGGGACTGGATCTTGGCCACGTAGTTTCGCGTCTCCTTGAACGGAGGGATGCCGCCGTAGCGCTGCACGTTCGACGCGCCTCCGTTGTAGGCGGCGGTGGCGAGGGCGACGTCGCCCTGGAACATGTCGAGGAGGATGCGCAGGTAGCGCACGCCCGCGAAGATGTTCTGCCGCGGATCGAAGGCGTTGCTGACGCCGAGCTGGCGGGCCGTGTCCGGCATGAGCTGCATGAGGCCCTGCGCGCCCTTGGAGGACCGCGCCAGCGAGTCGAAGTCGGACTCCACCTGGATGACCGCGCGCACGAGCTGCGTGCTCACGTTGTGGGTGGCGGCGGCGGCGGCGATGTGGTGGTCGTATTCGCCGTTGTAGTTGGGCCGCAGGCGCCAGGCCGCGGAGTGGATGAGCGTGCCCTTGCCGGGATAGGTGAGCTGGTAGCCGCGCTCGGCGGGCACGTTGGTGGCCTCGATCACGCCGTGCTCGTTCTTGCGCGTGTAGATCTGGGCGTCCGCGTCCGGCACGGCCACGAAGGCCACCGCCACCGCCATCGCGCTCGCGGCCGCGAAGCCGGCGTGATGACGGCGATCGCCGCGCCGCCGCCCCGGACCCGCGCGCTCGCCGTTCCTGCGGTCGAGCCCGCTGCGCCGGTCGCCGTGCCGTCTCTCGCTCGGCTGATCCATGTGGCCCCCTATGCCGTCAGCATCTGCCGGATGACGTCCACCGCCTTGCGGCGGAGATCGTCGACGTCCCCGGCCGCCACTCCGCCACCCTGGGCGAAGTCCGGCCGGCCGCCTCCGCGCAGCCCCAGGCGCTTCAGGATCTCCGGGGCCTTGACGCGGTCCTTCAGCGACTCCGACACCGCCGTGATGACGTTCACGCCATCGTCCGACGACGACGCCGACACCAGGGTAAACGACCGATTGCGGTTCTTGTTCCGGTACTCGTCCACGACCGCGGCGTGCGCCTTGCGGTCCAGCCCGTCGAAGCGGGGCGTCCAGACCTGGACGTCACCCACCTCCTGGACGTCGCCTGATGCAGGTCCCGTGCCGCCGGTAGCCAGCTTCATCTTGAGCTGATCCCGCTCACGTTCCAGCGTGCGGATCTTTTCCCGCATCTTCGCGTATTCGTCGACCAGGCCTTTTCGGTCGGTTTTTGCCGACTCCTCGAGCTCCTCGAGGATGCCCTGGTCCTCACGTGCGCGCGTGATGGCGGCCTCGCCGGTGAGGGCCTCCACGCGCCGCGTGCCCGCCGAGATCCCCTGCTCGGCCGTGACCAGGAAGAGCCCGATGTCGCCCGTCTGGCGCACGTGCGTGCCGCCGCAGAACTCCTTCGAGAAGCCGGGGATCTCGACCACGCGCACGCGCTCGCCGTATTTGTCGCCGAAGAAGGCCAGCGCCCCTTCCGCGAGCGCCTCCTCGCGCCCCATGACCCGCGTCTGCACGGGCGCATTACGGAGGATCTGCTCGTTCACGCGGTTCTGGATATGCGTGAGCTCACGGGGCCCGACGCCCTGGTAATGGCTGAAATCGAAGCGGAGGCGGTCCGGCGCCACCAGGCTGCCCGCCTGCTTGACGTGCGTCCCCAGCGTCTCGCGCAGGGCCGCGTGCAGGAGATGCGTGCCCGTGTGGTTGCGCATCGCGCCCGTGCGCAGCCCTTCGTCCACCTGGACGCGCACGGTCATCCCCGTCTCGAATCCGCCGGCGGTGACCTTGACGTCGTGCACGTAGAGGCCGGGGACGGGTTGATGCGTGTCCACGACCTCCGCCGCCGAGCCTTGCGCAGCGATGATCCCGTGGTCGCCGACCTGGCCGCCGGACTGCGCGTAGAACGGCGTCTGGTCGAGGACGATCTGGCCTTCCTGGCCTTCGTCGAGGTGCGGCGCGAGCTGCCCGTCCCGTAGGACGGCGAGCACGCGCGCCTCCTCCTGCACGAGCGACTCGTAGCCGAGGAACCGCGTGGCGCCCTTCTCGAGGAGGCCCATGTAGAGCGGGTCGCCCGTGACCGCGCCCATCTTCGAGGACTGGCGCGCCCGGTCGCGCTGGCCTTCGAGCTCGCGCTCGAACCCCTCGTGATCGACGGTGAGCTCGTAGTCCTGCGCGAGCTCCTCCAGGAAGTCGACGGGCAGCCCGTAGGTGTCGTAGAGGCGGAAGGCGTCGGGTCCGGGAATGACGCCGCCCTTGCCCGCGCGGCGCAGCTTCTCGACCGTCTTGCCGAACTCCACCATGGCCTGCTTCAGCGTGGACCCGAAGCGCTCTTCTTCGGAGCGCACGACGCGCGCGACCGAGGGCGCCTGCGTGCGCAGCTCCGGATACGCGCCCGCCATCCGGTCCACCACGACGGAGACGAGGTCGTGCAGGAACGGCTCCTCGAGGCCGAGCTTCTTTCCATGCCGCATCGCGCGCCGCATGATCTTGCGCAGGACGTAGCCACGCCCTTCGTTGCCCGGCATCACGCCGTCGCCGATGAGGAAGGTCATCGCGCGCAGGTGATCCGCCACCACGCGCAGCGAGATGTCGCCCTCCGCGCTCGCGCCGTAGGACGTGCCCGCGCGCCGGGCCACGGCCTGGATGATCGGCTGGAAGAGATCGGTGTCGTAGTTCGAGCGCCGGCCCTGCACGACGGACGTGATGCGCTCGAGGCCCATGCCCGTGTCGACGCAGGCCGCGGGCAACGGCGTCAGCTTGCCGGACGCGTCCCGGTCGTATTGCATGAACACGAGGTTCCAGACCTCGAGCCAGCGGTCGCACTCGCACTCGACGCCGAGGCACTCGCGCCCCGCCTCCACCTCCGCGCAGGGCAGGTCGTCACCCTGGAAGAAGTGGATCTCCGAGCACGGCCCGCAGGGGCCGGTCTCGCCCATGGCCCAGAAGTTCTCTTTCGCGCCCAGCTCGAGGATGCGGTCCGCGCTCACGTGGGCGAGCCAGAATCCGTGAGCCTCAGCGTCGCGCGGGACGCCGTTCTCGCCCTTGAAGATCGTGACCTTGAGGCGGTCCTTGGTCAGGCCGAGATCCTGGGTCAGGAGCTCCCACGCGTACGCGATCGCTTCCTTCTTGAAGTAGTCGCCGAAGGAGAAGTTGCCCAGCATCTCGAAGAACGTGTGGTGG
>Ga0207648_10003452_pt1 | contig 16581 bp, 9 predicted proteins | sample KBSMisM32_FD_184310 | JGI IMG/M metagenome (GOLD analysis project Ga0207648, IMG submission 184310) | Miscanthus rhizosphere microbial communities from Kellogg Biological Station, Michigan, USA - KBS Miscanthus M3-2 (SPAdes) (version 2) | ecosystem: Host-associated > Plants > Roots > Rhizosphere...
AAACCCTTTCGGATTTTGTGTTTTAACAATTGCAGTTGTGGCAGCTTCGCCTAGCATTGAGAAAATTAACTCAAGATCGTTCATATGATCCCTGAGATTTTGGCTTTTTAATCCTTTGAGGTCTTTATACTGCGCAGGTGTCAAACCAAAAGTAGCTTTTGAAATTTCAGCAGTTAAAATCGCATATTCTTTTTGTTGGTTTACATCCCTGTTTTTCCATTCCTCAGTGAGTTCTTCGCGGATAGCTATACTGCGCATACGCTTTTCAATCCAATCATCAGAATACCCTTTAAGTTTGTATAGCTCTCTTGTTCGTTGCGCGGCCATTTCCGGATTTTCAATTTCATCCAATCTGTCTGAACCAACTTGTGCCAGCCATAATTTGAAAGGTTCAGCTTTTGAGGAAGGAATAGATTGAATAATTCTGAGAAGGCCCTTTGTATCGGCTGCTTGTATTTTTCGTTTTTTACCGTCTGCAGCCTCCATTTCAACCAGGGTACAAATTGTACCCCAGTTGCTTTTAAGCTGTTCATCACGGGCAAGCATCTTTTTGATATATTGTTTTACGTCAGAACTATCCGTTAAGATTTCAACAACATCCTGAACAGAAAAAAACCATTTCTGTTCTTCTTCATTCCACTCCGAACGCACTTGTTTTCGTTCAAAAAGTTTTATGCTGTTCATTAGTTTTCCTATATTTTATAATTGCACGATTTGCGATCTGGTTTAACCATTTTTTTGCGAAAGCTGCATCAACTTTTAAATATACACCACTTACTTTATCGCCGGAATACGATTTAATTCTAATAGGTACGATTACTCATCAGCAATAAAATGTTTGTGAGAGCTTATATGTAGTATTATTTTTTTTCTCATTCCTCTTATTAAAATACCACACAACCTTCATTTTTCCTCCCCACATCATATCAATCTATCTTCCTATATTTATTACAGCATCTTTATTTCTCTAACCAAAACTTATTACCATGCCTATCAGAATGACAGATGATCCACAGGACCCCGATCAATATAAAGATGACCAGGGTGGCGGTGGGGGAGGCCGGTCAAATTTTCCGGGTGGAGGAGGAGGTGGCGGCTTGATTAGTTTATTGCCTTTATTATTGGGTCTCTTTCGTGGTAAAGGAATTATTCTGTTGTTGGTTATTGTCGTGGGTGGTTATTTCTTTATGCGTAGCGGCGGTTGCAATGTTAGCGATATAGCAAAACTGGCAACCGGTGGTTTTCTCGATCCGGCACAATTCAGAAAAGCCAAAATTTATGAACCGGTTTCAGAGGATGATCCAAATAATCCACCGTTACCTGAAAGTGCAAACCTGCAACGTTTTGCTCCTGCGGTAGGCAACCAGGGGCAACAGGGTAGTTGCGTAGCATGGAGCAGTGCATATGCAGCCCGTTCTATTCTCGAATCGGCCAGAACAGGGCAAACGGGTGAACAGGTAAAGTTTAGTCCTGCCTTTTTGTATAACCAGATTGGATTAGAAGGATGCCAGGGTTCATATATCGTGCGGGCGATGGAATTTATGACCCAAAGAGGCTCTGTTCCTTACGATCAGTTTCAATATACTGACCAGGATTGCAGCCGCCAACCCGATCAGAATCTGCAACAAATGGCGCAGCAATATAAAATGCGTGGATTTAACCGGTTGACCAAAGGCGATAATACAGAAAATCTGGATTTGTATGCTATTAAACAAAATCTTGCTGCAGGTGCACCGGTCGCCATAGGAATGATGGTAGGTCAAAGTTTTATGCAGTCGATGATGGGTAAAGATGTTTGGGAGCCTGAACAGGGCGATGAGAGCATGATGGGCTTTGGTGGTCATGCCATGTGTGTAGTTGGTTATGATGATAAGAAATATGGCGGCTCCTTTTTATTAATGAATAGCTGGGGGCCTGAATGGGGAACGAATGGTTTTGCATGGGTGCGCTATGGCGATTTCAAAACATTTGTACGCGAAGCATATGGCCTCGACCCGATGCAACGGGTAGGTGCAGCCGCAAACATCCCATTCGCCTGCGAAATTGGATTGATGGAAGTTGAATACCAGGGTAATAAGACCGTGACAAAAGGATATATTCCACTGCGGTTAACAGGGGGCAACCGGTTTTCTACAACATCACCGCTAAAGATCGGCGCTCATTTTAAAATGGAAATTAAAAACAGCAGCGAATGCTATATCTATGTGTTTGGAAAAGAAACTGACGGTACCAGTTATACGCTTTTCCCTTATCCCACAAAAGAAGACCCGACAAAAACCAGGTATTCTCCTTTCTGCGGCATATCCGGATATCGTTTATTTCCGAAGGATAAAAGTATGACGCCCGACAGTATCGGTACAAAAGACGAAATGGCTGTAGTGATAAGCAAACAGGAATTGGATTGGAATGCTATCAACCAGCAGATCAGTCAAAATCCACAAACTGATTTTGGCAGTCGATTAAATTCTGTTTTAAGCAGCAAGCTTATAAGAAATGTTCGTTTTGCGGGTTCAGACAAAGGCACCCTGCAATTCAACGTAAACGGCGATGAAAACCAGGTGGTGGCTACGATTGTGTCAATCGATAAGCAATAATAAAAACGGTGAACTGAATTAGTTATATATTTTGTTCAAATTCGGTTTTAGTATGAACAAGTATACGGATGAGTTTATAAAAAGGCTGAAGCATCCTGTACTATTCAGGATGTTTCTTTTTGCAAAGATTCCCAGTGCTTATTTTGCCGGTGTACGTATCAAAAACATCGATGAAAAGAAATGCGAAGTAACGGTACCGTTCAAATGGTTTTCACAAAACCCTTTCCGGTCCACTTATTTTGCATGCCTGAGTATGGCTGCTGAAATGAGTACGGGGGCACTGGCTATGGCGTATATTTATAAACTGGATCCGCCCGTTTCGATGCTCGTAGTAAAAACAGAAGCAGAATATTTTAAAAAGGCAACCGGTAAAACAAACTTTGTATGTAATGACGGCGTAACAATGAAAGAAGTGATAGAAAAAGCAGTTGCCACCGGCGAAGGAGAGTTGTTTACAGCCGTTTCCAGCGGGTTCAACGAATCCGGCGAATTGGTTGCGAAATTTTTAATAACCTGGTCTTTTAAAAGAAAAACTAAAAATGTATCGCATCATAATTAGGATCGCGACAATCAGCAAATTAAATTAGTATTATGAAGATAGCATTTCACGGCGCGGCCCGTACCGTTACTGGATCGAAGCATTTACTTACTTTGAAGAATGGGAAAAAAGTATTGTTAGACTGCGGCATGTTCCAGGGATTGGGAAAAGATACCGATGCAATGAACCGTGATTTTGGGTTTGATGCAAAAGAAGTAGACGTCATGGTGCTTTCTCATGCACACATAGATCACACAGGCCTTATTCCCAAATTGTATAAAGAAGGTTTTCGGGGAAAAATATTCTGTACGCCTGCAACGAAAGAACTGACCGGGATTCTTTTACTGGATTCTGCAGAAATACAGGAAGACGATACAAAGTTTAGTAATAAAAGGCGAGCTGCGGAAGGATTGCCTTACCTGCAGCCATTATATACAATAGAAGATGCAAAGAATAGCCTTGGTTTATTTGTAGAGTTTGAGTATGATATATGGTTTGATGTAACGGATGGAGTAAAGGCGATGTTCACTGATGCGGGACATATTATCGGGAGTGCCTGCGTGCATTTGCAGATCCAGGAAAACGGAAAACAGACTGCGCTTACGTTCAGCGGCGATGTTGGCCGTTATCGTGATGTCATTCTGAAATCGCCTGAAGATTTTCCGCAGGCGGATTATATAATTATGGAATCTACCTATGGCAACAGCCTGCATGAAATGAACCTGACAACACCCGATATGCTGCTGCAATGGATTCAAAAAACCTGTTTGCAAAAAAAAGGCAAATTAATCATGCCGGCATTTAGCGTTGGCCGCACGCAGGAAATTTTATACGCACTGAATCAATTGGAGTTTGAGAACAGGCTGCCGCCGGTGGATTATTTTGTTGACAGCCCTCTCAGTATTGAAGCCACTGAAGTGGTGAAGAAATACCCGCAGAATTTCAATAAAACGATACAACACGTTTTACAAACGGATAATGATCCGTTCATGTTTAACGGTTTGAAATACATCAAAACAGTTGAACAATCAAAGATGCTGAATTTCCGGAGTGATCCGTTTGTGGTCATTTCCGCAAGCGGTATGGCCGATGCGGGTCGGGTGAAGCATCACATCAGTAATAATATCGAAAACAGCAGGAACACCATTCTGATGACGGGTTATTGCGAGCCAACTTCTCTTGGTGGCCGGCTGGTAGCCGGGGCAAAAGAGGTGTCAATATTTGGCGTGCAGCATGAGGTGAATGCTGAGATCGGGGCTATCCGGAGTATGAGTGCTCACGGGGATTATGAGGATCTCAGTCAATGGCTGGCGCACCAGGAAAAAAGATTGATCAAAAAGCTTTTCCTTGTACACGGAGAATATGACGTCCAGGTTGACTTCAAACAACGATTATTAAAAAAAGGTTTCTTTGATATCGAAATTCCTGAACGGCATTACGAAATTGGTCTTCCATAAAAGCGCTTAACTGCCCGTTCTTTTAAAACTTTGGTGATTGAGTGTAGAGTTTTATCCACAATTTTTGAGATAACGGGAAAGGACATACTGATATAATTGGTGCCATCTTCGCCATCGCAAATTTATAAATCACTTCCAGTAGAAATCGTTAGTAATAATACTATTCGCGTCGACGACAGCGGAACAATGGACCTTTATTTTTTATCAACGCTTCAATAGCAAGCAGTATACGTAATATATAATATCAATGTAGAGTTCGCTGCCAACAAAGGTTCTGTGTAAAATGAATAGTGCAATAGGCCGTCACTTTTATCGTAATATTACCGGGCCTTCACCTACGCTGAGAATGGAATGAAATGCTGGTGAAATATTTATTATTAAAAATAAAAAAGCCAGCTACAGAAGTAACCGGCGAAATCCGCGTTCTTGTCTGTCTAACTATGTTAAAATATTGTGCCAACCTTTGCCCGATGTAAAATCTCACGATTGCTGGCATTAAACTTGAAAGAATTTCCCTGAATTTTAAACCACGGTATGTACAGAGAAATTGTAACCAGGCGTGCCGAAGCATATTGCCACTTATTCTTTCACTGTTGTATGGGCGACGAGTCCCTGGTACGCAGAGAGACCGCTTTTACAGTAGCGAAATACGTAGAGGGGGGATTGAATGCAAATGTTGATCTGATCGATGAAATGTACAGGTACAGAGTTTATCGCCCCTACATACATAATGAGTCTGACTTTCTCAACTACCTGGTAAGAATTATAAATCCCGCCAGCCCGATCACTCTTTATTTTTATTGCATTGAAATTATTCTTGCCGACAATAAGTATATGGAAAATTCTCTTGCGCTGCTGAAAAGAATTGCGACAGCTTTGAAGCTCTCTTCGCATGAACAGTTTAATGCTATGAGATTGATAACAGAAGTAAAATCTACAGAAGCTGCATAATACCGGGCGTCCATCAACTCTGCTGCTAAGAAGCCAATCCTTTATTGTACGAAATACTTTCCACCAGGTCCTTCACCTGCTGTGGCGTTCTGTTCATTTTAGCCGCCAACCTTGCAAGTAATTCTTCTTCCTTTCCGGGCTCATAAACCAGGTCTTCATCAGTCAGGTTGATGTTATTTTCTTTCATTTTTTCCTTTACTTCTTCCCAGGGTGCTTCCAATTTTAATTTCATACCCATAATCATACTATTTAAAATGGATAACCAATGGCTATATTGAAAACTAGATTTTTCTTTCGCCAGTCGGGATCACCGAAATTTATTTGATTAATCACCCATCGTTGCCCGTCTGGCAAAAAAGGTTTTCGCAACGGGAATGCCACATCCAGTCGTAATACCAGAAAAGTTATATCAAAACGCAGACCAACACCGGTACCAACAGCTAGCTCGCGTAAAAAATGATTGGTGAATTTTCCACCGGGTTTTAAACTGTCTGCATTGTATAGCCATACATTACCGGCATCTATAAAAATTGCACCGTGAACTATGCTGAATAGTTTGGTCCTGTATTCGGTATTTAGCTCAAGCTTTATATCCCCTGATTCATCAGGGAGGAAATTTGTTTGTGAAGTATCCTCGTAGGTTCCCGGACCTACCGAACGGCTCCTGAAAGCACGAATGCTGTTATTGCCCCCGGAAAAAAATTGTTTGATGAATGGAAGCTGCAACGAATTCCCGTAAGGGAAACCGATACCAACAATAGCCCTGTTTGCCAATACAGAAGTTGATGAAAGTTTCAGGTAGTATCGCAATTCACTTTCTATACGCAGATATTGTGAAAACTGCGCATGCGCGATGTATTTAGTTTTACCGGATTTTGTATCGGCACCCGATACAAGCCCCGCGATATTCCCGGAAATATCCCAGTTGCCGTTGAAGTAAAGGCCACTCATGACCTGGTTGTTCAACAATTCATTGTAGTTGTAATTATAGTTTGAACCAAGAATAAATTGTTTATCTATCGCCCTTTGCAGCACGATATATTTGGCAGCACTATCTTTATACTCCTGCGTTACATTGAGTGGCTGAACATAGGTAATCGCCACCGGATTTAACTGGTGTTCTTTTTTCACACTTTCTTTCCAGCTATACCCGTAATTCATACGGAATGAATTCAGGCTGTATAACTTGTTTTTGTTCAGGATATCATATCCAACGGTGATGGTTGTTTTCGGAACAAAGCCTCCCCGCGTATTCAAATCAAAGAAGGGAATAATAAAACGGGGAAATACAAGATTCGTTTCAAGGCCCGCCCGGTATGTATTGTATCCTTTCAATGCGGCACTGTACTGGTATTCGAGACCGCCCGTCGCATCAATCGACAGAAGTTCGCCGGCCTTGAATGTGTTCCGGTTTCGCCAGCCAAAAGTTATCGACGAGCCGGTGAGGTTGTTGGACTTTGTGTTGCCATTTACTTCTGCCCGAATAGATTTTTTTGGGAATGGACTCAGGTAATAATAAACATTCAGTTTGGTAGAGTCGCCCGGAACTTTTTCAAAACGGTTTTTTACAAATTTGAAAAGCCCGAGATTGACTAACCGGTTTATAGTAAGATTATGATCTTTCCTGTTGTATATTTCGCCCGGTTTGAACTGCATTGTTTTTTCGAAAAGTTTTGGCTTGTATTGTTTGCTGCTGTCTACGAGATAATATCCGTTGTGTAAAACTGCTTTGTCTTTTGCCGTATCGGATGCGCCGGAGTTCAGTCTGAAGTTCGTATAAATAAACACGTCGTTTATTGTGTAAATTTTTTTTGCATTGTCAGGAGTTTGCGGCTTCGGCCTGACATGAAGATCTACCAGGTGTTTGCCAAGGGTTGAGTCAACCTCTACAATAATATAATCAGGGTTAAAATAATAAAACCCGTTCTCCTTTACGTGTGCATCTATACGCTCGCGCTCATTTTTTATTACAGTAAGGTCAAAGGCATTTTTCTTTTTTAAAAATGTTTTTGCCGAATCTTCAAGTATAGTTTTTGCCAATATGGTCGTGTCGTGGCTAAAGCTTACGGCATTAATATGATACTGCGGGCCAGTTTGTACCGTATAGATGGCAGTTGCTTTCCGCTTTTTAACGACAGTGTCCCCGGCAACTGCAGCATTAAAAAAGCCGCGATTCTGCAGTGTACTTTGCAGCACTTTTACATTATAATCGAGATTGACCTCGCTGAGTAATACCGGCCGCTCACCGAATTTTCGCTGAAACCAGCGACCCAATGATTTTCGTTTGGTGGATTTTCCCGGAAGGCTATACATAAATAATTTGAACCGGATTCCCAATATCTTTTTATTTGGTCTGGGTCTCGTCAATGATACCAGGTCGGCGCGCAGTGCTTTTTTCGTTTTGCTTCTTAATTCATTGTCGGTGATTTTTACTTTTGCGCCGGTGTATAAAGCATCATCAGCCGGCAGATATCGCGACGGACCGCAGGACGATACAGCCAGCAATGAAAAAAGAATAACGATATAGCCTGACAGTTTCTTCATCAGGGTTTGGTTTTATTGGCAGGTGCATTTTGCGTTTGTCCCGGTTCGTTAGTTAATAATGCTTTCCGCCTCGCCTCTCGGCGCCGGCGTTCTGTTTTTCTCGGATGGAGGATTTCCCAAAATTTATTATAGTCAAGTGTAATGATAAAACCAAGCCCTGTTTCAATAATATAACCGTCGATCACGCCCTGGTATTCATTTTTGCGATAAGCCCGCAGCATATACCGGCCATCTTTGCTAAGGCGGTAATTCAATGCAACATTTCCCGCAATATTGCTGCTGTTTTGATTGGAATTCTGCGGCCCTTCCAGTTCAAAATTACTTCCAACGGTAACGGTCAACCGATCATTGAGCAACCGTTTGGAAACGCCAACGTTCAGATCGGTTCTGTCCTGGCGCTCACCTGTTGTATAATCGTCCGAAGATTGCACGTCGAAATTAAGATCAACACCTTTCACAAGGCTTTCTGCGAGCCTGTTTAATTGCTCTGTTATCAATTTGCTTGCGCTCTGCCGCACCAGCGTACCTGTTGTGGTGCTCGTGCTGGAGTTAAAGGGGTTTTCGGCGACAAACCGGTTCAACAGCAGTAAAGCAAATACCTGTTTATTTAATTCACCTTCATCCATCCGTAGCATTTCAAGCTGGGACCGCACAGCGGCCACTGTATTAGGCTCCGCATTATAATCCTTGTTCTCAGGCAGTACGACGTCAAAAGAAATTTTCGGTTGCAATAATTTACCGGTCATTTTTAGAAAAACCTGGAACGGTAACTTTTGCAGATAGGTATTTCGTTCTGCAGTAGTGACATTTCCCAATTGATTCTTTACAAGATCAAGCGGTGCTGTACTTACTTCGTAGGCCGCTATAATATTCACATCCGCTTGTGTCGGTTCTCCTGCCCATACTATTTTGCTTCCTTTTTGTATGTTGAACCGGCGGCGCAATATATTCAAGGTCAGTTGATAGGTGCCTTCCTGCAACTCGTATGATCCAGCCAGTATTATTTTTCCCGAAGGATCAACGGTTGTAGTAAGCAACGCTTCGCCATGTACGTTCAGAAAATCACCACTCCCTTCATCCACGATTAACGTTAACTCTGCTTCTTTTTTTATTTCAATGTTTACAGAGATATCGGCGCCTTTGAATGGTAAAGTATTCAGCGTATCGAAGTTGTCTTTCATTACCACTGAATCATTTTGCGGAGCATCTTTATCTACAAAAGCAACGACTCCTTCACGATTTTCAACACCCGGATCGGGTTGAGGCAATACAACTGTAAATTTTGTTTTATCATTTACGGTCAGTCGTCCGTCCACTACCGGTGCCAGTTCGGTACCTTTTACACGGAGGTTGGTGTTAAAAAAAAGTCTTCCATAAAAAAGCTTGTTATTTCTTTTCGTACTGCTGCTTGCCTGGAAATCGTTAGCACGTACAGTGAAATCGAAATTGTAATTGATAAAATTTTTGGTTGCCGCCGTGCCGTTCAATGTCATTTCATTACCACTTGAATCCTTTATAGTAAACTTGTCAAACAGGATGCCTTGTTCATTTACCTGCAATTTTTCATTATCTATCGCGAAACGGGTACCCAGCTTTGTTGGATTAAATGCGGCCTGAACAAAATTTAAATCACCATTGATTTTTGGTTGATCCAGTTTTCCTTTTACAGTAAACCGTCCGTTTACTGAACCAGAGGACTTCGTTATAGCCCCGTCTGAAAACGCTTCTGCGGTCGTCAATGGAAGCTGTTTCAGATCCAGTATCATGTCCAGGTTATTGTCAGCCTGTTTCGCATAATAACTACCGCTGATTTTTACATCATTGCCGCGGCCCGTTAACGTAATATCGGCGCTATATGTATTGGCGGTTTTATTGTTCACAAGCAATTTCACATTTCCCGCCGTGTCATGTTTTATGTTGAGATCAGCAATGCTCAGGTCACCCGTAAACACAGGTTGTTTGGGCAAATCGCTTACGATAGCTTTTCCATTTAAAGTACCACCTATTAAAGTGGAATCCGGTTGTACAAAAGCGGTAAGTGTTTCCAGTTTAAAATCTGTAAAACTTACTTCGAGCGGAGAACCCGCTGACTGCTTTTGACTGTTTAAACTGAACTTCTGGTTATTTTTTGAAAGATTGAAATTATCAGCGAGCACGGTTTCTTTGCTGAGTTCGATTTTGTTGTCCTTCGCAATAGTCCATTCATCATAGTTTAGTAAAAGGCTATCAGGTTTTATCGAAAATCTGTAGGCGCCTTTTTCCGGTTGTTCAAACAAACCTGAGAGGTTGTATTTATTTTTATCTGCTTTGTCCCTGATATTTACAGCAAAGTCAATTTTATTATCCTTTATTAAAGTTTTCAGGGTGGTATTATAAAGTATAATGTTTTGCCCGCTTGACAGCAATTTTACATTAGCGTTTACACGCAGGGAGTTTTCAGCATTCGCCGTTGCAACGAGTCCATGAATTTTCATTGTTTCTGTTTCAAACAACGGGGCATTTATTTGTGCATTCCATCCATTGTCGTCGGAAAAATGAGCGCTTAACGTAACAGAATCCATTCTCCGGAGCACTGGTATAAAAGTCTTAACAGCAGGTTTATTGAGCACTTTTGCAGTTACTTTGAAATCATAAGGTGTAGTCTGTTTTGCTGAATCCGATTTGTCCACTGAAAAATAGGGCTCTATTGCCTGCTGAAATATACTGCCAAGCTGCGTCAATTTATAACGCCCTTCAATAGCCGCATTTGCAACATCGCTTTCCAGGTGGACATATTGACCACTATCGTTGTGACCTGCGTCAATCAGTATTGTATCCATTTTTATGCGCTGTTCATTGTTCACCAGCAATGAGTTGGTCACATACAATTTGCCTTGCAGACTGTCAGGATTTAAAACCGGGAAATCGGCATCGATCTTTCCCCTGTAAACAATGCTGTCTGTGGTGAAATGAAGGGGCAATGTTTTGATACTATCAATTGTGGTTACTAATTTAACAGACGGGGAATTTGCAGCCAGGTTAGCCGATGCGTCAAGTGAAAAACTGATGTTTGGGTCTTTAAGTGCAGCATTAACTTTAGCCTGTTGTCTTGCGATTGAGCCATTCAACTTTAAATCGTGGTAGATATATTGTTTTATGACCGCCGATTTTATCAATCCATCAATAGTTGCATCAGCCGTTGTTTTGCCAAGCCCTGATCCTTTTATGGTAAATGATGCGCTAACGGGGCCGAGCATATCCTTTTTCTGCAGGAGAGTTCCTAAATCAAGCTGATCGGTTTCAATGTCAGCGGTATAATTCGCATTTATGGAATCGGAAAGATTTTTTACGTCAGCATTTATCGTTGCTGCTCCCAGGTTAGTCTGTACTTGCAGGGCTGTGCTAAAGCTTTCTTTATTTCCTTTTATATTCCCGGTTACATTCATTTCGTCAGGAATAGTAATATTTTGAGGTAACACAGAATCCGGTACAAATAGCAGTACATCTTTCTTTGACGTTTGCAATGATCGTATGGAAAGGTTTGCATTCAATGCATCGGCTTGCGGAAGACCGTTTATCGTGCCGCTGATATCTACATTTGTATTGCTCAGCCCCTTCAGTTGCAATTTGTCAATTTTTAAATCTGCAATCGTCCCATGGATCTTACTGTCGATGTATAATACAGAATTTCCATCGGCAAAGGCGGGCTGCGTATGTAAAGAAGGTACAAACAATAAAACATCTTTTACCGAAACCCTGCTCTTTTGCAATACAACGTTTACCTCGGCCTTACCTGAATTATTTTTAAGCGATTCAAGCGATACATAGCGGATAGAAGCTTCGTTTCGTAATTCGGTTCCGGGAGTTTTAAGATAAAAGTCTTTTAAAAAGGCACCCTTTTTTCCATAGGCAAAGTCTGCATTTAACTTTTGTAATTGAAGACCGCTCTTTTCAGTCAGGGATGCATCATTCAGGTTACCGGATATTGAATCAGCGTCGAAATAAAATTTATCGGCATGAATAGTTACCTCCCGTGCATCCAGGTGGCCATAATCAATTCCTTTTTTTACAGGAGCATTATTATCATTGTCAAATTTTAAATTATTACTGTCCAGTTTTACCGATGCAGCTGTGATTTTCCATCCCGCTTCAGCCTGGCTTTTTACTTCCTGCTTCGTTTCCTTTTCTACTATTTTCGCTTGTTTGGTTTTGCCCAGCCGTATCGCCGCGGTTGTTCCCTGAAGAGTAAAATCATCAAGATCAATAGTACGATTTGAAAGATCAATCTTGTCCGGATGAATAAGTAAATTTTGAAGATCGAGATAGGTGTAGACAGAAGAAACATTGTTACGGTAATCAATATTTATTTTTTGCAGTGAAATTTCTTTCGTGGTCAAGTCAAATTTAACCGGCTCTTTGGCGTCGGCTATATCCTTGGATTCAGGTTCTGGCTTTACTAACGGTTTTGATTGATATACTTTCGCGGTAAAACCGTCGAGTTTAAAACGGGGCACATCAAATTTCATATGGGCAAGGTCAAATGTGCTGATGCGTGTTTCCATCGTACCGATCATCGCTTCCATATCGCTGCCGGTAATAGTATCCTTGTATACCAATCTTATTTTATTCAGATTTATATTTTTAAAAGTCAAATTGTTTGCAGTATCCTTTTTAGCAGGTTTGACTTCTTTTTTATCTGTTGATCCAAACGCATCGATAATAAACTGGAAATTGAACGCAGTATCCGGCAATTGCCTTTTTACTTTGGCAGTAATATTGTCGAAAAACAAGTCATTAATTTCAATTTCGCTTCTCAGGAGTTTCAGCAGCGAGATGTCGGCTTTTATTTTGCCGGCGGATAACAAGGTATCTTTTTCCCTGTCTTCAATATAAATCCCCTCAATGACAACATCTTTTGGAAAACCGATGTATATTTTTTCAACGGCAATGCGGGTGTTTAATTTTTTTTCCAGCCATGCTACCGCTTTTCCCCGAATGAAATTTTGTACAGGTGCCGTTTGTATCAGCAAGACAAGCGCAACAAAAAAAAGCAGGAGTATAAGAACGGTTTTGAGCAGGATACGTAAAATACGTACACCAATAGGTTTTTTTATTTTTTTTTCCTGGTTTGCCATCTCCTTACCGCAATATAAAACATTAAGCCACTGGCCGCCGGTTATAAACAGTAAAATATCGTGCTTGATTGTTTAAATAAAATAAAGCGGAAACACTGTGCGTTTCCGCTTTGGCTGATAAAGGCTGCTTTATCAACTTTCAGAATTGCTGATAGACCTTTTGCAATTCAATGAACGTTTCACACTTTCTTCTTCCAGGCTGATAAGCAGGCTCTTTGACAGACTGTTCAAAGGTACATGCAGCGGTCCCCGGGGATGATCATTGATCATTAACCCCACCGCTTTTACTTTTAACTAACAGCATCATGTCGTACATAACTTAAAATGCCTATTGATTACTTCGGTAATCGTATTATTCGTTAATCGCCTCAGGCATCACTGCCACTGCGAATAAGACCAAGCAATAATGATATAACGGCCAGTACGATAAGGATGTGAATTAAACCGGTTAAACTGTAAACAAAAACACCGAGTAGCCAACCTATGATCAGGACAACCGCAATCACATAAAGTATACTTCTCATAATTTATATTTTTTAAGACAACTAAAAATCTTTTGCCACCTGCCAGGGTATCCTATATATGCCATCAAAGACAGAAATAGTGGAAAATATTCCTCAAATGCTCCCTCTTTACTAATTTGAGTATCAATTTTCAAGGCAGGAAAATTGGTACGGTTTTGCTCATATTTTAACGAACAGATATATCTACCTTGGCCACCCAGACAACTATAGTAAATGCTGAATAACCCGGTTTCTTCCTCTGCAGATATGGCAAGACGCTTACAAACGGGATCTGCCGCAAATCATTTTGATGTGGAAAGCCAGGTTTACTTAAACACAGAGGGAGAAAGTGTGGCTGCATGGGACCTTGACCTTAAAACAAACAATTTCTCCGATCCGCCATTTCCGGCCAGGATCTTCGGTCGTGAAAACCCCGAAATTTTCAACTACCAACAATTGCTCAACCAGGTTCACCCAGATGATCTGCCACATGTAGAACAGGCATTTGATAGGGCAATGCGGACAGGAGTGTACTTTCATGAAGCCAGGATAGTGTGGCCGGATCATTCATTTCACTGGATAAGAACAAGTGGCCGTGTAGTGTTTGACAAAGCGCATAAGCCTAAACGTATTCTCGGTATAACCCAGGATATTACTTCTGAAAAGCAAATTATCGTTAACGATCAGCAAAGTGAAATTCGCTATCGTCAAATTATTTATAGTCTTCCCTTTGCTTTTTACACGTGTGATGCAGATGGCAATATCGGCATTTATAATGAGGCAGCTGTACAACTATGGGGAAGATCGCCGGGCAAAGACGACCAATGGTGCGGATCATTCAAAATTTTCAGGCCGGATGGAACAACACTTCCTGCAGATGAATGCCCGATGGCTGTGACGTTGAAAACAGGAAGGATAGTAAAAGATGCAGAAATACTTATAGAAAGGCCAGACGGAACACGGATAAATGTTTTACCCTATCCCAGACCGGTATATGACGGGAAAGGAAATATTACGGGTGGAGTAAATATGCTTGTCGACGTTTCAGACAGGAAAAAGATTGAAAAAGATACCGCCTGGCTCGCCGCTATCGTCGAATCTTCCGAAGATGCAGTGGTGAGTAAAACGCTGGAAGGTGTAGTGACCAGCTGGAATGCAGGTGCAGAAAAGCTTTTCGGGTATACTTCAGATGAAATGATCGGTCAGCCTATAAGTAAATTATTTCCCGAAGACAGAATGGATGAAGAACCGAAAATACTTGACCAGATTAAGCGGGGAGAAGTAATCAATCACTTCGACACGATCCGGTTAAATAAATCGGGACATCCTATCGACATCTCGCTTACTATATCGCCTATAAAAGACAAGAATGGGAATTTAATCGGTGCTTCCAAAATAGCGAGGAATATAACGATCCAGAAAAATCTTCTTAAGGCATTACAGGAAAATGAGCAGCGCTTGCAGATTGCGATTAAAGCAGCGGAACTGGGTACATGGGAATTTAATCCTGTAACGGAAGAAACGCAATACAGCAGGCGGTATCTTGAAATAATGGGTTTCGATGAAAACGAAAATCCAACGCACGCGGAACTTATATCAAGAGTACATCCCGAAGATAACCTTAGGAGAAACGAAGGTTTTCAAAGAGCATTGAACACAGGCGTGCTTGATATGGAACTACGCGTTGTTCACCGCGATCATTCCATTCATTGGATCAAAGCACGCGGAAAGACTTTTTATGACGCGTATGGTCAACCCGAACGCCTTCTTGGGACGATACTGGACATTACTCCGCAGAAGAAAGCGTTTGAGGCTTTGCAGGAAAGTGAATTATTATTTAAGACCATCGCGAATGTCGCACCGGTCGGGCTTTGGATGACAGACAAACAGGCAAGAAATAATTTTGCAAACGATACCTGGATTGAATGGACCGGGTTGCCTTTGGAAGAGCAATATGACTCTGGCTGGATGAGTTGTGTATTGCCTGAAGATGCAACACGGGTGAAAAACAGGTTTGAACAGGCGCTTGCCAGTCTTGAGAGCTTTAATGATGAATTCAGGCTGGTAAGACAGGACGGTGAAACTCGCTGGTGCCTTACCGAAGGATTCCCGTTTTTTAATGATAAAGGACAATTTGAAGGATATGCGGGTTCTGTTACTGATATCACGGAACGCAAGATGATTGAAAAAGAACTGGAAATAAAAGTAAAAGAAAGAACGCAGGCGCTGAATATCGCTAACTCGGCACTTGAAAAATCAAATGATGAACTTGAGCAGTTTGCTTATGTGGCCAGCCATGACTTGCAGGAGCCACTTCGGAAAATCAAAACATTTGTAGGGAGATTGCACGAGTCAATGGAAACGAAAGTGGATGGACACAGCAAGGTATACATGGATAAAATTATTGCCTCCACTAACCGTATGTCAGATCTTATACACGATTTGCTGGAGTATTCACGTACTGCAAAAATTTCGGAAAAGCATTCATTAACGGATCTAAATGAAGTTTTCGAAAACGTAATAGGAGATCTTGAAATACTTATCAATCAGAAAAAAGCGGTCATTCATTCTGAAAAATTACCGGTATTGTATGCAGTGCCTCACCAGATGAATCAGCTTTTTACTAACCTGATCAGTAATAGCTTGAAGTTCCTGGATGAAAGTAAGGCGCCTGAAATCACCATCTCAGCAGCAGATGTCACGTCTGAAAAAGCGAAAATTTTCGGACTTGAGCCGGACAAAAAATATACAGAGATAATTTTTACCGATAATGGAATCGGTTTCAGTAATGAATATGCAGAAAAGATTTTTGAAATTTTTCAGCGGCTCAATCCACGGAGTGCTTATTCCGGTTCCGGTATCGGTCTTTCCATATGTCGT
>Ga0207648_10003453_pt1 | contig 16579 bp, 17 predicted proteins | sample KBSMisM32_FD_184310 | JGI IMG/M metagenome (GOLD analysis project Ga0207648, IMG submission 184310) | Miscanthus rhizosphere microbial communities from Kellogg Biological Station, Michigan, USA - KBS Miscanthus M3-2 (SPAdes) (version 2) | ecosystem: Host-associated > Plants > Roots >...
GCAGCCGGAACGAATACCTGAGCCAGGCCACCGCGGATGCCGGCGGGCGCCTCGTGCTGGCGGGCCCCGTCGAGGCCACGGTCATCGGCAACGTGCTCGTGCAGGCGGTGGCGGCCGGGCGCTTCGCCTCCCTGGCGGAGGCCCGAGGCCACATCGCCGAGCGCGCGCAGCCCCGCCGCTTCGCGCCACGGCCGTCCTCGGCGTGGATCGACCTCGCCCGCCGCTACGAGGACCTGGAAGCGCGCTACCGGGACGCCTAGGCGGCGGCGCTTCAGCTCGCGAAGATGTGGCGGCGCGTCACCGGCTTCATGGTGGACGTCTTGAGCTGGTTCGCGAGGCGCATGAACCTCTGGGCCTGGCCCCGGCCGACGCTCTCCCGCGTGAACAGGACCGCCACCACGAACGTGCCCGTGAGGCCATAGGCCCCGCCGAAGCCGAAGACGGTGCGGACGCCGTGCTCCTGCACGAACTCGCGAGAGCCGATGATGCGGCGTCCCTTCGAGTCCACTGCCGTGGCCGCGTCGTCCACGTAGAACACGCCGGCCATCCGGCCCAGCGACTGGGTCACGATCGCCGTCTCCACGTCCTGGGCCCGCTCGATGGCCAGGCCGAGCTGCTTGACCAGGCTCGCGATCATGGGGATTGCGTCCACGAAGTCGGCGGAGGCGAGCGGGATGCCCACGTGTCCTTCCGAGAGGTGGCGGCTGTTCCAGCGCGGCATGCCGCCGCGCGTGCCGAGCAGGGAAAGGACGGGTGTCTTGGGGTGGAGCACCTCTTTGGCCCGAGCCCCCACCAGGTTCTCGACGAACGCGCGGTTGGTGGCGGGGAGGGCGGCGAAGGGCACGCTCGCGAACACGCGCACGAGGACCGTGGATTCCTCGAACGTCGTGTAGAGGATGTCGCAGAACCGCTGGGCCGCCGCCTCGAGGGTCTCGAGGGACGAGAGCTCGTCCTCCGTGCGCTTCTCGAGGGCGTCGATGGTGGCGCTCGTGACGTCGTCGAATTTCAGGGCCCGGCCTCAGGGGTCACGTTTCTACTATGACCTCGAAACCACCGCCTGCGGCGCGCACGCGATAGATGGCGTCGAACCCTTCGGCGGCGGTCGGGGGCTGCAGGCGCTTGGCGGTCACGAACACGGCGACGTTGGGCACGCGCTCGCGGCCCGTTCGCGTCCGATTGCGTGCCGCGGACTCCTTCGGCGTCGTGTCGAGGACGTAGGCGACGACGCGCGCTCCCGCGGCGCGCCCGAGAGCGATGAGCGGCGCCCGATCCTCGGCGCGCGCGTTCGTGTTGTCCACGGCGACGGAGCGTCCCGCGCGCAGGGCGTCGGTCACGAGCACGAGCTGGCGGCGGCCCGCATCCTTTCCGTGGCCGATCACGTCTTTGCTGACCTGGACGTGGCTCTGGGCCAGGCGCGCGCGATAGAAGCTCGTCTTGCCCGCGCCGGGCAGGCCGACGAGGATGGCGACTTCGCTCACGTGGGCTCCCCTCGCGATTTGACCTCAGGTCCGCGCGCGGTGTAAACGCGGTGCATGAAATCCGCGCTCCTCGTGGCCCTGGGCGTCCTCACCGCGACCTACCTCGTCGTGTGGGTGCGCAGCGTGCAACGGGCCGGAGGGCGTGGCCCGGCGGGGGAGGGGCCGCGTCCGGGCGCCCGACACCTCCTCATTGGCTTCGTCACGAACTTCTTCGACACCCTCGGGATCGGCTCCTTCGCCACCACGACGTCGATCTTCCGCTTCCTGCGCCTGGTCCCGGACGAGCTGATCCCGGGAACCCTCAACGTCGGGCACACCACGCCTTCCGTGACCCAGGCCTTCATCTACATCGTCATCGTCAGCGTGGCCATGCCGACCCTGGCCGCGATGATCGCGGCCGCGGTCGCCGGGGCCTGGCTGGGCGCGGGTGTGGTGTGCCGCTGGAGCAGGGTCCGCGTGCAGCGTGGAATGGGCTCCGCGCTGCTGGCCGCGGCCGGACTCATGTTGATGACGCAGCTCGGGCTGGTGCCGCTGGGGGGAACCGCGCTCGCGCTCACCGGCGAGCGCCTCGCGATCGGAATCGCCGTCAACTTCGTCCTGGGCGCGCTCATGACGCTGGGCATCGGGCTGTACGCGCCTTGCATGATCCTCGTGTCCCTCCTCGGCATGGATCCCAAGGCGGCCTTCCCGATCATGATGGGCTCCTGCGCGTTCCTCATGCCCGTTGGGTCCATGCGGTTCATCCGCGAGGGACGCTATTCGCTGACCGCATCCGTGGGCCTGGCCCTGGGCGGGATCCCCGCGGTCCTCCTCGCCGCCTACGTCGTGCGCTCGCTTCCTCTCAGCTACGTGCGCTGGCTCGTGATCGTGGTCGTGGTGTACACCGCGGTGTCCCTGCTGCTGACGGCCCAGCGCGAGCGGCGGCGGGCCGCCGCCGCCATTCCCGCCGTGCCCGGTCCCGAAGCCGCCTAGCAATCCGCGGCCGTTCCCGCACGCGCCCGGCAAAGCTCACTACCATCGAAGAAGGGATATGCGCGGCGCTTTCGCTGCGAGCCTCCGAGAGGACCACGCCATGAAGCCACGACTCCTGATTCCCCTTCTTCTCCTGCCCGTCGCCTGCGGCCCCAAGGAGCCGCCGGCCTCGACCGCCTCCGCCGCCCCGCCCACTACGATGGCGGCGGCGCCGGCCCCCGTCGGTCCGTCGCTGGTCGTGGAAGTGGTGACGGTGGATACGGCCGCGCCGAGCGTCACGTTGCGCGCGGGGGACGTCCCCGCGGGCACGCCCAAGGCCAGCGACCTCAAGACCGGGGACCGCACCATCCGCGTCGAGCCCACGGCCGCGTCGAGCCTGGCCGCGGTGAAGCCCGGCATGCGCGTGCGGGTGACCTGCGCCGCGCCCGTGCCCGTCACGACGGATGCGGCATCGGCGCCGGGATCGGCCTCGCCGGCCATGGCCCCGGCGACCACCACCGCGGCGGCAGGTCCGCTGGCGACCTGCGACTCGATCGTGGGGATCGTGCCGCAAGAGACGGCGCAGTAGAGACCGCGGTGACAGCCGGCAAAAGCTGACCGCCGACCATGCCACCGCCTCTCTTCTGCTGACCGCAGGAGTCCGTTCGCTGCTGTTGTTGTTGCTTTCTAGCCTTTTTTCGCCATCCGCTGGTTGGCGAACTCCTGCAGGACGTCCCAGACGTGGGGATGGGTCTGGGTGATGGAGTCCAGTGTCGTCCGGTCCAGCTCCAGCAGCTCGGAGGCCTCCGTGGCCACGATGGTCGCGGTGCGCGGCTTGCCGGTGAGGATGGACATCTCGCCGAAGAACGCGCCCTCTTCGAGCTCCGCGATCGGGACCTGCTTGCCGTCCTTCTTGACGAAGGCCTTCACCTTGCCCGACGTGAGCATGTAGAGGCTGTTGCCGGGCTCGCCCTCGCGCAGGATGACCTTGCCGCGGTCGAAGGTCAGCAGCTTGAGTCCGGCGATCACGGCCACCAGCTCCTCGACCGAGAAGTCCTTGAAGAGCGGGCTCACCACGATCTGGGCGCCGCCGCTGGGAGCGGCGCCGGTTTCGTCCATGACCGTGGTGTCGGCGGGGCCGGGGAAGGCGTTCTCGAGCACCGAGAACAGCTCGTCCGCGAACTTGCTGTCCGTCATGGGATCGGCCACCGCGGGCTCGGCTTCGACGACGGGCTGAGGTTCGACCTCCGCCTCGACGGACTCGAACTCCCCCGTGAACAGGTCCTGGTCGACGACGGGCTCCGCCAGCTCCGGGATGGGGGCGGCGGCCTCCACCGGAACCGGCTCTACCGGCGCCGCGGGCACGGGCTGCACTTCGACCAGCGGGAGCGGATCCGGCTCGAGACCAAGGTCCAGGGGCGCGTCGGCCGCCGCCGGAGTCCCCTCGATACCGAGGTCGAACTCGGGCACGTCCTCGCCCGGCGCGGGCTCGAGCTGGAGCTCGGGCTCGGGGGCCGGCGCGGGTTTGGGCGGAGGCGGCGCGGGTGCGGGTGCGGGTGCGGCGACGGGAGCCGGTGGAGCCACCGGAATCGGTGCGGGTGGCGGCGGCGCGGGAGCGACAGCGCGCGGCGGGGGCGGGGGCGCGGGCGCGGGCGCGGGCGCGGGCGACGGCGCGCTCGGAGGCGGCTCGAACCCGATCTCCTCCATCCCCAGCTCCAGCGAGCCGCCCGCAGGCACGAGCGGGATGACCGTGGCCATCCGCTGCTTGTCCTGGATCAGGGTGGCCAGGCGCGAGTCGATGTCGCGCCGGCCGGGATCGATCTTCTGGACCTTCTTGAGGACGGAGATCGCCTTGGCCGCGAAGCCATCCTTCGCGAACTCGTCCGCGAGGGGAAGGAGGATGGTGACCGCTTCCCGGTTCTTGCCCGCGGAGACGAGCACGTCCGCGAGCTGCAGCCGCAGCCGCGGGTCGTTGCGCTGGGTGAGGAGCTGCTCGCGGATGACCTCGATGGCCCGGGTGTAGTTCTTCTTGGCGATGAGGGCGCCGACGTCTTCGCCTTTGCCCGCTCCGCCGAACCGCCCCAGCACCATCTGTGGTCAAACCTCCCCGCGCACGCGCGCGCCAAGCCAGCCCCAGGCGAGATTACGGTCCCCGGTGACCCCTGTCAAAAAGAGGCGGGCCGCCCGTAGCGCCGCATCACATCGCGCACGCGGTCCAGGGGCAGGGCCTCGGCGGAGCCGAGGGCGCTGCGCACGGGGGTGGCCCGGAGCAGCGAGTTGTAGACCGCCTCCTCCGTGGCCTCGAGCGCGGCCTGGAAGAGGGGGGACACGGCGTCCGGCGGCAGGAGAAGGCGCGTCCGGGGCGTGGCTTCACCATGACGCGAGCGCGCCTCGGCCGCGGTCGAGAAGGCGATCGCGTAGTCGCCGCTGCCGTGGTCGTACGAGGAGCCCGTACGGGCCAGGCCGAACACCGCGCGCGCGGCCAGCCGCTCCAGGTCGCGCGGCGTGAGCGGGGCGTCGGTGGCGACGACGATCATGCAGGACCCGCCGGACTGGCTCGTCCCGGCTCCAGGCGCCTCCGCGACCTCGGGACCGAACGCGTAGCGGCCCAGCGCGCGACCCACGGGCACGCCGTCCATGGTGAGGACGCCGCCGAAGTTGGTCTGGACGAGGACGCCCAGCGTGTGGCTGCCGTAGCGCGCGGGCAGGACGCGCGAGGCGGTTCCGATTCCGCCTTTCCATCCGAAGCACCGCGTTCCCGTGCCCGCGCCGACGGAGCCTTCGGCGACGGGGCCGGCCGCGGCGGCCTGGACGGCCGCGCGCACGTCCGCGGGCCGCACGCGGAGGGCGCGAATGTCGTTGAGACCGCCGTCGTTCGTCTCCCCGACCACCGCGTTCACGCTGCGTACGTCTTCGTTGCCCTTCCAGGACAACACCTCGGCCACGACCCCTTCGATCGCCGCGCCGACGGAGAGCGTGTTCGTGAGGACGATGGGGGACTCGATGGTGCCCAGCTCGTGGACCTGGGTCGTGCCCGCCAGCTTGCCGAACGCGTTGCCCACGAACACGCCGCCCGCGACCTTGTCGCGGAAGACGTTGTCGGAATGAGGCACGATCGCGGTGACACCGGTGCGGATGCGGTCTCCCTCGACGAGCGTGACCTGTCCCACGCGCACGCCCGCGACGTCGGTGATGGCATTCAGGGCCCCGGGCGGGAAGACGCCGGGGGCGATGCCGATCTCTCGCGCGCGCGGCCGTGGCTCCGGCTCGGCGGCGGTGAGGACGGCCCGCGCCGGCCACGCGGCGGCGAGAGAGACGGCGACCGCGATGGCCGCGGCGCGGAAGAGGCGCGGGCTCAAAGGCCGAGGCTCTTGCGGATGGTGGCCGTGAGGCGCTGGCGGACCGTCCAGTATTCCTTCCAGGGGTCGGCCTTCAGCGCGGCCAGCCGCTCGCGGATGTTGCCCACGTGGAACTGGTCGGGAGCGACCCCGCGCGCGAGCTCCTCCCACGTGATCGGCGCCGAGACGGGCGCGCCCGCGCGCGCGCGCGTCGAATAGGCGGCGACCGAGGTGCTGCCGCGGTTGTTGCGCATGTAGTCGAGGAGGATGCGCCCCCGCCGCTGCGCCTTCGACATGGACGTCGTGTAGGCCCGCGGCTCGGCCTTCTCTCTTTCTTCCGAGATCGCGCGCGAGAACGCGAACGACTCCTCCCAGGTCGAGGCCGGGCGCAGGGGCACCACGACGTGCAGGCCCTTGCCGCCGGTCGTCTTCACGAAGCTCTCGAGGCCGAGCTCGCGCAGCCGCTTGCGCAAGGCCAGCGCGCTGGCGGCCACGCGGTCCCAGCCCACCGAAGGATCGGGATCGAGGTCGAAGACCACGCGATCGGGCCGCTCGATGGAATCGGCGAGCGCGTTCCAGGTGTGGATCTCCAGGATGCCCATCTGCACGAGGGAGATGAGGGCGGCGACGTCGTCCGCCACCAGGTACTCGCCGACCTTGGTCTTCTCCTGGATCTTCACGCGGCGCAGCGCCTCCGGAGCCCACACGCCGGTGTGCTTCATGTAGAAGCAGCCCTTCTCCGTGCCTTCCGGGCAGCGCACGAGGGTGAGGGGCCGGCCTTTCACGTGGGGCAGGATCCACTTCGCGATGGACTCGTAGAAGAGGGCGAGATCGTGCTTGGTGATCCCCTGCGGCGGATAGAGCACGCGGTCGGGATGGGTGAGACGCACTCCCGCCACCCATTCCTCGCCGCCCGTCTTCGACCCCCGTTTCTGGCTGAGCTTCTCGCCTTCCGGCGATCGGCTGCGGGCCGGCCGCTTCGGCGCGGGCGGCTGCTTCGGAGCGTCCGGTTCCGCGCCCGCGTCCGCCACGTCTTCGACGGCCCGCGGCTTCTCGCGGACGACGTCCTTCGGGTTCTTGTCCGCGCGCAATCCCTGGAACGACGGATGCCGCAGGCGTCCGTCCGCCGTCCATTCTCCGAACGCGACCTCGGCCACCAGCTCCGGCTTCACCCAGTGTGCGCGGGGGATCCCCGGGATCTTCGCCTGCTTGAACGGCGACTCCCGCTGCTCGCGCGCGGAGAGCTTCTTGTGCAGGTCGTCGAGGACCTTGGCCGTGAAGCCGGTCCCCACCTTGCCCGCGAACTCGAGGCGGCCGTCGCGGTCGTGGACTCCGAGGAGCAGCGCGCCCAGGCCCACGCGCGAGCGTTCGGGCTCGGTGAAGCCGCCGATCACGAATTCCTGCCGCTGCAGGCACTTGATCTTGAGCCACGATCGCGAGCGCGTGGGCTCGTAGGGAGCGTCGCGGCGCTTCGAAACGATGCCTTCGATGCCCAGCCCGCAGGCCTGCTCGTAGAACTCTTCGCCCGATCCCGTCACGTGATCGCTGTAGTGGAGGGGAGAGCCTCCCCCCGCCGCGCCGATCAGGTCCTTGAGCAACGTCTTGCGCTCTTCGAGGGTCGCGCCCGTGAGCGAGAAGCCTTCGAGGTAGAGGAGGTCGAACAGGAAGTAGGCGAGCTGGCCCTGGTCCTGCCCGTTGAGGGCGTTCTGAAGGGCCTGGAAGCTGGTGGTCCCGTTCGGCAGCACGATGGCGACCTCGCCGTCGAGGACGGCCGTCCGCACGGGAAGGCCTTCCACGGCCGCGGCCACGACGGGGAAGTGCGAGGTCCAGTCCTTGCCGTTGCGGCTGAGGAGCCGCGCTTTTCCGTCCTGGAGGCGGGCCAGGATCCGGTAGCCGTCGAACTTCATCTCGTGCAGCCACTCCGGCCCTTTGGGCGGCGCGTCCACGAGGGTCGCGAGCTGGACCGCGATCTTCGCGGGCAGCGGAGCCTTGCGCGCGCCCTTGATGGCCGCCACCGCCGCCGCCAGATCGCGCCGCGGGGCGCCCGCGCGGCGGGCCGCGGCCGGCGCCGGGGGGCTCGCCTTGGTGCGCGCGACGCGCGCGGCGCGGGCCGAGCCCGCGCGCAGCTCGGCCGCCATCCCGCGGTTCGAGTTCCAGACGCGGTCACGGTCGGCCGCGATCTGCTCGAGGGTGCGCCCCGTGCTCACGCTCTCCGGCCGGTCTTTCGTGATGTCGTAGACCTTGGACGACCGCACGAGCTCGTCGCGCTCCTTGATGAGGAGCCAGGTCTTGCCTTCCTCGCGCGGATCCTTGCCCTTGATCCGCACGAGCGTCCATTTGCCCTGGAGCTTCTCGCCGTCGAGACGGAACTTGAGCGCGCCCTTCCGCAGTCCCTGATGGGGATCCTCGAGCGGCTCCCAGGTCCCGCGATCCCAGAGCACGACCGTGCCCCCGCCGTATTGCCCCTCGGGGATGATCCCTTCGAAGTCCCCGTAATCGATCGGATGGTCCTCGGTCATCATCGCGAGCCGCTTGTCGGCGGGATCGAGGCTCGGCCCCTTGGGCACGGCCCAGCTCTTGAGCACGCCCTCCATCTCGAGCCGGAAGTCGTAGTGGAGCCGGGAGGCCGCGTGCTTCTGGATGCAGAACGATCGTCCGTCGCGCTTTCCCTCTTCGCCCTTCGGCTCCGGCGTGATCGCGAAGTCGCGCTTCCGGTGGTATTCGCGGAGTCCCATCGCCGCCTCCTGTCACGATGTTAGCGCGCCGCCTTGACAGGCGCGCCGGTGGCACCCTACGCTGCCGTCCTCCAGGAGGCGCGCGTGCTCCAGTGGTTCGGGGGAGAGGCCACCGTCCCCGAGCTCCTCCAGAAGAAGAAGTACGACAAGGCCGAGGCCATGCTCCGCAAGGAGTTCGACGCCGGCCGCCGGGACGCGTCGCTGCGCCTGCAACTGGCGGACGTGATCGCGCTGGCCGGACGCAGCCGGGAAGCGGTGCCGATCTACATCGGGCTCGCGGACGAGTTCGCGCGCTCGGGACACGCGCCCAAGGCCATCGCGATCCTGAAGAAGATCGACAAGATCTCGCCGGGCCGCAGCGACATCGCCAACCGCCTGGCCGCGCTCATCGGCGACCACGGGAAGGGGGCGGCGTCCGCGCCCGCGCCTCCGCCGGAGATCCACGAAGCGCTGCCCGAGATGGCGCTCGAGACCGAACCGGCCCTCGAGATCGAGCCCGAGCCCCAGAGCGAGCCGGAGGCCGAGTTCGATCTGGACGCCGACCTCGCCCCGCCTCCTCCCGCCACCCCGGACGCCGACCTCGCTTCCGAGCTCGAGCAGGAGCTCGCCGGGATGCCGGCCGCCGACGCTCCGCCCACACCCACGGGCGCGTCCGAGGGCCTCAGCCCCGCGTTCTCGAGCCCTCTCTTCGGAGAGTTCTCGCGTGAGGACCTGCTCGCGGTGATGGGCGGCCTGCGCTTCCTGACCTTCGAGCCGGGCGACATCATCGTCGGCGACGAGGAGCCGGGTGACAGCCTGTTCGTGATCAGCTCCGGACGCGTGAAGGCGTTCGTCAAGGGCGCGGAAGGGCGGTACCGCGAAGCGCGGGAGATGGGGGAAGGGGACTTCTTCGGCGAGATCGCCCTCCTTCACGGCAAGCCGCGCACGGCGACGGTGACGGCGGCGGAGAGCTGCGAGCTGCTCGAGCTGGAGCGGGACACGGTCGCGTCCCTGGCCGCGACGCGTCCGCGCGTGCGCGAGGTGCTGGAGTCCTTTTGCAACGCGCGGGTGGGCGCCGGCTCCTGACCCGTCCCACCCGACCCTCCCGCGCCGCCTAGCTCTTGCTGCGGGCCTTGGCCTGCCGGTTCTTGCGCTCGTGGCGGCGCTCCGCCTCTTCGATGGAGTGCGACTCCCTCGTGTCCGCGATCTCCGCCGCCTTCTTCGCCAGGAGCTGGTAGTGCGCATGCAGCACGCGGAGCTCCTCGCCCGTCAGGTCCTCGACGCTGATGAGGCGGTTGCTCGCCCCTTCCAGGGCCGCCACGAGCTCGTTGAGCTTGAGCTGGATGGCCAGCCCGTCCTTGTTCTGCGTCTGCTGGATGAGGAACACCATCAGGAAGGTCACGATCGTGGTCCCGGTGTTGATCACGAGCTGCCAGGTGTCGGAGAAGTGGAACAGGGGGCCGGTGACGGCCCAGACCACGATGATGCCGAGGGCCATGGCGAAGGCGGGCACGCTGCCCGTGAACCGCGTGGCCGCGGAGGCAAAGCGCTCGAAGGCACGGGCGGGAGCCTTGTCGTGTTGGGCCATGAACCTCCCTCGTCTTACGCCCATCGTTACACGAGGAGGCCACCGGAATGAGCGCGGACAATACTTTACGCCGGTGGCCTGGGACTTGCACCAGGCAGTCGCCGTGGCCACGGGACTCCGTCTCGACGGCGTGCGCGTGCTTCTGGTCGAGGACGACGAGGACACGCGCGAAGTGCTCACGCTGGGCCTCGAGCTCCAGGGAGCGCAGGTCCAGGCCGTCGGCTCGTCCCGGGAGGCGTTGCGCGCCGTCGACGAGTTCGCCCCCCACGTGATCCTCAGCGACATCGGGCTGCCCGACGAGGACGGCCTCTCCATGATCCGCAAGCTGCGAAAGCTCCCGGCCGCGCTCGGCCGCATCCCCGCGGCCGCGGTCACCGCCTTCACCCTCAGCGACGACGGCGAGGAGCCGATCCGGGCCGGATTCCAGCGCCACTTCCGGAAGCCGGTCGAGACGCGGACGCTGTTCGACGCCATCGCGGAGCTGGCGGCCCTGGGGACGATCGAGCGGCGCGCGCGCGAGAGGGGCGAGGAAGACGGCGGCGCCCTGCCGAGGACCTAGACGATTCCCGCGGCCTCGGCCCACGCCGGCCGCACGGGCACGGCGCGCCGCGCGAACAATCGCAGGAACTCCTCATCCGTCAGCCCATCGGCACCGGACAGATGGCGCTCGATCGCGGAGGCCAGATCGAGCGGCTTGCGCGGCGAAGGGGGGGCCGGGTTCTTCCAGACGAGCCTCAGCAGCGGGGACCGCGGCACTTCCGACACGAATTCGCCCTCACCGCTCATCTGGAAGGCAAGGTAGCACCCCCGCCCGCCGCCGCAGGTCCAGACGGCGGGACGCCGAAATAGCTGGCATTCGTCTTGCTACAAATCGCACCGGAGCCGACGAGTAACGCCCCCTGGAGGAGGTCAGCGATGAGCAGTCCGAGCCGCTCCGACGGCCGGCCGGTTTCCGGATCCCGCGACATCGATGCATCGGTCCGTGACGCGATCGAAGACTTCGCCCGCCATTCGCGCAAGAACTCCGAAGCGATCGACGTCCTCGTCCATGCCTTGAAAGCCGTGCACCAGGACCTGCAAGACGAGAAGATGCAGACGCAGGTCCTCGAGGCGCGGCTGAAGGATGCGGAGGCGGCGGTCACGCGCCTCGCCCGGGTAGTGGAAGCTCTCCGACGCCAGGGATGGGTTCAGTAACGGGGCCGCGCGCTCACCACAGCGCGCGTTCGCGGCACAAGCAGTAGGCGGGCTCCAGCATCCAGCACCAGCATTCCACGCACAGGAAGGCCGCGGCGGCCTCCCCGCCCGCGATGCGACGCTCGATCGCGGCTTCGTCGGGGTGGGGCCGTCGCACCCGGCGGGTGCGCCGGCGGACGGGCGTCCTGGAGGATCGAGTGCGAGCCGCGCGCCTCACGGGCGCGGTCCTACCAGAGCTCGCCGAGCGAGTCGTAGAGGAACTTGACCGACGACGTGATGATCGCCCAGGCGGCCAGGATGGCACTCGCCTCCCGCGCCCCGGCCAGGGTGAGGCCCAGGACGGCCGCGGTGGACAGGGCCAGCATCACCCGCGCCACCGAGTCCGCGCGCAACGCTTTCAAGGAAGGCCACGGAGTCAGCTCGGCGATGTACCCCACGATGAGCACGGCGCTCCAGGCGATGGCCCAGGAATCCACGAAAAGCCGGATCAGATCGCTCCCCACGTACTCCTCCGTGTGTGGCTGCCGCCCTCGCGGCGGCATACCCTACCACAGGTTGGGGGAGAGGCGGTTTCGCGGTTCGCTTGGCCATCGTCCGTCTCCTCGCGGGGTCACGTTCAGTGTACGCCGCGCGGTGGCATTCACTTTTGAATAGTATTGAAATGATGATGAAGACACCGCCCGGTCTGGTTCGGGCCATCGGTGGCGTCGGTGCCACGGTGGCGCAGCATGCGGGCGGGATGGGAATCCTCCTGTGGCGCACCCTGACCGCCTTCGTCAAGGGTCAGGTCTCGCTGCGTGACTTCACGGGCCAGCTCTTCGCGATGGGCGTCCAGAGCCTGCCCCTCGTGCTCGTGACGTCGATCCTGTCCGGCATCGTCACGTCACAACAGGGCGGCTACCAGTTCACCGGCTCGATTCCCCTCTACGTGCTCGGCAGCGTCGTGACCTCGAGCGTCGTCCTCGAGCTCGGTCCCGTGCTGACCGCCGTCGTCGTGATCGGCCGCGTCGGGGCCCGCATCACGGCCGAGCTGGGCACCATGCAGGTCTCGGAGCAGATCGACGCCCTCTACTCGCTGGGCCGCGATCCGGTGAAGGTGCTGGCCGCGCCGCGCATCCTGGCCGGGATGCCCGCGATGGTGCTGCTGGTCGGGATCTCGAACCTCGTCGGGGTGCTGGCGGGGATGCTCGCCGCCCGTCTCACCGTCGGCCTCGGGCATGCGACTTTCCTCTACGGTGCGCGCCTCTTCTGGCACAGCTACGACTTCTTCTACTCCGAGATGAAGGCCTGGGCGTTCGGCTTGATCATTCCCCTCATCTCCGTGCACATGGGGCTCCTGACCCGCGGGGGCGCGGAGGGCGTGGGCCGCTCCACGACCGGCTCCGTGGTCTTCATGATCATCGCCGTGCTGGTCTGCGACGCCCTCTTCCCGCCCCTCTTCTTGAACTGATGATCGAATACCGCGACATCCACAAGGCCTTCGACGTGCCCGTCCTCTCCGGGGTGAGCTTCACCGTGGAGACGGGGGAGACCCTGGCCGTGCTCGGGCCGTCGGGGACGGGCAAGAGCGTCCTCTTGAAGACGACGATCGGCCTCATCGTCCCCGACGCGGGCGACGTCATCATCGACGGCCAATCCGTGTTCGCGGCCGACGCCGATCAGCTCCAGGGCATCCGCCGCAAGGCCGGCTACGTGTTCCAGAACGCCGCCCTCTTCGATTCCATGAACGTGTTCGAGAACGTGGCCTACGGCCTGCCCGAGGGCTCGCTGAAGAAGCTGGGCCGCCGCGAGGTCACGCGCCGCGTCGCCCGCTCGCTGGAAGAGGTCAACCTCGATCCCGCGATCGTCATGAGCAAGCTGCCGGCCGAGCTGTCCGGCGGCATGCGCAAGCGCGTGGGCCTGGCCCGCGCCATCGTGGGCGAGCCGCAGATCCTGCTCTACGACGAGCCCGTGACCGGCCTCGACCCCGTCAACGCCGTCGCCGTGGACCGGCTCATCACCGACATCGCGGAGCGTACGCATGTCACCTCGATCGTGGTGACGCACGACGTCGAGGGTGCGCTCTCGATCTCCGACCGCGTGGCTCTTCTCGAGGGCGGCCATCTGCGCTTCCTGGGGACGCCGGACGAATTCCGCCGGAGCGAGGACACCCTGGTGCGTGCGTTCGCGGACCGCCAGGCGGCGGTGGAGGCGGCCCTGGCCGGCTCCGCCCGCTCGAGCCGCATCGCCGACGCCAAGGCGCCCGCGCTTCCGTGAGAACGATGCTGTTCGACCTGCAACCTGGAGGCACCCCCGATGGCCGAACGTGACGATCCACCCACCCGGGAAGAAGACGAGTCCGATGCGCCTGTCGCGCCCCCGTCGCGCGGCCGCGACCAGGCGGTTTGGGTGGGCTTCTTCCTGGTGGTGGGGATCATCGCGATCTTCGCCGCCCTCTTCATCCTGACCGACGCCGCCTTCTTCCGCGGCCGCTACATCGTGAGCACGGTGGTGACGGACGCGGGCGGGATCCGCCGGGGCGACCCCGTGCAGATGCGCGGCGTGAACATCGGGCGCGTGCAGCGGTTCAAGATCGCCAAGGACAACGTGGAGATCCGGCTGGAGCTGGAAGGCGAATACAAGGTGCCCAAGGACTCCCACGTCGAGCTCAAGTCGGGAGGGCTGCTCGGAGGCACCATCGCCGAAGTCGTGCCCGGCGACTCCCCCGAATACCTGCACAACGGCGATCACGTCGACGGGCGGATGGTTCCTGGCCTGTTCGACGCGGCCAACCGCGTGGCCGGCCAGGTCGAGAAGGTGATGGGCCAGGTCGAGAAGCTCATGACCGACACCACGGTCAAGAACTTCGCGGCCACCGCCGACAACGCGCAGGTGGCGAGCCGCGACATGCGCCGGCTCCTCGTGGACGTGTCGGCCGCCGTCGCCGAGCAGCGCAAGACGCTGGCCACCCTGGAAGCCAGTTTGCAGAAGTCGGCGGTCGGCCTGGAGCGCGTGACCACCGGCCCGGAGCTGGACCGCGCCCTCAAGCGCCTCGACACCCTCGGCGAGCGCATGGACACGGTGACGGCGTCCCTGCAGCGGTCCTCGGAGTCGGTGGAAACGGTGGCCGCGCGGGCGGCGAAGGGGGAGGGCAGCCTCGGGAAGCTGATGACGGACGAGGAGCTCTACCGCGACCTCAACCAGACGGTGAACAACCTGAACGAGGCGACGCTCAGCCTGAACCGGCTCCTGGACGACATCCAGAAGAACCCGAAGAAGTACATCAATCTCAAGGTCTTCTAGGTCAGGAGTGTCTAGTCAAGGCGCCGCCGCTGCGCGGCTCCGCCTTGCTCTACGTGACACCCGTGTGTCGTGCCAGCCAGTCGACGATCCTCGCCAACACCTGTTCGCGGCCCTGGTCGTTGAGCATCTCGTGATAGAAGCCGTCCCACCACACGAACTCGACGACGTCGGCGTTGGTGTCGCGCGCGAACTGCCGTGTCACCTCGGGATCGACCAGCCGATCGCTGCCGGAGGCCATCAGCAGCGTCGGCACGCGTAGCTCGCGCGCGCGGGCGCGCACTTCGCGTTGCGCGTGGCCGACCGCGCGCAGCCAGCCCGCGGACGCGGCGTGGCTCACCAGGGGGTCGCGTGCGTAGGCCTCGCCCACGGTGGTGTCCCGCGACAGCAGACGCACGTCGATCTTCGTGGGCATCGGGAGCCGCGGGGCTACGCGGACCATCACGCGGGCCATCGCCCTCACGAACGCCGACGGCCGCGATGCCGGATGAACGGCCAGGAACGGCGAGGTGATCACCAGCCCGTCGATCGCGGCCGGGTGGTCGAGGGCCAGCTTGAGGGCGATGAGGCCTCCCTGCGAATGGCCGAGCAGGAACACGGAGACGCCCGGGCTCCGCCTCCGCGCCTCCCTGAGCCCGGCCTGGACGTCGGCCACGTAGTCGTCGACGTCATCGACGTGCACCCGCCGTCCGTCGCTGTGTCCGTGTCCCCGGTAGTCGAGGGCATGCACGGCAAAGCCGGCGCCGACCAGGACGGCGGCGGTGGAGGCGTAGCGGCCCGAGTGCTCGCCCAGCCCGTGGACGATGAGGATCGCGGCGCGCGGGGAGGCCGCCCGTGCCCACGATTTCCCGCAGAGGACGAGGCCCCCGGGCGCCGGCACCGTCCATTCGTTCGCCGCGGCCGTCATGACGCGCCTCAGTCTAGTGAGGCGGGCGGGCCCCCGTCGACGACCGTAGTCTCTCTCCGCCCCTGATCGGCGCCACGGGCGTCGTCCGCCGGCGTGGAGTCGTTCTGGAACCAGTTCACGCCCGCGAGCCGGGCTGGCCGATCGTCACTCACCGAGCCGCCCCTCACGCGGCGGACTCCGGGCCCGAAATATCGGTCGACCTCATGGCCGTTGTGGGCCCGACATCGTAGCTCGATGTTGTCCGCCGTCGGCTTCCCGCCGGCGGCGTGAGGGACGACGTGATGGAACTCAAGGAACCGCCGCTCCTCGCATCGCCGCCCGTTGCGGGCGACGAAGGTGCAGCGGCCGCCGTCTTTCGCGACGACGGGTCGCTTCACCTCCGCCGGAATGTTGCGGGAATTCTCCGACTGGCCACGGCTCGCGCGCGGCCGGCCGGTAGCGGCGAGCTTCCGGCGCGACAGGTCGGCCACCAGCACGGTGAGCGCCCGGTCGAAGACCTCGGCGATGTCGCCGCTGGGAATCGCGTGCCCCAGAAGGTCCTGCGCGACGCGCAGCTTCTCGCGCATCGCGCTGCTGGCCGTGAACCGAATCTCGTATCGCTCTGGCGCCAGCGGGCGGACGACGGCGCGCGCGGTGGCCGGCATTGGGAGGGCCGGCGACGCTTCGCTGTTGGACTTCACGACCGGCTGGGTCGCCAGGGCCGCCCCCAATGAACCGGCCGGGTTGTCGACCACCGAAGGAGCTGCGGTCAGGTCGGGCCCGACCCAGTCCGCTGGCGCCGTAGGCACCTTGCGCACGCGCGCAACCACGTCGGCCTGCGGGAACCGACACGCCAGCAGCTCTTCGACGGCCTGCTTGCTCTTGCCGCACGCGGCGGCCAGAAGCCCCGCGTGATTCTCCGCCGTGAGGTGGGGGGGCAGCAGCTTTACCGTCGTGAGGCTGAACGCGCCGCTTTCGAGACCCTCGATGATGGCCGGATTCTCCAACTCGCTTTTAAGCACCTGGAGATCCGTGCGCGTCTGGACAATCGCTTGCTGTGCCTCATCGCGCTTCCGCTGCGTTTCCGCAAGATCGCGCATCAGCAGCTCCGTTTTGACATCGCGCGTTTCGCCGGCCGACTTACCAGTTTC